>Ga0073899_10000930_pt1 | contig 27130 bp, 27 predicted proteins | sample KloWWTmetaKNB5Ph_FD_88975 | JGI IMG/M metagenome (GOLD analysis project Ga0073899, IMG submission 88975) | Active sludge microbial communities from Klosterneuburg, Austria, studying microevolution and ecology of nitrifiers - Klosterneuburg... | ecosystem: Engineered > WWTP > Aerobic digester >... | reverse complement strand
CGGCAAAGTAGGGTTGCGCGGCCCCCACCGCGGGTGGCGCAAAACGAAGACAGCCCACAGGGGTGCACCCCGCGATCTCCGAGGGATAGCCCCCTTCCGGCCCCGGCATGCGGCTTGCTCGATCCAGGGGCATGCGACTGCTCGTCGTACTCGCGCTCGTGACCCTCACCTCGCCGGCCGCGGCGCAGCTTGATGACCGGGCCCCCGCCACGGAAGACCCGCCGCCGCCGCGAATCGACCTCGGCTGGCGGATCGGCGGCGGTGCCGGGCCGGACGCCGGGTACCTCTTCACCGGCATCGACGTCGGCTATCGGCTGATCCCCGAGCTGGCTCTGGGCGGCTATGGGGCAACCACGTTGACGACGCTGGCTTACGACCGCGACCGCTGCGGCGTCGAGCGCTGTCCGGGCTTCTCGCGCTTCGGCGTGCGCGGCGAGCTGCACCTGGTGCCCGGGTTCGTGATCGACCCCTGGGCCTCGGTCGGCGGTGGCGCGCGCATCACCGAGGGCAGCTCGTCCGCCGAGGTGCTGGTGGGCGCCGGCCTCGACGTTCGCCCGTTGCGAGAGGTCGCGGTCGGAGCATTCGTGACGCTGGCTCCGAGCCGCGAGTCGGCCGTGAGCGGCGGCACCACCGACGTGGGGTTGCGACTCACGCTGAGCCTGGACGTAGCTCGCCCGCGAGCGGCAGCGACGAGAACCGAGGCGGGGGCACGTCGCTTCTGAGCCGCGAGTGTGATAGCCACGCCCGATGTCACGCTCGGAGTGGGCCTTCGCGATCATCGCCCTCGCTTGTGGCTGCGCGCCGGTCGCCGGTCCGCCGCCGAAGTCGAAGGCAGAACCCGTGGTCGCGCGGCCCGAGCCCGCCGCCACGCCAACACTGCTGAGCCCCGGCGCGCTCCCCACGGCGCCGACCCTGGCCATCGTGGCGGAAGGCGCCAGCGCCGTGCTGCACATCGACGCGGCGCGCGTGCGCCAGAGCCCGCTGTACGTCGCTTACCGCGAGACCGTGCGCACGCTGGGCGAAGATCCGCTGGCCGCCACTCGCGCTGCCTGCGGCTTCGACCTGCTCGAGTCGGCGCAGTTCATCACGTGGTCCGGCTCGGCCCCGGGCGAGCGGGGCCGCGACCTGGCCGGCGCCGCAGCGCTCGCCTTCGATCGACCCGCCAGCGAGGTCGTCGCCTGCGTCCAGAAGACGTTCGACGGCGTGAGCGTTCAGGCCGTGGGCCCGATCGTCGTCGTGGGCGATCCCGCCTCGGTGGCGCAAGCCGTGAAGCGCCTCGAGTCCGGCGCACCGCCCGCGGTGCCGGACTTCGCCAAGCCGGCTCTCTCCTTCCCGGGCGCCGCCATGACCGGCGCGCTGCGCATGCCCCGGGGGCAGTCCGAGGTGCCGGTCACCGGCGGTGAGCTGGTGATGGCCCCGCTGCCCGAGCGGTTCTTGCTGCACACCGAGCTCGAGCTCGACAGCCGCGAGGCCGCGCTGGCCATGGAGAAGAAGATCGATCCGAAGCGCATGGCGGTCGGCGGCATCCAGCTCTTGGTGGGCAAGCAGCGCACCTGGGTCAAAGATCGGCGACTGATCCACGAGCTGGTGATCGAGGGCAGCGCCGCCGAGCAGGCGCGGCAGATCGGCGCGCTGGCAGCGATCGGCGTGCACGGCATGCGCCAGTACATCAGCCGCACGAAAGAGGCCGAGGCCAAGCTGAACGTGGTGGCCATCGCGCGAGGCCTTCACGCCCAGCTCGAAGCGGGCAAGCCCGCGCCTGCCTCGGCCCCGCGCACCCCCCGTGACGTCCCCAAGGGTGCCTCCGTGGCGTCCGAGGCAGACTGGTGGAAGCACCCCACGTGGAAGCTTTCCAGCTTCAGCATCCAGGGCAAGCAACACTTCGCGTACGAGGTCGAGACGGCGCCGAACCGGCAGAAGATCGTGGTGCGCGCCGTCGGGGACCTCGACGGCGACGGCGTCTTGTCGAAGTACAGCCTGACGCTGAGCCGCGGCGCAGACGGGCAATGGGAGCTCGAGCCGGCGTTGGCCGTCGAGAACGCCCTCGAATAGCTGCGGGGGCTCAGCGCCGCGGCAGGTCTGCGAGCTGGGTCGCCGGGTTCAGGTACTTCTGCAGCTTGGCGGCCAGATAATCTTTGGCCTTGCCGCGCCAGAGCATGCCCGGGTCCTTGCCCTCGAAACGAACGCGGCTGGGCTCGATGCTCACGCTGCCTTCGATGGACACCACCAGGTACTTCCCCGCGATCTTGGCCTGGTCGTCACCAACCCAGGTCACCGCGATGCCGTGCTTGTTGGTGAGGTACTCGCCCAGCGCACGGATGCGTGCACGGGCGTCGTCGACGGGGAGGGAGTGCGCGTGGTCGATCCCGAAGCTCATGGGCCCGCAGCGTATCCTCGGAGGCGGCCGTCAGTCGAGGCCGACCCACTCGGAGCTCTTCTCCCACAGCTCACGGGCCAGAGCGACGTCGTTCGCGGCGCGGTTCGGCGCCTTTTCGCGGCAGTTCGTGTAATAGCGCCCCGAGTGCGACGCGACCTCGTCGGAGGTTGCGCAGTACAGCGACGTGGCCGCGCCCTCTTCGTTGGTCTTCATGAACAGCTTGGCGATGCTCCCCAGCGGCCAGGGTACGTTTCGCCAGATGTCCGAGGCGATCACGCCGGGATGAAGCGCATAGGTGGTGACGGGCTTGCCCTCCAGCCGGCGGGCAAGCTCTTTGGTGAACAGCACGTTGCACAGCTTGCTGGCCTCGTACTCGGGCATCCCGCTGAAGGTCTGGGTGGGCTCGCGCAGCGACGCGAAGTCGATGCGCTTTGCCCGATAGTGCGAGTGGCTGGAGACGTTCACGATGCGCGCCGGCCCCGAGGCTTCGATGCGCGGCAAGAGCAAGCGCGTGAGCAAGAAGTGCCCCAGGTGGTTGACGCCGAAGGTGCGCTCGAAGCCGTCTTTGGTGATGCCGTGCGAGCGTGCGAGGCCGGCGTTGTTGATCAGCACGTGGATGGCGGGGGCCTCTGCCAAGAGCTCTGCTGCGGCCTGCCGCACCTGCGCCAGGTCTTCCAGGTCGAGCGGCACGAAGCCGAGCGCGTCGTTGCCGGTCTGCGCGCGGATCTCGTCGATCACTGGCAGGGTCTTGTCGCGAGAACGGCACGCCAGGAGCACGCGCCCGCCGCGAGCGGCGAGCCCGCGCACCGTTTCCTTGCCAATTCCGGTGTTGGCCCCGGTCACCACGAAAGTCCGCCCCTCGAGATCGTGCTTCGACATGGCGGCCCGACTTAAGGCTGGTCGGGCCGTCTGCCAAGCCCGCCCCTTGCGCCCCGGCTGCGACGCCTTAGCTTGGGCCCGTCTGTCTCTCGGAGTCGACGATGCAAGAGCGAGCCACTGACCTCGGGACGACCCTGCGGTTCTTCCTGAACCCCAAGGCCGGTTTCTTTGCGAAGCTGTTCCTGGTTCTGGCGGTTCTGTACGTGATCATGCCGCTCGATCTGGTGCCCGACGTGGTGGTGATCGTCGGGTGGATCGACGACCTGGTCGCGTTGCTCGGCGCCAGCACGGGCCTCTTGTTCGCGCTGCGCCGCTACCAGCGCCAGCAGGGCGGCACCCTTCAGGCCCGGCGCCCGGACACGATCGCGCCCCAGGTGGTCGAGACCCAGGGCACCGAGGTGCGCTGAGCAGCGGGTCAGAAGTGCTGGTCGAAGGCGGCGTCGAACGCTGCCAGCCCGGCGCCGGGCTCGGTGTGGGCATAAACGAAGCGAAGCAGGCGCCGGTCCAACGCGCTGAGCTCGGTCGCGTCCCCGCCGTCGGCGCCGCTCGCATAGAAGATGCTGTCGGGAAACAGATCCGAGTCCGAGGCCAGGCCCAGGGACTGCGTCACTTCTTCGAAGGTGAAGTGCCGCAACTTGCTGCCGTTCAGCTTGTCGGTGGCCAGCAGCACGAACGCCTTGGTCAGCGCGTGGCTCGGGGCCCAGAACAGGTAGAAGTACCCCCAGTTGCCAGGCACCACCGGGAAACCGTTGGCCTGACCGATGCCGGCGAACTCCGCGTAGGGCGCGTAGTAGACGCGGATGTTCGCGCTGGCGTCACCGTCGGCCACGACCTCGATCGCGTGGTCGCCCAGCTCTTGATTGAGCACCGGCACGAGCTCGTCGAGGTCGGCGCGATCGGCTGCGTTGCCCTTCATCACCGACAGGGTCGGCGGCGAAGCAAAGCGTGCGATCACCTTGGCGCCGCCGCCGTATTCGGTGCCCAGTGCAACCTGCCGCGCCCAGGCTCTCACTTCTTCGCTGGGGGCACCGGCAGCGCCGCCGGCACCCGCCATGCCGCCCGCACCACCCGCACCCGCCGCGCCGCCGGAGCCCGAGGCGTCGGGCTGCCCGCAGCCCCAGAGCACCAGGGCCCAGATCGCCAGTGCGCGCTTCACGCGCTCACTATCGCTCCGGAGGCTCGGGATCGTCCAGCCGAGACCGGCGCCGCTTCCACTTCTGGTAGAGCCCCGCACCGAGCAGGGCGGGCGTGGCGACCACGCACACCGGGCACGTTGCCCCGAGCAAGACGGCGCCTGCCACGCCGATGGCACCGACGCCCAGCCCTCCCCAGATCAGCTGGGTTCCCGGGTCCGCAGGCACTTCGTCGTTCTCGGCCATGAGCTCTCAGGTGTCCGAGCCGCTGAGGCCAGAAAAGGATTCCGAGCGGGCGATGCCCTCGAGCGCCGCGACGGCCCGGCCCACGTCGGGCTCGACGGCGAAGAAGCCGGCCAGCAGATCGCCCCGGCCCGCAACCCGGACCGGCACGGTCGAGATGTCGAAGCTGCCGGGATCGAGCGCCAGCGTGACCTCGTCCCATGTGAGCGGCGTGCTGACCCGCGCACCCGGCACGGCGCGCACCGAATACGGAGCGACGATGGCCCGCGAGCGACCGGTCTGGCCAGTGTCGACGTAGACGCGCGCCCCGCGGCGCTCCACCACTCGGTCGGTCGTGGCGATCTTCGGGTGACGCGCCTCGAGCAGCCGGCCGAAGAGCTCGGCGAGCGCGCTGGTGACCGCGAACGGAACCCGCCGGCCCACCGGGACCAGCACGTGCAGCCCGGTCTGCCCGCTGGTCTTGGGGAAGCCGGTCAGGCCCGTCTGGGCGAGCAATTCGAAGAGCGATCGCGCGAGCGTGACCGCGTCGCGAAAACAGCCGCCGCCGATGTCGAAGTCGATGGTGAAGAAGTCGCCTGACTCGAGATCGGAAGCCCGGCTGGCCAGCACATGCAACGGAATGCAGCCGAGGTTCACCACGTACAGCAGCGCATCCAGCGAGTCGATCAGGAACACCCGCTTGTCGCCGTCGCCCAGCTCGGTGCTGCGCAGCCACGACGGTGCCCCTTCCGGTGGGCGCCACTGGTAGAAGCTCTTGCCGACGATCCCGTCGGGGTACCGCACCAGCAGCACGGGCCGCTCGTCGAGGAAGGGTAAGAGCACCGGCGCGACGGCGGCGTAGTAGTCGAGCAGGTCGCCCTTGGTGTAGCCCTGCTCGGGCCAGAACACCTTCTCGCGATGGGTGAGCGCCACGCGCGTGGAGCGGGCCCCCGCCTCGGGCAGCGTCGCGGGGTCGAGGCGCTCGCCCCCGGGCGGCGACACGGTGCAGGCGCTCGGCGGCACGTCGGCGCGGACGCCGCGAAACACCGGCTCGCGCAGGCGTCCGTCGTCGCTGAAGCCCACGAAGCGGACGCTCACCACCAGCTCGGGGCGGGCGTGGTGGACGGCCCCGCGAGGGCGGTCGAGCGCACCCTGCGCCGGGCACTCGGGCACCTCCAGCTCGCGAAGCCGGGTCTGTAGCGCGGCGATCGTCTCGGCGTCGAGCCCGCTCCCGACCTTGCCGCGCAGCACCAGCGCGCCCGCCTCGAAGCTGGCGAGCCGCAGCGCCCCCAGCGACCGGCGGGCCCCGCGCCCCTCTTCCCAACCGACCACCACCAGCTCTTCGTCGCGCTCGCACTTGATCTTGACCCAGTCGCGACTGCGACGCAGCCCGGGCCGATAGGGCGAGTCGGCCCGCTTGCTCACCACGCCTTCCAGCCGCTCGGCCCGGCAGAAGTCGAACAGCGCACGCCCGTGGCCTTCCAGGTGATCGAGCGCCCGCACCAGGCCGCGGCCGCGCACCACCTTGGCGAGCAGCGCCTTGCGTTCGCGCAGCGGCACGGCCAAGAGCGATCGCCCACCAAGCGCCAGCAGGTCGAACGTCAGGTAGGCCACGGGGACCTCGGCGCTGGCACGCAGGATCTCGTCGGGGCGAGCGCTCATCAGTCGGGGCGCCAGGCGCCCGAAGCGCGGCCGCCCGGCGGCGTCGAAGGCGACCACTTCACCGTCGAGCACGCAGCTCTCGGCCGGCAGCCGAGCGATGGCGCGGGCGATCTCTGGAAAGGTCTGGGTGCAGAGCCGACCGTTGCGATAGCGGAGCACGACGACGCCCCCGTGCTTGGCGGCCACGATGCGCGCACCGTCGAGCTTCAGCTCGTACAGGCGGTCGGCGTCGTCGAGCGAGACGCCATCCATCGCGCACAGCATGGGGCGCAGGGTCCGCGTGTCGATGGCGGCGAGCGGTGCACCGAGCGCCGCGGCGTCCGCCTCCAATTGCTGCACCAGCGCAGGAAGCTGCTCGAGCTCGCCCACGTCGAGACCCGAGAGCACGCTCCGCGCGTCGAGCTCGGCGTTGCGCCGCTCGTGCCCGTCGACCTTCTTGATCAAGAGCCAGTGCTTGTCCTCGCCGCGTCGGGCGCCGGTGTGCACCAGGGCAAAGCGACCCGAGAGCTTGAAGCCCGACAGCTCGAAGTCGATCTTCCCCCGTGCCACGCCCTCTTCTGCGCTGCCCTCGAGGTAGCGCACGCGGCCCAGGTCCCAGACGATCATCGGGCCGGCACCATAGTGCCCGTCGGGGATCACACCTTCGAACTCGAGGTACTCGACCGGGTGGTCTTCGGTGTTCACCGCAAGGCGCTTCTCTTCAGGGTCGAGGCTGGGCCCTTTCGGGATCGCGAAGCTCTTCAAGGCGCCGCCGATCTCGAGTCTCAGGTCGTAGTGGTCGCGGGTCGCCGAATGGCGATGCACCACGAAGCGCCCGAGTCGGGTCGCGCGCTCGGCGAGCGCCGGCGGGGCAAACGGCTCGGGGGTGCCTGCCGGGTCGCGCTTCTGGCGATACTGCTCCAGCGGATCGGGACGGCGCGGAGGCATGGCCTGTGTCGAATCCCCGACGCGCGGGAACCACGCCAGCCTACCATGGCTCGCAGATGCCCACCCGCACGGTGCACCACGGCGACGGCGTCGCGTGGCTCGCGCGCGAGCGCCTGCCCGCATCGCATGCCGTGGTCACCTCGATGCCCGACACCTCGGAGCTGCCCGCGCTGGGGTTCGACGGCTGGAAGGCGTGGTTCGTCGAGACCGCCGCGCTGGCAATGCGCCAGGTGGCCGACGACTCCGTGTCGATCTTCTTTCAGACAGACATCAAGCGGGATGGACGCTGGGTGGACAAAGGGTTCCTGGTGATGAAGGGTGCCGAGCTCGCCGGGGTAGAGCTCCTCTGGCACAAGGTCGTCTGCCGCGCGCCTGCCGGCACCACCACCTTCGGGCGTCCGGCCTGGGCTCACCTTCTGTGCTTCTCGCGCTCACTTCGGCTCGACCCGAAGGCCTCTTCTGCGGACGTGCTGCCGCGCCTGGGCCAGATGCCCTGGCCACGTGCCATGGGGGTCGAGGCCTGCGTGGCGGTGTGCCGCTTTCTCCGGGCCTGCACCCCCACGACCACGCTGGTGGATCCGTTCTGCGGGGTGGGCACGCTCTTGGCGGTGGCGAACGCCCACGGGCTCGACGCGATCGGTGTCGAGCGCTCGGCCAAGCGCGCCGAGCGCGCGCGGGGCCTGGTTCTCGACGGGGTTTGACCGCCTTCACCCGCGTTCAGCTCGTCACCCCCGCGTTCCCCACAATGTTTTCCTCGGTCCGTATCGGGTCGATACCATCGGGGTCCACCATGGCTGCGCGCGCCATCTCTTCCGGCACCATTTCGTTCGGCCTCGTGGCCATTCCCATCAAGCTCTACACCTCGGCCTCGAGCGAGCAGGTGCGCTTCAACATGCTGCACGACAAGTGCGGCAGCCGCCTGAAACAGCAGTACCTGTGTCCGGTCGACAACGAGGTGGTCGAGCGGGCCCATACGGTCAAGGGCTACGAGCACGCTCGGGGGCAGTTCGTGCTGTTCAGCGAAGAGGAATTGAAGGCCCTCGAGAGCGAGCGCTCGGGCTCGATGGAGATCACCGAGTTCGTTCCTCTGTCGAGCGTCGACTTCGTGCAGGTCGAGAAGAGCTATTTACTGGGCCCCGACAAGGGGGGCGACAAGCCGTATCAACTTCTGGGCGAGTGCATGCGCACCAAAGGCGTGGTGGCGGTGGGGCGCTGGGCGGCACGCGGCAAAGAGCAGCTGGTGCTGATCCGCCCTTACGACCAGCACGGCCTGGTGTTGCACCAGCTGTACTACGCGAGCGAGGTGCGCAGCTTCTCCGAGATCGACACCGGCGCGCGCTTCACCTTCAGCGACATCGAGCGGGAGCTGGCCGAGAAGTTGATCGATCAGCTGACCCACGCGAAGTTCACGCCCGAGGCCTACCACGACACGTACGAAGAACGCGTGCGCGCGGCAGTGGAGAAGAAGGTTGCCGGGCAAGAGGTCAGCGTGGCGCCCGAGGCGCCGCGCGCTCAGATCATCGACCTGTTCGAGGCGCTGAAGAAGAGCCTGGCCGACGCCCAGGCGCGGGCCGACGGCACCCCCGAAGTACCCAAGCCGCCGGTGAAGGCGCGGGCCGAAGAAGCCGAGCCCGAGAAGAAGGTCGCCACTCGCAGGCGCGGCGCCAAGAAGTGAGCGGCGACCGCCACGACGAAGAACCCGCGGCCGTCCTCGAGATCGAGGACAGCATCGACCTTCACGGGTTTCAGCCGCGGGACATCCCCGACGTGGTCGTCTCGTACCTCGAGGCCGCCCACGAGAAGGGCTTCCGCGAGGTGCGACTGATCCACGGCCGAGGCACGGGGTTTCAGCGCTCACGCGTGCGGCAGGTCTTGAGCACGCACCCGTTGGTCGATCGCTTCGGGGACGCCCCCGCCACGCGCGGCGGATGGGGCGCGACACTGGTCTGGCTCAAGGCTTGATGGGCGAGGCGTTCGGAGCCACCGAGCCGCCGATCGCGAGCTCGAGGTACTTGGCGTAGTTCGGATCGTACCCGGGAGCATACGAGGTCGCCGGTACCGCGGCGTACGTTCCTTCGACCGACGCCTGTTCGTTGATCATGCCCAGGTGCACGCCCAGGGTGGTCGGCGAACCGATGTCGACCAGCGGCACGCGGATCTCGACGAAGCTCCCGGACTTGTACACGTCGCCAGCGAAGTTCCAGCCCGCATCGCCCCAGCTCGACCCGCTCCACAGCTGAGTATTCGTGAAATCGTTGGTCGCCCGCCACCGCAGGTGCCAGCGCGCCGCGAACGGAAGCGTCGGCTGCTGCGTGTTGTAGGTCACGCCGTTGGTCGAGCCCGGCGTCCCCGAGAGGTAGGCCGCGAACCACTTCTGGCTGCTGCCGCTCGACACGTCGGCGCCGCTCATGCCGACGTAGAGATAGCCATCGTCCCAGGCGAGGTATCCGACATAGCCGGCCGACGAGCTGGTGAAGGTCTCGTTCGCAGCAAAGTCGTTGTTGCCGTCGATGGTGATGGTGTGGAAGTACCGAACCGTGAACGCATCGCTGGCGGTGTAGGCCGCAGCAAGGGCGTTTCCCGAAGCGTCTTTCGCTCCGGTGGTCACTCGCACCTTGTAAGCGCCCAGGCTCGCGAGCCCGCCCGACGGGGTCAGCGTGAAGACCGTGTTGCCAGCGCTCCCGACCGGGTTGGCGACCATCGCCACGCAGGTCGCGAAGTTGTCGCTCGAGACCTGAATCGTGCCGGTGCACGAGGCGCCCGAGGTCGACGCGCTGATCGACGCAACCTGCATCGCCTCGCTGAACGTGACGGTGACGGCGGCGCTCTTGCTGACGCCGGTCGTGGTCGGCGCCGGCGACGTCGCAGTGACCGTCGGCGGAGTGGTGTCCCCCGAGCCGCCCGACCCACCGCTGCCGCCGCTGCCGCCGGTGCTGCCACCGCTGCCGCCGGTGCTGCCACCGCTGCCGCCCGTGCTGCCGCCGCTGCCGCCGGTGCTGCCGCCGCTGCCGCCCGTGCTGCCGCCGCTGCCGCCGGTGCTGCCGCCGCTGCCACCGGTGCTGCCGCCGCTGCCGCCGGTGCTGCCACCGCTGCCGCCGGTGCTGCCGCCGCTGCCGCCGGTGCTGCCACCGCTGCCGCCCGTGCTGCCGCCGCTGCCGCCCGTGGCGCTTCCGCCAGAGCCCCCGCTGCCGCCCTTGCCGCCCCCGGCGCCGCCCACGCCGCCGCCGAACCCGGCGGTGCCGCCACCCCCACCCAGATCGGAATCATCGGCGGCGCACGCCCCCACCAGACCCAAGAAACCCAAGAAAACCCCGCGAGTCAGCCTCGAAGCCATGGGCCGAGCGTACGCCGAAACGGGCGGCGGACCAGGCCCAGTTTTTTGGCCCGTTTCATCGATGGCTCCTATGCCCTGGGGATGACGCGCGAAGCAACGTTGGTCGTGATCGAGTTCGGTGCCAGCTGGCCTCGGTGGCTCGACCCCGGGCGCGGCGGCGATCTCGCGGTCGTGGCACAGCACTATGAAGGCGAGCCGACCTCGCTCGTGACCCAGGTGGCCAATCGCATCGCGCGCCTCGAAGCCACCGGCTGGCGGCTCGGAACGACGGTGCTCGTGGCCAACGAGCGCACGGACTCTGCCGCGTTCTCGGCGCGCAGCGTGCTCGCCCGCGGGCTGCTCGCGCGGCTGGGAAAGGGCGGCGGCGGGGGCACGATCTTCTTGACGGTGTCCGATCAGGTCAGCGCCCGCGCCTGCGAGAACCTGCTCGGGCTCGCCGCAGCCCTCGATTCCGACGCGACGCGTTCCGGCGTGAAGGTGGCGCTGCGCATCGGTCGGCGCGAGCCGATGCTCGGCATGCCGTGGGAAAACGCGCCGGCGACGCCCTGAGCGCGAAAGGCGCTTCGCAGACCCTGGTCGCGCTGTCACGTCGACAGGCGTTCGCGGCGCGCTAACTTGAGCGCATGGTCGAGCGAAGAAGTGCAGGCTGGGCGCTCGGTGGGGTGGCGCTCTTGGCGGTGGGTGTCGGCATTGGCGTCGCCAGCCGCGGGTTCGATCTGTCGTCGCCACTGCTCACCGGGCGCGCGACACGCTCGGTGACGGTGATCCGGGCCACGCCCAACGTGGTGACCGCGGTGCGCGACCTGGCGCGGCTCGAGAGCGCGGAATACCACATGGAACGGGTGCTGGACGTGAAGGACCAGCAATCGCGGGCGTTCGGTCTGATCGAAGCCGAAGACGCGCTGGTGCTGGTGGCAGCCGGGGACGTGGTCGCCGGGGTCGACCTCTCGAGCCTGAGTGAGAGCGACGTGCGCGTCGATCAGCAAACACGCAGCGTGCGCGTCAGCCTGCCCGCACCCAAGATCTTGAGCGCGCGACTCGACAGCGAGCGAAGCTACGTCCACAGTCGCAAGACCGACCTCTTGGCGGCACACAACACCCGTCTGGAAAGCGATGCGCGCGCCCGCGCAGAGAAAGAGCTATCGGCAGCGGCGCTCGAGGCCGGGATCTTGGACAAAGCGTCGAAGAACGCCCGGCGGACGGTCGAAGATCTGCTGCGCGCCCTGGGGTTCACCCGGATCGAGGTCGAAGTGCGCTCGGCTTGAGCCTCAGTCGCTGCGCTCGAATGCCTTGACGTTGGGCGGCGGCAACATGGATTGCCACGGGCGCGCCGCGTCTTCCAGGAAGTCGAGCAGGTCCTCCAGCGTCTTCAGGTGGTCGGACGCGGCGATCACGAACCGGTCCGCTTCCATCAGCGCCCCGCCGGCGGCCACCAGCTCGGGGTGCGTGCCGTCGGTGAGCGCCCGCTGCACGGTGCGAAGATCAGAGACCGGAACGTGGATCCCCGCGGCGATCACGTCCGACGGAATGGGGCCCACGCGGGCCACGATGTGCACACTGGCGTCACCCCAGCCCGCGCGCCAGACCCCCGTTCCGGTAGCGTCGTGGTGCAGGAACGTGGCGCCGACGTCGGCCGTGCCCGCGAGCACGGCACGCACCACGGCCTCGTGGGAGCCGAAGAAATGCTCTTCCGCGAACGTCTGGTCGAGCGGCACGCCCTGCGCCCGCAGCGCGGCGCGGATCAAGAGGTACCCGGACGCGCTCTGGCGGTCGACCCACGCCACGCGAGCGCCGCTCAAGTCTGGCGGACGCTGAATGGGGGAGCCCACGACGGCGAAGAGGGCCGAGTGGAAGCTGGACACGCCGCGCCGAACCGGGAGCGCGATGGGCAGCGCCCGCCCGGCGGCCGCGGCGCGCATCGCCACGATGGGCGGCAGCCAGGCCAGATCCAGATCCCCGGCAGACATGGCCTCGAGCAGGCTGGGATAGTCGTCGAAATCACGCGGCTCGGCCGGAAGCGCGCACGCCGCGGTGATCGCAGAGCAGAAGCTGAAGAGCCGCGCCCGGAGGATCGGGACCGCCGCTTCACCGCCGCCGGCTGAAGTCCGCGTGGGAGCCAAGACCGTGCCGACCTTGAGCGGGGTCACGAGCGCACGCTGACCTCCCGCGCGTCTCGCGTCAAGCCCGGTGGCGCCGCTCCGTCGGCCGTGCCATAGCCGGGCGCCGTGAGGCCGACCGACGACCCCTCGGCCGCCGCGCGCGAGCGGACGGCCCATGATCTGGAGTGGCACGAGCTGCTGGACTTGCTCGCCGGGCACTGCCTGTCGAAGGCCGCAGCCGAGCGCATGCGCGCGCTCTTGCCCGCGGCCGCGCTGAGTGACGCCCGCGCTCGCATGGCGCTCACCGCCGAGGCCATCGCCGCTCACGACGACGACGCCCCGGTCCCCGCGCGCGCGTTGCCGGACGTGGGTCAGGCCCTGCAACGCATCGCCAAGGGCAGCGTGGCGAGCGGTGAAGAGCTGCGCGACGTCGGGCTCTTGCTGGCGGCCACCCACGCGCTGCGGGCCTATGCCAAGGCAGAGCGCGAGCGCCACCCGAGGCTGGCACGAGCCCTGGAGAGTGATCCGGCACTGGACGAGCTCGGCAAGAGCTTGAGCGCTGCCATCGAGGCCGACGGCAGCGTGGCCGACGGCGCATCCCCGGCGCTGCGCGACGCGCGCCGGCGCGTGGGCGAGGTTCGTCGCGAGCTGAGCTCACGGCTCTCGCAGCTGATGCGCCGCTTCGCGGACGTCTTGCGCGACGAGTACTGGACCGAGCACGACGGACGCTTCGTGCTGCCGGTGCGCTCGGATGCGCACCTGAAGGTCAACGGCATCGTGCTCGGCTCGAGCGCCTCGGGCGCCACGCTGTACGTCGAGCCCGAAGAAGTGACCGCGCTCGGCAACCGCCTGAAGGTGGCCGAAGCCGAGGCCGAGCGCGAGGTCGCCCGGGTGCTCGCCGAGCTGTCGCTGTTGGTCCAGACGCACTCGCCCGCGCTGGCCCAGGCACTCGAGGCCTGCATCACCGCCGACGGCCTGGCAGCCCTGTGCCGATTCGCCAAAGAGACCCGCGCCATCGCCCTGGAGATCGACGAGCTGCCGCGGGCCCGGCTGATCGGGATGCGGCATCCACTGCTGGTGACCCAGGGCATCGAGGTGGTCCCCAGCGATCTGGCCCTGAGCTCGGCCCAGGCCATGGTCATCTCGGGCCCCAACGCCGGCGGCAAGACGGTCGCGCTCAAGTGCCTGGGGCTCGCGGCCTGGATGGCTCGTTGCGGGATCCCGGTCACCGCCGAGCCGGGTTCGGAGCTGGGCTTCTTCGAGCCGGTGCTGACCGACGTAGGCGACGAGCAGTCGCTCTTGCGGTCGCTCTCCACCTTCAGCGCCCACGTGAAGAACCTGTCCGCGATCTTGGAGCGCGCCAGCGGCAGCGCCTTGGTGCTGCTCGACGAGGTCGCAGCGGGAACGGATCCGGAAGAGGGCTCGGCACTCGCCGCCGCCGTGCTCGAGGCGCTGATCGCCCGCGGCGCCGCCGTGGCGGTGACCACTCACTACGAACGGCTGAAAGAGCTGGGCGCCAAGGGCGGGCCGCTGGTCAACGCTTCGGTTGGTTTCGACATGGCCCGCATGGCGCCGACCTTCCGGCTCACGATCGGCGTGCCGGGCGCGTCGAGCGCGCTGGCGGTCGCCGCACGCTATGGCATCCCCGAGGCGGTGGTGGAGCGCGCGCAGGCGCTCTTGCCGCGCCGCGCGCTGGATCGCGAAGAGCTGGTGCAGCGGCTCGAAGCCGAACGCTCAGCGCTGGAGGCGGCGCGCGCCGCCGCAGAGGAAGAGCTCCGGCGGCAGCGCCAGCTCACCGCCGAGATCGAGGCCGAGCGCAAGAAGGCGCGGGACGAAGAGCGCGCCCGCCTTTCCGCCGAATCGCGGGAGCTGCTGGGCGAAGTGCGACGCGCACGCGCCGAGCTGACCGAAGCCAAGCGCCGGGTGGCCCGGGGCGAAGTCGGAAAGGCCGAGCTCAAGGCCGCGGAGAAGAGCGTCAACCAGGCCGCGAGCCACGTCGCGATCGGCAGCCCCCTGGAGAACGCGCAGCGCTCGCTCGATGCTCCCCCGGCCGGGCGCAAGCCGGCCGGCCACGCGGAGCTGGTCCCGGGCACCCGTGTCTTCTTGAAGAAGCTGGGGCAGACCGGCGAGGTGTTGCAGGCACCCGAGCGCGGTCAGCTGAAGGTGGCGGTGGGCTCGATGCGACTCGCCGTGCGGGTCGAAGATACGGAGCTGGCTGCCCCGAAGAAAGAGCCCCCGCGCAGCGCACCGAAGCCGAAAGAACGGGGCCAGGTGGCGCTCCTCGACGGCTTCGTGCCCGTGCGAACCTCGCACAACACGCTGGATTTGCGCGGGCAGCGCGTGGACGAGGCCCTGGACGCGGTCGACGCTTTCGTCGATCGCATGCTGCGCGTGAGCGAGCCGGTGGCCTATGTGCTGCATGGCCATGGCACTGGCGCGCTGAAGCTGGCGGTGCGTGCTCACCTGTCGGCGGCCTCCCACGTCCGGCGCGCGGTGCCCGCGGAGCCCGACGACGGTGGCGACGCGTTCACGGTCATCTGGCTGGGTTGAGCCTTGCCGCTCCGCGCGTGCGGAGCTACGTGAGCGGCATGTCGTCGTCGCCGGCCTGGCTCGTCGCAGCCGCTCTGTTGCTCGGGGCGTGCGGCCCGAAAGAGGCACCCGCGCACGGGCCCACGCGCCTGGAACCGATCAGCGCGGCGCCCAGCTTCTCGGTCCCCGACGAAACCGGCAAAACCCGGACGCTGGCCGAGTTCCGCGGGCGCCCGGTGGTGCTTTATTTCTACCCGAAGGACGGCACGCCCGGGTGCACGCGCGAGGCCTGCGCGTTCCGCGACGAGTGGCAGCGCATCGAGGCCGCGGGCGCACAGGTGCTGGGTGTCTCGCTCGACAGTGTCGAGTCGCACGCTGCGTTCAAGCAGCAGCACCACCTCCCCTTCCCGCTGCTCAGCGACACCGATGGGAAGGTGCTCGAGGCCTACGGCGTGACCCGCAACGCCAAGGGCTACGCCTCGCGCACCACCTTCATCATCGACGCAGAGGGCATCATCCGCCGCATCTTTCCCGAGGTGGACCCCGCGGTGCACGTGAAAGAGGTGCTGGGCGTGCTCGAGGTGATGAAGCGCCAGGGGCTCGATCGCGGCCAACCCCGCCGCTGACGGCTACTCCGCTGCCTGAGCGGCGGCGCGCACCAGCGGAAACCCCAGGGCTTCGCGCTGCGCCACCCAGCCCTGGGCCACCGCCCGGGCCAGGGTTCGGACCCGCAGAATGTACCGCTGGCGCTCGGTCACGCCGATGGCGCCGCGGGCGTCGAGCACGTTGAACGCGTGGGCCGCCTTCACCACCTGGTCGTACGCCGGCAAGACCAGCTTCTTCAGCGGGTCGTCGTTGCGGTCGAGCAGGCGCTTGGCCTCGGCCTCGGCGTGGTCGAAGCTGGCGAAGTGCGCGGCCACGTCCGCTTCTTCGAAGTTGTACGTGCTCCACTCCCACTCCGCGCGTCGATAGATCTCGCCGTACTTGACGTTCTTGTCGAAGGCGAGGTCGTACACGTTGTCGACGTCTTGCAGGTACATGGCGATGCGTTCCAGGCCATAGGTCAGCTCACCACTCACCGGCTTGCAGTCGAAGCCGCCGCACTGCTGGAAGTAGGTGAACTGGCTGATCTCCAGACCGTCGAGCCAGACCTGCCAACCCAGGCCCCAGGCCCCCAGGGTGGGGCTCTCCCAGTCGTCTTCGACGAAGCGCACGTCGTGCTCGAGCGGGTTGGTGCCCAGGGCCACCAGCGACTCGAGGTAGAGGTCCTGAATGTCGAGCGGGCTCGGCTTGAGGATCACCTGAAACTGGTGAAACTGCTGCAGGCGGTTGGGATTCTCGCCGTAGCGCCCGTCGGTGGGGCGGCGCGAAGGCTCGACGAACGCCACGTTCCACGGCTCGGGCCCCAGCGACCGGAGGGAGGTGGCCGGGTTGTAGGTGCCCGCGCCCACCTCCGAGTTGTACGGCTGCACGATCAAGCAGCCACGCTGGGCCCAGAAGCTCTGCAAGGTCAGGATGAGGTCTTGGAAGTACACGGCAGCGGAAGGCTACACCAGTGGGTCGCCGGTGCCAGCCCCACCCGCAATATCGCCAGGGCCCGCGCCGCGAGTTGACGGACCGAACCCGCCCGCGACAAGATCGGCCGAGTGTACCGCGCCCTGATGCTCGCAGCGCTGACCGTCATCGGATGCGACAAGCTCGGCACGGGCGGCGAGCCGCCCGCCGGGGAGCTGAGTCGCGCCGAGTGCGTGCAGATGACGATCCGCATCAACGAGCTGCGCAACAAAGAGCTGGGGCGCGTGAACAGCAAAGAGCAGAAGAACACCGTGGACAGCTGCATGGGGCACGGCACCCGGGCGCAGCTCGAGTGCGTGCAGTTCGCCAACAACGCGTCCGAGCTCGCCCGCTGCGACGAGCTCGCCAAGTAGGACGGCCAACCCCGTGATCTACGAAGGCCAAGAGCTCCCCAAACACGCACTGGTGATGGTGGGGTTGCCCGCGCGTGGCAAGACCTACATCGCCCGCAAGATCGCGCGCTATCTGTCGTGGCTGGGCTACGACACTCGGACCTTCAACGTCGGCGAGTACCGGCGGTCACAGGTCGGCGCTCGGCAGCCCGCCAGCTTCTTCGACCCGGACGATGAATCGACCAGCGGCCTGCGCGAGGCCATTGCCCGCCGTGCCCTGGACGACATGGTGGGGTGGCTGATCGGTGGGGGCGAGGTCGCGATCTACGACGCGACCAACATCGAGAAGTCGCGGCGCGACGCCATCTGGCAGCGCTGTTACGCCGTGGGCATCCAGGTGGTGTTCGTCGAGAGCATCTGCGAAGACGAGCGCGTGGTCGAGCGCAACGTCCGCGACAACAAGCTGCGCTCTCCTGATTATGCCGATGTGGACCCGGAAGAGGCCGTGCGCGACTTCCGCCAGCGCATCGCTTTCTACGAGCGCAACTACGAGCCCGTGGACGAGCCCGACAAGAGCTACGTCAAGATCATCGACGAGGGTCGGCAGGTGGTGGTCAACCGCATGGCGGGCTACTTCAGCGCGCGGCTGATGTTCTTCTTGATGAACATCCACCCCGCCCGCCGGAAGATCTGGCTCACCCGGCACGGCGAGAGCGTGTTCAACACCGAAGAGCGCATCGGCGGCGACAGCGATCTGTCGGCGCGGGGCCTGGCCTACGCCCGCAGCCTGGCCGACCACATGCTGCGGCAGCCCAAGACCGACCAGCTGGTGGTGTGGACCAGCACGTTGAAGCGCGCGGTGCAGACCGCCACCCATCTGGGTACGCGGCCCGTTGCGCGCCGCGCCCTGGACGAGATCGACGCTGGGATCTGTGACGGCATGACCTACGAAGAGATCAAGCGGGACCTGCCCGACGAGTACGCCGCGCGGCGCAGCGACAAGTTCCGCTATCGGTACCCGCGCGGCGAATCGTACGCGGACGTCATCCAGCGCCTCGAGCCGATCATCGTGGATCTGGAGCGACAGCGACAGCCAATCCTGGTGGTCGCGCACCAGGCCATCATCCGGGCGCTCTACGGCTACCTCACCGGTCGCCCCCAGGAAGAGTGCCCCCACGTGCCGATCCCGCTGCACACCATCGTGGAGCTGACGCCCACCGCCTACGGCTACGAAGAGCACCGGGTGGAGCTCGAGCCGAGCTTGCCGGATCGGTCCGACGCGCCGCTGTCGATGGGCCCGTGACCCCAGGGGTAGCTGGCGCTTCGGGGCGCCGCGCGGGGCCGCGGCTTGCCGCGGCGTCACTTCTGAGCGAACATTTTCGGATGCGCGGTCGAGCTTGTTGGGCAGCCGCAGTGTGCACGGTTGCCCTGGCCTGTGGCGGCGAAGAGTTCGCGGCCAATGGCACCGGAGGCACGAGCGGCACGGGCGGCGCGGGCAGTGGAGGCGTGGCCGGTCAAGGCGGGGGTGGAACCGGCGGCACCAGCGGCAGCGGCGGCACCAGCGGCAGCGGCGGCACCAGCGGCTCCGGAGGCGGCGCGGTCGGCGGGACGGGCGGAGCCGGTGGCGCAGGCGGAGCCGGTGGCGCGGGCGGAGCCGGTGGCGCGGGCGGGGCGGGCGGCTCCGGCGGAAACGGCTGCGTCACACAAGGCACCAAACCGGCGCCCGCGGGTGGCGAGCAGGTGCTGGCGATCACCAGCGACGTCCAACCCGAATACCCGGTCGTCGACAGCGGCTACGTCTACTGGACGACCAACCTCACGCTCTGGCGCATCGACGTCAACGGCGTGTGTCTTCAGAACCTGGCGACGGTCAGCGCCGGAGGCCAGCTCGAAGGCATCGCCGTCGACGGCGGCTTCGTGTACGTGGCGAACACGAACGGCTCCACCATCTTCCGCGTGCCGGTGACGGGCGGTCCGGTGACTCCGTTGGTCACGAACCAGGCGGCGCAGACGGTGGCGGTGGACTCGACCCACCTCTACTGGGCGCTGCCCGGCGCCGGGATCGGGCGGATACCGAAGGGCGGCGGCGGCATGGAGATCGTGGCGACCAGCGGTGCCGCTCAGTCTTTCGCCATCGCCGTGGACCCGAGCTACGTCTTCGCCGCAACGCGAACCGGAACGGTGATCCGGATCCCCAAGGGCGCGAACCAGACTCCGACGCAGATCGATCAGGCGGGCGGAGCGGTCACGAGCGGCAGCCCGGTGTACCTGACGCTGCACGAGAACCGGGTGTTCTGGACGCACCTCTTGACGGCCGGCGGCGGAGCGGTCCGCTCGGTGCAGAAAGACGGGCAGGGCGCCGTCTCGCTGGCCGCCGCCTATCCGGAGGGCGTCGTCACCGACGGCACCTTCGCCTACTGGGCCAACGGGGCCACCGGCGTGGGCACCATCTTCAAGGGCGGCGCCTCACTGGCGAGCCCCATCAACCTGGTCGGCGGCCAAGACCGCCCCCGCGGCGTGGCAATCGACGCGACCCACGTCTACTGGACCAACTTCGCCGACCGAACCGTCCGGCGCATCGCGCGTTGACCGCTTTAGGGCGAGCCGCCAGCGGCTCTCATTTCACCGCACCATCGAGCCAGCGTGCCTCGGCCCCCGAGAGCGTGACCTTCTCACCGGCTGCAAGCGCGTGCGTGGAAACGACCGCGCCGGTGAGCGGGTCGATCACCTGGAAACTCTGCGCCACGCGGGCTTCGAGAATGACGTGTCCCTTGATGCCGAGGGGGAGCACCACGAACTTCTTGCCGCTGACGGCGCCGTACGCCGCGACGACCCCGCTCTCGGGGGCGGCCAGCTCGGGCCAGGTCCGGTCGGGTTTGGCCTGCCCGCCCTCTTCGGCGAAGATCCGCAGCGGCGCGTCGCCGGCCTTCGGATCCTTCCGCGTCCACGACGCCAGATCGTGCGGGACGTAAGAGGGCAACGCGCCGAACGCGTCGGCACCGGCCATCTCCCACAGGTTCTGATCGCCGCGCACCCCGGCACCGGTGTGAAACACGTGCAGGGGCAAGCCCGAGAGGTGACTCATCAGCGCGCCGGTGACCAGCTTCTGCGGGTCGTTTTCGGTCGCGACCGAGGCGCCGGGCCCGATGGGCTCGTTGTTGCTGGCCACCGGCAGCCCCGCGCAGCCCTGCACCCACCAGGGCTGCCAGACCGGCCGCCAGTGCCCGTCTTTCTGCCCGGTGTCGCGATCGAAGTGCAGCGTTGCCAGGTCGGCAATGGAGCCCGAGTACAGCGCCTGAGCTGCCGTGCAGCTGGTGGGGTCCGGCGCCGACGCAGCGACCAAGATGTCGGTCTTGCCGTTCAGGTACTGGGTGAGCGTGCGCAGCTCGGCCTGCCCCGCAGCGCCCTCGAAGCCGTTCTGCCACGCCTCGTTGGCCAGCTCGAAGTGGATGATCTTCTGGGCGCGCCCCTGGGACATGGCCACGAAGCGATCGATCAGCGCCTTGCGATCACTCGAGCTGGGCAGGTTCTTCTGACCGTCACCGATCAGCGTCCACTCGATGCGGAGCCCGTACTTGTCGTAGCAAAGGTCGGTCAGCCCGGCGATCACCTGGTCGTAGTCGGACCAATGCCAGTCGATCTCGCGACCGTCCCAGTAGTCGGCGGCGCCATAGTCGCCCACCACGCCGAGCGCGCGGATGAAGTGGAAGCCGTGCTTCGAAATGTAGTCCAGGTTCTGCTCGAGGCGCGCAAGGTCGTGCTTGTAGCCCCACGCCGCCCACATCATCGTGGTGCCCAGCGCGTTGAACTGGCCCTGATCGTCGCTCAGGCTGTTCCCGTCGAGCTTCACCGGACCGGTGCGCTTGCCAGAGAAGCCGGCGCTGCCGCCGGAACCGCCAGCGCCAGAGCCGCCGGCGCCGCCGCCCCCGCCACCGCCCGCGCCCGCGCAGCCGAAGCAGGCCTCGAAGCCCTGGCCGTCGGCGCGACAGATCTGCGCGCCCTTGCCCCCGCCCGGGCACGCGCACGCACGCTGCTCACCGACCACGCACCCCGATTCACCGCCGCCCGAAGAGCCTTCGCTGCCGCACGCCATGAGCGCGAGCGGCAAGAACAGGAAACCCCGGGGGAAACACTGCATCACATCCGCGAGCCTACCCGACTTCGCCGAGCGGCGCGCGCCCCGCTCAGCGCAAAGCTCGGAGCACGCCGACACCCGGGAAGATCCAGTAGGCGTGCGTCGCATCGACGACGATTTCGGTGTTCGGCGCCAGCGCGCCGGCGAGCAAGACAGGTCCCGGCGAACCGTGCCGCCACAGCTCCGCAGGCGGTGACAGCGCGACCCAGGCCGAGCCTGCATCGACGTGAAGGTCCACCGCCGGCCGCGGCAGCGCCGCGACCAACTCGAGAGTGCCGCCAGCCACCGGGGCGCGAACGATCCGACTTCCGAGCACGTCCACCGCGTAGACGAACCCTCCACTCACGGCGAGGTGACTCGGGTCGAACGCACCAGAAGTGAGGAGCTGAGGCGCCTGCGAAGGCGACGTGAAGGCGAACAGTCGGCCCGGAGAACCGACCCCGAGATAGATGGTGCCGCTGCTGACCGCGATGGCGCCGACCCGGCCGGCCGTTTCCCAGAGGACCTCCGTCCCGCCCTGGGCGATGCTCCGTCGTCTCAGTCGCACGAAGGTCGGCGCGGTCGCTTCGCCCACCCCGTCGTCCGCGTCCGCTTCTGCGTCCCCGTCCGCGGGGGCGTCGCCCGTCGAAGCGTCCCACTGGGTGGAGCCGCCCATCTCCTCAGCAAGGAAGATCTGTCCCGCGTCGCTGGTCCACCTCGCCGGGTTGGCGTGCTGCACGGAGCCCTCGGGCACTGCCCCCGTGGTGTCGATGAAGCGAAGCCATGGGCCGTCCTGGAAGATCACGAAGCTGCCTTGCACTTCGATTCGGCTCACGTCCGTGGTCAGGCTGGTCAGGTTCTGGTAGCCGCCAGCGGCCGGAATGAACCCGAGGTGTTGGTAGGCCCCGCGCGTGGCGAAGTAGAACCCGCTTGCGTGAACCGTGAACGCAGTGACGTCGCTCTTCGGCATCGAGAGCGCGACCTGGGGCCCGAAGCACGACCCAAGCTCGCAGCCGGACTCCCCGCAATTCTGTCCGCACGCGCCGCAGTGATCGGAATCGTCGGTGATGTCCGTTTCGCACCCGTCGCTCGCCAGGTCCGAGTTGCAGTCGGCTAGACCGAGCACGCAGCCGACGACGACGCAGCCGCCGTCGGGCCCGACCTCGCGCTCCACACCCAGCACGACCCCGCACTGGCTGGCATCCGGCAACGTGCCGCCACCCCCGTCGTAGCCGCCGTAACCACCGTAGCCGCCGTACCCGCCGTACCCCCCGTATCCGCCGTACCCGCCGTACCCGCCGGCATCCGATGTGAGGCTGGGGGCGCAGCCGCTGTTGTCCGAATCGCTCGGTTCACAGGTGCCGCACGAGCAGCCCACGGCCACCACGGCTGCGAACATGAGCGCCGCCTCCCGCATTCCTGCGAGAGGGTAGCACTCGCCCCGCTCAGCGCCCGGCCGGGTCCTGCCGGAAGTACTCGGCGAGGTGCGCGTACAGCTCGGGATCGCGCCGCCGCAGCTCGGCGGGTTTCTCGAAGAAGGCTTCGACCGCCACGGCGAACAGCTCGGCCTCGTTCGTGCCGGCATAGGCCCGCAAGACTCCGCCGGATCGCTTGCGGCGTGCCGCCAGGCGCCGAGCCACCAGCGCGACCCACGGGGCGGTGGCGACCCACTCCAGATCGCCGGGCACGCCGTCGGCCCGGCCGTCTGCGAAGTCGATCACGTGGGCCAGCTCGTGCAGCCCCACGTTGTGGCCGTCGCCGCGCGAAAATCCGAGCTTGAGCTCGCGCTGCGAGAACAAGATCGGCCCCTGGGCGTGGACCATGCCTGCGATGTTCGCGCCGTTCGAGGTCTGGTAGCCCTCGTCGAAAGCCCGCGGGTAGACCACGATGTCACGCAGGCTCGGCCACTCGAAGTCGGGCATGCCGTGGCAGAGCATTGCCGCAGAGGCGGCGATCAAGAGCCGCGTCTCGTCGTCCAGCGTCGCGCCCCGATCCGCGAAGATGCGCTGCTCGGCGAGGAAGATGCGCACGTCGTCCTCGAAGCGCCGCCGCCCGTCGGGACCAAGGCCGCGATAGAAGGCGACCCGGCGCTCGAGCACCTCGCGCCAGCGCTCGGGGAAAGGGGCCGTCAGCAGGCGCCGGCGGCGACGGTACTTGCGGGTCGTCACCAGATAGACGAAAGCGCCCACCACCGGTCCGACCCAGGCAGCGGTCGGCGAGTGGATCGCCGCAGCGGCGAGCGCCACGACCAGCGCCACCACGGCGGCGATGGCGCGGAGCATGAAAGCGGTGCGCTGAGGCCAGATCTGCATGCTGAAGCCCGCCCATCAAAGCGCATTTTGGGGCGCGCTTCTTCCCGTCTCGGCCTAGTCTCGGCCCCCGGACCCGAGCCGTGCGGAACTCGCGAGCAGAACACACCTCGATCGGCCTGCAGAAGGCCCTGGGCTGGATGGCGCTGCCCTGGCTGGCGGGGGCCGCGATCTTCTACATGCGCCTGGTGCGGGGCAACCGCGTCCAGAACCTGCGCGAGGTCCGCCGTCGGTTCCGTGAGGTGGCGGCCAGCGATCGTCCACTTCTGATCTGCGTCAATCACTTGACCATGGTCGACTCGTTCTACGTGCACTGGGCCCTGTCGTCGCAGCTCGACTACATGCTGCACTACCGGCGCTTCGCCTGGAACGTCCCGGCCACCGAGAACTTCCAGCGCGGCGTGCTCTTGCGGCTGATGTCGTATCTCGGCAAGACGGTGCCGATCGATCGTGCCGGCAGCCCCACGCACCACCGCGCCGTGCTGACCCAGCTGGCCGAGCTGCTGCGCTCCGGGGACTTCGTGACCATCTTTCCCGAAGGGGGGCGCAGCCGGAGCGGCCGGGTCGAGGTGCGCGACGTCGCGTATGGCGTCGGGCGCATCTTGAAAGACGTGCCCGACGCGCGCGTGCTGTGCGTCTACCTGCGCGGCGACCGGCAAGACAGCTGGGGTTTTCAGCCGCCGCTCGGCGATCGCATCCACGTCGATCTGGAGCTGATCGAGCCCAAGACGGAGCACCGCGGGCTGCGGGCCTCGCGCGACCTGTCGCGGCAAGTCATCGAGCAGCTGAAACGGATGGAAGACCGGTACTTCGCCGAGCGACAGAGCGGCAGTTGATCAGTACCAGGCCGCGCCGACCCCGGCCGACGCAAGCCAGGGGAGATCGTCTTTCACCCGCGGGAGCACCAGCGCGCTGACCCGGATCTGCGGCTGCGAGCCGGCACCGGCTTCGATCTTGGTGATGTCGGCCGAGAGCTCGAACCCGCCGTAGTTGAAGCTCGACTGGGTCGCGCCCTCTTTCTCGCCGACCTTCAGCGAGAAGATCAGGGCCGGCGAGTACGCCATGCCGAGCACCACTCCGCGCCACAGCGTGGGCAGGCGGAAGTCGCCGAAGCCGAAGTGCACGCCAAGCTGAAACGGCAGGACGCCATACAGGTACGCGATGTTGTCGTACTTGGGATCGCGGGAGGTCACCTGCCCATTCTGCGTGCGATAGGTGTATTCGAGGGGCGGTCGCACGTAGAGCCCGCTCAGGTCGAAGCGCACCCCGGCGCGGACCGCCGCCCACGAGGTCGAGCCGCTCGCCGGCTCGGGCAAGGGCAGGTACATCACCGAAAGATCGAGCCCGACCCCCAGGCCCACGCCATAGGTCGTCGCCTTGCCGACATCGAGCGCGCCGGTTTCGGGGTTCTGGCCGGCGAACTGGGTGTCCGGAATGATGAGCCCGGTGGCCTGTGCGTGCGCGCCATAGCTCACCCGCACCCCACCGCGGTCCTTCCACGCGCGCGCCAGGGTCTTGGGATCCCCGAAGTCGGGTTCGTCGTCCTTCTTCGGTCGCTTCAAGATGAACCCGGCAGAGATCCCCTCGGAGGGCGGCGGGGTGCCCGCGGGCGCGGGCGCGGCCGCCGGCGCCGCGCTGCTCTTGGCCCCACCCAAGAGCTCGGTCACCGCGGCCAGCGCTTCGTCGGCAGTCTTGACCAGCTTCTCTTTGGCGCCACCCTCCGTGACCACGAGCACGCGCAACCCGCCGGCGTCCTTCGCGACGCGCACCAGCACCGAAGCACCGACCGCCTTGCGCACGCCGTCCAGCGGCCCGGCGTCGGCGACCACCCGGCCCTCGTGCATCGCACCGCTCTGCTCGGCAGCGGCCTTGGCGTCGGCCTTGCCGTCCGGCGACAGCCCGCGGGTCCGACATGCGTCGTAGATCTTGGCGCGCAGCTTGGCGTTCTCGGTCTCGTCGTCGAAGGCATCGGCGACGACCACCGCGGTCTTCTGCGCCTTGACGGCCGGAGCGGGTGGCGCTGGCTCACCGCCCTGTGCGAACGCGCTGCTCGCTGCCGAGAGCAAGACGACCCCAATCGCAAGCCTTTGTGCAAAAGCCATCACGGCGTCGATGGTGCCACCTCGAGCAGGCGGTCGGGGCGTCAAAATGCGGTCGAGGTGTGTCGACCTGCGACACCGCGCCCAGTTGGACAGCGCGACGACGGCTCGGTACCTTTGAACCCGGAGGTTCCGGAATGAAGGCGCTCGTTGCCGCTTGTACGTTCACGGTCGGCGGTCTGCTCATCGGAGCGTGCGGAGGCAGCGACACCGGCGAGCTGTTCGGCTCCGGCGGCGCCAGCACCGGTGGGACGGGCACCGGCGGTTCGGCTGCCAGCGGCGGCACCAGCGGCGGCGGCACCAGCGGCGGCGGCACCAGCGGCGGCGGCACCAGCGGCGACGGCGGCACCAGCGGCGGCGGCACCAGCGGCGGCGGCACCGGGGGTAGCGTCGGGGGCGCGCCAGGCGGCGGCGGCGCACCCACCGGTGGCGGCGGCGCCCCAGGCGGCGGCGGCGTGGGCGGCGGCACCGGAGGGACCGGCGGCGGCACCGTCGGACCCGAGAACTGCACGAACGGCGTCGACGACAACGGGGACGGCCAGGCTGACTGCGCCGATCCGAAGTGCCAGCCCGGCTTCACGTGCACGGCGGCTGCGCCGTCGGGCTGGAGCGACATCGGCTATGTCGACGCCAAGCTCGGCACGACTTGCCCCGACGGGTTCTCACCCGCCACCTCGCTCTACGACCAGACCACGCTCACCGCGCAGAAGGCCAGCTGTGCGTGCGGCTGCGGCACCCCGAACAACGTGCTGTGCCGCGCGCAGCTCCAGTGCAACAGCGGAAGCTCGTGCAGCGGCGGTTCCGGGGTCTCGGTCTACGGCAACTGCTCCACGATCCCCACGCCCAGCCCCGGCGGAACCAATTCGTGCAAGGTGAGCGAGCTCGCGGCCAGCGGCGGGCAGTGCGCCGCGAGCGTGAAGGCCACCGTCCCGCCCGTGGCCTGGAGCGCCTCGGCGCGCTCGTGCACTCAACCCACGGTGGGGGCGTGCAAGAACACGGGCGAGGTCTGCGTGCAGAAGCTGGCCGGGGCCAAGGGGCCGTGCGTCTCGCACCCCGGCGACGTCGCTTGCCCGTCCCCGGGCCCGTACACCCAGAAGACCGTCTACTTCGACGGCCAGGTGAACGACACGCGGGGCTGCTCGACCAGCGGTTGCACCTGCGGCACTCCGGCCGGCGGAACGTGCGGCTGCACGTCGTCGACGTGCGGCGTGGCCGTGCTCGCGCCCAACAACTGCAGCGGCACCACTGCCCTTGCGCTGGTGCCCGTGACCGGGCAGTGCACCACGTTCTCCGACAGCGGGAACGGCGACACCAACTGGGGCGTATTCCGCACCGGCACCGCCGTCACCAGCGCGGGCGCCTGCTCGCCGGGTGGCGGTGGCACGCCCACCGGCAGCGTGGCACCCAGCGGGCCGCTCACCGTGTGCTGTACGCCGTGAGCGGCACGGGAAGCCGCTAGTCCTTCGCGCGCAGGAACCCCAAGAGGTCGGGGTTGCTGCCGTCGAGCTTCCAGATCCAGGCGTCCAGGTAATAGTGGGT
>Ga0073899_10000926_pt1 | contig 27233 bp, 25 predicted proteins | sample KloWWTmetaKNB5Ph_FD_88975 | JGI IMG/M metagenome (GOLD analysis project Ga0073899, IMG submission 88975) | Active sludge microbial communities from Klosterneuburg, Austria, studying microevolution and ecology of nitrifiers - Klosterneuburg... | ecosystem: Engineered > WWTP > Aerobic digester >... | reverse complement strand
GCCTGGGCCGGGATCTCGACCGCGACCAAGGCCGCGCACAGCGGCGAGGCGCTGATCGATCGCACCAATCGCGTGCGCGTCGCGCAGGAGTTCATTCGCCGCCAGATTCGCAACGCGCTGGCCTTGCCCTATCCGATGGACAGCACCACCGGCGAAACCCGCACCTTCGAAGGCGAGGGCGAGTCGATGCGCTTCGTTGCGCCGATGCCCGGCTACCTGAGCCGCGGTGGCGCCTACCTGCAGAGCTTCGAGCTGCGCCCGGCGCGCGGTGGCGGGCGCGAGCTGGTGTTCGCGCACGAACTGCTCAACGGCTACGACCCGGACAAACATCGCGATGCCGAGCACGAACCAGTGGTGTTGATCGAGGGCATCCGCAGCGCCCGCTTCGAATACCGTGGTCTGGACGAAACCGGCCAGCTTGGCGACTGGGAAGAGGAATGGGATGAACCCGGCACGCAACCGGTGCTGGTGCGCATGAAGTTCGAGATGGAGGAGCGCAGCGGCTACATCTGGCCGGACATCGTGGTGCCGGTGCTGGCCAATACCGCCACTGCCGGCTTCCATGATCCGTTCTACGGTTCAATGAACCAGGCAGGCGGCTGACATGCGCCAGCGAGGGATCGCCTTCATCGTGGTCATCTGGGTGCTGCTGCTGCTGGCGGTGCTGCTCGCGGGCTTTGCCGTGATCGCACGCACCGAGGGCCTGCAGGCGCGGCATCTGGCCGACTCGACGCGCGCGCGCTACATGGCCGAGGCGGGCATCTCGCGTGCAGTCTGGGAGCTGCGCAATCCCGACCCACTGACGCGCTGGGCCGGCGACGGTCGCGCCTACGCCTTCGAATTCGAGGGCGCGAAGATCTCGGTGGAGATCCAGGACGAGTCCGGCAAGATTGATCTCAATGCCGTGGACGGCCAGGTCCTGCAGCGTTTTTTCGCCAGCGCTGGCCTTGACCAGGACTTTGCGCAGCAGATCTCCGACGCGGTTCTGGATTGGCGTGATGCCGATGATCTGACCCAGCCGATGGGAGCGGAGGACGCCGACTACGAACGCGAGGACTACCCCTACGGCGCCGCCGACGCCGGTTTTCAGACCGTGGGCGAGTTGCAGCAGGTCATGGGCATGGACTACGAGCTGTTCCGCAAACTCGAACCCGACCTGACGATTTGGGGTGGCTCCTCGGTTCCGGGTGCGGGCGCGGCTTCGCGCAATGTGCTGATGAGCTTCCCCGGCATGACTCCGGAACTGGCCGACCAGCTGATCGCGATGCGCTCGCAGGTGCAGCCGGGCGATCCGGCCGGCGCCACCCTGACCCTGCCCGACGGCACGCCGCTGCTGACCGGCGGGGGTGGGGTCACCTATACTGTGCGATCGAAGGCCACCTTGCCGAACGGCGCGTGGACCCAAGTGGATGCCACGATCCGACTGGGCGGCGCCGCCGGCGCGCGCGCCTACACCATCCTGCAGTGGCGCGAAGGGAGCGCCGGTTGATGCCCCAGAACATTCTCAGCAAGCGCATCGCGCGCTGGCGCACGGCCTATCGCAACAGCGGCTTACACCGGTTCCTGCAGTGGTGGGGCGGCGAGCTGGCCGCGCTGCTGCCGGAGCGCGTCCGCAACCTGCTGGTCGAGCGGCGCGACGAACTGCGCATCGCGCGCTCGTCCGACGGCGGCTGGTCGATCCGGCGGCTGCCGGCGCGGGACGCGGCCGACGAGCAGTTGCTCGCGGCGGATGCCGCTCCGGAACTACTGCGCGACACCGTCGATGCATTGCGGCGGCGCTTCGAGGTGCCGGCCGATCTGGTGCTGGTGCTCGATCGTCGCGGTGTGCTTGACCGGCACCTGACCCTGCCGCTGGCGGCCGAGGACAACCTGGCCCAGGTGCTGGCGTTCGAGATGGATCGGCAAACGCCGTTCAAGCCCGACCAGGTGCGCTTCGACCATCGCATCACGCAGCGCGATCCGGTCGCGAAGCAGATCGGCCTCGATGTGCTGGTCGCGCCGCGCGCCGCCGTGGATGCCGCGCTCGCGCCGATGCAGGCGGCGGGTCTCGCACTCGACGCGGTCGATACCCTGCTGCCCGAAGGCGCCCGCAGCGGCTACAACCTGCTGCCGCTGGAGTTGCGGGCCGAACGTTCGCAACGCGAGCGGCTGGTGAACTGGGCCCTGGTCGCGCTGGTGTTGCTGCTCGCCTGGAGCGCGATGTCCACGTCCATCCACAACCGCGAGCTTGCGCTCGCCAACCTGCAGTCCGAGGTCGACCGCGTGCGCGTCGAAGCGAAGCGGGTCGGTGGGCTCGAAAAGGAACTCGGCGAAGCCGTGTCCGGCGCCAATTTCCTCAACGAAAAGAAGCAGTCGCACCCGGTCACCATCGATCTGATTCGCGACCTGACCGAGCGCCTGCCCGAAAACACCGCGCTGCAGCGCTTGTCGATCAATCGCGGCGAGGTCCAGATCCAGGGCGTGAGCAGCGAAGCTTCGGCACTGATCACCATCCTGCAGAAGTCCGCGCTGATTGAAGGGCCGGCTTTGCAGGGCGCGATCACCCCCGACCAGCGCACCCAGAAAGAGCAGTTCATGATCCAGGCGCGCGCCCGGGCCAAGGCCGTGGAGGGCGCCGATGCAGCTCCTGCCCAAGGCTGAAAACGGCCGCTTCCTCGCCTTGTTGCTGGCGCTGATCGCGGTCGCGCTGGTGTATCTGTTCGGCGTGCACTGGTGGTTCACCGAGCGCCATCTGGTCATCGCCGACGAGATGTCCGATCTGCGCGAACAGTATGCCCGCTTCAAGGCCAAGGCCGACCAGAAGCCGCTGATCGACCGGCAGCTGGCCGACGTGCGCGAATACGAGGCTGGCAACCCGGCCTTCCTGCCCGAGGGCGACTTCGACGCCGCCGCCGCCGGCCTGACCCAGCGCCTCAAGCAGATCGTCGCCAGCCACGCGCCCGATCCGCAGCGCTGCCAGATCATCATGAACCAGTATTCACGCTCCACCGAGCCAGACCCGTTCGAGCGCGTGGTCATCAAGGTGCGTTTGCGCTGCGACCTGGAGCCGTTCGCGGGCATCCTCTACGACCTCGAAAGCGCGAGTCCGGTGCTGTTTGTCGAGGAACTGGCGATCTTCCGCCAGCAGGGTTACCTGGTGCCAGGTCAGAACAAGCTCAGCAATTACCTCGACATCCGCTTCGACCTGTTCGGGTTCATCCGCAAGGCCGGTCCCGCCCGCGCCACCGAAGGACGCAAGCCATGACTCCGGCGCGACGCATCGGCGCGGGCTTGCTGTCGCTGGCCGCGATCTTCGGTAGCCTCGATGTCGCACAGCGCTTCGGGATCGGCTCCGGCCATCGGCTGCCTCCGGCACAGCGCGGCAGCGCCGCAGCGCCGCTGGCGCTACAGCGCGAGTCCTTCAAGCTGCCCTCCTGGAGCGACTACGCCATCGTGCTGGACCGGCCGATCTTCAACGAAGACCGCAAGCCGACGCCGCTCGAAAGTGCGGCGGGCGCTGGGGAGAATTCGGGCGAAGCCACCGCGGCACCTCTGAACGCCACCCTGACCAGCGTGATCATCACCTCCGGGGTGAAGCTCGCGATCGTCAAGGACAACAACACAGGCGCCTCGGAAGTGGTGCGCGTCGGGCGACCCCTTCCCGGTGAACAAAGTGGCTGGACGCTGGTCGAAGTAAGTCCGCGCGGTGCCACCTTCGAAGGTCAGGGTCTGGGTCGACAGGCACTGGAGTTGGCGGTGAGCGAGGCGTCTGCCACAGGCGTGCAGATGCAGCCGGCAACCGCTGCGGCTGCCGCAGCAGCGGGTGGCAAGCCGGGTGCGCCGGTGACGCCACTTGCGGAAGCGGCCGCCGACGCATCCAGCCAGGCCCATGCCGAAGAGATCCGGCGACGCATTGAAGAGCGTCGCCGCCAGTTGCGTGAAGAAGCCGAGCGCATGCGCTCGGAACAGACGAATTGATGGAGTAGCGACGTGTCCAAACACGCAATCCGAAATCTGATGCTGGTCGGCGCCGCCTTGGTATGGCCGCTGCTGGCCACGGCCGATGGCAGCCCCGGCGAACCGGCTGCGGCGGCTGCTCCGACGCAGTCAGAGGCGGCGACTCCGGCGCCCCAGGCTCCGCTGCCTGTCGAGCCGGCAGCGCCGGCCCCTGCCGAAGCCGCAGTCGAGGCGGCGCCGGCCGCGGTTCCCGTCGAGACACCGCAGGCGCAACCGGCGCAATCGACCGCCGTCGCGGAACCGGCAGCCGTTGTCGAGCCCGTGGCACCCGCACCGGAGGCGCCTGCTTCTGGCGCGCAGGGCGCGCTGGTCTCGGCGGCCACGCCGGGCGATGCCGAGGCCGAAGCGGACTCGCGGCGAGCGGTGCAGCGCGGCACTGGCGTCTTCCTCAATGAAGAGGCTGCCGCCAGGCGTCCTGCGGATCCCGCCGCCGCCGGTGATGTCGTTTTCAATTTCGAGGCCGAGTCGCTGCAGGCCGTGATCAAGGCCATCCTTGGCGACTTGCTGGGGCAGAACTACGTGATCGCCCCCGGCATCCAGGGGCAGGTCACCTTCGCCACCGCCAAGCCGATCAGCATGGACCAGGCGATGGGCGTGCTGGAAATGCTGTTGGCCTGGAACAACGCCACCCTCGTCTACAAGGATGGCCGCTACACGGTGCTGCCGGTGGCGCAGGCGATCCCCGGCAATTTGATTCCGCGCATGGGCCCGGCCGCGGAAGCGCGCGGCTATGAAATCCGTGTGGTGCCGCTGAAATACATCTCCGCCACCGCGATGCAGGAAACCCTGCAGCCCTACGCGCGTCAGGGCTCGATCATCAAGGCCGACAACACCCGCGCGATGATCCTGATCGCCGGTATCCGCTCCGACCTCGAAGCCTATCTGCAGACCATCGAGATCTTCGACGTCGACTGGCTCGCAGGCATGTCGGTCGGAGTGTTTCCGCTGGAACGCGTCGAAGCCAGCACCGTGGTGCCGGAAATGGAGAAGATCTTCGGCGAGGGTGGCCCGACCCCGCTCGCCGGCCTGTTCCGCTTCCTGCCGATCGAGCGCATCAATGCGGTGTTGGTGATCACGCCGCAGTCCGACTATCTCGACGATGCCGAAGAATGGCTGCGCAAGCTCGATCGCGGCGGCAGCGAGTCCGGTAGCCAGCTGTACGTGTATTACGTCAAGAACGTCAAGGCGGTCGATCTCGCCGACAAGCTCACCGAGATCTTCACCGGCCAGGCGCGCGCCAGTTCGGCATCGAACCAGCCCCGTGGTGTCGGCGGCGTGGTGCCCGGCGTCGAGTCGGTCGAGATCAGGAGTTCCGACAAAAAGCAGGAGGCGCCGCGTGCGCCCACTCCGGCACGGGCCACTTCCGCCGACGGCATCGCCATCGTGCAGAGCGACGAGATCCGCATCACCTCGATCGAAGAGAGCAATGCACTGATGATCCGCGCCACCGCGGGCGAATACGACGCCATCCTCGGCGCCATCAAGCGCCTCGACATCGTGCCCTTGCAGGTGCATATCGAAGCCAAGATTCTGCAGGTCGACTTGAGCAATGGCTTGTCGATGGGTGTTGAGTGGTTCTTCGAAAATGCCCTGAATAATCGAGCCAACGCTGCCTATCACGCTGCGCGCCGCCTGAACCCGGCGCGCGATGTCTGGAGTAGTCACAGCGGCACTGCCGGAAGCGCAGGTTTGGCTTGGACATTCCTTAACGTGGAGGCGGAGGCCTTGATCACCGCGCTGCAAAACGAATCGAGCGTGCAGGTGCTTTCCGCGCCCTCGCTGGTCGTGCTGAACAACAAGGATGCATCGATCAATGTCGGCAAGCAGATCCCGGTGGTCAGCGCGGTGCTCAATTCGCCCTACGGTTCGGTAGTCGGTGGTGGCACGGATGGCACCGGAACTGGAACCGGCGTAGGCGGATACAATCCCAGCAGCTACGTTCAATTTCGCGACACCGGTATCAAGCTCAACGTCACCCCGCGCGTGAATCCAGGCGGTCTCGTATACATGGAGATCTCGCAGGAAGAGAGCACGCCGGGTGAGACTCAAGACGCCACCGGAAATGTCCCGGTGGACCGACGCTCGATCGAAACTGAGATCGCGGTGCAAAGCGGTGAAACCGTACTTCTCGGCGGCTTGATCAAGGAAACGCGCCTGGATGGCAAAAAGGGCGTGCCCGGTCTGTCCAAGATTCCGCTGATCGGCAGATTGTTTGGCTCCACGGATACCGGAAGCACGCGTCAGGAATTGCTGGTGCTGATCACGCCCACCGTGATCGACAGCGCCGAGTCCGCAGCCCAGCTCACCGAAGACTATCGCTCGCGATTCAAGGGTCTCAAACCCCTGCTGAAGCGCCAGAATGACGAACTCAGGAAAAAGGAGTAACACCGCAATGAAGATCAATAGCGTCTGGACACTGGTCGCGACGGCGACCATGGCCGCACTGCTCGCCAGCTGTGCAACCACACCCGCCGGCAAGTCCGAAGCCGCTGACGCCGCTGCGGAAGCAACTGCTGCAAATGGAGTGGTGGTCTCGAGCGATCCCCGTGCCCCGCTGGAGCGTCGCGCCACCGACCGCTGGAAACTGTTGATCGCCAAGGACGCCGCGCGCGCGTACACCTACTTGACGCCGGGCTATCGGGCTGGGCAGACCGAAGGTGAATATGCGAAGTGGGTGGACGGGCGGCGGGTGAGCTGGATCTCGGCCGTCTACGTTGACCACACCTGCTCGTCCAGCGACGCCTGCAAGGTCAGTCTCTCGGTATCCGTCGAAACCGTCGTTCCCAGTGTTCCGGGGAAGCAGTCGCTGACCTCCTCGCTTACCGAGAACTGGCTCTTGATCGAAGGTGTTTGGTACCATCTCCCGGAGGGGCGGCGTTGAGTCGATCCCGGTCGGTACTGGCGACGGCAGCAGCTTGCGTTGCCTGAGGCCTTCCTATAGCATTACGATTGCTGTTGCGTAACCGAGTCTTTTGGTAGCCGAAGAAGCTAGCCGAGGCAGGCGAGTCGCGAGCAAAAGCCCTGTGGTCCTAATTAGGAGTGTTGTGATGAAAAAGAACTCCCTGACGAACGCGGTCATCGCGGGCATCGCCGGTGTGGCGGGCATCGCGAGCGTCGCCAACGCCGTGAACCTGAACCCCGATGGCCTTGGCCAGGTTCTGATCTACCCCTACTACACCGTGAACGGTGGCAATTCGACCCTGATCTCGGTGGTCAACACGACCGAGTTCGGCAAGGCCGTCAAGGTCCGCTTCGTCGAAGGCCGTAACAGCCGCGAAGTGCTCGACTTCAATCTGTACCTCTCGCCCTACGACGTTTGGACTGGCGCTGTGTACAACATCACCGGCGTCACGCCGGCGGTGCTGTCGACCAACGACAACAGCTGCACGGTTCCGAACATCAAGACGAACTCCTGCTTGCCGCTCAACAGCAACGGTCAGCGCTACATCGCCTTCCGTAACCTGCAATACGTCAACCTGACTGCATTCGGTGGCTCCAACTTCAACGATGCCGGCCCGAACGGGCTGGATCGCACCCGCGAAGGCCACCTCGAAATGATCGAGATGGCGATTGTGACCAACGCTACTGCCCATGCATCGCTGACCGCGATCACCCATGACAGCAGCGGTGTTCCGACTGATTGCCCGCAGGTTGTGGCCGCTTGGTCGAGCTCGGCCAACCCGGCGGTCGCCTACTGGCGTGCCGATCCGACCACCGACACCCTGCCCCCGACCGTCGAAAATGGCGGTGGCGGTCTGTTTGGTGCAGCCGGCATCATCGACGTTGCGAATGGCACCCAGCTCACCTACGTGCCCGATGCAATCGATGGCTTCTCGGTTTCCAACCTGCATGCCGCTCCCGGTAGCACGAGCCCGAACTTGGGTCAGGCCAACTTCCCGACGCCAGCCGGTGCGGACGCCATCGTTTTCAACAATGGCTCGCTGATCACCACGTCTTATCCGCTCGCCAGCGCGATCGACGCGGTCTCCGCGGTGTACATGCACGACGCGATTTTCAACGAATACGCGGTACTCACCGTGGGCGGTATGCCATTCCTGCAGTCGGAATGGGTGGTGACCTTCCCGACCAAGAACTTCTACGTGAACAAGGTTCCGCCGGCCATCCTGCCGTTCCAGAACGTTTTCGCGGGTGCAGAGGGTGCGGGTACCGCGCCGGTTGACATCCGTTTGAACGTCTACAACCGTGAAGAAGCCGATGGGACCTCGGACTGCTTGGATGCCGGCGCGGATGCGTGCGTCGACTTCTCGCCGTCGCTGCCGGGTACGATCAGCACGCCCCAGTTGTATTGGGAAGCGCAGGTCGTGACCTTCAACCAGCCGTATCCGTTCGATGGGACCAATGCGATCACTGGTGAGACAGCAGTGCTGGGCTCCAAGCTCGCCGCGAACGTCGACGTTGGCACCTACAGCTTCACTGAGGGCTGGATGAAGATGCGTTTCTGGGACGACACCATCAACCCGTTGAATCTGCATATCAGCCGCGCTGATGCCGCTGGCCAGCGTTACGTCGGTATGCCGGTCACCGGTTTCTGGGTTGAGAACACCGTACAAAGCGGTGCTGCCGGCGCGCTCGCCAACTTTGCCGGTATCTTCAAGCACAAGGGCTCGCGTTGCGTGGTCCCGAATGCCGCCGTTCCGGCTGTGGCCTGCCCGACCAACTGATCGGTCGTTCAGCGTTAGTTAAGAGAACCCCGCCTTGGCGGGGTTCTTTTTTTGCGCGCTTGCGCGCTTGTGCGCCGCCAAGCCGAAGGGAAGGCTCCCGTAAGCATTGACCATCGGTGAGCAACGTCGGTATGCACGAATGTGCCTCGCATGTTGCGTGAGCCCATCGCATCGGGTCAAAGCCGCTTCGTTGTTGGCGATGGGCGATCACCGTGGGTGAGTGGTCATACGGTGTGCGCGGCAGGGTGTGATCCTGGACTCACCCTGTGCTGGGGGAAACGGCGTGGGCCAGCGTCTACATTGGGATCTCGACGGTTTGCCAGTTGCGGCTCGCAACCGAGACGAATGCCGCTTGCAATGCTGGTTGGCACAGGCGATCCTGCTCATGACCGCTTAACATTTGCAATGCTATGATTCCAGCGTCAACGTGAGGTACCAGATGAATACATTCTTGAAGGTCGTTGTTTTGACGGTCCTTTCCGGGGCGGCCGCCGCCGGCGATTTGGTGCTGAAACTGGGCACTACCGGAAACTTTCGGTACCACCGCATCCCTGTGACCGGCACCGTCACTGTGAGCCCGTCTACGGGAGATATCACCGTGGACCCCGTCGCCGAGACCGGCAACTCCAACGATGGCTGGTGCCCCTCGACTGGCGGTGGCGGATCCGCTCCGACATTCACTACGGCGCTCGCGGCAAGCACGACTTCCTTGCCTGCCGGCGGTGGCTCGGTCACCTTGACTTGGGTAGTCACGGGCACTGGGACCATCACGTGTACGGCCTCCTCCGCGGGCGTGAGCGGCTGGAACGGCAACGCGGTAACCAGTCCGGTGACCGTCAATCTGACGACAGCGGGCAGCTATCCGTTTACCGTGTCCTGCTCGAATACAAATGGCTCGACGAACAGCGGTCCGGTTACGGTGACCGTTGCGGAGAGTGGCGGTACGGCCAACCCGGAGTGCACCAGCCGACCGGCAACACCTGGCCTCACCCGCCAGACCACAATGACGAATTACAACCTCGGTGGCACCCTGAACCAACAGAACAGCGAGTTCGGGATCGGCACCAGCATCAACGTCACTACCTACAGCCCCTTGTTTGGAACCACTTTCAATCAGACGAATCAGGTCGCGCGTGTCTTCGTCAATTCCGGCTCGTATGTAGCGATGGGTTTCTCCACCTCTGGCGTGGCTACCGGAGCAACCGGCAAGATTTCCTGGTCCGAGGCTTCGCAGGCCATCTACAGCGTGCAGATCAGTCCGTGCGAGGGTGACTTCCAGTTTGTGACCGATCCGATGTGCAAGGCGTCTGGTGTCTTCTCCGGCGGCATTGCTTGGAAGATCGGAACAAAGCCCCCCACGAATCCCGGATTCTATTGCTACCTGACGCCAGGCAAGAGCTACTTCATCAATAGCGTCGCCACCGACGATGGGGCTTGGAACACAACCACCTGCACTAGCACCTGGTGCGACTGGTTTGTCAACTATGTTGGAGGCACACCGTAATGCGGATCCGTTTGATTGCAGCGGCTGTGCTGTTTCTGGGTGCGGTCGCTGTGGGTGCGCAGGAGGCGCAACTTGGAGAGGCAGAGTCCAACTACTTAATCGCAAAACAGGGCAAGGCCGAGGTCTGGGCGATCGACGTCGATGCCCATTTGGCTGCCGTGCCCAGTCGTGATCGCGCGGGATTCATTGATAGCCCGAAACGCATCCAGGAGTTGATTAGTCATCTGCTGATGCGCCGAAATCTGGCGCTGGAGGCGCGCGAGCTCGGTTTGGACAAGGGCAAGGTCGTTGCGCGCGAACTTGAGCAGGCCGCTGAGGTGGTGCTGATGCGGTATCGGCTGGAGCAGCTGCGCAACAGCATCCAGGTTCCCGATCTGGAGCCGTTGGCGAAGGAGAAGTTTCAGGCCAATCGGGGGGCATACAAGTCCAGCGAAACGGTCAGCATCGCCCACGTTCTGCTCGATGCCAAGCAACGTACCAATCAGCAGGCGTACGAGCAGCTGCTGGCGTGGAAGGCGGATGTTGCGGCCGGCAAGACCAGATCGAGGAGTTGGCCAAGGCGCACTCCGATGATCCCGGCGTCTCGAATAACCACGGGCTGTATGAGAGCGCGGACGTCAACAGTTTTGTTCCGGAATTCGCCGAGGCCGTGCGAAAGCTGGCCAGGCCTGGGGATCTTTCGGACCCGGTGAAGACCGAGTTCGGCTACCACCTGATCCAGTTGCGTGCCAGGACTCCAGGCAAGGCCTTCAGCTGGGAAGAAATCAAGGATCAGATGGTTGCGGCGGAGCGCGATACCTACGTCAAGAACAAGCTTGCCGAACATGTCGAACAGATCAAGAATCTGCCGATCGAGGCCAGCGAGGCAAGTGTGATGCCGCTGCGCGAGCGCTACGGCAAGATCACTGCAACGCCCGTGGCAGAAAAGGAAGCTCCGGCCGCTGAAACCAAGGCCGCGCAGAGCGACGGCGCGAAGTAGTTTGCCGCACGCCTGGACGCAACAAGCTGGGCGGCGCGGGAGCACGGGAAACCATCGCCGGTGAAGTCCAGACAGCTCGCACTTGCCCTGCTCGGGCGTGAACTGCGCGAGCGCTATCTCAGCACCTTCGCAGGCTTCGCGTGGGTGCTGTTGACCCCGGCGCTGTTGCTCGCGATTTTCAGTTTCGTGTTCGTGGAATTGCTCGGCGCGCGTTTCGGCTCGCGCGTGGGAGGCGACGTGATCGCCTTCCTCGCACTCGGTCTGTGGTCATGGCACGCATTCGCGGACTCACTCGCACGCGGGACCGGTGCGCTCGCCGCGAACGCCGCGCTGATTACGCAGATCGCCCTGCCGCGCATCTGGCTGGTGCTGGTTCCGGTGTTTGGGGCCATTGTGATTCAGACCGTTTCGCTGCTGCTGGTGGTACTGACGCTGCTGCTCATGGGCAATGCGGCCCCGGGTTCGGGATGGCTGGTCGCCGCGCTGGCCTACACTGAGTTGCTGGCGCTTTCGGTTGCGCTTTCCCTGTTGTTGGCGCCGTTGAACGTGTTTTTCCGCGATGTCGGCACCCTGCTGCCCCAGATTCTGACTTTCTGGATGTTGCTGACGCCGATCTTCTTCGACCGAACCCAGCTGCGACCGGAGATGGTGACTGGTTGCTGCTGAATCCACTCGCGGCGATCATCGAGGTCATCCGCGACGGCGTACTCACCGGGGCGGCCTCACCCGCGCCCCTGCTTGTGCCCGGACTGCTCGCGATCACTCTGGTCGCGGTTGCCTGGTTCGTCACGCCGCGCTTCCTCGCACGCATCGAGGATTTTCTGTGAGCGACTCCGTCCTGCTCGAACTGCATGGCGTTGGCAAGCGCTATCCGCGCGTGCATGGACGTCGCGATCGCCTGGCTTCGGTGATCGACGCCATCGCCGGTCGGCCGTACCGGATGAACACGCAAGTCCTCTCCGACATTGGCTTCACGCTGAGGCGCGGCGAGTCGCTCGGTCTGATCGGCGAGAACGGCGCCGGCAAGTCAACCCTGCTGCGCATGATCTGCGGGGTGGCTGAGGCGAGCGAGGGCAGCATCCACCGTCGCGGCAGCGTCGCACCGTTGCTGGAGCTGGGCGCCGGGTTCCACCCCGACTACAGTGGTCGCGACAACATCCGCATGAACGCGTTGTTGCTCGGCATGCCGGCGACGGAATTCGAGGCGAAGGTGCAGCAGATCATCGACTTCGCCGAGATCGGTGCCTACATCGACGAACCGGTGAAGCACTACTCCTCGGGCATGAAGGTGCGGCTCGGTTTTGCCGTGGTCGCCTCGGCGAAGCCGGACTTGTTGATCACCGACGAAGTGCTCGCGGTTGGCGACGAGTCGTTTCAGAAGAAGTGCATCGCCTGGATCGAGGGCTACTTGCGAGAGGGCGGCACCCTGCTGCTGGTCAGCCACGGCATGTACCACGTGCAGAAGTTGTGCAAACACGCCTTGTGGCTGAATCAGGGGCGGGTGGAGGCCTACGGCGACGTGTTCGATGTCACCCAGCGCTACCTCGCCTATCAGGAGAGCAAGTCGACGCGCCGGCGCGCCGAGGAGCGCGCGCGGGCCGCCACTGGCGACTATGCCGTGACCATCGTGGCGATCAACGGCGAGACCCGTGATGTGCCGGTGGTGCTGGCGATGCGCTCGTCACTGGATGTGGACGTGACCGTGTACAGCGCCGACGGCCGCGCGCCGGTATTCGCGGTGGGGCTGAAGCGTCACGATGGCACCCCGGTGTATGGCGTCTCCAGCGAACTGGATGGCATCGTGCCGGTCGCGGTTTCGGAGCATGCATTCCGCTTTTCGATCTGCTATCCGGAACTGGCGTTATTGCCCGGCACCTACACCATCGCGTTGCACGCCATGGACCCGGAGGCCATCCGCCTGTTCGACACGGTCGAGCGCAGTCTGGTAGTGACTGGCCGCACGCGCGAGGTCGGACTGGTCCAGCTTTCCCATCGCTGGCATACGCAGTGACGTGCATCGTCATTCCGGTGTTCAACGCCGCCGCGGCGCTGTCGGCTTGCCTGCGGGCGCTGCGACGCAGCATCCCGGAGGGCACGGCGGTGCTGCTGGTCGATGATGCCTCCACTGACCCCTCGGTTGCCGACCTGCTCGCCGAACATGTCGCGCTGCGACCTTGCAGCACGCTGCTGCGCAACACCGTGAATCTGGGCTTTGTCGGAAGCGTGAACCGTGCGTTCGCGGCATGTGCGGACGACGTGCTGCTGCTGAACTCGGACACGCTGCCGACTGCTGGGTTTCTCGCGGCGATGGAAGCGTGCGCCGCAGCGGATCCCGCGATCGCGTCGGTCACGCCGTTCTCGAACAACGCCGAGATCTGCTCGTTTCCGCGTTTCTGTGCGGCGAACCCGGTACCGGAGGACACGGACCGTATGGCTGCGGCGTTCGGCCTCGAGACTTCGGTTCCGGTTGTGGTTCCGACCGCCGTCGGATTCTGCATGTGGATGCGTCGTGCCGCGATCGAGGCGGTCGGTGATTTCGATGCGGCCACTTTTGGCCGCGGTTACGGCGAGGAAAACGACTGGTGCATGCGCGCGACGGCGCATGGTTGGCGCCACGTCGTGTGCCCGTCGGCGTACGTCGCTCATGTCGGTCACGCATCTTTCAGCGCCACTGGAGAGCGTCCCGGCGGCGAGAACCTGGCGCGGCTGGTGGCGCGCTATCCCCGCTACAATGCGCTGGTTGCGGACTTCATCGGACGCGACCCGCTGGCCGAGATCCGCGCCCGGGTTGCCGCCCGGCTCGGCGCCGCCACGGCCTGACGCGATTTCGCCGTCTTTCGTCACCACAGGATTCGTTGTGCAGGAACTCCCTTTCACCGGTGAGCGCTTCACCCCCGAGTGCGTACGCGAGATCTGGTACGAACACGTGCACCGCTACGCCCTGGCGCGCCACCTCGCGGTTGGGAAGCGTGTCCTCGACATTGCCTGCGGCGAAGGCTACGGCGCGGCGATGGTGGCGCCGGTGGCGAAGTCGGTGCTGGGCGTGGATGTGAGCGCCGAGGCGATCCGTCATGCGCGGACGCGTTATGGGCTGCTGCCCAATCTCGGTTTCCGCGAGGGTGACGCGACCTGCATCGACCTCGGCGACGAGCGCTTCGACCTGGTGCTTTCGTTCGAGACCCTGGAGCACGTGGCTGAGCAGGATGCGCTGGTGGCGGGCCTGGCCAAGGCGCTGGCGACAGGCGGCTGCGCGATGATCTCTTCGCCGGACAAAGCCGAGTACAGCGATGCCAGCGGACAGCGCAACGAGTTCCACGTGCGCGAGCTCTATCGTGACGAGCTGCTTGAACTGCTCGGGCGTCATTTTCGCGTGGTGCGACTCTGCGGCCAGCGCCTGAAGTTCCACTCGGCGATCTGGACGCTGGATTCCGCTCGCTCCGCTGCCCTTACGCAGACCGCGCAGGCGGACGGGCGCCTGGACACCGACGGCTTCGGCAAGCCGATGTACTACGTCGCGTTCTGCGCCCAGCACGAGCAGGACTTGCCGCCAGTGCCCGGGCTGGCTCTGTTCGCCGATGCCAGCGAGAGCGTGTACGCGCACTATCACCACGAAATCCGCAAGAACATGCAGGCGGGTACGTTGCTGGCCGAGCGCGAACAGGCGCTGCTGGCTGCAGAGGCCAATCTGGCCCGCGTTGAGGCACGCGTTCGTGAACTCGAAGCCGCGGTCGCGGCAAAACCGGCGCGCTCGCGCTTCTGGCCGTTCCGCAGCCACTGACCGGATCCGATCCCGATGGAATTCAGTATCGACCTCGATGTCACGCCCAAGCCACGCCCCGATCCGACAGCGACCCTGTTTGCAACGGTCCCCGGACAGGCTGCCGATCTCGGCAACGGCGAGTGCATTTTCCGGCCGCAACACCAAGACCAGCCGCATGTGATGACGCATCAGGTGCTCGCCGCACTGGACCGCTGTCGCGCCTTCCGCAGCGTCGACGAACACGTCGCGGCCATCCGCCAGGCGACGCCCGGCGCGCCTGACGATGGCGTCCGCCGCGTATTCAACAATCTGGCCGAGCGCGGTCTGATCATCGCTGCCGAGGACTTCGCTGCCCCCTTTCTGGGGACGACCGCGGCGCCGCAGTCCGAATTGGCCGGACTCTTCATTCGCGCCGGTGATCGACCCGCGCAGTTGCAGCGGCTGCTGGAATCCCTGCGCGCGCAGGCGTCGACTGTGCCCAGAGCGCATGCCCTGACCATTCTCGATGACTCGCGTGCTCGCGACGCGGTGACCGCGCAGTCGCGCCTGCTGCACGAGCACGCAGAAGCCACCGGTGGTGTTGTCCGCCACGTCGATGGCACCGCCTGGCAACGCATCCAGGACACACTGGCTGCGGCCCTGCCGCAACACCGGGCCGCGCTCGATGATCTGATCGGGCGCGACGCTGCCGGCCAGCCGCGCAGTGGTCGCGGGTGCGGCTGGAATCTGGCGCTGCTGCTCGCTGCGGGGAAACGCATGCTGTTTGGCGACGACGATTTCCTGTTGCCGCTCAAGCTGCATCCGCTGCTGCAAGACGGCGTTGAATTGGAAGCGCGCGAGACAAGTACGGCGGTATTCCACACCGACGCCGCTGCGGCCCTGGCCAGCGGCCTCGACGCCGACTTCGATCTGCTCGGCTGGCATCTGGACTTTTGCGGCGCGAACGTTGGTCGCCTGTTCGATCCGGAATCGCGTTTGCAGCCGACGCTCGAGCAGTGGCGAAACATCGCGCCATCGCGTCTGCCAAGACTGGTTCCCGACGCGCGCATCGTCGCGACCATGAACGGACGCCGTGGTCACGTCGGCTCCGAGTCGAACGACTGGATGTACACGCTCGACAGCGCCAGCAGCCAGGACCTGTACCACGATCGCAATCGCTACCTGCGGCTGATCGAATCGCCCCAAGCATGGATCGGCGCCGATCGCGCCGCAATGATGGCGTCGACGCCGTTCGCTCCATTCGCGCAGGACCTCTCGCGCCTGCCGGCCTTCGTCAGCCCGGACGCGCGTGGCGACGCCGGCCTGTTCGGAGCGATGACGCACCTCATTGAACCGCAGTCATGGATTTTGCATCTGCCGACCAGCAGCGGCCACGTGCGCATCGCGCAAACAGGCGCCAAACCGGCGCGCGGCGTCGCCGCCGAACGCAGCTTCGACCAATTTCTGGGCGAGTTCCTGGAACGATTCGAACCCGATCTGTTCGCGGCGTCGGCATCCGCGCGGCTCGCCAGCGCCGCGGCGCGACTCGAGGATCTGGCGGCAGCTGACGATCGCGCCTTGTTGCGCATGCTCGACGAATACCTGCTGGCCACGCACAGTGCGCAGATCCAGCGGTTGCAGGGTGTGGCGGCTGCGGCTGGCGCGCTTGCGCCGGTGTACTGGAGCGCGGACCTGCAAGCGCTCATCAAGACGCATGCCAAGGCAATGCTGCACAACGGCCCGCCGCGGCTGGCTGGTTGGTCGCTGGAACTCGACGCCGCCGGTTGCGCGCGACGTTTCCGCGCCGAGCTCGGCCGTTTCGCACAGCTGATGCGCGCCTGGCCGGAGATCTGGAACGCAGCGCGCGACCTCGGCGCAAGCGGTCGTCTCGGCTGACGTCGGCATGAACCGCGTCGCGGTAGTCGTCGTTGCGCACGACAGCGGCCCGCTGCTGGCCCAGTGCGTGCTGCGGGTGCTCGCCGATCCCGCCTGCGCGGAACTGATCGTGGTCGACAATGACAGCGACGATGGCTCCTTGCAGGCGGTGCGCGCCATCGCCGACGTGCGCGTCCGTATCGAATGCCTGGGCTGCAACGCCGGTTTCGCGGTGGCCTGCAACCATGGCGCGAATGCGACCGCCGCACCTTGGCTCGCGTTCCTGAATCCGGATGCGCTGGTCGAGCCCGACAGTTTTTCCCGCCTGCTGCTCATCGCCGCGAATGATGCCTCGATCGGGCTGCTGGGTGCTGATGTGCGTGGCCGCGATGGCGCACGCGAGGCCGCCGCGCGCCGCCGCGACCCCAGCCTGGGCCGCATGCTCGCGACCCAGATTGCGCGCTTGCCGGGCTGTGCCGGCTGGTCGGAACGCGGTCTGGAGATTGCCCCACGCGACGAACCGCTCAGCGAAGTCGACGCCTGCTCGGGCGCGTTGATGCTGTTGCCGCGCGCCGTGTTCGAACGTGCCGGAGGCTTCGATCCCGGCTACTTCCTGCATGCCGAAGACCTGGATCTGTGCCGGCGCGTGCGCGGCGTCGGTCGACGTGTGCTGGTCGCGAACCAGGTCGCGGTGACGCATGTGCAGGGCAGTTCCAGTCGGGCACGGCCGTTCTTCGTCATCTGGCACAAGCACCGCAGTCTCTGGCGCTACTTTTCCAAGCACGAAGGCGTGCGAATCATTTCGCCGCGCGGGGCATGCCTGCTGGTCCTGCTTGCGTCGCGCGTCGCTGTGCAGAGCCTGCTGACGCCGTTCAGGCGGCGTTGAGCGCGTCAAACATCGCCGCGATGTGGGCGCAGTTGTCGACGATGAGACCGCCGGTCGGGTTTGGGTGTGCTGTGGCCACGACCAGATTGTGCTTGCGCACGAAGCGGTCGGCGTAGACCGACCAACGCTCGTCGAAGCTGCCGTCGGAGTCGTGCAGCAAATGCAGATCCTGGGCAATGCCGACCGCGTGACCCCGACGATGGCAGGAATGGCTGAAGTCGATATCGTAGAGATGAAAGGCGTCGAAGCGGTCGGCGTCGAACTGGACCTGCTCCCACACTTGGCGCTTCACTGCGATGAAGACACCATCCAGCGCTTCGGCGCGCGCGTGTACCGGGCCGATGCCGCACACGGTCGCCGCATAGCGGCCATCAGGCAGTGGATAGCTGATCTGGGCCAGGCCACTCGCGGGCCCGCCCCACAGCACCGCTGGCCCGAGCAGGCGCGTCGCACCGGCCGGACCGAAGGCATCGAAGCGCTGCATTGCCAGGGCAAGGCGTGCGGCGAAGTCAGCGCGAAGGAAGCGGATGTCGTCGTGGCAAAACACGATCCACTCGCCACGCGTCATCGCGGCGCCGCGATTGTAGGCCTCGGCCAGCGAACGGGCGTCGTTGAGGACACAGACCTCGATCTGGGGCCAGGCCGCAAATGCGCGTGCGACCTCGGCTCGGAATCGGGCCTCCAGCGCCGGCTGGATCGAGCAGCAGACGAAGGACAAGCCAGCAATCGCGGGCGGCAACTCCAGCCGCTGCTCGGTACCCGCCACGTGCATGGCGCGATCGAGCAGGCGGCCGATCAGGCCGTCGCGCTCCGGATGCAGCGCCGCATCGCGCTTCAGCGATTGCAGCGCTGCGTCCATCGAGCCTACTTCTTCAACGCCTTGAAGCGGATGCGATGCGGACGGTCGGCATCGGCACCGAGGCGGCGCTTCTTGTCTTCCTCGTATTCGCGATAGCTGCCCTGGAAGAACTCGACGTGCGAGTCGCCCTCAAACGCCATGATGTGCGTGGCGATGCGGTCCAGAAACCAACGGTCATGCGAGATCACGAAAGTGTTGCCGGGGAACTCGAGCAGCGCATCTTCGAGCGCACGCAGGGTCTCGATGTCGAGATCGTTGGAGGGTTCGTCGAGCAACAGCACGTTGCCGCCCTGCAGCAGGGTCTTGGCCATGTGCAAGCGCCCGCGCTCGCCGCCGGAGAGGTTGCCGACCAGCTTCTGCTGGTCCTGGCCCTTGAAGTTGAACCGCCCGAGGTAGGCGCGTGACTGGATTTCGATGCCGTTGATGTTGAGGATGTCGAGGCCGCCGGACACTTCCTGGAACACGTTGTGGTCGCCGGCGAGTTGGTCGCGGCTCTGGTCGACGTACGCCAGTTTTACTGTCGGGCCGACCACGATCTCGCCCTTGTCGGGCTTCTCCAGCCCCATGAGCATGCGGAACAGGGTCGACTTGCCGGCGCCGTTCGGGCCGATGATGCCCACGATGGCGCCGGGCGGCACGCTGAAGCTGAGGTCCTCGATCAGCATGCGTTCGCCGAAGCTCTTGCATACGCCCTTGAACTCGATCACCGAATTGCCGAGGCGTTCACCCGGCGGAATGAAGATCTCGTTGGTCTCGTTGCGGCGCTGGTAGTCGACCGACTGCAGTTCCTCGATCCGCGCGAGTCGCGCCTTGCCTTTGCTGCGCCCGCCCTTGGCGTTCTGCCGCGCCCATTCCAGTTCCTTCTGGATCGCCTTCTGGCGCGACTTCTCCTGGTTTTCCTCCTGCTTCAGGCGCTCGTCTTTCTGCTGCAGCCAGTCGGTGTAGTTGCCCTTCCACGGAATGCCGCGACCGCGGTCAAGTTCGAGAATCCACTCGGCAGCGTTGTCGAGGAAATAGCGGTCATGGGTGACCGCGACCACGGTGCCCGGAAAGCGTGCAAGGAACTGCTCCAGCCACTCCACCGACTCGGCATTGAGATGGTTGGTTGGTTCGTCCAGCAGCAGCATGTCCGGCTTCGACAGCAGCAGCTTGCACAGCGCAACGCGGCGCTTCTCACCGCCCGAGAGCTTGTCGATCACGGCCTCCCAGGGCGGCAGGCGCAGCGCGTCGGCGGCGACCTCAAGCTGCTGGTTCAAGGTATCGGCGTCGCCGGTGGCGAGGATCGCCTCCAGACGCTCCTGTTCCTTGGCCAGCGCATCGAAGTCGGCATCGGGCTCGGCGTAGGCGGCATAGACCGCTTCAAGTCGATCCTTGGCGTCGAAGATCTCGCCCAGTGCAGACTCGACTTCCTGACGTACCGTCTTCTCCGGATCGAGCCTCGGCTCCTGTTCCAGATAGCCGATCTTGATGCCCGGCGCTGGGCGCGCCTCGCCGTTGAAGTCCTTGTCGACGCCGGCCATGATGCGCAGCACCGTCGACTTGCCGGAACCATTCAGACCGAGCAAGCCGATCTTCGCGCCCGGGAAGAAGCTCAGCGAGATGTTCTTGATGATTTCGCGCTTCGGGGGCACGACCTTGCTGACCCCGTTCATGGTGTAGATGAATTGCATGGCGATGCCTGATCCGACCAGAAGTAGACCGAGCATTGTCGGGGCAGGGCCGGGGCAAGTCCAGCCTCGCCACGAGGCGATCCCGGGGCGGTAGGTGGACATGGGCGCTTCAGCGCGCCTGGGGCTTCAGCGACTGCGTTTGCCGACTTCGTATTCGAGCAGTTGGGCAAACGCGGTCACGATGCGATCGTCGCGGTAGAGGCGATGCTTGCGGTTGCGCACCAGTGCGCGCAGGCGATCTCGCTCGGTCGCGTCCTGTGCCAGCGCGACTGCACGGGCGACGTAGTCATCGACATCGTGGGCGATGAGTTCCGGCAGTTCCAGCAGCTGCAACATGGCGAAGGTGTGGCGGCCGCGCATGAACGCGCCGGGCAGGGTCAGGATCGGCGTGTCGCCCGAGAACGTCTCGAGCGCGGTGACGCCGCCGGACCAGTGCAGCGAGTCGAGCACCAGGTCGGCCCATTCCAACTCCTGCTGGAATCCGGCCTCGTCGATATGTCCGACCACGCGCACGCGGCGCGCGAAGTCGACGCCATGGGCAAGGAAGACCGGACGCATCCGGGCCACGAGATCCTGCTCGATACCCGCCTGCAGCCCGCACAGCAGGGTGAGGTCGGCCTCGGGAGCTGCGGCGAGGATGCGTGCGAAGACGCTGTCTTGCTCGGGCAGCAGTTTGAGCCCGTTCTGCGCGCAGCACAGGCGTACGCGGTCGGGGTCATCCTGCGGGCGTGGCGGGGTTGGCGACCGCGTTTGCGGGTCGAACCAGCAACCGAGGCCGGGCAGGGTCAGCAGGGTTTCCGAGTAGTGCGCTTGGGCGTCGGCGGGTTCCATCAGCTCGCTGCTGATGAAGGCGTCGATGGTGTCGACGCCACTGGTTACCGGGTGACCCCAGAGCATTGCTTGGAAGGGGGCAAGCCGCAGCGCCGAGAGCGCCACCGTGCGCGGGTGCATGCCGATGTCGAGGTAGACCAGGGCGTCGCAGGCATCGTCGCGGATGCGCCGCGCCATCGTGCCCAGGTCCGCGAGGTCGGTGCGCACCAGATCGAACTCGCGTCGCAGTTGCTCGGTGACGGCATCGACGCCGGCTTCCAGTGCGTAGGCGTGGACCTCGAACCGATCGCGCGGCAGGCCGCGCATCAATCCGCCGAATAGCTTGAGCACGGTGTGGTGGCGCAGGGTCGCGGTCAGGAAGCCGACGCGGAGCTTGCGCCCGCGGGTTCGTGCAGGGAATGGGTGGTCGAACTGCGGAAACGCGCTGCGCGCGATGCGCCGCAGGATCTGACCCAGCGCGATCTGGCGCGACGTCACGTCGATCCCGGTGTAGGCGAGGTGGAAGTTGCTCTGCGCGAGTAGCAGGTGTTCCAGTCGCCCACGTGCGTGCGGCGCGTCGAGGTCGATGGCGGCGAACGCGGCGCAGCCCGAATCCCAGTCGGTGATGAAGCGCTGCACTTCGTCGTCGCTGGCGAAGAACTTGCCCTGCGGCGTCAGGAACTTCGCCCAGCGCGCGAACAGATGCGAAGAATCGAGCGCCAACGTGGCATCGAGTGCGGCGTGCATTTCGCGGTAGTAGCCGACCCGTGACGCGGTGACCGCGAGCAGGAACTGGTTCGCCACCGAGTCCGGTCGCAGCGCGACCAGGCGTCGTCGCAGCGGCAGCACCTGCGTTGCATGGGCGCCGCCATGTTCCATCGCCAGCGCCTGCAGTTCGACACCATGGGCGTCGTCGCCATCGAGTTGCGTGATGTGCGCGCCGATGTTGAAGGCGGCGCGATGCTGCTGCATCTGCAGCATGCAGCGACCGAGTTCGGCCAGGGCCGGAACCCAGTCCGCGCGCTGCTGCAGCAGCATGTTGAGGGCAGCGGTCGCCTGCTGCACCGGCAGGTCGCGGCGAATCGCCGCCAGCTCGTGCTCGGCCTCGCTGTCGCGGCCTTGGCCGAGCAGGGTGGCGATACGGGCGATCATGGCGTCGTGCGGGAGGCTCATCGATGGCGGTTGCGATTCGGGCGGAACGAGGGCAGAAGGGCGCGGAAGACTAGCGCCGATGCGCTCTTGCGGGCGAGTCGCGAAGTCGCTGCGCTACCATCCGGGCCTTCCCGTCGCTGCCTCCGGAGCCCGCCGATGTACCGCCAGACCTCGTCGATCGAAGCCTTTGATCCCGCGCTTGCCAAGGCCATCGCGGCGGAGGTGCAGCGCCAGGAGGACCACGTCGAGCTGATCGCGTCCGAGAACTACGCCAGCCCGCGGGTGATGGCGGCGCAGGGTTCGGTGTTGACCAACAAGTACGCGGAAGGTTATCCCGGCAAGCGCTATTACGGTGGCTGCGAGTTCGTCGATGTCGCCAAGAATCTGGCAATCGAACGCGTCAAGCAACTGTTCGGCGCCGACTACGCGAATGTGCAGCCGCACTCGGGTTCGCAGGCGAATGCCGCGGTCTATCTGGCGCTGCTGACGCCGGGCGACACCATTCTCGGCATGAGCCTCGCCCACGGTGGACACCTGACGCACGGCGCGAAGGTGAATTTCTCCGGCAAGATCTTCAACGCCGTGCAGTACGGCATCGACGTGACCACCGGCCTGATCGACTACGCCGAAGTCGAGCGCTTGGCGCGCGAACACAAGCCGAAGTTGATCGTTGCCGGCTTCTCGGCGTACTCGCAGGTGATTGACTGGGCGAAGTTCGCGGAGATCGCGAAGGCGGTCGGTGCCTATTTCTTCGTCGACATGGCGCATGTCGCCGGACTCGTCGCCGCCGGCGAGTATCCGAATCCGGTGGCACATGCCGATGTCGTTACCTCGACCACGCACAAGACCCTGCGCGGCCCGCGCGGCGGCATCATCCTCGCCAAGGCGAATGCCGAGATCGAGAAGAAGTTGCAGTCGATGGTGTTCCCGGGCACGCAGGGTGGTCCGCTGATGCACGTGATCGCGGCCAAGGCGGTTGCGTTCCTGGAAGCGCTGCAGCCCGAGTTCAAGAGCTACCAGCACCAGGTCGTGCTGAATGCGCAGGCGATGGCGAACACCTTCATCAGCCGCGGCTACAAGATCGTCTCCGGCGGCACCAAGAACCACTTGTTCCTGGTCGACCTGATCGGCCGCGATGTGACTGGCAAGGACGCCGAGGCGGCGCTCGGCGCCGCGCACATCACCGTCAACAAGAACGCGGTGCCGAACGATCCGCGCTCGCCGTTCGTGACCTCCGGCCTGCGCATCGGCACGCCGGCGGTGACCACGCGCGGCTACAAGGAACCGGACTGCGTCGCGCTCGCGAACTGGATCTGCGACGTGCTCGACAACCCGACCAATACCGCGGTGATTGACGGCGCGCGCGCCAATGTCACCCGGCAGTGCCAGCAGTATCCGGTCTACGCCTGATTCTCTTTCCCCTCTCCCTCGATGGGAGAGGGGCAGGGGAGAGGGTGAGTTCGCAGCGGTGTCGCCGTGCGCCCCCTCTCTCCCGGCCTCTCTCCCACGGGGGAGAGAGGAGAAGTGCGGTGCCGAGGCGAACACGCGGGGGCGATCAGAGTCTTGCGCGCGTGCTTTTCCCCTCTCCCTCGATGGGAGAGGGGTAGGGGAGAGGGTGAATTCGGAGCGTGGCCATGCCCAAACTGACGGATGCGGCTCGAGATTTGCGTGGGCGATCGACCGAGGCGGAAGCTCGGCTCTGGTATCACCTGCGCGCGCATCGCCTGGATCGTCTCAAGTTCAAGCGACAGCAGCCGATCGGGCAGTTCATCGTTGACTTCGCTTGTTTCGAATGCAATCTGATCGTCGAAGCCGATGGCTCGCAGCACCTCGATTGCGAATCCGATCGACAGCGTGACGCATGGCGGAACAGCCAGGGCTTTCGTGTGCTGCGGTTCTGGAACGATGACGTTCTGCAGCGAACAGAGCGTGTTCTGGAGTCCATCCTGTACGCTTCGCGCGCCCCCTCTCCCCCAACCCCTCTCCCACCGGGGGAGAGGGGAGCAAGACGCGAGGAACCTTGACCCATGCACTGCCCCTTCTGCCACAAGCCCGACACCCGCGTGGTCGACTCGCGTCTGACCGAGGACGGGATGCAGGTGCGCAGGCGGCGGCAGTGCGAGGCGTGCAGTGAGCGCTTCACGACCTTCGAGACGGTCGAGTTCAAGTTGCCGATGATCGTCAAGCAGGACGGGCGGCGCGAGTCGTTCGATGCGGCCAAGCTGCGCGCGAGCCTGGAGCGTTGCCTACACAAGCGGCCGGCTGGCACTGCCAGCATCGATGCAGCGATCGCCGCGATCACCAAGCGCCTGCGTGGTCACGGCGATCGCGAAGTGCCATCGCGGCGGTTGGGCGACTGGGTGATGAGCGAGCTGCGCCGCATCGACCAGGTCGCCTACGTGCGCTTCGCGTCGGTGTATCGCAAGTTCGAGGACGTGCAGGCGTTTCGCGAGGAAGTGGAGCAGCTGGAGCGCGACTTGCCCTCGCTGTCCGAACGCCAGTTGCCGTTGCTCGGCGATCTGCCGCCGGGCGAACGCAAGCCGTGAGCCGGCGCTTCGTCTGGTTGAGCGAGGTGCCGGAGCGCGCCGCGCAGCTGGCCGAATGGCATGTGGCCGAGTGGGCGCCCTTGATCCCCGGTTTCAATGTGCCGGACATGCTCGGCGAATTCGCGACGCACAGCGGTGGCGAGCAGATTCCGACGACACTGGTCGCGCTCGATGATGAAGATCTGCTCGGTTCGGTGAGCCTGCTCGAGAACGACCACGACGATATCCGCGAGTACTCGCCGTGGCTGGCAAGTCTGTACGTGCGGCCGTCCTCGCGCGGCACGGGGCTCGGCGTTGAACTGGTGCACCGCTGCGAGGACATCGCGCAGCGGCTCGGTGTTGCGCGGTTGTTTCTTTACACGTCGGGGCAGGAGCCGTTCTATCGCCGGCTCGGCTGGCAGGACGTGGCTACGGTCTCGTTGCGCGGCGTGCAGGCCTCGGTCATGGGTATCGCGCCGCGCGCGCTGGGGCACTGAGCATGTTCAGCGCGATCGATCACACTCACATGGCTGAGGCACTGCGGTTGGCGGCGCGCGGCCTGTACACGACGGCGCCCAATCCGCGCGTGGGTTGCGTAATCGCACAGGGCGCGACCGTGCTGGGTCGCGGGTACCACCAGCGCGCGGGCGAGCCGCATGCCGAGGTGTACGCGCTGCGCGAGGCCGGCAAGGGCGCGCGTGGCGCCACTGCCTACGTCACGCTCGAACCCTGTGCGCACCACGGGCGCACGCCGCCGTGTGCGGATGCGCTGGTCCGCGCCGGCGTCGCGCGCGTGGTCGCGGCCGTGGGCGATCCGTTCGATCGTGTTGCCGGCGAGGGCTTTGCGCAGCTGCGCGCGGCCGGCATCCAGGTCGAAGTCGGGCTGATGGAGTCGCTGGCGCGCGAGCTCAATATCGGCTTCTTCTCGCGCATCGAGCGCGGACGGCCGTTCGTGCGCGTGAAGCTCGCGAGCACACTCGACGGGCGCACCGCGCCGGCGGATGGCTCGCGCCGGACGATCACCAGCGCGAGCGCGCAGCGCGACGGCCATCGCTGGCGCGCGCGTGCCTCGGCCATCCTGAGCGGTGTCGGCACCGTGCTCGCCGACGACCCGCTGCTGACCGTGCGGTTCGACGTGCCGCATGCGGCGCCGTTGCGCGTGGTCGCCGACACGCGACTGCGCATGCCGGCGTCGGCCCGCATGTTGCACGATGGCGGTCCGCGTGTTGTGGTTGTCTGCGCCGACGACGCCGACGCCGGGCGTCGGCGCGCGCTCGAGGTGGCGGGAGCCGAAGTCGTCGCGCTGCCGCTCGATGGTGCGCACATCGACCTGCGGGCGCTGTTGCGGTTGCTGGCGCAGCGGCAGGTCAACGAACTGCATGTCGAGGCGGGTGCGGCGCTGGCCGGCGGCTTGTTGCGGGCCGGAGTGCTCGACGAATGCCTGCTATACCAGTCGCATGCCGCACTCGGCGCCGAGGCGCGACCGCTGTTCGGCGGCGCCCTGGCGGCCATGCTCGATTGGACGCTGATCGACGAACGCCGCATTGGGCCGGACCGTCGACTGCTCTTGCGCCCGAAGCTCGGAGATTGATCATGTTCACCGGACTTGTCGAAGCCACCGGCCGCGTCGCCACCATCGAAGCCAAGGGCGGCGACGTGCGCCTGCGCATCGCCTCCGACACGCTCGGCTTTGGCGACGTGCAACTCGGCGACAGCATTGCCGTGAACGGTGTCTGCCTGACCGTGGTTGCGTTCGATGCCCAGGGCTTCGACGCCGATGTCTCGACCGAGACGCTGTCGCGCACCACGCTCGGCGCGTGGTCGGCCGGGCGCCTGGTGAATCTGGAGAAGTCGCTGCGCTTCGGCGATCGTGTCGGTGGTCATCTGGTCAGCGGCCATGTCGATGGTGTTGGCCGCGTCCTCTCGATCGAAGCCGACGCCCGCGCCACCCGCTGGCGCTTCGCCATGCCGCGCGCACTATCGCGTTTCGTCGCCGAAAAGGGCTCGATCGCCATCGACGGCGTCAGCCTCACCGTCAACGCCGTCGGCGACGAACACTTCGACGTCGCCCTGATCCCGCACACCCAAACCGTCACCGCCTTCGCCGAAACCGCCGTCGGCAGCACCGTCAACCTCGAAGTCGACCTGCTCGCGCGGTACCTCGATCGACTTCGTGAACGGCGATAACCGTTATCCTCACGGTGTCGGCAGACGTCGCTCTTGAAGGAGGGCTTGCAATGATCAGTCATCAGAATCTGCATCGTCTCCAAGGGCGAATTTCGGAAGTCTCCATTGAAGGCTTCCGCAGTCTGAAGCGAATCGAGAAATTGCAGCTTCCGCAGCTCACTGTGCTGATCGGCGCCAACGGAGTAGGCAAGTCCAGCTTCATCCGCTTCTTCGAGATGCTGGGTTGGATGCTGCGCGCACGCAACCTGCAAGAGTTTGTCGTGCGAAAGGGCGGTGGAGACGACCAGTTTTTCATGGGTTCGCGCGCCACCCCGCAGATCAAGGCGGAATTGCGCATCGCTACCGACAGGGGGTCCAACGATTATCGCT
>Ga0073899_10000925_pt1 | contig 27239 bp, 16 predicted proteins | sample KloWWTmetaKNB5Ph_FD_88975 | JGI IMG/M metagenome (GOLD analysis project Ga0073899, IMG submission 88975) | Active sludge microbial communities from Klosterneuburg, Austria, studying microevolution and ecology of nitrifiers - Klosterneuburg... | ecosystem: Engineered > WWTP > Aerobic digester >... | reverse complement strand
CTTCAGTTGAACCCCATCCGGAGAGCGCCTATCCTTGCCCTTCGGCCGGAACATGCACCCGGCATCACCGAACCCATCGACCAATGAACTTCAGAACGAACACCCGCACGCTGCTCCATGCCGTGCTGTTGACCGCCGTATCCGCCGGCCGACCGATGATGGCCCAGCAGGCCTCCGGCCTGCCCCCCAACGGCTGCGGCTTCGACCACGGTCACCAGGAGCTGATGCGCGACGATCGCGGATACCGGCAGCGTGTGCTCGATTTCAACGAGGCCGCCCGCCTGGCCCCGCCCGGCATCGAGCGCGACCTCAACACCTTCAAGGTGCCGGTGGTGGTGCATGTGATGGACATCGGCACATCGGCCACCGCGGTCACCGATGACCAGATCCGTGCGGGCATCAAACGCACCAACGAGTACTGGCGCAAGGTGGCCGGCTCGGCCGGGGACGGCGCCGGGGTGGACATGGGCATCGAGTTCGTGCTCGCCGTGCGTGATCCGAACGGCAACTGCACCAACGGCATCGACCGGGTGAACATGACCGGCATCCCGGACTACGTGAACTTCGGGGTGGCCTACGACGGGGCGCTCGGCCTCCCGGATGCCGCCCTGAAGGCCACCAGCATGTGGGACCCCACCCAGTATTACAACATCTGGCTGGTGGGCGAGATCGACAACGGCGGACCGGTGGCCGGCTATGCCTACTTCGCCGGCAGCCATGGCTCCTCCATCGACGGCACGGTGATGCTCGCCCCGTACATGATCAGCAGTGTGCTCGCCCATGAACTGGGGCACGCCTTCAACCTGTACCATACCTTCCAGGGAGACAACAACGGCACCCAGTGCCCGCCCAACGGAGCCTGCGCCGCCGACGGCGACCAGGTGTGCGACACGCCGCCGCACATCCGGCCTGCGAGCTGCAACCCTGGAGGCACCAACAGCTGCGACGGCAACTCGTCCAACAGCCTCCACAGCTTCAACTACATGAACTACACCCAGTGCGCGGACAACATGTTCACCGCCGGGCAACGCACCCGCGCGCAACTGGCCATGACGGCCGAACGCGGCTCCTTCCTGGCCGCCAACGGCAACATGTCCCTGGTGCCCCCCGCCGCCCCGCTGCTCGACTTCCGCGCGTCGGCGGCCGTGCTGTGCGGAACAGGCCAAACGGTGACCATGGAAGACCTCTCCAGCTGCCTGCCGAACACCTACCTGAACGATGCGGAGTTCCCGGGCATCACCTTCGGCTGGACCATCACCAACGGGATCACGACGCTGAACTCCTCGGCGCGCAGGCCCACCTTCACACTGGCCACCGCCGGTGTTTACAACGCCACGCTCACGGTGACGACGAGCCTGGGCACCTACACCCGGACGGAGAACGGGGTGGTGGTCGTGGCCGCTGCGCCCGTGGCCGCCTGTACGCCCACGACCAGCAACCAGTGCAACTGCGCGCAAACGGTGAACAACGTGGTCTTCAACACCATCTCGAACGCGACGAGCACGATCAACAACGTGGCTTACACCGACCTCGCCTGCACGCACAACACGGTGCTGGCTGCCGGAGGCACCTACCCCCTGTCCGTCACCATCCGCGCCGGTGGCAGCGCCGCCGAATCGCTGAACGGTTACATCGACTACAACAACAATGGTGTGTTCGAGGACCCCTCCGAACTGGTGATCTCCGGTAGCACGCCGGCGAACACCACCAGCACCATCAACGCCAACGTCACCATCCCGGGCGGTGCGGTGATGAACACCCTGCTGCGCATGCGCCTTTATGGCGAGGCCGGCACGCTGAGCGCCAACGAGCGCAACTGCCTCGCCGCCACCTTCGTGGGCGATGTGGAGGACTACGGGGTGTATGTGAGCAACAGCGTGGCCGGCGTGAGCATCGCCGCCACGCCGGGCACCACCATCACCTACGGCACCAACGTCACCTTCACCCCCACCCCGGTGAACGGTGGTGCGGCGCCCACCTACACCTGGTTCCGCAACGGCGCACCGGTGGGCCAGGGCGCCACCTACCAGAGCAACGACCTGCTGCCCGGGGAGACGATCCGCTGCGAGATGGCCTCGAACCTCGCCGGGGTCCTCTCCTCCCCGGCCCTGTCCAACACGCTCACCATGACCGTGACGGGCCCGCCGCTGAGCGACTTCACCGCAGACCGCACCAGCGTGTGCGCCGGGGGCACGGTGACCTTCGACGACCTCTCGCTGCTGAGCCCCACGGGCTGGAGCTGGAGCTTCCCGGGCGGCACGCCGTCCACCTCCACCGCCGCCAACCCGGTGGTGACCTACAACACGCCGGGCACCTACGCCGTCACCCTCACCGCCTCCAACGTGAACGGCTCCGGCAGCACCATGACGAAGCCTGGATACATCACCGTGTACGCGGTGCCCACCACGGCCTGTGCGGTGACGCGCACCGAGGTCCCGGCGGTGAACATCGGCATCTTCAACGTCGCCTTCCACACCGTCGACCACGCCACGGCGTGGGACGGCCCGGTGATGAACGACTACAGCTGCACGCAGATCGCGCAGCTTCAGCCGAACACGAACTACCCGATCGCGGTGACGGTGGGCGGCTTCAACACCCAGTGGGTGCGCGTTTACATCGACTACAACGGCAACGGGAACTTCACCGACGCCGGTGAATTGGTGTTCGCACCGGCCAACGGCACGGGCGTGCGCAGCGGCAGCTTCACCACACCGGTGGCGCCCACCACCGGCGTGCTGCGCCGCATGCGGGTGATCACCGACTTCGTGAACACGACGCCCGGCCCCTGCACCACCCCGGTGCAATACGGCCAGGTGGAGGAGTACGGCGTGGTGTTCACGCCCGCTCCGGGCATCGCGGTGGCGCCCCGCGTGCACCTCGAAGGCGCCTACAACGCCACCACGGGCCTGATGAGCGATGCCCTCCGCAGCGCCGGCCTGGTGCCGTCCGTGGAGCCGTACTCGGTGCTCGGTTACAGTTTCGTGGGCGGCGGAGGGGAGAGCACCACGGCCCCGGTGCTCGCCGTCACCGGCAGCAACGCCATCGTGGACTGGGTGGTGGTGGAGCTGCGCAGCGACGCCACGCCCACCACCGTGCTCGCCAGCAAAGCCGCCCTGCTGCAGCGCGACGGTGACGTGGTGGGCACGGACGGCACCTCGCCCGTGAGCTTCACGCAGAGCGCCGGCACCTACCGCATCGCCATCCGCCACCGCAACCACCTGCCCGCCATGACGCTGAACGGCGTGGCCCTCTCCAGTTCGCCCGCCACCGTGGACCTCACCGTGGGCGCCACGGCCACCTTCGGCACCGATGCCCGCAAGTCCATCACCGGCACCTTCCCCGCGCTGGTGCTCTGGGCCGGCGATGTCACCTTCAACGGCCAGGTGAAGTACGCCGGCGGCAGCAACGACCGCGACCCGATCCTGGTGCGCATCGGCGGCACCGTGCCCACCAACACCACCAACGGCTACTTCCCCGAGGACGTGAACCTCAACGGCCAGGTGAAGTACGCCGGCAGCGCCAACGACCGCGATCCCATCCTGGTGAACATCGGTGGTACTGTGCCGACGGCGGTAAGGAACGCGCAGCTGCCGTGATCAAGATGAACACGTCGGTCGGTCCGGCGTGTCCGACATCCTCAATCCCCTCAACCATGCACATCCGAACCTCTACTGCCCTGGCCTCCCTCGCGCTCCTGTCCACAGTGGCGCCCGCTCAGCTCGTCGTGGACCATGCCGGCGAGCACAGCGGTCACGGCCATTACGTTCAGGCCCCCACCGAATGCGTGAGCGAGGCGCAGCGAGAGGCGATACTGGTCGAACTGGAATCGAACCGGGCCACACTGCGCGCGGAAGGTCTGCTGCCCGCTGACCCACTGATCCCCTCGCCATTGTTCACATGGCCCCTGCGCGCAGGAGGCGGTCTCACCGACCCGGGCTACCACGGCATCTCGAACTACGTGGACCTCAATGCGGCCTACCCGAACCAACTGCTCGACCACAACTGCGGCACGCGCAGCTACGACCTCTCCAACGGTTACAATCACAAAGGCACGGACATCTTCACATGGCCGTGGAGCTGGTATAAGATGGACTTCGACCAGGTGGAGGTGGTGGCGGCCTCCTCCGGGGTGATCGTCCTGAAACAGGATGGCCATTTCGATCGCAGTTGCGGGTTCAACTCGAACCCTTGGAACGCGGTGTACATCCAGCACAACGACGGCAGCGTGGCCTGGTATGGCCACCTGAAGTCGGGCTCGCTCACCAGCAAGACCGTGGGCCAGGCCGTGGCGCAGGGGGAGTACCTCGGTGTCGTGGGCAGTTCGGGAAGCAGCACCGGGCCGCACCTTCACCTGGAGGTGTATGATGCGAGCAACAACCTGATCGACCCCTGGGCAGGTCCGTGCAACAGCACCACCTCCAGCTCATGGTGGGCGGGCCAGCGCCCGTATTTCGACCCTGCGGTGAACGCCATCCGCACCCACTTCGCCACGCCCGGCTGGGGCACCTGTCCGAGCCAGGAGGTGCTGAACGTGCGCGACTCGTATTGCGGCGGGCAAACGGTGTATTTCGCCGCCTACTACCGGGACCAGCTCAACGGTCAGGTCAGTTCCAGCACGGTACGCCGACCGGACAACAGCGTCTTCGCGAGCTGGAACACCACCTCACCCCAGTACTATGCGGCCTCCTGGTGGTGGAACAGCTATGTGCTGCCCGCCAATCCGCCTGTGGGGCGCTGGCACTACGAGGTCACCTTGAACGGCATCACCACGCGGCATGCCTTCCATGTGGGCACGCAAACGCCGGTGATCTCCGCCACGGGCCCCACGGATCTGTGCTCCGGAGGCAGCGTCGCGCTCAAGGTGGCCCGGCAACCGGGTCACACCTATCAGTGGGCCCGGAACGGAACGCCCATCCCGAACGCCACGGACACCATGCACACGGCCACGCTCCCCGGTGCCTATACCTGCGCCGCCACGTCATCCTGCAGCACCATCACCTCCGTCGCGATGAACGTGACCGGAGGGTCTCCACTGGTGCGCGCGGTGGCCCGACTTGAAGGGTCCTACGTCGCGAACACGGGACTGATGGACGACGGCCTGCGCAGCAGCGGGCTTCTTCCGCTCTCCGAGCCGTACAGCGGCATGGGCTATCCGTTCATGGGCGGTGGAGGCGAAACGACCACCCCGGGCGTGCTGGCCCTCACCGGCACCAACGCCATCGTCGATTGGGTGATCCTGGAGCTGCGCAGCAGCGTGAACCCGGCCATCGTGCTGGACGCGCGATGCGGGCTGCTGCAGCGGGATGGCGATGTGGTGGCCGTCGATGGCACCTCGGCCGTGCAGTTCAATGCGTCCTGCGGCGATCATCACATCGCCATCCGCCACCGCAACCACCTGCCCGTGATGACCCTGAACCCCGTGGCCCTCACCAGCACGCCCACCACCGTGGACCTCACCGTGGGCACCACCGCCACCTATGGCACCGATGCGCGCAAGGCCATCACCGGTACCTTTCCCACGCTCGCCCTCTGGGCCGGCGATGTCACCTTCAACGGCCAGCTCAAGTACGCCGGCGGCGCCAACGACCGCGATCCGATCCTGGTGCGCATCGGTGGCCTGGTGCCTACAGCCACGGTGAACGGTTACTATCCTGAGGACGTGAACCTCAACGGCCAGGTGAAGTACGCCGGCAGCGCCAACGACCGCGATCCCATCCTGGTGAACATCGGCGGCACGGTGCCCACGGCGGTGCGGAACGCGCAGCTGCCGTAAGGGCTACGGCCGTGTGCAACGCCCGGGACTCCGAACAATGTGAGCAGTCAGCATCTGTCGTGAAAAGAACGCCGGAAAGAGATAACGGGTAAGGCTCTCTCTGGCGCTTGAGCGGTCCCGCCCCGGGCCCCGGAGGAAACTCCCGGGGATCCGGGACTGGGGCCGCTTGTGTTCCAAACAGGACCGACCACCGGAAGCGTACGATCCGCTACCTTGTCCATCCTGTTGTGGACCGATCAGTGTCGCGGATGATCAGGGTGAGGAGGGGAGTGGTCCATCGCGAACAATTCCCATGCACATGCGCACCGTGATCCTCCTACCTGTTCTGTTGATGGCCGCGCTGGTGAGCGCGCAGTTCGGCAGCTTGGACCCCACCTTCAATCCTGGCGACCACGGTAACGCGTTCGGCCTGGGCGCGAACAATGACATCACGGCGGTGGTGGCCCGCTTCGACGGGACAGCGCACATCGCCGGGGACTTTACCACCTATGGCGGAGTGAGCGTGCCGCGGATCGCGGCCCTGCGCAAGGATGGACGGCTGGACCCGGCCTTCAACGTGGGCACCGGTCCGAACGACATCATCTACGACATCGTTCAGCAACCTGACGGAAAGCTCATCGTTTGCGGCGACTTCACCCTGTGGAACGGCACACCGCGGGCGCGTGTGGCCCGGTTGAACACCAACGGCAGCCTGGACGCCTCCTTCGATCCGGGCGTGGGCCCCAGCAACAGCGTGCGCGATCTCGTGCTGCAACCGGATGGCAAGATCCTGATCGGTGGCTGGTTCGCTTTCGTGAACGGCCTCGCTTTCCCGAGCATCGCCCGGTTGAACAGCAACGGGACCTTGGACAACACGTTCTCAACGGGTACAGGTATCGCGGGGTCGGGTGCCTTCCAGCCTCCCTTGCGCACGATGGTGCTCCAGCCCGATGGGAAGATCCTGATCGGCGGCGACTTCCACACCTACAATGGCACAGGGCGCAACAACATCGCCCGCATCACGAGCACGGGCACGCTGGACAATACGTTCAACGTGGGCACCGGGACCGATGGCCCGGTCTCGTGCATCGCGATGCAGTTGGATGACAAGGTGCTGATCGGCGGCAGCTTCGACAATTACAACGGCACCGCGCGTTCCAAGATCGCCCGCCTGCTGACCACTGGATCGCTCGATGGCACGTTCACCGGCAGTGGCCTGAATGAGGCCGCCACGGCGATGAGCCGGAGGTTCGATGGATACATCCACGTGGGCGGTCTGTTCTCTTCTTTCAATGGAACGGCCAGGAATCGGCTGCTGCGTCTTGACCCCAACGGAGTGCTTGACAACGGCTTCGTTCCCGGGCCACGAACCGCTCTGCTCGCCTCAGGCGATATCGCCTCGCTCCCGGACGGCCGCATCGTGCATGTGGGCGCCCCTTTCGCTTTTCTGGGCAGCGGGGCCAGCGATCGCGTGGAGCGGATGACCTCAACCGGAGCGCACGACCCCACCTTCTTCGGAACGGGCGCCAATGGCATCGTGCGATGCGTGGTGCGCCAACCCGATGGCAAATACCTGATCGGCGGGAGCTTCGACAGTTACAACGGAGTGGTCTGTCCGCATCTGGTGCGCGTGCTGGAGGACGGTGCGGTGGACCCGACCTTCAACTCAGCGGGCGCTGGAATGGCCGGTGAAGGTGTCCATGCGATCGCCCTTCAGGCGGATGGCCGTATCCTGGTGGGCGGTGCCTTCTTCGGTTACAACGGTCAGACGCGGCCTAACATCCTGCGACTGAACGCTGACGGCACGTTGGATCCGGCTTTCAATGCTTCGGCCAACACGAATTCCACGGTGAGGACGATCGCGTTGCAGACCGACGGATCCATCATCCTTGGTGGCGATTTCTCCCAGTGCAACGGCGTGAACAGGTTCCGCATGGCCCGGCTCAGTCCGACCGGGGTGCTCGATGCCGGATTCGCCCCGCCGGTCAGTGATCCCGTCTATCATGTATCCATCCGGCCCGATGGACTGATCTGGGTGGGAGGCTGCTTCACCTTCTTGGCCGGTCAACCGAGGAACCGGATCGGGCGGCTGCTTTCCACAGGAGCCGCTGATCTCACCTTCAACCCCGGGACCGGCGCGAATGATACCGTGTTCACCACGTTGCCTTTGGCGGATGGTTCCGTGCTCATCGGCGGGACCTTCACCTCGTACAACGGAACGGCCTGTGGGCGCATCGCCAAGCTCTTCACCGGTGGCGGCATCGACAACTTCTTCCAGACCGGTGCGGGGGCGGACAACGACGTGCACACGCTCGCATTGCAGAGCGACGGGAAATTCCTGGTCGGCGGACGGTTCAGCGCTTTCAACGGCGGCGCGCGAGGCAGGCTGACGCGCCTGAACAGCAACGGGTCCAACGACAACACCTTCGCGCCGCCCATCACCACCAACGGCGCCGTCCTCACCCTGGCCCAGACCGCGGACGGCAAGGCGGTCGTAGGCGGTGAATTCACGATTTTCCAAGGTATCGGCCGGAACCGGTCGGCGCGCATCAACGCGACGAACAGCTTTGTCCGCCTGCGTCCGCGCTTGTTCCTTGAAGGGCCCTTCAACAGCGGCTTGCAATTGATGACCGCCAACCTGAGGCTGCTCAGCGATTTCCCGGTTTCGGAACCCTACACGAGCCTGGGCTACGGCCCCGTGGCCGGCGGCGGGGAAAGCCTGGCCACGCACCTGCTGGACAGTTCAGGCAACAACGCCATCACGGACTGGGTGGTGGTGGAGTTGCGTTCCATCGGCGCACCACAGACCGTTACGCACTGGCGGGCCGGACTGGTGCAACGCGATGGCGATGTGGTGGAGATGGACGGCATCGGCCCCCTTCATTTCGACGCACCGGCCGGAGCATACCGCGTTGCGGTGCGCCATCGCAACCACCTCGGGTGCATGACCGCCAATAACATCACGCTGGGCACCACCCAGGCCGTGGTCGATCTCCGCAGCGGATTCGAGTCCACCTTCGGCACCGACGCACGCAAGACCATCGGGTCCAACCGCGTGCTATGGGCGGGTGATGCCAATTTCGACGGCCAGATCAAATACATCGGTTCCAACAACGATCGGGATGTGATCCTGACCACCGTGGGAGGGTCAACACCCAACAACGCCCCCGCTTTGTACAGCACGCGCGACGTGAACATGGACGCGCTGGTGAAGTACACCGGTACAGGTAACGACCGCGACCCCATCCTGGTGAACATCGGCGGCACGGTGCCCACGGCGGTGCGGAACGCGCAGCTGCCGTAAGGGCTACGCCCGTGTGCAACGCCCGGGACTCCGAAGAGGGGTTCCGGGCGGTGTGCTTCGGGGTCGGCGCGAACACTTGCCCCCGCCCGGCCGTTCTCCCTGCCGCAAGACCGACGACATGGCCAAGCGCACTTCCTCCGCCTACCGCATCCACAGCTACCACACCTCCTTCGCGCCCGCCCCGCAGCGCTTCAGCGTGGTGGTGAAATATGCCGAGGGCGGCGACCCGCGCGAGGGCGAGGTGCAGGTGGACGGCCCCCTGGAGTTCATGGCCGTGCTGCAGCTGCTGCAGATGGGACCCACCGTGTACCACCCCGCCGAGAAGCGCATCAGCAACCTGGCGGCGTAAGGTCTCCCGCTGCGGAGAATCGTTCCCGATCCTCCTGAACGTGAAGCCCGGGTGAACCCCGGGTGACCGGAGCCGTGGGTCATCAACACGCGATCAGTCGGTCATCAACAGCCCGTGCCGGGCGTCAGATCCGCGGATCGTTCCGTGGCCCGTTTGAGGGAGCTGGACACCCCGGCCGGCCCTCGAAGCGCATGCGGCACCCGCTCCACCTCTTCCCGTCCGCTCTGCTCACGGCCCCTGCCCCGCGCGCGCGATCGCCCTGCACGGACCGGTGCCTTCCCGTGGCCACCGACCGCAGCGATCGCCTGCAGGCCGAGTTCTTCCTGCGCTTCAGCCGGCCCTCCTTCCCCTTTCGCGTGTGCACCGGTCCGGAGGATGCCGCCGACCGGGTGCTGCACAGCGAGCCGCAGAGCGCCTCCTGCTGGCGCCTCAACCACCTGATCAACGACTTCTTCATCGCCACGCCGAACCCCGCGGTGGACGCCGCGAACGGCGACGGCTATCCGTTCTGGACCTTTGATCCCAATGGCAGCTACAGCCGGCGCGTGTTCCCGAGCGGGGTGCTGGACAACGGCTGGGCGGACGCCGACCCGAACGACGCCTGCTACCTCCGCTTCGCCTGGCTGCAGAGCGATCCGGTGCCCTTCAACGTGCGGCTCAACATCGCCGTGCGCACCCGCATCAACGGGGTGTTCGGCGAGCTCGGGTCCGCGGCCGCACCGCGGGCCATGGTGGCCACCTGCGCATCCGCACCCGCGACGACGGCGGTGTGGAGGTGTGGTTCACGGAGGCCCGTGGTTGGCGCGTGCTCGACGCACAGGGCCGCGTGGTGGCCGCGGGAAGGAGCGATCGTCCGGGCTGGCAGGGCATCGCCCTCGGCCGTGCCGCACCGGGCGTGCACCTGTTGCAGGAGGTGGGGACGCAAGGACCCCGAGGCCTTCGCTCCGTGCATCGGTGAAGCGGTGGTCCTCCCGAATGCGGGGCGAGTGGTTACCTTCCCGCCACCAAACCCGCTGCGCATGAACCGGACCCTGACCCTCTTCGGCCTGCTCATCCCCCTCGCCGCCTCGGCCGCACAAGGCGGACCCGACACCTACGGCTACATCTGGAAGGACAGCAACGAGCCCGGTGGCCCGGTGTTCAACTGGATCGACATCACCGGCACCGGCTTCCAGGTGACCGGCCTGGCGGATGACAATGTCGTGGGCCCCTTCGCCATGTTCACCAACATGCCCTTCTACTGGTACGACCGCAAGGACGTGTGGATCGGCAGCAACGGCTACATCGCCTTCAACAGCACCAACATCGCCTCGCCCTTCCCCAACATCCCCCAGGCGGGCGGCGCCAACGACTACATCGCCGGCCTCACGGCCGACCTCACCTTCACCGGGGCGGGTAATCCGGGCCAGTGCTGGGTGTACGACACGCCGGACACCACCATCTTCTCGTGGATCAGCGTGCCCTTCTGGAGCGCCACCCCGCCCACCTGGACGGGCAGCAACACCTTCCAGATCATCCTCAACAAGCTGGACAGCACCATCACGGTGCAGATCCTGGAGCAGACCGGCTTCACCCAGAACAACGACCTGCTGCTGGGCATCGAGTGCATCAGCGGCGACATCGGCCTTCAGCACAGCGCCGACGTGTATCCCGTGGCCAACTACGCCATCCGATATTACGCGCCGCAGGTCCCCCTGCTGGCCATCACCGATGGAGCCGTGCGCTTCGTGGGCGCTGACGGCAGCCGGGGCGTGAGCCTGCAACGCAATGGGCCCGCCCACCCGCTGGTGATGCAGGTGCGCAACACCGGCAACCAGCTGCTCACCAACGTCACGGCCCAGGCCCAGGTGTTCACGCCCAACAACCAGCTGGCCGTGAGCGATCAGGTGACCATCGCCAGCCTGACCCCGGGCGCCGACAGCCTCATCACCTTCCCCATCGCCTTCGCACCCAGCACCAACGGCACGCACCGCTATGTGGGCACCATCAGCGGCATCCCCAACGAGCTGGTGACCACCAACAACACCCGCACCCAGGAGCTCGCCGTGTACGACACCACCCTGGCCGTGCAGCAGGTGCGCTGGAACGGCGGCACCGATGACGGCATCGGCATCGGCTGGAACGGCGGCAACGGCGGCGTGGGCGTGTACCTGGACCGCCCGCCCTTCAGCCCGTGCTACGTCACCGGCTACACCGTGCGGCTGACCACCAACCTCACCCCGGTGGGCATGTACCTCAAGGTCTTCGCGGATGATGGCCCCAACGGTGGACCCGGCACCCGCATCGATTCGATCTACGTGCAGCCCGCCAACGCCGTGGCCGGCGATCAGGTCCACGCCGTGGGCACCCCCTTCCTCTGGGACCAGGGCGGCCTCTATGTGCAGTGGTACATGGGCGGCAACAACATCAACATCGCGCAGGACATCACCGCACCCTTCAGCCTGCACACCTATGAGGTGCTGGACAACGTGTGGGCCGAGTACCGCGACCGGGAGACCACCGACTTCCACCTCGGCCTGCGCGTGGAGCAGCTGCCGGTGTACGACGTGGGTTGCAGCGGCTTCTTCGGCGTGGTGGACGGGCAGGTGGTGACGCAGCCCACCATCGTGCGCACCTGGGTGAAGAACAGCGGCAACCAGGCCGCCAGCGGTTTCCCGGTCAACTACCGGTTCGCCGCGGAGCCCGTGGTGACACAGAACTTCCCCAGCACCCTGCAACCCGGCGACTCGTTGCTCTTCACCTTCACCCAGGCCCTGCTGCCCACCAGCACGCAGACCGGTGCGCTGTGCGCCTGGAGCGACTGGACCAGCGACATCACCACGGGCAACGACACGGTATGCGTGAACCTCGACGTGGTGGCCGGCATCGCCGAGCATGCCTACGCGCTGCTGGACGTGCGCCCCAATCCGGCGAGCGACCGGGTGACCCTGAGCGGCTACGGCACCGGCGGCGCCACCGTGGACCTGGTGGACCTGAGCGGCGCCCTGGTGCGGCGATGGACCCTTCGCGCAGGGGACAACGCCACCCTGGCGCTGGACGGCGTGGCGCCCGGCAGCTACCTGTACCAGGTGACCACACCGGACCGCCGCTTCACCGGAAAGCTGGTGGTCCACCGCTAGCGGACGGCATCCCTACCTTTGGAGCGCCCCGGCACCGGGGCGCTCTTTTTTCACACCGCATGGACCGAAAGCTCGGACCGATCCTCATCGGCTGGAACGTCATCCTCACCGCCCTCATCGCCTGGGCCCTGCTCGGCCGCGGCACGCCCGGCACCTCCGACGCCACATCCCCCGCCACGGACAGCAGCGCCGTCGCCCTCATCGCCCCACCCGACACCGGCGCGCTGGTGGATGCCCGCATCGCCTACTTCTTCATGGACTCCGTGCAGGAGCGCTACGAGCTGGTGAAGGAGCGCGGCAATGCCTTCCGCAACGAGGGCAAGCGCCTGGAGGGCAACCTGCAGAGCGAACTGGCCAAGGCCCAGGGGCGCTACGAGGAGCTCATGCGCAAGGACCACACCTACAGCACCCAGGCCGAGGTGAAGGCCGATGAGCAGGAGGTGCAGGCGCTGATGGCCCGCATCCAGGACATGCAGGCCCGCGGCGAACGCCAGATGGCCGAGATGGAGGTGCGCATGCTGGAGGAGATCAGCAACGAGATCATGGCCTTCCTCACGGACTACAACAAGGCCGCCGGTCATGACTACATCTTCAGCGTGCAGAGCGGAGGACAGATCTGGGTGGGCAATCCGTCCCTGAACATCACCGAGCAGGTGATCGCCGGCCTCAACGCCCGCCACCGGAACTCGCGCCCGGCCGCCGCCAAGCCCGCCTCCGCCCCATGAACGAACGCCTCCGCCAGGAGCGGCAGGACAACGTGGCCGCCTATGTGGTGCGCATGTGGCACCTGGAGGACGTGCTGCGCGCGGTGCGGTTCGACCCCGACGCCATCCGCACCCGGCTGGTGGAGCCCATGGACGTGGATGACGAGCAGAAACGCCTGGCCCAGGCCTGGTACACCGACCTGGCCGAGCGCATGGTGCAGGAGGGCCTGAGCCGCCAGGGGCATCTGCCCGAGGTGACCGAGGCCATCACCGACCTGGAGACCCTGCACCACGCCCTGCTGAACGTGCTGGAGGACCCCGCCTACGTGCGCCGCTACATGGACGCGCGGGACGACATCGACAGCCTGAACCGCCAGCGCGAGGACGAGGAGCCCGCAGGCGTGGTGGAGACCTGCTTCACCGGCCTGTACGGCGTGATGCTGTTGCGCGCCCAGGGACGCGAGGTGAGCGAGGCCACCAGCGCCGCCGACGGCCGCATCCGCGCCCTGCTCGAGGCCCTCAGCACCCATTACCGCCACATGCGGAAGCTGCCCGGCGTCAGCCTCAACTGAGCACCGCCGATCTTCGCCCCGGCCGGTCCCTGGCACGGTCCTCGCCGGTCACGCCCCCATGCGCTCCGCCCCGCTGCTCCTCACCGCGCTGCTTCTCCTCCCCGGGATGGCGGAAGGACAGGACACCGCTCGTATCGAGGTGCTCAACGCCGACGTGTGGCGCTTCGACGAGGCCATCGCCCCCGGCGCTCAGCGCCTGCAGGGCCATGTGCGCTTCCGCCACGCCGGCGCCCTGATGTCGTGCGACAGCGCCTGGCTCTACGAGGACCAACGGGTGAAGGCCTTCAGCGACATCCGCATCCTGCACGGGGACACGCTCACCATCACCGGGCGCCAGCTGGACTACGAGGCCGCCCGGCGCAGGGCCGTCCTCAGCGGCGGCGTGCGCCTCGCCGACCCGGGCAGCACACTGGACACCGACCAGCTGGTGTACGACCTGCGCGCGCGGGCCGCCACCTACACCGGCGGAGGCACCCTGGTGAGCCTGCGGCAGGGCGACACCCTCACCAGCCGCCAGGGCACCTACCTCACCGGTGAGCAGCGCTTCATCTTCACCGGCGATGTGCGGCTGCGCCATCCGGAGCGCAGCATCACGGCGGACACGCTGCATTACCTCACGGCCACGGCCACCGCCGAGTTCCACGGGCCCACGGTGATCGCCCAGCGCGACAGCCGCATCACCTGCGTGGCCGGCACCTACGACACCCGCGACCGCCGGGCCCGCTTCACGCAACGCGCCACCATCACCACCGACGGCCAGCAACTGAGCGGCGACAGCGTGCACTACGACGGGCAGGACGGCATCGGCCTGGCCTGGGGCGACGTGGTGGCCGTGGACACCGCCAACGGCACCACCGTGCTGGGCGACCGGGGACGGCACGATGAGCGCAGCGGGCACAGCTTCGTCACCGGGCGTGCACAACTGCTGCTCCGGTCGGACGAGGACACCCTGTTCCTGCACGCCGACACGCTCTTCGCGGCACCGGACACCGTGCCGGACAAGCGCCGCATCACCGCGCGCCGGGGCGTCCGCCTCTACCGCAGCGACCTGCAGGGCGTGTGCGACACCCTGCTGTACACCACGGCCGACAGCCTGATCCGCATGATGCACCGGCCCGTGCTCTGGAGCGGCCGCGACCAAGTGTCGGCCAGGCACATCCGCATCCAGCTCGCCGGCGGCCGCGTGGACCGGCTCTTCGCGGAAGGCGACGCCTTCATGGCGGCCCGGGTGGACAGCACGCACTTCGACCAGGTGAGCGGCCGCACCATGACCGGCCATTTCGTGGACAACGAACTGGACCGCCTGCTGGCCGAGGGCAACAGCCGCACGCTCTATCACGCCCAGGAAACGAAGGACTCCGTGAACACCGTCGTGGGCGTCAACCGCGCGGACTGCGCCCGGCTGATGGTGCGTGTCCGCGATGGCGAGGTGGCCAGCGTCACCTTCCTCACCCAGCCCGAGGCCGTGCTCTACCCGGTGGACCAGGTGCCGATGGAGGACCGCATGCTGCCCGGCTTCGCCTGGCGCGAGGCCGAACGGCCGCGCGATCGCGACGACATCCTGCGCCGACCGGAGGACCCGGCCACCACGCCCTGATCAGAGGAAGCGGCGCATCCAGCTGTCCGCCAACCGCACGCGGAAGCGCTCGCGCAGGTCGCCCACCGTGGCCACCAGGTCGTCGAACACGATGGTGTCGAGCCCGATGAGCCCTTCGGCGAGCAGGGTGGGAAGCTCCTGCAGGCGCACACCCTGCACGCGGCCTTCACGCTCCACCACCACCACCATCCGGTCGGTGAGCATCAGGTTGAGGTCCTGCTCCAGCTGCTTGATGAAGCCCACGCTCTTGTCGATGCTGCAGCCGCTGGCCTCGGCCTGCGCCTCGTCCACCGCCACCACCACGAACCGGTCGTGCAGCACATCCACGCACGCGTCCAACGGGGCTCCGTGGGCGGCCCAGCCGGCCGTGAAGGCCGCACCGCGTTCGCGGATGAGCTTCTGCTCGGCCTGCCCGAGGTCTCGGGCCGCCTTGTACACCCAGGCCCGCGCATGCGCAGGCATGTCCATCACCGTCCGGGTCCGTTGTGCCGCTTCCATTTCGCAAAGTTGTGAACGTTCCGCACCTCTGTACGCCTGCGGTCACATCATCGTTCGCCGCAAAGCGTCGAACTTTCGTCATTCCTTGCGACCATGAACCGTGCCATCCTCCGTTCCGCGCTCCTGGCGCTCCTCCTCCCCACCCTGCTCCACGCCCAGCAGGACACCGCACGTTGGCTGCGCAATGCGGCGATCAGCCCGGACGGCCGCACCATCGCCTTCTGCTACCAGGGCGACATCTGGCGCGTGGCGACCGAGGGGGGCGAGGCCGTGCCGCTCACCACCAACGAGGCCTTCGACCACACCCCGGTCTGGAGCCATGACGGCACCCGACTCGCGTTCACCAGCAACCGCCACGGCAGCAACGACGTGTTCGTGATGCCCGCCGGCGGTGGAGCCCCCACCCGCCTCACCTTCCACGGCAGCGGCGAAACGGCCAGCAGCTTCACTCCGGACGACCGCCAGGTGATCTTCTACGGCCACCGGCAGGACGATGCGCGGCACCAGCAGTTCCCCGTGGGCGGCCTCGGTGAGCTGTACACGGTGCCCGCCCAGGGTGGTCGCCCGTTGCAGGTGAGCACCGTGGCCATGCAGAACGCCCGCTACAGCCCGGACGGAAGGCTCATCGCCTACCACGACCGCAAAGGTTACGAGGACAACTGGCGCAAGCACCACACCAGTTCGGTGACACGCGACATCTGGACCTTCGACCCGGCCACGAACGCATACAAGCAACTGACCAGCTTCGCCGGCGAGGACCGCGATCCGGTATGGAGCAAGGACGGCGGCACGATCTACTACCTCAGTGAAGAGAGCGGATCGTTCAACGTGCACAAGATGCCCGCCACGGGCGGGACGAGCACCCCGGTGAGCCGCTTCACCGAACATCCCGTGCGCTACCTGAGCATCAGCGACGACGGCGTACTGTGCTTCAGTCACCGCGGTGAACTGTACACCATGTCCGATGGAGGCGGTCCGCGGCGCGTTCCCATCCGCATCGTTTCGGACGGACGCTACGACCCGGAGCGCACCGTCAACGTGAACAAGGCGGACGAGTTCGCGGTGAGCCCGAACGGCAAGGAGGTGGTCTTCGTGCACCGTGGCGAGGTCTTCGTGAGCTCGGTGGCCGAGGGCACCACGCGCCGCATCACCAACACCCCCGAGCAGGAGCGCAACGCCAGCTTCAGCCCCGACGGCCGCACCATCCTGTACGCCAGTGAACGCGGACAGAGCTGGGACCTCTACACGACCAGCCTCACCCGCAAAGAGGAGAAGTACTTCTTCAACGCCACCGTGCTCAAGGAGGAGCCGCTGCTGACCACGCCCGCCGAGGAGTTCCAGTGCGCCTACTCGCCCGATGGCAAGGAGGTGGCCTATCTGGAGGAACGCACCACCCTGAAGGTGCTGAACCTGGCCTCGAAGCGGACGCGCGTCATCGTGCCCGGCGACCGCAACTACAGCTACGCCGATGGCGACCAGTGGTACGAATGGAGCCCGGACAGCAGGTGGTTCCTCGTTGGCTTCCTGCACAACGAACAGTGGATCGGCCAGGTGGGCCTGGTGAGCGCCGAAGGCGGCCAGGACATCTTCGACCTCACCCGAAGCGGGTATGGCGGCGACATGCCGCGCTGGGCCATGAACGGCGAGGCCATCCTCTTCCTCAGCGCGCGCGACGGCCAGAAGAACCACGCCAGCTGGGGCGGCGAGGCCGATGCGTACGCCTACTTCCTCACCCGCAAGGCCTACGACCGCTTCCGCCTCTCCAAGGAGGAGGCCGCCCTGCTGAAGGAAGAGGAGGACAAGAAAAAGAAGGAGGAGGAGGACAAGGGCGGCGACAAGGCGAAGAAGGAGAAGGACAGGAAGGACGCGGAGGCCAAGGACGGGAAGCCGGAGGAGGTGAAGCCCATCACCATCGAGCTCGACGGCATCCGCGACCGCAAGGTCCGCCTCACGCCGAACAGCAGCGCCCTGAGCGCCGCCTTGCTCAGCAAGGACGGTGAAAAGCTCTACTACCTCGCCGCCTTCGAGAAGGGCACCGACCTGTGGCAGTACGAGATCCGCACCCGCGAGGCCAAGATCCTCAACAAGATGGGCGACGGCTGGGCGCACAGCCTCACCTGGGACAAGGAAGGCAAGCAGCTCTTCTACATGAGCAACAACGCCATCCAGCGGTACGACATCGAGAAGAACGAGAACAAGGGCGTGGGCATCAGCGGTGAACTGGTGCTGAACGAGGGCGCCGAACGCGCCTACCTGTTCGAGCACATCTGGCGGCAGGTGAAGAAGAAGTTCTACCGCGTGGACCTTCAGGGTGTGGACTGGGACGCCTACAAGGCCGAGTACCAGCGGTACCTGCCCCACATCAACAACAACTTCGACATGGCCGAGCTGTGCAGCGAGATGCTGGGCGAGCTGAACGCCAGCCACACCGGCGCCGGGTTCCGGCAGGAGATGCCGAACGGCGACCGTACCGCCACCCTGGGCTGCTTCTTCGCCAACGAGCCCGGGCCCGGCCTGCGCATCACCGAGGTGATGGACCGCAGCCCGCTGGTGCTGCAGGGCACCAAGGTGAAGGCCGGGCACGTGATCGAGAAGATCGACGGCGTGGCCATCTCCGCCGACATGGACTGGGCGAAGCTCTTCAACCGCAAGGGTGGCAAGCCCACCCTGCTGAGCCTGTTCGACCCCAAGGGCAACACCCGCTGGGAGGAGACCGTGAAGCCGCTCGAGGAGGGCGCCGAACAGGAACTGCTCTACCGCCGCTGGGTGGAGCGCTGCCGGCACCTGGTGGACAGCCTCAGCGGCGGCCAGCTCGGTTACGTCCACGTGGAGGGCATGGACGACCACAGCTTCCGCGTGGTGTACGAGGAGGCGCTGGGCCGTTACCACGACAAAAAGGGCCTGGTGGTGGACACCCGCTTCAACGGCGGCGGCTGGCTGCACGACGACCTGGCCACCTTCCTGAACGGCAAGACCTACATGACCTTCCTGCCGCGCGGGCAGAAGCTCGGCACCGAGCCGCAATTCAAGTACCAGCGCCCCAGCGTGGTGGTGATGAGCGAGAGCAACTACAGCGACGCCCACATGTTCCCCGTGACCTACCGCGCGCTCGGCATCGGCAAGCTGGTGGGCATGCCCGTGCCCGGAACCGGCACCGCCGTGTGGTGGGAGCGCCTGCAGAACGGCATGTGGTTCGGCATCCCGCAGGTGGGCATGGTGGACAACACCGGCAACTACCTGGAGAACCAGCAGCTGGAGCCGGATGTGAAGCAGCCCCTTGAGCCCGGCGCTGTGTCGCAGGGCCGCGATCAGCAGCTGGAGGCCGCGGTCCGCGCGTTATTGGGACAATAGCGCACGGACGTCGGGGCGGCGTTCACGTCGCCCTGGATCCAGGCCCCAATGCGGATCCAGTGCTCCGGCAGGAGCATCCTCGGATGCCGTCGGATGTACCGGGTGATGCGTTCCAGCATCCGGTCGTTCCGGATGATGATGTCGTGGTAGCCGCGTTGCCAAAGGTTCCTGATCGTATATGGCCGCACGCGGTTCATTTCCCGCACCACCCCGGCACGATAGGCTCCAACGATCGCGCCCAGCGAACCGGATGGGGCACCTTGAGGTCGGCCGCTCTTCATCGCGACTGATGAAACGCGTGCCGGGCGACCGGTCAATTCGATGATGCCATGGATGTGATCCGGCATGATGGTGAACGCATGAACCTCCACGTGCGCATGGTGACCGGGGATGCCGTTCCAGTGATCATGCGCGATGCATCCGCTGTCGTTCAGCTCCACCTTGCCATTGATGACCCTGCCGAACCACGGATGCCGTTCGTTCGTGCAGAACGTCACGAAATACAGGCCTGGTGATGCGTGATCGTGACCGCGCTTACGCATGGAACGCCGGTTGTGCCGGGCCGGATCGAACACGGGTGGGCGTGGGTCGAACATCAGCGACGGTTGGTGTGCTCCGAAATACTCAGGGGTACGTGAACGTCTTCGATAATACGGGGCGACGTGAACGTCGCCCCTACAGGTCTGTGGTGCTGGCGATCAATTCCGCCACGTCCAACACCTTCACCGCCCCCTCCTTGTTGAACTGCTTCACACCGTCCGTCAGCATCGTGTTGCAGAACGGGCAGCCGGCGGCGATGACGTCCGGGGCGGCGGCCAGGGCCTCCTCGGCGCGCTCGTGGTTCACCTCCCGCGTGCCGGGCTCGGCCTCCTTGAACATCTGCGCACCACCGGCGCCGCAGCACAGACCGTGCGCCCGGCTCCGCTTGAGCTCCACCAGCGCGGCGTCCAGCTTCAGCAGCACTTCGCGCGGCGCCTCGTACTCGCCGTTGCCCCGGCCCAGGTAGCACGGGTCGTGGAAGGTGATCCGCTTGCCCTTGAAGTCGCCGCCCTCCACCGTGATGCGCCCCTCCTTCAGCAGTGCATTGATGAACTGCGTGTGGTGCAGCACCTCGTAGTTGCCGCCCAGCGCGGGGTATTCGTTCTTCAGGGTGTTGAAGCAGTGCGGGCAGGCGGTGACGATGCGCTTCACCCCGTAGCCGTTCAGCACGGCCACGTTCTGCAGCGCCTGCATCTGGAAGAGGAACTCGTTGCCGGCCCGGCGGGCGGGGTCGCCGGTGCAGGTCTCCTCGGTGCCCAGCACGGCGAACTTCACCTTGGCCGCGTGCAGGATGCGCACGAAGGCCTTGGTGATCTTGCGCGCCCGGTCGTCGAAGCTTCCGGCACAGCCCACCCAGAACAGCACGTCCGGGGTCTCGCCGGCGGCCAGCATGTCGGCCATGGTGGGGATGCGGAGTGCGTTGTCTGTCATTCCTTGTGAGCGTTGGTCGACCCGGTGGGTCGACGGTACGGGTGCTATGGATCAGTGTTCGCCGAATACCTGCACGGTGGCGCTGCGCTCCACCAGGTCGGTGAAATGGCCCTCGTAGCGGGTGGCCCGCACCTCGCGGTCGTCGATCCAGTGGTAGTTGCCGCCGCGGGGTTTGCCCATCACCATGCCGTGGTACTTGAAGCCGTGCCTGTTCAGCCACTGCTCCGTCACCGCGCGGTGCTCCTCGGTGCGGCTGGTGAAGAAGGTGATGATGTGCCCCTCATCGTACCACGCGTTCAACTTCGCCACGGCCTCGGGGAACACCTCGGCATCCGCCATCCGCCACGGCTCCTCGTTGGGGATGTCCTCACCGACGGTGCCATCGATGTCGATCAGGAAGTTCTTCATCCCCGGCGGCAGCTTGGGGCTCACCCGCTTGCCGTTCTCGGTGGTCTCGATCAGCGTTGGCTTCTTCATGGCTCGTGCGTTCGACGCGGTCGTCAGGTCCGCGTCCAGTCCATGCGCTTGTCCGGCCCGAAGGCCCAGGGCGCGCCGTTGTTCTCCACGTTGTTGAACATGCCGGTGAGCGCCGCCCGCGTGCTGCTCTCCTCCATCACCTTGTAGCGGCGCATCTGCATGATGATGTCCACCGGGTCGATGTTCACCGGGCAGGCCTCGGTGCAGGCGTTGCAGGTGGTGCAGGCCCACAGCTCCTCGTCGCTGATGCGGTCGTGCAGGCTCTTCCCATCGTCCTGCCACGTGCCCTTGGCGTCGATCGCCCGGCCCACTTCCTCCACCCGGTCGCGCGTGTCCATCATGATCTTGCGCGGGCTGAGCAGCTTGCCGGTGAGGTTGGCCGGGCATTCGCTGGTGCAGCGCCCGCACTCCGTGCAGGTGTAGGCGTCCAGCAGGTTCTTCCAGCTGAGGTCGAACACGTCCTTCGCACCGAAGCGCTCGGGCATCTCCACGCCGGCCACGATGCGCGGGGCAGCGGGCGCCGGCGGCGGAACGGCCGGGTCCAGCATGCTGCGCACCTCGGCGGTGATCCGCGGCATGTTGGACACCTGCGTCCGCGGCTCCAGCTTGCTGTACCAGGTGTTGGGGAAGGCCAGCAGGATGTGCAGGTGCTTGCTCACCACCAGGTAGTTGAGGAAGGCCAGGATGCCCACGATGTGGAACCACCAGCAGAAGCGCTCCACCAGGATGAGGGTGGACGGTGCAAGGGTGGAGAAGTGGAACAGTGAAGCGATGGGGGCACTGATGGGGAAGGCGCCGGCCACCACATAGTGTTCCGCGCCGAGCTGCTGCAGCGTGAGGTCCGCCGCGTTCATGGTGAGGAAGGCGCTCATCAGCAGGATCTCGGTGACCAGGATGATCATGGCGTCCTTCGACGGCCAGCCCTTCATCTCCGGTTTGTGGAAGCGCGGCAGCCGCAGCAAGGCCCGGCGGGCGATGAAGGCGATGCACGCCACCAGCACGCCCAAGGCCAGCACCTCGAAGGCGCCGATGAGGAGGTCGTAGAGGCCGCCCAGGAAGGCGAACACGCGGTGGGTGCCGAACACGCCGTCGATCACGATCTCCAGCACCTCGATGTTGATGATGACGAAGCCGGCGTAGATGAGGATGTGCAGGAGGCCCGCCACCGGGCGCACCACCATCTTGCTCTGGCCCAGGGCCACGCGCGCCATCACGGCCTAGCGCTCGGCCGGCCGGTCGGTGCGGTCCTCGTCGCGGCCCAGCAGGATGTTGCGCCGGATGCGCATCACCTGCCGCCCGAACCAGGCGCCGGCGCCCGCCAGCAGCACCACGAAGACGATCTGCCCGATGCTCATTCCTTCGTTCCGTTGCGCACCGCCTCGCCGATGCGTTGCACATCGCTGTCGCTCAGCTTCGGCAGCTTGTCCTTCTTCCCGAACACGGAAACATGCACATAGCGGTTCGGGTTCAGCCGCACGTCCTCCAGCAGCAGGTCCAGCTCGTTGCTGGCCCGCTCCAGGTTGCGGTACAGGCTGTCGTCGGTCATCAGCTGGCCCAGGGTGCCGTTGCCCTCGCGCAGGCCGCCCATGATGGTGCGCGCCTCGGCCATGGTGCTGTCCAGCGAGGCCAGCGTGCGCTGGATGCTGCCGTTGGCCAGCGTGGCGGCGGTGGTGTCCAGGTTCTGCAGGATGCGGGTGATCTGCACGTTGTTGTCGCGCAGGTTGCCGCTCACGCTCTCCAGGTTGCCCAGCGTGGCGCTGATGGTGAGGCGCTCCACGGCGATGAGCTGGTTGAGCTGCTGGGCGGCCTTGTCCAGCGATTCCAGCGTGGACCGGATGCTGGAGAGGCTGCTGTCGATGTCGTTGCGGGCCTTGGGGTTCAGCACCTGTTGGAAGGCGGTGAGCACCGAATCGACGCTCACCAGCATGGTCTCCGCCTTGCGCTTCAGCGGGTCGATCTGCTGGCCCAGCGCCTCGGTGAGGCCCGGGGTGACGTCGCCTATCAGCGTATCCCCCGGCTCGGCGAATACCGCGCTGTCGCCCAGCATCAGCTCGGTCCACTTGTTCAGCAGGTCGCCCTTGATGCGGATGTGCGTGTTGCGCGGCAGCCTCAGCCCGTCCTCGTTCACCTGGAAGGAGACCACGATGAGCGCGTTGGAGCCCGGCAGCAGGTCGGTGCCCACCACGCTGCCCACCTTGTAGCCGTTGAGCAGCAGCGGTGAGGTCTCGGCGATGCCCGAGATGTCCGTGTACACGGCGTGGTACACGTTGCGCCGCTGCAGCAGGTCAAGCCCCTTGAGGTAGTTGACGCCGAAGACCAGGAGCAGCGCTCCAGCGATGACCATCAGGGCGATGGAGTACTCCCGTTTGAGCTTCGGCAATGCCTGTCGTTATTGGCTCTGGGCGAATTTAACGGCTTCCTGCAGATCGATCCGGACGCCATCGCGGAAGGCCACGATGAAGGCGCCGTCGTATCCCTTCTCCCGGCACAGCTTCTGCACGGTCCGCGCCCGCTCCAGTGTGGGCTCGTCGCCCACCGTGTAACGGTACAGCTCGTTGCCTCGGTGCTCCTCCACGCCGTCCAGTCCCTTGAAGTTCTTCGCGGTGGGCTCGATGCGCTTGCTGGAGGTGACCACCTGCACCTTGAAGCGCACGCCGGAGGTGGCGGGCTCCGGCACCGGCGGCGCAGGCTTCTCCACCACCGGGGCCGGCGCGGTGAGCTCCACGCCCTCCACGGTGGCCTTGTACTCCTTGAAGGCGCGGTAGATGGCCGAGGCCATGTAGTCCTGGCCCTGCTCGCCCTGCAGGAAATCCTCCTCGTTGGCGTTGGTGAGGAAGCCCAGCTCGATGAGCACGCTGGGCATGGTGGTGTAACTGATCACCAGGAAGCCGGCCTGCTTCACTCCCCGGTCCGGCCGCCCCACCCGCTCCTTGAACTGCTTCTGGATGAGGGCACTGAGCAGCAGGCTGTGGTCCAGGTGCACGTTCTGCCGCAGGCTCAGCGCGATCATGCTCTCGGGGTCGCCGGGGTCGTAGCCGTCGTACTTCAGCTCGTGCCCGTCCTCCAGCAGGATGGCCGCGTTCTCCTTCTGGGCCACCTTCATGTTGGCCTCGGTCTTGTGCAGGCCCATCACGTAGGTCTCGCAGCCGTGCGGGTCCTTGTTGTCGTTGGCGTTGCAGTGGATGCTGATGAAGACGTCGGCCTTGGCGCGGTTGGCGATGTTGCAGCGCTCGCGCAGCTCGATGAAGCGGTCGTCCTCCCGGGTGTACACCACCTTCACATCGGGGAAGGCCTCGGTGATGTACTTGCCCAGGAGCTTGGCCACGTTGAGCGACACGTGCTTCTCGGTGGTCTTGTAGCGCCCGGTGCCGAGGTTGCCGGGGTCCTTGCCACCGTGGCCGGCGTCCAGCACCACCGTGCGGATGCGGTTGACGTCGCCCACGGCGGGGCCCTGTGGCATGGTCCGTGCAGGTAGCAGCAGCGCCGCGCACGCGGCCAGCCCGATGCGCACCACCGCCCTGGCGGCCGGGGAAGCCCCCCGGGCGCGAAGCCCTATTTTCGGCCCGCGAATGGCGCCGGCGCGATGCATCTTCCCCACAGGGCGCGAAACTAGCGGGGTCCTGCGGCGGAGCCGGCCTAGGGTGCTTGCATTTTTCATCACGTTCCTGTTGGTTGCCACCGGCCCGCCAGCCCTGGGCCAGGCGCTGGACGCCCCGGTGACGTACAGCGCCCGCGACAGCATCCGGTACGACCTGCAGCAGCAGATCGTGTACCTCTTCGGCGCCGCCCAAGTGCAGTACAAGGGCGTGGCGCTGACGGCGGACCGCATCGAGTACCACTTCAAGAACGAGGAGGCCCGGGCCCATGGTGTGCCGGACAGCAGCGGGGCCGTGGTGGGCAAGCCCGCCTTCGACCAGGAAGGCCACCGCATCGAGGCCGACAGCATCCGCTACAACTTCCGCACGCAGAAGGGGCTGATCAAGGAGGTGCGCACCAGCGAGCAGGAGACCTACGTGCAGGCCCGCGTGAGCAAGCGCCACGGCGACGGCGAGGTGCACAGCAAGGGCGGCCTGCTCACCACCTGCGACCGGCCCCGGCCGCACTACCACTTCCGCGCCAGCCGCATGATGGTGATCCCCGACGACAAGATCGTCACCGGTGCGGCCGTGATGAAGGTGGGGCCCGTGCCCACGCCGATCGCGATCCCCTTCGGCTTCTTCCCCAACAAGCGCGGTGGCACCAGCGGTGTGCTGATGCCCACCTACGGGGAAAGCCCCACGCTGGGCTTCTTCCTGCTCAACGGCGGCTATTACCGGCTGCTGGGCGAGCACGCCGACCTCAGCGTGACGGGCGACATCTACAGCCGCGGCAGCTGGGCCCTGCGCGCCAGCAGCCGCTACCGCACGCGCTACCGCTACAATGGCGCCCTGCAGGTGGACCACAGCACGCAGCGCAACAGCATCCCCGACTACCCCGACTTCAGCCGGCAGCGCAACTTCTTCGTGAAGTGGAACCACACCATGGACACGCGCGCCAGCCTGAGCGACCGCTTCGCCGCCAGCGTGCACCTGGGCACCAGCAACAACTTCCGCAACAACTTCAACAGCAGCACCATCGATTACCTGAGCAACACGTTCCAGAGCAACATCGGCTGGACGCACCTGTGGCCGGGAAAGCCCTTCACCCTGGCGGTGAACCTGCGGCACGCCCAGAACACCGGCAACCGCTCCTTCAACCTCACCGTGCCGGCGCTCACCTTCAACATGAGCCGCATCCTGCCCTTCCAGCGGCGTGTGTCCACCGGGCGGTGGTTCGAGCAGATCGGCGTGGCCTACGCGCTGGCCTTCGACAACCAGCTGAACACCACCGAGGAGCGGCTCTACTGGGCCAACCTGCCCACCCTGATGCGCGAGCTGCGCAACGGCGTGCGGCAGGGCGCCACCCTCAGCTCGGCGTTCAAGACGCGCTTCTTCACGGTGAACCCGGAATTCACCGTCACCGAGCGCTGGTACTTCGAGCGGTTGCGGCAGGAGTACTACGCCGAAGGCGACACCGTGCTCGCCAACGAGGTGCCCGGCTTCACCCGCAACGGTGACTGGGTGGCCGCCGCCACGATGACCAGCAAGCTGTATGGCATGGTCCAGTTCAGCGGCCGTCGGTTGAAGGCCGTGCGGCACGTGCTGACGCCGAGCGTGCGGCTGAGCTACCGCCCCGACCTGGACCCCACCGTGGAGGTGTTCGCGCCCGACGGGTCCGTGGCCTCCACCTACAACCCCTTCCAGAACGGCATCTACGGCGCGTCGCCCGCGGGCGAGAGCGGCCAGGTGGGCCTGGGCCTCATCCAGAGCCTGGAGGCCAAGGTGCGCAACGCCAAGGCGGGCGAGGAGGACCAGCAGGCCTTCCGCAAGGTGAAGCTGCTCGACTTCGTGGGCCTGAACACCAGCTACGACTGGATCCGCGACTCGCTGAACTGGTCGCCCGTGAACCTCAGCGCCCGCACCACCCTGCTCAACCTCGTGAACGTGAACTTCGTGAGCGTGTGGGACCCCTACGCGGTGAACGCCCAGGGCCAGCGCATCGATCGCGCCGAGGTGGACCGCAGCGGCGCCCTCGCCCGCCTCACCGCCATGAACGTGGCCGTGGGCTTCGACCTCAAGAGCAAGCGCTACGGCCAGGCCCCCGCCGCGCCGGGCGAGCAGCCCGTGGTGGGCGAGTCGGACCCCAACAAGGGCGCCGCCATCGACTTCAACCTGCCGTGGCGCCTGAGCGTGAACTACAGCTACGACCTGAACCCCAGCTACGTGGACGGCATCGAGGACCAGGAGCGCCAGAGCGTGCTCTTCAACGGCGACGTCACCCTGTTCAAGTACTGGAAGCTGGGGGTGTCCAGCGGCTATGACGTGGTGGCCGGTGAATGGACGCCCAGCTCGTTGAACCTGTACTGGGACCTGCACTGCTGGGAGTTCAACGTGAACTGGATCCCCAACGGCATCCGCCAGAGCATCAGCCTGCAGCTGAACGTGAAGGCCAGCGTGCTGCGCGACCT
>Ga0073899_10000924_pt1 | contig 27245 bp, 23 predicted proteins | sample KloWWTmetaKNB5Ph_FD_88975 | JGI IMG/M metagenome (GOLD analysis project Ga0073899, IMG submission 88975) | Active sludge microbial communities from Klosterneuburg, Austria, studying microevolution and ecology of nitrifiers - Klosterneuburg... | ecosystem: Engineered > WWTP > Aerobic digester >... | reverse complement strand
GGGCCCGCGAACGCCCAGTTGCATGGGTGGAAGGCTGGCCGCGGTGGGAAAAGCGCGGCTGCGCGCTAGAATGCCGGGCTGGAATCGAAGGAGTGCGCATTGATCGATCGTGAATGGAAACCCAACGTCACCGTCGCTGCCGTGATCGAGCGCGACGGCCGCTTCCTGATGGTCGAAGAGCACACCCCCGACGGCTTGCGCTTCAATCAGCCCGCCGGCCATCTCGAGCGCGGCGAGTCGCTGCTTGAGGCGACTGCGCGCGAAGTGCTCGAGGAAGCTGCATACCGCTTCGTTCCCGAATACCTGGTCGGCATCTACCAATGGACGCGGCCGCAGGGTGACATCACCTATCTGCGCTTCGCCTATGGCGGCCGGATAGAAGGTGAGGTGCCCGGACGCGCGCTCGACGAAGGCATCGTACGCACCGTCTGGATGACGATCGACGAGTTGCGCGCCACCGTAGCCCGCCATCGTAGCCCGCTCATTTTGCGCTGCATCGAGGACTGGCTGGCGGGGCCGCAGCATGCACTGTCCCTGGTGCGCGACGTTTGACCCGACCGAGCCATGATCGGCTTACGCTTACTCTTGCTATTGCTCGCCCCTGGCCTGGTCCAGGCGATGCCCGCGGTGGGCGATGCGCAGCTCAGCATCTGCTTCAATTATGGTTGCGTGCGTCAGGACGAGGTGCACTTCCGTGCCAGTACCCTGCGGCGCGTCGCAGCAGGCCTCGACCTGGCCACGACCGCAGCACAGGAACGGGCACAGGTGGGCGAGGCCGTGGGCCGTCTGTACCGCCTTGCGGCCTTGCAGACACCGGTCGGGGCGGACCGCGGCGGCAATTATCTCGATGGCGGTGTGACAGGGCGCATGGACTGTATCGACCACTCGACGTCGACCACGCGCATGCTGCAATTGCTTGAGTCGCGCGGGATGTTGCGGTTTCATCGCGTGCTTCAGCCCGAGCGCCGCACGCGCTTCATCTTTCAGCACTTCAGTGCGGTGCTCGAAGAGCTGTCGCTTGCAGCGTGTCTTGAACGACTGCCGTCCGCTGCGGCGCCAGGGCGCTGCGACGGGATTGAAGACGAACGGATCGATGAAGGGCCGGTCGGCGCCGAAACGGCGCGGCCAGGCAAAAGATATGTGGTCGACAGCTGGTTCGTCGACAATGGCGAGCCGGCGGTCGTGCTGCCACTCGTCGAATGGCTCAATGGAGGTGGACCCAATGTCCAGTAAGCAGGATGGAAATGGCATGAAGGTGGTCGTCGGCATGTCGGGCGGCGTCGATTCCTCGGTGACGGCTTTGTTGCTGAAGCAGCAGGGCTATGCGGTGACCGGCCTGTTCATGAAGAATTGGGAAGATGATGACGATTCGGACTACTGCTCGACGCGTCAGGACCTGGTGGACGTGGCCTCCGTGTGCGACGTGATCGGCATCGACCTCGAGGTGGTGAACTTCAGTGCCGAATACAAGGACCGCGTATTCGCTGACTTTCTGCGCGAATACGAGGCCGGTCGCACGCCGAACCCGGACATCCTGTGCAATTCCGAGATCAAGTTCCGCTGTTTCCTTGACCACGCCCTGCAGCTGGGTGCTGAGCGTATCGCCACTGGCCACTACGCCCAGGTGCGTGAATGGGTCAATGACGGTCGCAGCGAATATCAGTTGCTGAAGGCCGAGGACGGCACCAAGGATCAGAGCTACTTCCTCTATCGTCTCAATCAGGCGCAGCTGGCCAAGACCCTGTTTCCGCTTGGCGCGCTGTACAAGCGCGATGTGCGCCGGATTGCCGAGCAGGCCGGGCTGCATGTCGCGGCCAAGAAGGACTCGACCGGCATCTGCTTCATCGGCGAGCGGCCGTTTCGCGAATTCCTCATGCGCTATCTGCCGACCCGGCCTGGCGAGATCCGGTCGCTCGATGACGACCGTGTGCTCGGTGAGCATGAGGGCCTGATGTATCACACCATAGGCCAGCGGAAGGGCCTGCACATCGGCGGCATCAAGGGCAATCAGGACGAGGCCGGTGAGCACGATGCCTGGTATGTGGCAAGAAAGGACGTCAAGGCCAACGTGCTCTACGCCGTGCAGGGGCACGACCATCCAGCCCTGCTCAAGGACCGCTTGGTAGCTGCCGAGCTCAACTGGATTGCCGGTCGCGATCCGCACACGCACTGGGTGTATACCGCCAAGCCGCGCTATCGCACGCCCGACATGCCGTGCGAGATCGACTCGATCAGCAGTGACCGCGCCGAGATCGCCTTTGCCCAGCCACAGTGGGCGCTGACTCCGGGGCAAAGCGTGGTGCTCTACGAATCCAAGGTCTGCCTCGGTGGCGGCGTCATTGTCTGATTGCGTCTGAACGCCGCAGCGCCGCCCGCGCTCAGAACGGCGCGGGACTGGCCAGCGCCGGCTGGGCGTGAGTGTGTGCCCGTGCGGCGAAGGTTTCGCAGCGTGCAATGAAGTCTGCACTGCTCTTGGGCATTGGCACACGGGCGCGCGTAATGTTGGTGATCAGGTCGCGGCCTTGAAGCAGCAATCGCCGCGCGTCGCTGGCCAGTTGCTGGTCCACCGCACTCAGGCTGCGTGACAGGGACGGCGAGAAGGCTGCGAGCTCCTCGGAGGCGACGACGAAGTCCGACCATACGTCGAAAATGTCGGGGTCGGTGCGCAGGGTTTCGCACTTGACCTTCGCTGCGGTCGTGAAGTGCGCGATTGCGGATCGAATGCCTTCGTACATGGGGACTGCGGTGATGGAGGACGACATCACCGCACTCAGGCGATCGATGTCCCGCAGGGTCTGTGCAATCTTGATGATCCGGCTTTCATAAAACGCCTCGACCGGAATCGAGAAGGCACGGAAGGGTTCGCCCCACAGTTCGTCGATGCCTTCGTCGCCGCTGCGATGCAGAACCAGCTTGCCCAGATTCAGCGCTTCCTGCAGGCAGAAGCCGCATTCGCACATCAGGGCATTCTCGGTGTCGATCTCGATGCCCAGCTCCTGCAGCTCCACGAGTTTGGTGAAGATGTCGGTGGCCCGATTGAACAGTGCGCCGGCAAACATGGCGCCCTTGACACGCTTGCGTGCCGGGTCCTGCTCGGTCTCGTATGCACGGCGTGCATCCTCCAGCCGCTTGCCGGGGATGTTGATGCCGTGTTCGACATGGTTGAAGAGCCGGCGGGTGAGGGCCTGGATCAGCTGTTTCTTGGATTTGAGTGAGTCTGCTGGGGGGTCGTAGACCTTGATCCAGTAGCCGTCGCAAAAAATGCGGCGTACGCCGTCGATGATGTCGATGGTGCCGTTTTCGATGGGCGGGTTCATGAGCGCTCCGACCTTTCCTGCTGGCGGATGAATGAAAGCATGGCAGCGGTTTCAGGTGCTGCCAAGGCCGCGACGGGCGGACTGTGCCAGCCGGGAGCGCAGCGCATTGCGCCGCTTGAGCAGCACGCGCAGCCTCCAGATGCCGAGTGTTCCCAGATAGCCGAGCACTGCGCCGGTCGTTGCCATGACGGCCATGCCCAGCAGCAGGGGCTGGCCGATGCCGCTCAGCCAGGACCAGGCCTGAGTCAGCGAGTCGATCACGGCCATCGGCGCTGGCGCTATCTGGGCTTCGACGGCAGCCGGCACCGGCGCGCCGATCAGGTAGCCGCCCAGACGATAGGCAAAGTAGTACAGCGGACCGTAGGTGAAGGGATTGCTGATCAGGGTCGAGATGGCGGCGATCCAAAGGTTGCCGCGCAGGATCAGCGCAGCGATGGCGGCAGCGGGAATCTGTGCCACCGGGATCATCAGGCCAAAGAAGGCGCCGACCGCCACCCCACGTGCAACCGCGTGACGATTGACGTGCCACAGTAGCGGATCGTGAATGCGCGGCCCAAGCCAGCGCAACAGGCGGCTGTGCTTGATGGTGTCGTGCGAGGGCAAAAAGCGTCCGAGCATGGTCCGGTCCGGGTTGAAGGCGGCATCTTGGGTAATGCGCTGGAATGAACGAGCGCCTGAATCACAGCCTTTGAGCCTGGATCTCATGCGCTTGCAGCCCACATTGTGCGTCAGTATGACCCCGCACGGCGTGAGGAATTCACTCTTGTTTGCGTGCGTCTCGCGCAGCACGATACAGCGCTCTGCGCAACCCTTGGCCGACTTGAACTCAGGTCAAACTGGAAGGAATAACCACGCGCAACACGGCCTGCGTCTCGCTCCCGCGCATGCGACTGGACAACCACCATAGCGCGCCTTTTTTGATCGACCATTCCGCCTCCTGGCCTGAAAGCAGCAGCGCGGCGAGGCGGCCGAGTGTGGGCTGGTGGCCGACGACCAATGCCGCAGCGCCGGCGTCGGGCCAGCCCGTTGCGCTCAGGATGTCGGCGACACCGCCGTCGGGGCCCAGGCTGGGGACGATCTCAAATTCGTCGGTGAAGGCGCTCGCCGTCTGACAGGTACGCCGGGCCGGGCTTGCCAGCACGCGCAACTGCGCAGGTTGTCTGGCCGCCAGCCATGCCGCCATCTGCCTGGCCTGCTGGCGACCGCGTGGCGTCAGCTCGCGCTTGAGATCGGGGCTGCCGTCAGCCGCTTCGGCGTGGCGCCAGAGCAGGAGATCCATTCATGTCTCCAGGGAGGAAAATCCCATATTCAGTTTATCGTCCGCATCGAAGGTCGATGACCGTTCCAGATCCTGGCTTCAGCCCTGCCAGGGCGTCTTGCCCCACAGCAGGGGCTCGCACTCGCGCAGTACACGGCTGCGCAAACGGCCATAGCGTGGTGCATGCCAGCCCAGCACAAAGGCCGCAGCCGGTGTCAGCGTGGCATCGTCGGCAGCCCAGGCCAGCATGCGTTCGCGTGCGATATCGACATCCTGCAGGAAACCCAGTGTGCGCAGTGCCTTCTTCAGGTCGCGCTGATAGCGTGCAAGCGTTTTCGGCGGAAACAGCGGAGCGAGGAACTCGAGGCTATAGCGCAACTGCTTGAAACCGACGCGCAGCGCGTGCAGTCGAGCCGGCTCGAGCGCCGATGCAGCGTCGAATTGCTTTCGTATGCGCTTGCGCAGACGGGCGACGCGCAAGCGTGCGAACTTACGCAGGTCGACGGCTGCGGCAAGGCTGTCGCGCCCGGTTTGCTTCGGGGCTGATGGGGGCAATTGCATCAGTGCCGTGCCGAACTCCAGCAGCAGGCGTCCCTGGGGCGCCTGCTCAAGCGCCTGAACCAGCGCAAGGTGGCCATCCTCGCGGGCCTGGCTTGCCGTCCGCAGCAGCTCGGCCATCGAGGCCGCGTCGGCCAGTGCTCCGGCTGTCACCGGCCCGAGCAGTTCGGTGTTCAACACGTCGAGGTCGCGCGCCTCGCCGAGGCGCCTGGCGTTGTCACGCAGGCGTAGGTTCCAGTCGCCAGCGAAGTCCACGGGCAGGATCGGTGCGAACAGCTTCAGCAGCGCGCGCAAACGGCGAAGGGCGACGCGCAACTGGTGGATCAGGTCTGCTTGCAGTGCATCTTCAGGGGTGACATCCATGCTTTTGATGGACAGCGCCGCCTCCGCGTTTGCCTGCCATTGGCGCACGCAGGAAAAAGCCAGGCTGCGAAAGGCGTCAACCCCATTCTGGTCCCGTTTGAGTGCGGACGTTTCAGCGCGTGTGGCCCGTAGCGGCGAGCCCATGAAGAGGCGATACCCACGCTCAGCCTTGGAGAGATCAGAAGGCATCAACGGCAGGGTTTCGGCCAGCTGGCAGGCTAGCGCGAACAGGTCCGCAGGCAGCCCCTGTTCGAGTTCGAGCTCCAGTTCGCAGATGGGGGCCTGGCGCTCGCTGCCATCCGCGGCGCTGACCCTGACCTCGCCGGTGTCGATCATGATCAGGATGCTCACCCCTTCGCGTGGGCACAGGCGGCGTGTCTCACGGCGGAAGCGGGTGGTGAACACCGGCACCAGATCATCAGCGCGGCGAGCCAGCAATCTGGCAGCCTCGGGCAGGTCGACTTGAGAGAAATCGAAGGCGCCCGTATAGGTCTGTTCCCACTCGGGTCGCTGCGACAGGCCCGCGTTCGATACCGCGGCGCACTTCACCGTTTGCAACCAGGCACGACCCTGGCGACGGGTGCGGACGGCGATTCGACGCGCCTTGAGCCGAAGTGCGGGCGTGTCGTAATAGGTGTTGTCCAGGGTGACTGCCCGGCCGAGCTTCTCCGCCCCCGCGATCAGCGGATGGCGACGCAATGCCGCAAGCGCACGCCGCGGCAGAGCCAGCTTCAGTTCGATCTCTTGATTCATGGCGCATCGCCTTGTTGTGCAGCAGCCGGTGCAAGCGCCGCCGATTGAAATTGGCCCCTTCGCTTGTGTAGTGGGCGGGAGTCATCAGGCACGGGGGCCATATACAGCATTGAGGGGTGCAGCTCAGGTGCGTCGTGCGAGGTCGATTACTCTCCGAACACGGTTCGCCACATGGCAATCACCGGTCGCCGTGCAGCCTCGGCTTCGTCCGGTGCAACGCGCGAAGGCAGGTCATTGAGTCGCTGGCGGTGCTGCAGGCGGCGCAGTTCGCGGTAGCTGTCGGCGCAGGCAGCGGCGAGATCGGCGGGGATCAGGCCGAGTTCGCCTGCAATGCGCAGCAAGGCGATGTTGCCCAGGTTGCCAGTCAGCTGCGGGTTTGCGTGCGCATGCCCCAGTACGAGGTACTGAGTCAGGAACTCGACGTCGATCAGGCCACCGCTGTCGTGCTTGAGATCGAAAACGGTGTCGCCCTTGCTGCCATGGGCATCCCGCATCTTCTTGCGCATCGTCAGCACGTCCTGGCGCAGCGCGTCGAGCTCGCGCGGCAGACGCAGAACTTCTTCGCGGATGCGTTCGAAGGCTTCGCCGATGGCGCGGTCGCCTGCGGAAAAACGCGCACGGGTCAGCGCCTGGTGTTCCCACACCCAGGCTGATTCGAGCTGATATTTGCGGAAGGCCTCGAGCGATGTTGCGATCAGGCCGGATTCGCCATTCGGGCGCAGGCGAAGGTCGGTTTCGAACAACTGGCCGGCGGCGGTCTGGCTCGACAGCCAGGTGCTGGTGCGTTGCGCCAGTCGCGTGTACACCTCGGGTGACTCCTGGGCATCGTCGTCATAGAGGAAAACGATGTCGAGGTCGGAGGCATAGCCTAGTTCCTTGCCACCCAGCTTGCCGTAGCTGATGACGGCGAACCGGGGCTCGTCGCGGTGGCGAATCTTGATCCGGCTCCAGCAGCGCGGCAGGGTGAGGTCGAGCATGATGTCGGCCAGTTCGGACAGGTGGTCGGCGAGCTTCTCCACCGTCAGCAGGCCGGCGATGTCCTGCGTCAGCAGTCGGAACGCCTGGGCATGATGCTGTTCGCGCATGATATCCATCTGCCGCTCCATGTCCGGCTCGACGGCGTCCAGTTCGGCCGCCAGGCTGATACGGAAGCCCTTCCAGTCGGGCACGGTCTCCAGATTGCGGGCGTCCAGCATCTCGTCGAGCAAGAGCGGGTGGCGTGTCAGGAACTGCGCCCCCCAGCGCGACGCGCTCATCAGGTCGGCGACACGACGCAAGGCCTGCGGGTATTGCTGCAGCAGCGCGAGATAGGCGCCGCGGCGGCCGATGGCCTCCATCAGGTCGAGGAAGCGGGCCAGCGTATCGTCCGCTCCCGGTGTCGTTGCCGCGGCTTCGATGACGCGCGGAATCAGCGCGTCGAAACGGCTCTTGATGTTGTTCGGCAGCTGGCGATAGCGCGGGCTGGCGTGGATTGACGCAAGACGCTCGGCCCCGCTGCGCGCGTGGCGGTAGCCGAGCTCGGCGAGCGCCGGCATCACGCTGTCGATGTCCTCGGCCGCTGCCCAGGTAGCATCGAGGCTGTGGTCTTCTTCCGACGGGTCGCCGAACACCGCGTCGAAGTGGCGACCGACCACGGCACGGTGCGCGTCCAGCGTCGTCAGCAGGGCCGTGTAGTCGACAAAACCCATGGCCTGGGCGATCAGCGCCTGATCGGCCGCGCTCGTCGGCAGGTCGTGGGTCTGGGCGTCGTCCAGGTATTGCAGGCGATGTTCGAGCCGACGCAGAAAATCGTAGGCTGCGGACAGTTCCTCCACCGTCGCCGCCGACAGGATGCCGCGATCGGGCAGCAGCGCCAGCGCCTTCAGCGTCGGCCGCAGTTGCAGCGCGGTGTCGCGCCCGCCCCGGATCAACTGGAAGACCTGGGCGATGAATTCGATCTCGCGGATGCCGCCCGGGCCAAGCTTGACGTTGTTGGCCCGGTCACGGCGGGCGACTTCGCGCCGGATCTGGGCATGCAGGTCGCGCATGGCATTGATCGCGCCGAAGTCAAGATACTTGCGAAAGACGAAGGGGCGAGCGATTCCGTAAAGCTCGGACCAGCGCTCCCCCAGCATCACCCGTGCCTTGATCCAGGCGTAGCGCTCCCATTCACGCCCCTGGGTGACCAAGTAGTTCTCCAGCATGTCGAAGCAGCACACCAGCGGGCCGGAATCGCCATTCGGGCGCAGGCGCATGTCGACACGAAACACCTGGCCGTGTTCGGTGACCTCGGCCAGGGCCTGGATCAATTGCTTGCCGAGCCGCTCGAAAAACTCGTAGTTGCTGATCACCTTGCTGCCGCCGGTATCGCCGTCTTCCGGGTAGATGAAGATCAGGTCGATGTCGGACGACACGTTCAACTCCCGCCCGCCGAGCTTGCCCATGCCGATGACCAGCAGCTCCTGCTCCCAGCCGGTGGGCGAGAGCGGCCGGCCGTAGCGCTCGACGAGGGCCGCGCGCAACACGTCGTGCGCATGGCGCAAGGCCACTTCGGCGAGCACGGTCATGGTTTCGGTGACCTCGGCCAGTGGTGCGGCGCAACTCAGGTCGCGTACGATCAGGTGGCACAGTACCCAGATGCGCAGCTGACGCAGGGCCGGGCGCAGCGCAGGGTCAGCGCCGCCGAGGGGCGCTTCGCGTGCAGCAATGAAGCGCTCCATGCTGCTTGCGTCGATTGGCCCATCGATGCTGGCGCCGAGTGCTTCGGCCAGCCAGGGCTGGCAGTCGAGCATGCGCGCGAGGTAGCGCGAAAAGCGGCGGGCGTCCTGAACCGGTGACGGCAGTGCAGGCAATGCGGTGTGGTTGGCGGACATGCTGCGGCTCCGGTGCCTTCGATCTGATCGTTGGTAGAATGTCGACCCCTGCGGCAAATGGTGCCGATAGTCGTCGTATGCATAGTTTATCCGTGCATTGTCGTCTCCAGACGTGCCTCTGTGCGTGTCAGCGGGTGCCCGGGAGCGGGGCTGCGCGCGATCTGCGCGGCGCAGTCGTCCGCCCGTCCCGAATTGCGGCTCGGCAAGCCGTTGCGACCCTGCATGAATCCGCGCTCCGAACCTTCCTCTCCCGTGTCGCCAGCGTCTTCCCCCGCATCTGCTTCGGCCCCGTCGATGCGGCGCACGGGGCGCTTGCGGAAATTGCTTGGATGGGTGGGCAATGCGCTGGTACTGGGCTGGATCGTCGTGGCCTGCACGATGTTGCTGGTGCGCCATGTGGCGCTGCCCGCGGTGGGCCAGTTCCGCGGCGAGATTGCCGCGGCAGCCAGCCAGGCCATCGGGCTGCCGGTAAGGATCGGTACGATCGACGGCGACTGGGCCGGCTGGCGACCCCGCCTGATCCTGCAGCAGGTCAGCGTGGCCGATGGCGAGGACCGGCCAGCCCTGCAACTGCCCAGGGTCGACGCCACGCTTGCGTGGTCGTCCTTGCTGCGGCTGCAAGCGCATTTCCACCGTCTTGAGATCACAGCGCCCGAACTGGCGCTGCGACGTGATCTGGATGGACGGCTTTTTGTCGCTGGTCTGCCGGTGGCGGTGGATGGGAGCGCCGATGGCGGCGCGTTGCACTGGTTGCTCGAACAGCGTCAGATCGTCATCCATGATGCAACCCTGCGTTGGGACGACCGCCTGCGCGGGGCGCCCGAGCTGGTGCTGGACAAGGTGGAGCTGCGCCTCGATCAGCGTCTCGGGCTGCACCGCTTCGCCTTGCGTGCGCAGCCGCCGCAGGCGCTGGCCTCGACGCTCGATGTGCGGGGTGAGCTGCGCCGCCTCGATCTCGCGGCCCCGCTTGCTTCCAGCGGGAGACTCTATGTTGCGCTGGAGCGCGCCGACCTCGGTGGCTGGCGCCCGTGGCTCGATTATCCGCGACCGTTGCAGGGGGTCGGTGGTGTGCGCGCATGGCTGGAGTCGACGGCCGAGTCGCGCTTCGATCTGGCGCGCGGACTGGACTTCGGTCGTGCCCCGGCACGCGGCTGGGGTTTCAGCGCCGATGTGGCGCTTGAGCGCGTGCGCACGCAACTCGACGAGGGCTTGCCTGAGCTGGCGCTCGAGCGCCTGGCGGGGCGCTTGAGCGTCGAGCGCGATACCCAGGGCCTGCATGTGCAGACGCGCGGCCTGACGCTGCGCATGAGCGATGGGCTGGCACTGTTGCCGACGACCCTCGATTTGCAGCTTGGAGACATCGGGGGCGAAGGGCACGACAGTCGTTTTTCTGTTAATCAGCTCGACGTCGAAGCACTGGCGCGGCTGGCAGTCTTTTTGCCGCTCGATCAGGCCATAAGCGCGCAGCTCTCTGCTTTTGCGCCGAAGGGACGGCTTCAGGCCCTGAGCCTGCGCTGGCGTGGCGCGCTGGCGGCACCGCAAGCCTGGGCGGTTTCGGCACGCTTTGCCGGACTTGGCCTTGAGGCGCGCGATGGCCTGCCGGGATTGGGTGGCCTGAGCGGCACGCTTGAGGGTGACGAGGGGGGAGGGCGTTACCGCTTTGACAGTCGTGAGCTACACATCGATTTGCCCGAGGTGTTCGATTCCGGGCGTCTGCAGTTCGACCAGCTGCGTGCCGAAGGCGGCTGGCAGCGGCGCGAGGGGCAACTCGAAATCACGCTGGACGGCGCGCAGTTCGAGAATCCGGATGCCGCAGGCACTGCCTCGGGCGTGTACCGCCTGCGCGCAGGCAGCGCTGGTGAGATTGACCTCCAGGCCAGGCTGACACGCGCTGAGGGGACGGCGGTGTGGCGTTACCTGCCTCGTGTCGTCGGCTCTCACACCCAGGACTGGGTCCGCCAGTCCATCCGCCGTGCCACCGTGCCCGAAGCCAGTCTGCGCTTGCGCGGCGTACTGGGTGATTTTCCGTTCCGTGACGGACGTGGCGAGTTCAGTGTCGCGATCCGCGTCGCCGATGCCGTGCTCGATTACGCCGAGGGCTGGCCGACGATCGAAGGTATTTTCGGAGAGGTTCGTTTCGAGGGGCCGGGGATGCGCATTGAGGCCGCGCGCGCGCGCATCCTGGGTGCTGCGCTGGCTGATGTCGTCGCTGATGTGCCTGACCTCGATGTCCAGCCGTCCGAGCTCATGACCATCACTGGTAAGGCCTCCGGGCCTACTGCGGAGTTCCTGCGCTTTGTGTCGGCCAGCCCGGTGTCCGAGCGCATCGGTGGCTTCACCGATGGGATGCGGGCGGAGGGAAGGGGCAAACTCGACTTGCGTCTGGTGATGCCGCTGCGGCACGTGCCGGAAACCACCGTTGAGGGCGAATTCCGTTTTGCGGCCAATCGACTATGGCTGGTTGAAGGGCTGCCGGTGCTGGAGGACGCCGCCGGCCGGCTTCGCTTTACCGCGGATACCTTGTCCGTGCCCGAGGCGCGCGCGCAGTTTCTTGGTGCGCCGGCCCGGATCACGGCGCAGACACTGGCCGACGGCACGGTCCGCTTCGATGCCAAGGGCTCGGCCAGCGCTTCGGCGCTGTCTGCTGCATGGGACTCGCCACTGGTGGAGCACCTGTCGGGCAGTGCGAGCTGGGAGGCCCAGGTCGGCATTGCGCACGGGCTGACCCGCGTCAGCGTGGACTCCGCGCTGATCGGTCTGGCATCGAGTCTGCCGTCGCCGCTGAACAAGAATGCGGCTGAGCCCTGGCCGCTGCGCGTGCGCTTCGAGGCGCCCGCGGGCGGGGCTGGCAGGCGGCTGGAGCTGGAGCTGGCGGACTGGCTGCGTGCCGAGATGGCGTGGCCCGGCGCTGGCGGCGCCATGCGCGGCGGTCTGGCGCTGAATGCCGCCGTGGACGAGCCGCTGCGCCTGGCCGAGCGCGGCCTGATGGTGGCAGCGACCTTCGATACGCTCGATGCCGATGCCTGGCGCAGGGTGCTCGACCCGGCGCTGCCGGATGCACAAGCAGACGGCTCCCCCACGCCCGGCGATGAGGGTGCGGCTGGCTCTGCTGCCCTGCCGCTGGCGGGCTTGTCCGTCCAGGTTGGACGACTGCAGGCCTTTGGCCAGGCCCTGAACGACTTCAAGCTGCGCGGTGTGTCCGACCCAGGAGGCTGGAAGGCGCGTGTCTCGAGTGATCGTGCCGTCGGTGAGCTTGACTGGCGCGATGCAGGCGCCGGCGCACTGCGGGCGAGGTTCGAACAACTGAGCCTGGGCGAAGCCGCAAAGGAAGGGCAGCCGGCAGTGCAGACTGCGGCGCCGACATCAGTGCATGACGAGGACGAGACTCCGCCGCGACAGCTTCCAGCGCTGGACATCGTGGCTGAGCGTTTCGTGCTGCGTGGCACGGATCTCGGCCGGCTCGAGGTGTTTGCGCGCAACCGTTCCGGGCTCTGGCAGCTCGAGCGATTTGGTCTGAGCAATGCCGACGGGCAGCTCAGTGGCAGTGGCGAATGGCGTACCATCGGCCGCCAGACGACCCGGCTTGACTTCAATCTGCAGGTGGCTGACATCGGTCGTTTCTCGAGGCGGCTGGGCTACGATGACGTGGTGCGCGGGGGCAAGGCCACGCTGGACGGGCAGTTGCGTTGGCAGGGTGCGCCCAGCCGTCTCGACTATCCGACGCTGGCAGGCAATATGAAGCTGTCGGCCGAGGCGGGCCAGTTCAACAAACTTGAGCCGGGGGTGGGGCGTTTGCTCGGCATCCTCAGCCTGCAGTCGCTGCCGCGCCGGATCACGCTCGATTTTCGCGACGTCTTTTCCGCCGGATTCGCCTTCGATGGCATTTCCGGTAGCATCGATGTGGCCGATGGCGTGATGCGCACCGATGATCTGGAAATCCGCGGGCCGGCGGCGCGAGTGCGTATGCGGGGAACCGCCGACGTCAAGGCCGAAACCCAGAGTTTGCGGGTCGCGGTGCAGCCCACGCTGTCGGAGTCGATCGCGATCGGCGCCGCCGCAAGCCTGTTGAATCCGGTGGCAGGCGTGGTGGCTTACCTTGCCCAGAAGGCGCTCAGTGACCCGATCGAAAAACTTTTTGCCTACGAATATGAAATCACCGGCACCTGGGACGATCCCGACGTTCAGCGCCTCGGTGCCGGACAAGCGCCAGCGACTGAATGAAGTGTGCGGGCTGGCTAACGGATTGTGCGCAACAAACCTCCATTCGAACCTGAACTTAAGCCCTGCATGAGCCCATCACACCCCAAGCCACTTGCCCCCGTGTTGCCCGGATGCACCCGCATTGCCGCCATTCAGACCGTCTCCGGGCCCGATGTGGATCAGAACCTCGACGCAGTCGCGGCTCTGGTGGCCGAAGCGGCCGCCGCAGGTGCGTGTCTGGTGGCGCTGCCCGAGTACTTCGCGCTGATCACGGGCGACGAGCAGGCCAAGGTGCGCATCCGCGAGGAAGAAGGCAAGGGGCCGCTGCAGGACTTTCTCGCCGAGCTCGCGCAGCGTCATGGCGTGTGGTTGGTCGGCGGCACGATTCCGCTGGTGGCCGAGGCCGATGGCAAGGTGCGCAACAGCAGCCTGGTGTTTGACGATCAGGGCCGGCGCGTGGCGCGCTACGACAAGATTCATCTGTTCGGCTTCCAGCGCGGCGAGGAGCGCTACGATGAATCTGCAACCATAGAGGCTGGCAGCGAGGTGTGCGCATTCGACTCGCCGTTCGGGCAGGTCGGTTTGTCGATCTGTTATGACCTGCGCTTTCCCGAGCTTTTCCGTGCGATGGGCGCGGTCAATCTGATCATCCTGCCGGCGGCATTCACCTACACCACCGGGCGGGCGCACTGGGAAGTACTGCTGCGTGCGCGGGCGATCGAGAACCAGTGCTACGTGATGGCACCGGGGCAGGGCGGGCGCCACCCGAGCGGACGCGTCACCTGGGGGCACACGATGATCATCGACCCCTGGGGCGAGGTGTTGGCCTGCCGCGATGAAGGCCCCGGTGTGGTGCTGGCCGACCTCGATCCCGCGCTTCTTGTAGACGTGCGGGAAAACCTGCCGGCACTGCGCCACCGCTGCCTGGACTGAACCTTTCAACTTGAACAGGGCGCAGATCGTTTTCGCGCCGCGCCGGTCCAACCCGGCAAAGAACCCAAGGATGATGCATGAGCAAGAGCCAGAACCCGCTGAAGATCGCTGATCGCTACCTGCTGTCGCCCCATGGTCTGGGCGAAGCGGAGCTTGAGAAAACCTTCCGCAAGCTGATGCGCCATGACATCGACTTCGCCGATCTGTACTTCCAGTACCAGCGCTCCGAAGCCTGGAGTCTGGAGGAGGGGATCGTCAAGTCAGGCAGTTTCGACATCGAGCAAGGTGTTGGCGTGCGTGCGGTCAGTGCCGAGAAGACGGCTTTCGCCTATTCGGACGATATCTCGCTGGACGCGCTGCTGGGCGCCGCGACCACGACGCGGGCCATTGCTGCCGCGGGTGAGCGTCGGCGCGTGGGCATCGTGCCGCACAAGCTCAAGTCGCGCCTGTATCGCGCTGACGACCCGCTCGACTCGCTCGATGACACCGCCAAGGTCAAGCTGCTCGAGCGCCTGGAGGGCTTTGCCCGTGCCGAGGACACGCGGGTTACGCAGGTGATGGCGCATATCGCGGGTTCGTGGGAGGTGGTGATGGTGGCGCGCAGCGATGGCCACCTGGCGGCCGACGTGCGCCCGTTGGTGCGGGTGTCGATTACCGTGATCATGGAAGAAGACGGCCGGCGCGAGCAAGGCAGTGCCGGCGGGGGTGGGCGTTACGACTATGGCTACTTCAGCGACGAACGTCTGCACGAATACGCGCGTGCCGCCGTGCATCAAGCCAGCGTCAATCTGGGCGCAGACCCGGCGCCGGCCGGCACGATGCCGGTGGTGCTGGGACCAGGCTGGCCCGGCATCCTGCTGCATGAGGCGATCGGCCATGGCCTCGAGGGTGACTTCAACCGCAAGGGCAGCTCTGCCTTCTCGGGCCGCATCGGCCAGCAGGTGGCGGCCAAGGGCGTCACCGTGGTCGACGACGGCACGCTGCAGGATCGCCGCGGGTCACTGTCGATCGACGATGAGGGCAACCCGACCGAGCGTACGGTGCTGATCGAAGATGGCGTCCTGACTGCCTACATGCAGGACATGATGAACGCACGGCTGATGGGCATGCCGCTGACCGGCAATGGCCGGCGCGAGTCCTTCGCTCACCTGCCGCTGCCGCGCATGACCAACACCTACATGCTGAATGGCGACAGGAACCCCGAAGAAATCATCAAGTCGGTGAAGAAGGGCTTGTATGCGGTGAATTTCGGCGGCGGCCAGGTCGACATCACCTCGGGCAAGTTTGTGTTTTCCACCGCAGAGGCCTACCTGATCGAAAACGGCAAGGTCACCCGCCCGGTCAAGGGGGCCACCCTGATCGGCAACGGCCCGGATGCGTTGACCAAGATAAAGATGATCGGCAACGACATGATGCTTGACCCGGGTGTCGGCACCTGCGGCAAGGACGGCCAGAGCGTGCCGGTGGGCGTCGGTCAGCCGACCTTGCGCATCGATGGGCTTACTGTGGGCGGGACGGCCTGAGGCTGCCCGGGCGCGCTGTTCAAGCCTGGAGATCCGCCCCGACGCTGCGGAACAGGTCGGGCGTCAGACCGTGGCGCTGCAGCAGGCGATAGAACTCGGTCCGGTTGCGTTCCGCCAGCCGTGCCGCATCGGAAACGTTGCCTGCGGTGAGTTTCAGCAGTTTTATCAGATAGTCCCTTTCGAAGCGGCGCTTGGCCTCGGCGTAACCCAGCGCTTCGATCGGCTGCACGCGCAGCGCGCGTTCGATCAGGCTGCGCGGAATCAAGGGTGTGGTGCTCAGTGCGCAGACCTGCTCGACCACATTCTGCAACTGGCGAACGTTGCCCGGCCATTGCGCCGTGGCCAGCGCCTCGAGAGCGTCAGCGGCGAAGCCGTTCAGATCCTTGCCGTATTTCACCGCCAGCTGGCGCAGGAAGTGCTCGGCCAGCAAGGGGATGTCCTCACGGCGTTCGCCGAGCGTGGGTAACTCGAGGCTGACGACGTTGATCCGATAGTAGAGATCTTCGCGAAACTGTCCCTTGGCCAGCGCAGTGTCGAGATCGCAATGGGTGGCGGAGAGCACGCGCAGGTCGACCGCCTCGCTGCGGGTGGCGCCCACCGGGCGAACGGTGCGCTCCTGCAGGACGCGCAGCAGCTTCACCTGCAGTGCCAGCGGCATGTCGCCGATTTCGTCGAGGAACAGCGTGCCGCCGTGGGCGGCCTGAATCAGCCCCGTCTGCTGACCGGTGGCACCGGTGAAGGCGCCACGGACGTGGCCGAACAGCTCTGACTCGAGCAGCGGCTCGGGGATGGCGCCGCAGTTGATTGCGATGAAGGGCGCGGCGGCGCGCGGGCTGGCGCAGTGAATGGCGCGTGCAAGCAACTCCTTGCCGGTGCCGCTGTCACCGCGGATCAGTACGCTCGCGTCCGACACGGCGATTAGTCTGGCCTCGTCGAGCAGAGTTTGCATGCGCGCACTGTGGCTGATCAGCTCCCTGCGCCAATGTTTGTCGGCTGCAAGGCTGGCGGTCGGCGCTGGGCTGCCAAGCTGCAGGGCGTGAGCGATGCGGGCCAGTAGTGCCTGGCTGTCGAACGGTTTCGTCAGGTAGCCCGAGACACCACGCGAAGTGGCTTCGACCGCGTCGGGGATGGTGCCGTGCGCGGTCAGCAGGATGACGGGTAGCGCGGGATGCTGCTGGCGGATGTCGTCGAAAAGGGCGAGTCCGTCGCCGTCGGGCAGGCGTACGTCGCTCAGCACGAGGTCGAAACGCTCGACACCGAGTTGCGTGCGTGCGGCCTGCGCCGTGGCTGCAGTCGATACACGGTAGCCGCTTGCCTTCAGACGCATCACCAACAGCCGCAGCAGATCGGCGTCATCGTCGATGACCAGCAGGTGCGGCGCGGAGCTCACCGAATCGGAATGAGTGCGCTGGCTCACCGTGCGGGCGCGTGCGGCAGCATCGGAGCGGGACTGCGCGGCGCCAGGCTGCGTTCGATTTCGGCCAGGGCGTCGAGCTTGCGCTGCAGGGCCTCATTGCGCTGCTCGCTGTCCTTCAGGCTGTCTTCACTGCGCCTGAGCTGCTGGCTCAGACGTTCGTTGAGCCCGGCGAGACGCTGGCGTTCGTTGATCTGTTCGAGCAGCGCCCGTGCGCAGGGCTGCTGCGCACGTGACTCGGGGTCTTCGGCAGCAAGAAGACCTTCCAGCAGGCTGCGCGCGCGTCGCAGGCTGGACTGGCGCGGCCCGGCAACACGGATTGCATCCTGCAGCATTTCTTGTGCCGAGCTGACGCCCGAATCCGTCTCCGACTGCTGTTCGCGCGCATCCTGGGGCGCACCGATGCCGGGCAGAGAGGCGCAGCCCGCCAAGAGTGCTGCGCACAGCAGTGATAGCGCAATGGGCCTGCAGATTGGGTGAGGTTCAGCTTGCATGAGGTAGCTCGATGCGGAAATGAGCGCCGTGCACGGTTGGAAGTGCGAAAACCCTGCCGTGATGAGCGTCGATGAATTCGCGCACGATGGCCAGCCCCAGGCCGCTGCCCTTGGCCGGTCGTTCGTCCCGGTGGCTGCCCTGGAAGAACGGTTCGAACACGCGCTCAAGCTCTTCCGCCCGGATGCCCGGGCCGTTGTCGATACAGTCGATGAAAACCCCTTCGCCCTGCGCCGACAGCTCGACCCTGACGCGGCTGCCGGGGGGGCTGAAGCCGACTGCATTGGCGAGCAGGTTGGACAGGGCGATACGCAGCTTGCCGCTATCGGCGCGCACCAGTGGTGCATCGCCGACGATGTCGATGCCGACATCGCGGGCCTGGGCCTGTAACTGCAGCTCGCCGGCAACGTCGCGCACCAGCGGCAGCAGAGCACTCGGGCGCAGCTCGAGGTGGCGGGCGTTGAATTGAACGGCGTTGTAGTGCAGCAGTTGTTCGATGCGCTCCTGCAGGGCGCGGGTGTTGTGTTCAACGATGGTCGTGACTTCCCTTTGTTCCGGGGTGAGCCGCCCGAGAACGCCGTCGGCGAGCAGGGACACCCCCTCGCGCAGGGACGCAAGCGGTGTCTTCAGCTCGTGCGAAACGTGGCGCAGCACCCGATTGCGGTTGGCTTCGAGTTCGCCAAGGCGCAGGCGCAGCCAGTCGAGCTGTGCGCCGACACGACGCAGGTCGGCCGGGCCGTCGATGCTGATCGTCTGACCGAGACGGTTTTCGCCGATGTCGGCGATGCTCTGTTCGATGCGGCGCAACGGGCGCAGCAGCCACCAGCCGGTGAGTGCGGCGAGGCTGATGGCCACCATTACGGCGGCGATGATCTGACTGGCGAGCAGGTCGCGACGCTGGTCCAGGGTGTCGAGCAGCTCGCGGTTTGTAGCCTCGATCTGGCTGCGTACCGTATGCGAAAGCCCGTCGTTGAGCTGCGCGAGGGAAGTGAAAGCGGCTGTCGCCGCTTCGATGCGCGCCTGCCGGTTCGCCGCCGGTGTGTCGCCGGCAAGGGCGGCTTCGGCGGCCTCGACCTGCAGTCGCCATTCAGCGATGGCTGCCGGGACGTGAGTGAAGCCGGGCAGTCGGGTTTCGATCTGTTGCAGCGCAATGAGCGTGTCTGCCTTGATGTCGCGGAAGCGTTCGAGTAGCGGGGCTTCCTCGAGCACCAGGTACTGGCGTGCGCCACGCTCTAGATCAATGCTGCGTTCGGCGAGTCGCTGTACGTCGCCGCTGAGCGCCAGCGCGATCGCAGCGCTGCTGCGGCTGTCGTGGGCAAAGCTTTCCAGGCTCAGCCAGCCGCTGACGGCCGCCGCGCTCAGGATGCCGACGATCAGCAGGAAGCTTGCGAGCAGCGTTGCGGTAAAGGACGGGCGCGGGGACGGGCGCAGCATGGAATCACGGGGCGACGAGAACGGAAAGCGGTGATTCTAGGGGAGTGGCGATCCGGAGGACGGATGCAAATGCAAGGTCAAGTTACGACCCTGCTTTGATGTCGCCTTGAGGCAACACGGCTAAATTCAATAAAAACAATTGCTTGATGGTTCTTCTCGAATGCCTGTCGGGTTGCGGCGACAGTGCGTGGGGGCGTCGCATACTCCATGCCGGATTCCGCTTTGTTGCGGTTCTCCAAGTCCCTGATGCGGCTGCGGAAAAAAATCATGGCATGAGGCTTGCTAATTGACTCCCTCGCCGCATCGGATGGCCAGAACCCCGTTCAAGGAGAAGTCATGTTCAACAAGCCGAATCTGTTTCCGAAGTTTGCCGAGTCCGCAAGCCAACGCGCCGCCTCAAACCGCCCGGGTGTTCCGGTGACGCCCGCAAGCGCATCCTCGGGCACCAGCTCGATGTCCGAACCGGTGCCAGCGGTACAGTCCGCGACTGTGCCGGTTGGCAGTGCTGCGTTCGAGGCGAGCGGGCAGGGGCAGACCAGCGGCAGCCGGCTCATCGTTGGTCCCGACGTCAAGCTCAAGGGTGCCGAGATTCTGGATTGCGATACGCTGGTGGTCGAGGGGCGTGTCGAGGCGACGATGGACAGCCGTGTCATTCGCATCGCCGAAGACGGCGCCTACGAGGGCACCGTGGGAATCGACGTGGCGGAGATCCATGGCCGCTTCGAGGGCGAGCTGACCGCGCGTCAGCAGTTGATCATCCACGCTACCGGCCGGGTCAGCGGCAAGATCCGCTATGGCAAGATCCTGATCGAGGAGGGCGGCGAGATTTCCGGTGACGTGCAGTCGCTGGCCAAGGTGGTGGGCAAGGAAGGGCTGCGCGCGATCGACAAACACGCGGCAGAACTCAAGCCCCTGGCCGCGGTGGCCGGCTGAAAGCCCGGATTGCGTTTGTTGCCCCGCTGAAGAGCTCAGTTCGAGGGTGAGGCGGCGCCAGAGCTGGCGGCTAGTTGCTGCGGCTGCCAGCTCCAGTGCGTCTCCCAGGCCGCGCGCACCAGGTTCGGGTATTCCGCCTTGCCCAGGCTGCCGTTGTAGCGCCCGAGGGCGCGGAACAGGTCGCCCCGCTCGATATCGAGGTAGTGACGCAGAATCGTGCAGCCGTAGCGCAGGTTGGTGCGCAGGTGGAAGAGGTTGTCGTCCGGGCGGTTCATGACTTTGAGCCAGAACGGCATCACCTGCATGTAGCCACGCGCACTGGCGGACGAAATGGCGTATTTGCGGAAGTTGCTCTCGACCTGAATCAGGCCGAGTACCAGTTGCGGGTCCAGGCCGGCGCGGGTGGCTTCGTAGTGGATGCTGGTGAGCAACTCGGCCCGGTAGTTCGCGTCGGGGAGGCGTTTTTGCAGACGGCGCGACATCTCCGCCAGCCATCGCGCGCGTTCGCCCGCATCCGTGATCGGCAGCGTCGGCGCCACCGCATCACTCACGGCCTCATGCAGTGCCGCCCGCACACTGGCGGCCAGGGGTTCGTATTGTTGCGCACCCGCCAGCGCTGCCGCACTCGCCAGCGCGAACAACAGCGCAGCAAGCAGACGGAGTGCAGACAGGGGCGCGCGCATGATGACGCTCAGGCCTTGCTGAGTGCGTCCAGCACGTGCGCGGCGATGTCAGCGGTGGCCAGCTTGATGGCTGCGCTGTCGCGACGGCCTTGATACTCGATCTGACCTTCCTTCAGGCCGCGGTCGCCGATGGTCACCCGATGTGGGACACCGATCAGTTCCCAGTCGGCAAACATCACCCCCGGACGCTCGTCGCGGTCGTCCAGCATGACATCCACGCCTTGCGCACGCAGCGTGTCATAGAGCTTTTGCGCTTCATCGCGCACCGCCTGCGATTTTCCCCAGCCGACAGGGCAGATCACCACTTCGAAGGGGGCGATCGAGACTGGCCAGATGATGCCGCGCAGGTCGTGGCTCTGCTCGATTGCGGCGCCCAGAATGCGCGTGATGCCAACGCCATAGCAGCCCATTTCGAAGTGCTTGGGCTTGCCGTCCTCGTCGAGGAAGGTGGCGTTCATGGCCTTCGAATACTTGGTGCCGAGGTAGAACACGTGTCCGACCTCGATGCCGCGCTGGATGGCGAGAACCCCTTTGCCGTCGGGGGACGGGTCACCCTCGACGACGTTGCGGATGTCCGCCACCAGGTCGGGTTCGGGCAGGTCACGACCCCAGTTGACGCCGGTAAAGTGGAAATCCTCGTCGTTTGCGCCGCAGATGAAGTCGGACATTCGGGCAACCGTGCGGTCGGCGATGACCTTGATCGGCTTGCGCAGCCCGATCGGGCCGAGGTAACCCGGTTTGCAGCCAAAGTGCTCGAAGATCTCGGTCTCGGTGGCGAAACGGAAACCCGCCTTCAGGCCTTCGAGCTTGCTCGCCTTGATTTCGTTGAGCGCATGGTCGCCGCGCAGCAGCAGCAGCCACACCGTGACGCCCGTCGGTGCGCCCTTGTCGTCGACGTCGTCGGTGGCCAGCACCAGCGACTTCAGCGAGGCGGCGAGTGGCATGCCGAGAAACTCGGCGACGTCCTTGCAGGTTGCCTTGCCTGGGGTCGACGTCTTCTCGAGTGCCCGGCCCGCATCGGCGCGGCGTGCGATCAGGGGCAGCGCCTCGGCCAGCTCGATGTTGGCGGCGTAGTCGGAGCCAGGGCAATAGATGATGGCGTCCTCGCCGGTGTCGGCAATGACCTGGAATTCGTGCGAGCGATCGCCGCCGATGGCGCCGGTGTCGGCTGCCACCGCACGGTACTCGAGCCCCAGGCGATCGAAGATGCGCTTGTAGGCGGCGAACATGATGTCGTAGGTGCGGCCAGCGGCTTCTTCGCTGCGGTCGAAGGAGTAGGCGTCCTTCATGGTGAATTCGCGCCCGCGCATCACACCAAAGCGTGGTCGGCGTTCGTCGCGGAACTTGGTCTGGATCTGGTAGAAATTCTTGGGCAGCTGGCGGTAGCTCTTGAGCTCGTGGCGGGCGAGGTCGGTGACGACCTCTTCCGAGGTCGGCTGCAGTGCGAAGTCCCGATCGTGCCGATCCTTGATGCGCAGCATTTCCGGACCCATCTTGTCCCAGCGCCCGGTTTCCTGCCACAGCTCGGCGGGCTGGACCAGGGGCATGATCAGCTCCATGGCGCCCGCGCGGTCCATTTCTTCGCGCACAATCGTCTCGACCTTGCGAATCGAACGCAGACCCAGTGGCGTGTAGCTATAGATCCCGGCTGCGGCCTTGCGGATCATGCCGGCGCGCAGCATCAGTTTCTGGCTGACGACTTCGGCGTCGGAGGGGGCTTCCTTGAGGGTGAAGAGGTGGAACTGGCTGGCGCGCATGAGAGTCTTTAGCGTGAGAAGGCGTTGTCAAGCGCTGGATTCTAGCGCAAGGCGTCGCCTCGGCAGGACGTGTTGGGGGCGAGATTAGGCCATGCACGGAAGTGGTGCGCTTTCAAACGGCACCCAAGTGTGAAAAAATCGGTACCAATGAACCGAATTTGAAGGTTAGCCATGCTTGATCGTGAAGGCTTTCGCCCGAACGTCGGCATCATTCTGGTCAATGCGCGCAACGAGGTGTTTTGGGGCAAGCGCATCCGCGAGCATTCCTGGCAGTTCCCGCAAGGCGGCATGAAGCACGGCGAGTCGCCGGAGCAGGCCATGTATCGGGAACTGTTCGAGGAAGTCGGTTTGCGCCCCGAGCACGTGAAGATTCTCGGTCGCACGCGGGGTTGGCTGCGCTACGAAGTGCCCAGGCACTGGATACGGCGTGAGTGGCGCAACAGCTATCGCGGGCAGAAGCAGATCTGGTTTCTGTTGCGGTTGGTGGGGCGTGATTCGGACGTCTGTCTGCGCGCGAGCTCGCATCCGGAATTTGATGCCTGGCGGTGGAGCGACTATTGGGTGCCGCTGGAAGCGGTGATCGAGTTCAAGCGCCAGGTTTACCAGTTGGCGCTGGTTGAGCTTGCGCGCATCCTGTTCCGTTCCCGGATATTCGATATGCCTGACAGCTATCGGCTGGGCGAGCCCGAGGCGCCCATTACCGTGGTGCTGGGCGCGGCTCAGCGCTGATCGGTCGGCGGCGCCCCGTCACAGACGAAATGTGTTCTTCCCTTGGAGATCCCCACGCTTGAATGCCAACGCACGATGGATCATTAGTAGAGGGCTCCTCGCCCTCGTCTGCCTTTCCGGCAATGCCTTCGCAGGTTTGCTGGTCGACGCCGATCCCGACTGGCGCGAGGGCGAGCTCAGCATGCCGCCGGCGGTGGATGAATCACGCCTGCGCAGCTTTTTCGTCAGCAGCGCTTCGCCGAACCGCTTCTACGTCGACGAAGGCAGCGTCAGCGTCGGTGAGGACGGTGTCGTGCGCTACACCCTGGTCGTGCGTACCCCCGGCGGCGCCGAGAACCTGAGCTTCGAGGGGCTTCGCTGCGCGACAGGGGAGTGGCGTATTTACGCGAGTGGACGCAAGAACGGTGAATGGACGCCAATGAAGAACAGCGCATGGCAAGCCATTACCGACAACAGCTACAACCGCCCGCGGGCCGCGCTGGCTTACGAGCATTTCTGCGACGGCCCAGCCGCACCGCGAGATCAGGCGCATGCGCTGCGCCTGCTGCGCACACCACGTGACCTCTCGCAAGCTTTTGGAGTCAGATAGTGATCGACAATGCCATTATCGAATTCGACCGAGCGCTGCGTACCGTCTTTGCCCCGGCACTCAGCGTGCGGCCGGTGCCGGGTGAGGGGCTGCCCGACGCCGAGCTGAGCGAGGAAGAACGTCGCCATGCTGCCGCGCTGATGCGGATCAACCATGTCGGCGAGATTTGTGCGCAGGCCTTGTATCAGGGGCAGGCGTTGATGTCTCAGGATCCCTCGATCCGCGATGCGCTGCGACAGGCTTCACACGAGGAAACCGAGCACCTTGCATGGACCGAGCGCCGCATTGCGGAGCTGGGCGGGCGCAAGAGTCTGCTCAATCCGCTGTGGTATGGCGGCGCGCTGGCGGTCGGCCTGCTCGCCGGCCGTTTTGGCGACCGCTGGAATCTGGGTTCTCTCGCCGAGACCGAGCGACAGGTCGAGCATCACCTCAAGGATCACCTCGGCACGTTGCCCGGGCATGATCAAAAATCGCGTGCCATCGTCGAGCAGATGAAGAGCGACGAGATAGAACATGCGCAAACCGCGGTCTCCCTGGGGGCGCATGAATTGCCCGCGCCGATCAAGGGCGCGATGAAGCTGGCGTCGAAAGTGATGACGACGCTGACTTACCGGGTCTGAGCCAGCGTATCGGAGCTTCGCCCCCGGGGTGGGGCTGCAGCAGGGGCTGATCCTCGGCCCCCACCTTCTGCCTTCAGTCTGCTTCCACGATTTCGCACTCGTGGCTGATCTCGGCCGTCTTGGCCAGCATGATTGATGCTGAACAGTACTTTTCCGCAGACAGGTGAATTGCGCGCTCGACGACTTCGCGCTTCAAGTTGCGTCCAGTCACCGTGTAGACGAAACGGATTCGTGTAAACACCTTCGGGTCGGTGTCGGCGCGCTCGGCTTCAAGGCGGACGCTGCAGCCTCGCACGTCGTGACGTCCGCGTTTGAGGATGAGCACGATATCGAATGCGGTGCAGCCACCTGCGCCTGCCAGCATCAGCTCCATTGGTCGGGGTGCCAGATTGCGTCCGCCGGCCTCTGGCGCGCCATCCATCGCGACGAGATGGCCCGTGCCGGTTTCAGCGATGAAGCTCATGCCATCAACCCACTTGATGGTGCATTCCATGTGTTCTGTCTCCTTTTTGAGGCGGCGATCTGTTCGCTGCACTGAGTTGGGGGCGTGCGGATTCTACCGGAGTGCATTCGGGCATGAGCTGCGGGTGCAGATGTGCCGCGAGCCGCCATTGGGAGCAGTTTTCGGAGTCAATACGGCTCCGTATTCATGCGGTGCACCAAAATCATGGGTGGCGGCGTAGGGATTTCGTTGTCAGGGTGGAGTGAAGGGTTATTAAAATTGATATAAAACAATAAGTTGGTTTTAAATAAACGTGACTTATAGCAAAATCAAAACATTTATTGTGCAGCGCACAATAATGTGCTTGCGCGAGCTCGTGAGTATCTGGATAATGCAACCCAGTCGGATCGCTGACGCGGACACAACGATGCGCCGATCCAAATGGTGTCTCCTCCACCCTCCTCCTTTGGTGTGGATTTAACGCAGTCCTCGCGGGCTGCGTTTTTTTTGCATTCCAAGCCTCTTAGTGATTGACACCTCAGTGCCTATCTCATTAAGATTGCGAGCTTTCCGTTTGACGGCCTGCATTCTCGGCCTGACAAAAATCGAGGTTTTACATGAAGACGTTTTCTGCCAAGCCGCACGAGGTCAAGCGCGACTGGTTCGTTGTCGACGGCACGGACAAGGTGCTTGGCCGTCTCGCAGCTGAAGTCGCTCGCCGTCTGCGCGGCAATCACAAGCCCATTTACACGCCGCACGTCGATACCGGGGACTTCATCGTCGTCGTGAACGTCGAGAAGCTGCGCGTCACCGGAAACAAGGCGCAAGACAAGAAGTACTACCGTCACTCGGGTTATCCGGGCGGTATTTACGAAACCAACTTCACCAAGCTCCAGCAGCGTTTCCCCGAGCGCGTGCTCGAGAAAGCGGTGAAGGGCATGCTGCCGAAGGGCCCGTTGGGCTACGCCATGCTGAAGAAGCTGAAGTGCTACGCGGGTCCGTCGCATCCGCATACCGCTCAGCAGCCGCAAATTCTCGAGATCTGACAGGAGCCGTTAAATGGCTGTGACTTACAACTACGGAACCGGTCGTCGCAAGACTGCTGTTGCCCGCGTGTTCATGAAGCCGGGCACCGGCAATATCGTCGTCAATGGCAAGCCGGTGGATGAGTTTTTCTCGCGTGAAACCGGTCGCATGATCGTGCGCCAGCCGCTGGTCCTGACCGGCAATGTCGACAAGTTCGACATCATGGTAAACGTGATCGGTGGCGGCGAATCGGGCCAGGCTGGCGCTGTGCGTCACGGCATCACCCGTGCGCTGGTTGAGTACAACGCCGAGCTGAAGGGCGAGCTGCGTACCGCTGGCTTCATCACGCGTGATGCACGTGAGGTCGAACGGAAGAAAGTCGGCCTGCGCAAGGCACGTCGCGCGAAGCAGTTCTCCAAGCGTTAAGCTTTTGGTGCTGCATTCGGAAGCCGTCCTCAGGGGCGGCTTTTTGCTTTTGCGGGCGTGGCTGCGATCTGGCCGATGGTGCTCTGTCCCATTGCCCTCACGGCCGTTTGCCGCGTGAGGATGCGATAATTGTCGCCGTGTCCTGAGCGCAATAAAGGAAGCGAGATGATCAAGGTTGGGGTTGTTGGGGGTACCGGTTACACAGGCGTGGAGTTGTTGCGCCTGCTTTCGCGTCACCCCGAGGTCGAGCTGGTGGCAATTACTTCGCGTGGTGATGCCGGCCTGCCGGTCGCGGACATGTTCCCTAGTCTACGGGGGCGTGTCGGCTTGAAGTTCGTCACGCCTCAGGAAGCACGGCTTGAGGCTTGCGATGCAGTGTTCTTTGCCACGCCCAATGGGATTGCGATGCAGCAAGCTGCCGAGCTCGTTGCCGCCGGTGTGCGTGTGATCGACCTGGCAGCCGATTTCCGCATCCGCGATATCGCCGAATGGCAGAAGTGGTACGGCATGCAGCATGCTGCCCCCGAACTGGTCGCCGAGGCGGTGTACGGGCTGCCCGAACTTTACCGCGAGCAGATCCGCGGCGCACGCGTGCTCGCCAATCCGGGCTGCTACCCGACGGCTGTCCAGCTCGGCTTCCTGCCATTGGTCGAGGCGGGGCTGGTCGATACCGATCACCTCATTGCCGATGCCAAGTCGGGCGTATCCGGTGCTGGTCGCAAGGCCGAGGTGCATACGCTGCTACCCGAGGCGGCAGACAGCTTCAAGGCCTATGGTGTATCGGGTCACCGACACTTGCCGGAGATTCGCCAGGGATTGTCCCGGGTGGCTGGCCAGGTGGTCGGCCTGACCTTCGTGCCACATCTGACGCCAATGATCCGTGGCATTCATGCAACGCTGTACGGACGCCTCAAGGCGGGTGTAGAACTGCCCGACCTGCAGG
>Ga0073899_10000923_pt1 | contig 27254 bp, 21 predicted proteins | sample KloWWTmetaKNB5Ph_FD_88975 | JGI IMG/M metagenome (GOLD analysis project Ga0073899, IMG submission 88975) | Active sludge microbial communities from Klosterneuburg, Austria, studying microevolution and ecology of nitrifiers - Klosterneuburg... | ecosystem: Engineered > WWTP > Aerobic digester >... | reverse complement strand
TCCCGATCGAGGCGAGGTAAACCGTGGCCATGCCACCCTCGCCCAGAACCGCAAGCAGGGTCACGTTGCCCAGCTGGCGCGGGGGATCCAGTCGCTCAATCTCGCCCATGACCATGGTCTGGACCAAACGCTACCACGAGTCCGCAAATCCGAGTATCCTTTGCTGCATCCATGGCTTCCAAGCCCCCAGCCTCTGGCGCCACCTCGGGTCATACCCTGCCCGGGATCCTGTACTACGACCCGAATACGACCACGGCGAAGCTGGCGACCGCGGGCCTGCGCCTGGCTGGCTTCCAGGTGTTCAATGCCCACACGCTGGCAGACGCGGTCGATTTGTGTAAAAAACACGGCCCGGCCGGGGATCGAGCCGTGATGGCCCTTCTGCTCGACGCAGCGGTGGATCCGGCGGCCTCGGCGGCGGTCCTCAAGGCTCTGGTTCAGATCCCCGGCGGCGCGCAGCTTCCCGGCATCTTGCTGGTCAGCCGCAGCAACCCGACCCCGATCCCGGGGGCTGAAGGCCTCCCTTCGCTGCGTCGACCCTTCAGCACCCCGGCGCTGGTCAAGGTCGTCCACGAGGCGCTCGAGGACCAAAACGACGCTCCCAGCACCTCCAGCAGCCAGATCTCCGTCGATCTGGTGGTCAACCGGCTGAAGCAGCTGTTGTACGAGCACTTCCCTGGCCAGGAGTTCAGTGAGACGGAGATCGACCACTTCGCCCGGGCGCTGCGCACGGACGACGAGCTGGCGCTACCGACGGACCGCCCAGTGATCCGCGGAGCGCTCGGCGCCGCCCGGCTGGAGGCCGTGCTGGAGATGCTCGGCAACATGGGTGTCCGCGGGATCCTCAAGGTCGAGGACGGCGCGAAGTGGGGCAAGTTGCACATCGACCAGGGCCGGATCCGCCTCGCCGAGGTCAAGGGCACCGAGGAGGACCTCAAGCTCGGCCGCTTCGTCGTCGAGGGCGGCTTCATGCGCGATGAGCAGCTCGAGGCCTTCATCGTCGGCAAGGACCCGGAGCAGCGCCCGCTCGGCACCCGCCTGCTCGAGGCCGGCTTCATCAGCCAGGCCGACCTCGCCCAGATCGTCGTCGACCAGGCGCGCGCGGTCACCTCGCACCTGCTGACCTGGAAGTCCGGCACCTTCACCTTCGCGCCGGTGACCGACCTCGACTCCATGGCCGCCGCGGCGGCCGCCCAGGGACGCACCGAGTTGCTGGTCTCCGAGGCGCTGCTCGACGGCCTGCGCTGGCTCGACGAGGCCACGGTGATGGGCCCGCACATGCCCGATGTCGAGGACGTGTACCTGCGCATTGACGAGCAGGTCGCCAAGCTGAGCCGCGAGGCGCTGCCGCGCGACGAGCTCGCGGTGCTCGAGCTGGTCAACGGCCGCAACAGCGTCAAGGAGATCGCCCGCAAGACCCGCACCGGCACCTTCGCGGTCGCGCGAGTGCTCTATCGTCACGCCAAGGCCAACCTGGTGCGCAAGCGCGTCATGCCGGTGGCAGTGTGACGGACGCTCGCAGCCTGGTGATCGCCGATGCGGACCCGCGTGAGCGCGACCGCTGTGAGGCGATCGTCCGGGCCCTCGGACCCGAGATCGGTGAGATCACCCTGCACAGCGCGGTCGACGGCCGCGAGGCGCTGACCCTGATCGAGCTGCATCGTCCGGCGCTGGTGCTCGCCGAGGTGCTGCTCGAGGGCGGCAGCGGCCTGGCGCTGCTGCGACGACTGCGACGGCTGCGGGGAGCCGCCGCGCCGCCGTTCATCTTCGTGACGACGATGGCCCGCGAGAGCGACCGCTACTGGGGCCTGCGCAACGGCGCCCACGGCTACGTGATGAAGCCCTACGAGGACGAGGTGCTGCAGGCGAAGATCCGCGAGGTGCTGATCGGCGGCCAGGACGCGCAGCCCGAGCGACTCAACGGCCTGTAATCGGGATCAGGCGAGCCGCGCGAGCAGGGCGACCACCGCGGTCTCGACGCGAAGGATCCGCGGTCCGAGGTCGACCAGGGCTCCGAGCGAGCGCAGGCGATCGACCTCGGCGGGCACGAAGCCGCCTTCGGGGCCGACGACGAGCGTGACGGGCCCCGCGACCGCCCGTGGACAGGGCGGCGCCCCAGGTTCGGGATGAGCGATCAACACCTGGCCGCTGGCGAGGTCTGGCCAGCGCTCGGCGAGGAAGCGATGGAAGCGCTGCGGGTAGACCTCGACCTCGGGGAGCATGGTGTCGCGAGCCTGCTCGAGGCCGAGTCGCAGATCCTCCGCGAGCGCCGTCGGGCGGACCGCGGAGGCGCTGAAGAAGCTCGGCTCGACCCGGGCGCAGCCGAACAGCACGAAGCGCTTGACGCCCATCGCGGTGGCCTGCTGCAGCACCTTGCGCAGGCTGTGTGGCCGCGGCAACGCCAGCAGCAGGGTGATCGACAGCGGCGGCGGTGGATCGTCGACGAGCTCGACGGTGAGCTCGATCTGCTGCTCGTCGATCGCCAGGACCGTGCCCGTGCCGAGCTTGCCCCCGACCAGACCGACTCGCAGCGGCTCGCCCGGCGCGACGCGGACGACCTCGCGCAGGTGCACATGCCTGCGACCCTGCAGGACGACGCGCGAATCGGCGACGAAGTCGGCGGGGTCGAGCAGGACCAGGTTCATCGCGACCGGAGCGGGTCAGCCGGCGGCGCGCTGCTGCTGGGCCTGCTGGCGCTGCATGAAGCTCAGCGTGCTGGCGATCTGGAAGCCGAGCAGCCGGCCGATCCACGGCAGGCTCTCCGGGGACTCGGCGGTACGCAGCTCGCTGGACAGCGCCAGCGCCTCGGCGGCGCGCTCGTCCTGACCGCTCAGCCACAGGCCATGGGCGGCGTCCTCGAGCAGGTTGGCGACCTGGACCTTCAACGCCGAGCGCAGGCTCTCGTCGCTCGCCGCTGCGGTCATCAGGGCCTGGTAGCGCTCGGCCTCGGGGGTCTCCGCGCTCATGTCGGGGTTCGCGTCGTTGACCTTCTTGAGCAGCGGCTCGACGTCGAACAGCGGCGGCCACGCGAACACCCGCGCGGAGAGCAGCGTCGCCTCCACGTTGTCGCGTTCGCCCTTGAAGCCGACCGGCAGCTTGCCGACCAGGAAGCTGCCGGGGCGAGCGGCCGGCGCAGGGCCGAGGTGGACCAGCATGTCGTCGAGCTGGTTGGGCACGCTGTAGCCGGAGGAGAGGGTCTGCTCGCGGGCCCAGCGGACGCGCGCGCGCGCCCAGTCGGCCGGGACCTCGCGCCCGTTGAAGTTGCGGGCCCACTCGCGGGTCAGGCGGCCGCGCTGGCCATCCGTCTGGACGTACGCGGTGAAGTCAGCGATCTGGTCGCGCCCGGTGAGCGCCGCGACCCACAGGAAGCCACGCTGGTCGGCCTGGGGGACGGCGATCATGATGCGGACCAGGCCGGGCGTGGTCTCCGGATCGAGCACCGCGACCTCGCGCCGGTCCGCGCGCTCCTCATCGACGACGGGCGCGGTCCAGCTGCGCGCGGCAGCGGCGTCGGGGATGGCCACGCCTTTGCTGCGCAGCGCGTGGATGGCCGTGCGCACGGCCTTGCGGACCTGCTTGTCCTCGTGGTCCTGCAGGGCGACGAGGGCAGCCGCGTTCTTTGCGGCAGCGAGACCGGGGATCGACTCGATGATCTTGGCGGGGCTGTGAGCCATGAGGGCAGCACCCTTAGCGCACGATCGGGCCGGCCGACAAGCGCCCAGCACCGGCCCTGACGTGTGTTCACAACTTCATGGTCGTCACATCCCGTGGTCGAGGGCAAAGGCCGGGCGCAGGTTGGCGCCGGTGCCCCAGCGGGCCCGCTTCCAGCTCTGACCGGCGGCCGCGAGCTCCCAGGCCAGCGCCGTGCGGACCACCCGAAGGCCGATCCCGCCGCTGTCGATCCGGTCGTCGAGCTCGCCGGGGTCGAGGGCGAGGTCATAGAAGCGTTGACTGTCACGTCCGCTGCCGAGAATGAGCTTCAGGTCGCCGACGATCGCCGCGCGCGAGCCGTCGCCGAGGTAGGCGACGACCAGCCGCGGAGGGGGCTGCGGGTCGTCGACCACGGGGATCAGACTCTCGCCCTGCCAGGCGCCCGGGAACGGCAAGCCGAGCAGATCGGCGAGGGTCGGCGCGAGGTCGAGGAGGTCGACCGGAACGCCGACCCGACCGGGAGCCAGCAGCGCGGGGGCACGGATCGCCAGCGGCACGCGCAGGCTCTCCTCGTGCAGCGTGTGGCCGTGACCGGCGCCCCCGTGCTCGAAGAACTCCTCGCCGTGGACGCCGACCAGCACGACGATCGCCTCGTCGAGGCTGCCCTCGTCGGCGAGCGCGGTCATCAGAGTCCCGAGCGCCGCATCGACGCGCTGCAGCTCGCCGCGGTAGAGTCGGCGGATATAGTCGCGCTGGGCCGCGTCCGGGATCACCGCGCCGCTGCGCACGCGCCCGAGCCACAGATGCGTCAGGTGCGGCAAGGGGGCGCCCTCGGGCGCGATCAAGCCGGCGAGCAGCTCGCGCGGCGGATCGTAGGGCGCCTGCGGATCGACGAGATTGGCGTAGACGAAGCGCGGCGCCCGGGTTCCGCGATGGGCGAGCACCGCCTTGATCACGGCCTGCGCGTCGTTGCCGTCGCCTGTCCCACGGGACAGGCTAAACGCCTGGTCGAAGCCCTGGGTCAGCCCGCGCTCGCCGCCGAGGTCAGGGTTGGCGGCGACGACCAAGCCGTCGTAGCCCGCCCGGTCGAGTAGCTCAGGGAGCAGTTCCTGGCCGGCGGCGACGAAGGTGCCCCGCACGGTCGCGTGCACCGGCGGGGCCAGGGCCGAGAGCAGCGCGCTGTGACTGGGCACCGCCCAGGGCGCGCTGGCGTAGGCGCGATCGAAGACGAGTGCCGACTGGGTGAAGGCCTCGACCTCGGTGAAGCGTGGGCCGCGGAGCAGGACGCCGAGCAGGTCGTCGGGGCGGGCGCCCTCGACGGCGATCACGTACAGATCGCGCTGGACTCGGCGACGGTGGTCGACCGGCGTCGAGCGGCGGGCCACCAGCTGCAAGGCCCGCAGCAAGGCGCCGGCCTCCTCCCCTGCCCCACCGATCGCCAGCTCGAGGCGCAGCGGGACACCGCCATAGCCGGCGAGATCGAGCTCGTGCTGACCGCCGGTCGGGCGCAACGGCTCCTCGAGCAGCGCGGTCGGCAGGCGCCCCTCGCGGTGGTCGGCGTCGGTGCTGACGCGCACGCGCAGGCTGCCTCGGCCGCGCACATCGAGGCGCAGGCGGGCGCGGCGCGGCGGAATCAAGTAGTAGACGAGCGCCGTCCCCGGGCTCAGGTCGAGCGTCGCCGCGCTGGCGTCGCCGGAGGCCACGGTGTAGGGCACCGCCGTGCTCGCGGGCCCGGCGATGATGCTCGCGCGCGGCCCGACCTCGACGCGGTGGATCACCGCCGTCGGCTCTCCGGACGGGGCTGGGCGCGCGAAGTGCACGCGCAGGCGATTCTCACCGGCACGCACGGCAGTAGTCGGCAGTGAGAGGGTCCGGCGCTCGAGGGTCTCGCCGACCTGCAGGTGCGCGAGCGGCTGCTCGTTCCACAGCACGGTCATCGCCTGGCCCGGGCGTTTCGCGTTCAGGGTCAACGCGATCGCCAGACCCGGTTGACCATCCTGCTCGGGGTGCAGCGCCGGTGCGAGGTCGCCATCGAGAGGGATCGCCAGGCTGCCGCCCGCGCCGTGGACCAGACCGACCCGCAGGTCCCCTGTCTCTTCGGCCAGGCGCCAGGGTGACACCGGAACGAGATCGAGCGAGGCGCGCGCATGCGGGCGGCCGAGGTCGATGACCAGGCGATCATCGACGCGGACCAGCGCGCTCGGGCGTTGCGCGATCAGGTCCTGCCACAGGTCGGCGGTCTCGATGCGGGCGACCGGCGCGAGCGGGGCCGTCCGCAGCGGCTCGGCGAGCGGCTGCGGCGCGGGCTCGGCCCCACAGGCGATCGTCAGCGCCAGCAGGCAGCCCACGGGCCTTGCTGTCCTTTTCACCCTGTTCGTTCGGGCATGCTCCAAAGGACAGCAGACGATGACCGTCATCGCTACTCGCCCTTGAGCTCCGGCCGGGCGCGGGCAGCGTCCCGCTCGAGGCCGAAGACCAGCGTCAGCAGGTCATCGGGGCTCGGGACCATCGGCTCGGCGGCGTCGCCGAGCGCCGCCAGCCCGGTCAGCAGCAGGTCGGTCACCGCGTCGCGGCGGGCGGCCTCGCGTGCCGGATCCGCCGCCTGATCGGGGCGTGGAGCTTCGGCCGCGCTCGGCGCGACGCGGCCGAGGTCGGCGAGGAGCAGGCGCAGCGCCTCGATCCGCACCGGGGGCTCGCCCGAGCTGGCGAGGGCGATCGCCGCGGCCCGACGACGCAGCGGATCGGGGTGATGACGGGCGATCTCGAGACGCACGGCCTGAAGCTGTTCGACGGGGACGAAGGCCAGCGCGGTGCTCGAGAGTTCGGGCGCCGGTCCGCGCGGCCCGGCAAGCGCGGCCGCCAACTCCGCGGGCGCGAGCGGCGAATTCGAGGGCGGATCCGGGACCCCGCCGAGGGCGCGCTCGAGCCGTGCTGCCGCCGCCGGATGCTGCCGCTGAAGGCCAGACTCGGGCCACAGCGCGAGGCGCAGGAGCAGGGCCGCCTTGAGGTCCGACCACGGATAGCGAGCGAGCGCCGTGGCCAGGTCCTCGCGCGCCTGCCAGCGGCGCTGGGGCGGCTCGCCCTCGAGATAGCTCTCGACGCCGCGCAGCAGCGCCTCTTGGCCGACCGTCGACTCGCGCACGGCCCAGCCGTCGTTCGCGTCGCGCAGGCTGCGGACGACGAGGGCCAGCCGCAGCGGCCCGGCCTCGCTGGCGGGGATGTGCAGCAGACCCTGGCGCAGCGCGAAGAGTTCGTAGTGGCGGGCGTCGACGAGGGCGCCGAGCCGGGCTGCACGCAGCCACACGGGCCGTGGATCGCTCGACGCAGCCGCGGCCGCCACCAACATCTGCTCGGCTTGATCACGACGACCGAGGCCCAGAGCCAGCTCGGATTGGAGCCGCAGTACGCCCGTGGCGACCTCTTGCGGCGCGTGAACCAGCTCGTCGGCGAGCGCCTCCGCGGCGACCCGGTGATCGCCGCCGTACAGCAGCGGCCCGGCGTAGCCACCGGCACACGCGAGCGTGGGATCGGCCTCGACGGCGCGACGAAGGGCCTCGCCCGCGCCCGAATTTTCGCCGGCCGCGGGGCTGGTGACCGGGCTCGAGCGATGGGTCAACTCGGCACGCGTCATCAGCAATGCCGCGGCGAGCGGACCGCGAGCGCCGGGCGCGAGCAGCTCACCGAGCCCGGGACAGCCGGTCGCGGGCGACGGCGCGACCGGGCGCGCGAGCGCGAGCGTCTGCGCCTGCGTCTCATGGGTGAGCAGCCAGGGTTCACCGAACACCTGGCGGACCGCGACGCGGTCCGGCGGATCATCGCCCATACACCCGCCGTCACATGCAGCCCGGGCGAGCACCAGCGCGGTGCCGGCGGCCCGGGTCAGCTCCGTGGTGGCGAGCCCGGGCACGACGCTGGCGACCGCCAGGGCGCCCCAGGGATATCCGGCTGCGAGATAGCGGCGCCCCTCAGCGACGGCGAGGGCCTCGACCCCGGCGAGGCCCTGGGCATGCGCCTCGGCCAGCGCGAAGCTGACGATCTCGAGGGCCTGAGCATCATGTCCGCCGAGGCCGCGCAGGCGTGCCAGCAGCAGCAACTTCGGCAGGCTCCCGGCGTCGACCCGCCGCCGCGCCGACCAAAGCGAGGGCACCGGCACTTGCGTCTGGGTCGGCGACCAGGTCGGCGCGACGACCGGCGGGGCCGCGGTGGTCGAGGTCGCAGAGCTGTCTTTTAGGCCAGATCCTCGGCGGAGGGGCGCAGGCTCGCTCGGCGGACTCGGCGTTGCGGTGCTGGCCTCGCCCGCCTTGCCGACCCCATTGCCGACCCCGAGCCCCGCGGTGAGCGCCAGCTCGGCGCTCGGCAGATCGCCGATGAGCACAAAGACCCGCCAGCTCATCGCTGCGGCGCCAGGGTCGGCGTCGAATTGCTCGAGCAGCTTGACCACGAGACTCGCGGTGGAGCGCGCCTCGTCGCCGCCGGGCGGCGCGTAGTCGGGCCCGAGCTGGCCGAGGCGTAGGCGCGCGTAGGTCTTCTCCACCTCCGGCAACTCGGCGGCAGCTGTGTGGATCGCGGCGGGCGGCGTCTCACCGATCCACGCGCGCAGCTCGTCGTGCGTCACGATGTCGAGGCCGAGCTCGCCGCGCAGCTCCGCCGCGAGCAGCTCGGCCACGTCGCGGGCAGTGAGCTGGACCCCGAGCTTGCGCGCCACGACACGCAGCGACGTCGGCCCCTGCTCGCGCGCCCGGGCGAGGGCCGCATCGATGGCTCGGGTCGCGTCGGCGGCCGCCACGGCATGGCATGCGCCGTCTTGACAGCCGGCGAGGGTCCGCTGCGCCCGCACCTGGACCTTCGCCGCCGCGGTGATGCGCAGGTGCAGGGTTCGATCGGCGGCCTGTCGCCCCGCGGCGTCGGGTCCGGTCGGTTGCGGACAAATGATCCTGATCCGGCGCATGTCGAGGTCGGCGGCCACGGCCTCGCCCGTCGCCATGAAGCGCTCCGCCCGCTCACGAAACAGCGCGCAGACATCATCGCGGCCGCGCAGTGTGTCGACCTCGAGGCTGGCCGCGCGTGCATAGTGCGTCGCGGCCAGGCCACGCAGGCCCTCGCGCAGCTCGAGGTCCGCGAGGGCGACAAGTGAGCGTAGGTCGGCGGTGACCCGGAAGTCGCGCAGCAGCACCGCGCGGGCCTCGGTGCTGCGGCCGAGCTCGGTGAGCGACCGGGCCCAGGCGCGCGCCGCCGGCCCGCGTGGTCGATACCTGGCGTGCGCCGCTCGCTCGACGACCTCCGCGTGCTGACCGCGGGCGCTCAACCGCGGCAGCTGATGGTTACACGCGGCGAGGCCGAGCCAGGCGGCGGCCACGCCCCGGATCCAGCCGCGAGCAGGACGCCGACGGCTGCGGTCTTGCTCTTGCTCGTTCACGTGAATCGGCTCCAGGCTTACGCGGCGGGCGGCGGCGCGACTTCAGAACACTCGATCTTGCCAGCGTCGGCGAGCAGCTTGCCGAGCAAGCGACGGTCGCCGGCCGAGAGCTGGGCCTCGCTGCGTCGCACGATGCAGAGATGGTCCTTCGCCGGCTCCGGGTCGCCGAGGGCGATATATGCCTCGGCCAGCCGCAACTGCGAGACCAGGCGATCGGGGTGCGCCTTGACCTCCGCCTCGAGCAGCTCCAGACCGGTCTCCGAGTCGCCGTGCTTGACCAGGCTCGGCGGGGCCAACACATAGAGCGTGCCCAGCATGCGAGTCGCGGCGCCCTCACGAAAGTCGGGGTCGGCCGCGCGGACCCGGCGGGCGTAGTCCTCGGTCTCGGTGACGAGGCCCAGGGCCTGCAGACCGCGGTTCTCGGCCAACCGCCCGGCGACCGCGGCGCGCGCGAAAAAATACTCGGGGCTGGTGTCGGCCTGCTTGAGCACGAGCGCATACGCGTCCTCGCGATCCTGCTTGGTATCCTTCTGCGCGTCGATCAAGGCCTCGAGCCGCTCGTACACCTCGACGGCGCTGCGCGTGTCGGCGAAGCTCGGGTTGTTGAGGTCGGCCTTGGGCTTGCAGCCCGGCCCTGCGGACGCAGCGGCGAGAATGGCGGCGAGGAGCATACGACGCATGCCCCTTGCTCATACCATGGCGCCGCGGTGAAGTCGCGGTGCCCCTGGCGCGCCCGCCGGACCCGCCGCCTGGGCGACGGCAGCACGCCGAACGCTGCGAGGGGCGGTTGCTGTGAGCACCCGCCCCTCGATCCTTGGCCTTGCAGCCCTCGTCCCTGGACTGGAACGCGAGCCGACTGGTCAGCGACTGTAGGCCGCGATGACGGACTGATAGTCGTTGGCGCCGGCGAGGCCGAGGCTCTTGATGCCGACCTCGCCGCAGGCGGCCTTGCCCTCGCCGCTGCACACCTTGCCGAGCACGGCCTGAAACTTGGTCCGCTCGGCCGCCGGGGCGGAGGGGAAGGCGACGACCACCATCGGCGGCAACTTGTCCGACTTCCAGATCGACTTGATGCCGGCTCCCCCCTCGACCTTGGCGAGCTCGGCGAACTGGGCGTCGTCGATGAGGGCGCACTCGGCCTCACTGGCGATGACCTTCTTGATGGTCTGCAGCGGGCGCTTGACCGGGACCAGGGTGAAGTCGGCGAGCGCGAAGGCCCCGTTACCGACCACCTTCTCCGCGAAGCGAGCGTCGTCGAGGTGGTTGCTGGCCAGGGTCTTGCCCTTGCAGCCGGCGAGGTCCGCCTGGGTCTTGCTGACGATGTGGTACTCGCGACCGCCGGCCTGGGCGACCTCGGCCTTGCCCATCACCTCGAGCTTATGCTTGCCGCGCAGCGCGAGGAACGCGGGGAGCGACATGATCCCGAAGTGCGGGTCCGCGGAGTGGATGTACTCCTCGGCGGCCTCGCGGGTGGTCGCGTACTTGCCCTCGGTCGCGAACCAGCCGTTGGCCTTGCCGGCGACCGCGACCAGCTTGTCGACGAAGGGCTGGGCCTGCGCGGCCGAGCCGACGCCCTGCTCCTTGATCACGAGGACCCGGACGGTGCCGTCCTTCGCGTGCACCGCCTCAGCCGTCAGGGCGACGCCCGAGAGTGCAGCGGCGAGGCAAAGGGAACGAGAAACGCGTGAAGTTCGCACCATGAAGTCTCCTGGGCGGCCTTGGACGACCGGTGCCCTGAAGTATGCACGCGGGTCGCCGTCAGGGCCGAGGAAGCGGCGGCTCCTCCGCCAATCGGCGCAGGGCCACGTCTGCGGTGCCACAGGCCGGTATGCGCGGATCCGACGCGAGCGTCCTAGCGCTCCGGCAGCGCGGCGTCGACGTAGGTGAACTCACGGCCATCGACGTTTCGAAACACCATGCGCGTGCCCTCGCGACGCAGCAGGCGATCGGGAACGAGGGTCACTTTTCCGCCGCCGCCCGGCAGGTCCACGACCAGCTGCGGGACGCCGAGGCCGCTGAGTCGACCTCGCAGCGCGTCGAGGATCGTCACGCCCGCGTCGACCGGCGTGCGCAGGTGCGCGGTGCCGCCGACAGGGTCGCACTGCAGGATGTAGTACGGCCGGCAGCGCTGGCGCAGCAGCCAGCGGTTCAGGGTCTCGACCGTGCTGGCGTCGTCGTTGATGCCGCGCAGCAGCACCATCTGATTGCCGACCGCGAAGCCCGCGTCGGCGAGGCGGGTGAGCGCCACCGCGGCCTCGGCTGTGCACTCTCGCGGGTGGTTGAAGTGAGTGTTGACGAAGATCGGGTGGTACGGGCGCAGGGCCGTCAACAGCTCCGCCGTGATCCGCTGCGGCAGGGTCACCGGGTTGCGCGTGCACAGCCGGATGATCTCCACGCTGGGGATCGTGCGCAGCTCGGCGACGATCTCGACCAGACGTCCATCGCTGAGGCTCAGAGGATCGCCGCCCGAGATCAGCACGTCCTTGATCGCCGGGGTGGCGCGCAGATACTCGAGGGCCGCCGCGATCGCGCTGCGATCGGGTGAAGAGGTCGCGTCACCGACCTTGCGCTGGCGCGTGCAGTGCCGGCAATACACCGGGCAGTTGTGGGTCACGTACAGCAGCGCGCGATCAGGGTAGCGATGCGAGAGGATCGGCACCGGGCTGTGCTCATCCTCCGCGAGCGGATCGACCATGTCCCACGGCGTCGTGATCAGCTCGTCGGCGTGCGGCACGGCCTGACGACGCACCGGACAATCCGGACCCTGCGCGAGCGAGAGGTAGTACGGCGTGATCGCGAAGGGAAACACCGGAGCCCGCGCCGCGATGCCGGTCCGCTCCTCCGGGCTCAGGTCGAGCAGCGTCTCGAGCTCGGCGAGGGTGGTGACGCGGTGGCGCATCTGCCAGCGCCAGTCCGACCAGTCGCGCTCATCGACATCGGCCCAGCGCGGGTGGCGGCAGGAGTTCGCGGGCAGCGCGGGCGAGGGTGTGGCCGGATGCGTCGTGCAGGTCATGCGGGCGGCGTAGTATGCCGCCGCCAGGGCACGAACGCGACCGCGACGACCAGCCCCGCGACCGCCAACACCGCGAGGGCGCGAACGCCGACGTAGCCACCGTCATCGACGCCGACCGCCTCCGTGAGCTGCTCGCTCCACGTGCGGAGCGCCGCCAGGCCGAGCAGCGGCGCGAGCATGAAGTACGCGACGCCGGTGGCGAGTGCATAGGCAAACGCGAGGATCAGGCTGCGATAGCGGCTGTCGAGGCCGGCGCCGGCGATCTGCACCGGTGCGGCGGCCTTGAGCACCCGGTCGGTGAACAACGCGTCGCTGCGCTGGCGTACGCTGCCGAACAGCTCGATCTCACGGTCGACGAAGCGGTGCAGCTCGGCGTGGCAGGTCGGGTCAGCCGCGACCAGCGCCTGTAGCTCCGACGGCAACCAGGACCTGCCCTCCGGGTCGCGCCGCAGCACGCCCGAAGGAATGTCGGCCTCCTCCAGGAAGCCGCGCAGCCGCGCGACTGCTGGCGACAGCCGCGCTGGTTCAGACATCGACCTCTGCCTCGCTGGCGCTCGTGTCGCCCCAGCCGTGCAGGTGCTCGCGCAGGAGCCGCTTGGCCCGGTGCAGGTGGGTCTTCACGGTACCGAGCGGGAGGTCGAGGATATCGGCGATCTCGGGATACGAGACGTCCTCGAGGTAGTAGAGCGTGACAACAGCCCGGTAGCGATCGGGGAGCGCAGCGATCGCCACATCCAGATCGCGGCGGAGGTCGGAGCGATTGGCGCTGAGCGAGTTCTCCGGGGCCATCGCGCCTGCCTCGAAGCCCTCCGGCAGGGCCGCCAGCTCGCGCACCCGAGTGCGGTGATTGAGGTACACGTTGTAGGCGATGCGATACAGCCAGGTCGAGAAGCGGGCCCGGCCCTCGAAGCCGTGCAGGCCGCGATAGGCGCGGAGGAACACCTCCTGCGCGAGGTCATCGGCGAGGGTGCGATCACCGGCGAGGCGCAACAGCAGGCCGCGGACCTTGCCCTGGTGGCGCCGCAGCAGTTCGGCGAAGGCCCGATCGCCCTCGCGTTGACTGGCGCGGGTGACCAGGTCCTCGTCGGTACAGTCCGCGAGCGACGGCGCCTTCGGGGCCCGGCCGAAGCCGAACCATGTCAGGGCGGATGCAGAGAGCTTGCTCATGAATGGATCTTCCCCCGCATCGCGCAGGCGTACGAGACCAGGTAACCGAGGCCGATAAACCCGGGGATCAGCCCCGCGGGTCCGAGCCCTTGCACGCCGTGCGACCACCCGCTCGCAACGAGCGAGGCGCAGAGGAGACCCAGGCCGGTGAACACCAACACGATTCCCCGACGCAGGTCATTGCCGGCGGCCGAGGGGAACAGCGACTGCGGCGGTTCCATTCCCTTCTCGATGTACTGCCGGGCCAGCTCGAGGCGATTCTGCTCGGTGCGCTGACGAATGCGGACCACGGCGATCACCGCGATCACGAGCAGCGAGAGGAAGGCGATGTCGAGCAACAGCGAGCCACCGCCGCCGCAGGCGCCCGGACCCAGCGCCGGGTCGACCCCGCCCCAGAACGAGCCGAGCAGGCCGACCTCGGTCAAACAGCCGCGCACCGAGCCCGCCACACCCGCCAGCAGATCGCCGATGTGCAGGCCGCTCCAGCCGATGTCGAGGCTCGGCAGCAAGGTGGGAAGGGCGGCGTGCGCCTCGGTGCAGACCCCGAAGCAGGCCAGCGCCGCGACGGTGGGGGCTCCCAGGGCGCGGATCAGGGTGGGTGAATAAACCGGCATACGGGCGCTCAGGCTGGGACCCGGGCAGTGTCCCCGCGGTTTCACGGGCCTGCAAGGGGCCCCAAACGTTCTGCGCGCAGCGCGCCCGCGCGCATCCTATGCGCGGAGCCGCGCCCAAAGCGGCGCGAATGCCAGGCGCGCGCGCGGCCGGGCCAGCGTCACCGCGGCCCCGGAGGCGAGCAGCGCCGCCTCGACCGCCACATAAGCCTCGCCGAGCACCCGGGCGAACTCGGCGCCGTGCCCGATCACGGCCCGTTCGACGGCGGCGAGGAAGCCCGCGGGGTCATCATCATGGCCGTAAAACACCCCCTGGATCCCGACCTGCTCGGCGAACCAGTCGGCCTCTTGCTCGGGCCCGAGATACGCGCAGGAGATCACGCAACACGCCAGCTCGTCCCAGAGGATCCGGCGGTGCTCGGCGCGCTCGAGGTCGTAGGGGATCTGGCCGTAGTCGAGGCCATGGTCGTCGGCGAGGCGACCGGCCTGTAGGACGTGCACGAGCTCGTGCAGGAGATTGGGCAGGCCGGCGGCGGCGACGATGAAGGGCGCCTCGCCGGGGTCCCCGGGTCGGCGGCTGCGTACGAGGTTGTCATCCAGCGTATGGATGATGACCTCGGCGCCCATCGCCCTGAGCACCCGGCCCGCGGCGTGCAGCAGCGGATGCGCGGCGTCCGGGTGTGCGGCCTCGATGTGCACTCAGTTCGCGCCGCTCTTCACCCAGTTGATCAGCAGGCACTTCTGGGGGTCGGTCAGCGCTCCGCCCTGGGGCATCGAGCCGCCGCCACCACCCGGCACGTTCAGGTGCTGGTTCAGGATCTTGTAGAGGAGGTAGCTCTGGTCCACGTTGCTCGGGGTGACGCGCTTCATCATCGCCGACGAGTCGATGTTGACCGTGTTGGCCTTGAGCGTCGCCGCGTTGTTGATCGTCAGGCCGCCCGAGCCATTGATGTGGCAGCCGCAATTGGCCATCACCGCGCCCGTGTAGGCCTGCATGGCCGTGACGTTGGCTGCGGCGCAGTTGGGCAGCGTCAGCGTCACGGCGCTGCAGACCCCGGCCTTGCACAGGCCGCTCGCGCAGTCGTCGTTGCCGCCGCACTTCTTCCCGATGACGCAGGGATCGCAGGTCGGGCCGCCGCAGTCCACGTCCGTCTCGGCGGCGTTCTTGACCTTGTCACTGCAGGTCGGCAGCTTGCAGCTGTTGCTGCACGCGTCGGCGTCGACCTGGTTGCCGTCGTCGCACTCCTCCTTGCCGGCCTGCACGACCTTGTCGCCGCACTTCGCCGGCTGGCAGTTGTTGAGGCAGGCGTCGGTGTCGAGCGCGTTGCCGTCGTCGCACTCCTCGACCCCGGCCTGTACGAACGCGTCGCCGCAGCTGGCGGCCGCGCACGACGCGAGGCACTCGTCGGTCTCGATGTCATTGCCGTCGTCGCAGACCTCGCCGGCCTGCACCATGCCGTCGCCGCAGCTGGCCCCGATGCACGCGTTGGAGCAGTCATCGTCGTCGACCTGGTTGCCGTCGTCGCAGCCCTCGCCGGGCCCGACGAAGCCGTCACCGCAGCTGGCGGCCTTGCAGCCGGTGACACAGGAATCGGTGTCGTCGGCGTTGCCGTCATCACAGTCCTCGCCAGGATCGACCACGCCGTCGCCGCAGGCCCCGGGGACACCGGTCGTGCCGGTCGGATCGGGGCCCGTGCCGGTCGAGCCGGTCGTGGGGTCCCCGGTCGTGGGAGCCCCGGTCGTGGGCTCGCCGGTGCTCGGCTCGCCGCTGCTCGCCGCGACGGTCGTAGACCCGGCCTCGCTCGTGGTTCCGGTGCTGCTCCCGGCGCCGGTGCTGTCCGTGACAGCGTCCTTTTCACCGTTGCAGGCACTCACGAGCAGACCGAGGGACAAAGACAAAGACCAGGACAGCGAACGCATGGGCAAGAACCTCCGAGTATCCGCGAATGATGCCAGCATGCGCGCGGGCCACCAAGGGCCGCTCACCTCAAAAGCGCAGCGCAGCGCCGATGAAGAAGCCGCGGCGGTCTGCGTGCAGGTCGGCCGCCAGGCGCTTCTGCTGGCGCTTGCCCACCACCAGCATTGCGATGCCGCCAGCGAGCAGCCCTGCACCGGGGATCCCGAGGGCCAGCGCCGCGCGACGGCGGCCCCCCGCGGTGCATCCATTGCCCGCGGGATCGCTGCGCGGATCGCAGCTCATGTCACCCGTGTTGGGATCGTTGACGTCGGCCCGAGCCATGGCGATCGCGCCGATCGAGAGGGCACCGCCGAGCACCATGACGACGATGCCGCTGCGGATCCAGTGGCGAGCACGGATCGCCTCGGGGCTGTCCACCATCGGATCGTAGGGGGCGAGGTCGGCCTCGTCCTCGATCGGGCCTTCCGGGCTCGGGTCCGCATCCGCGACGAGCTCGGGTTCGACGACCTCGGACAGCGGCGCCGGGGCCGATGCATCCACCGGCGGCGGCTCGCTCGCGGCAACCTCCGGCGCGTCGACGCCGGTGTATTCGCGGGCGACTGGAGTCGCGGGGGCGATGAGCGTGAGGGCGACGAGCGGCCGCAACAGAGCGATGAGGAGCATCGGCGGCCGCGAAGCTACCACGCTTCGCGGCGGCATAAGTGCGGGGCCCCCCGGCTGCGACGGGGAGATCCGCCGGCGCGACCCCGCCCTTGCACCCCGGCTTGCCAGCCTGCGCCCCTACCGCCAAAGTGGAGCCCGTGTCTGTCCTCACCGCGACGCTCGCCTGTCTCCTGGCCGCTGCGCCAGCGCCTCGCTGCGTCGCGCCTGTGGAGGCCGGGCTGGGCCCGGTCGCTGCGCCGGTGCAGATGATCGCCTACCTCGATCCGCTGGCGCCCGGAACCCTCGCGGTCTGGCTCGAGCTGCGCCGTCTGGTCAGCGATTTCCGGGGCGCGCTGCGGGTGGAGGTCGAGCCGATCACCACGACCATGACCCGCGACACAGCGACGGAGCGGCTGCTGCGCTGGTTCGTCGCCGCCAGCGACATGGGGCTCCAGGAGGCGGCATTGCGGCTGATCGAGCGCGACGGCCGCGAACGGCTGGCCCTGCGGCTCGGACGGCCTGGCGGCGCGGACGCGCTCGCGGCCGAACTCGGCAAGTCGGCCGAGGCGATCCAGCCGGACCGCTGCACCGAGCAACGCATCGATGCCAGCCGCCGGGCGCTGCGCAGCCAGCAGCAGCGGGCCGGCGGCTACCTCGGCCGTCCGCCGCTGTTCGCCCTGTCCGAGCGGCTCGCGGTCGAGGACAACGGCGGTCTCGAGCGCGTCCGCAGCGAGGTCGCCCGCGAGCTCCAGCTCCTCCGGGGCGGACGCCGAGCCGGCGCCCGTGGCAGCTACCCGCCGCTGCGCTCAGGCGTGAGCCAGCGGCTGGTCCGTCCGCCGGCCGCCGCCGGCATGGTCGTCGGCGGTGTAGGTCTGCCGCACCGCCTCGTCGTGTTCGTGGAGCACGACGAGCACCCGAGCCTCGGTAACCTCGGCCCGGCGCTGGAATATCGGCGCCAGCACCCCGGATCGCTGGCGATCCAGGTCATCGCGCGCGGCACGACCGCCGCCGCCCGGCAGTTGCGGCAGCGCTTGTGCGCGGCCCAGCATCTTGGCCTGGAGCTCGAGTACCTGCGTCGACTCGCGCGTGCTCCGACGGCGCGCTGGGCGGGCGCGATGGAGGCGGTCCCGCTGACCCAGCGGCTCGACGAGGCCGCCGAGGCGCACATGTGTGAGCTCGCCGAGGCCGAACTCGAGCCGGGCCCCTCGGGTCTGCGCGGGCTCCCGGACGGGGCCTGGCTCGACGGGACGGCGGTCGGCCAGGGCGATCTCGAGGCGATCGGCGTGCGTATCATCGGCTTGGAGGCCGCCCAGCGGCCCCTCGATGCCGTATTCTCGGCGGCAGCGCCCGCCGAGCTCTGACCAGTATCCGCGAGAGCCCTGGCGCGCAGCCCCGCTATCCCCGCAGCCCCCACTCGAAGCAGGTCGCACGAAGATGGAGATCAAGCACTGGGCAGCCACCGATGTGGGACGAAAGCGGTCCCAGAACGAGGATAATTTCCTCATCGACAAGAACCTCAACCTGTTCGTCGTCGCCGACGGCATGGGGGGTCACGCCTCGGGTGAGGTCGCCAGCGCGATCGCAGTGCACACGATCCGCGACGTCGTCTTCGCCGAGCGCGACCTGCTGACGAGCCACGCCGAGATCGACTCGACGGCCCAGATGGAGCTGTGCACGCTGCTCGAGTACGCGGTGCACCACGCCTCGGCGCAGATCTTCCGCAAGGCCCAGCAGGAGCCCGAGAAGCGCGGCATGGGCACCACCGTCGTCGCCCTGCTGATCATCGGCCAGCGCGGCTTCATCGCCTACGTCGGCGACAGCCGGATCTACCTGAGCCGCAACGGCGTGATCTACCCGCTTACCGAGGACCACAGCCTGATGAACGAGCTGATCCGCAGCGGAAAAGTCCGCGCCGATGAGTTCGCGGTCAGCCCCTACGCGAACTTCAAGAACGCGATGACGCGGGCGGTCGGCGTCTACGAGCACGTCGAGGTCGACATCCTCGACTTCGAGATCCTCCCCGGCGACGCGTTCCTGCTGTGCTCCGACGGCCTCTACGACTACCTCGACGACGCCGAGATCACCAGCAACCTCGCGCTGACCAACATCGAGGACATCCCGGGTCGCTTCATCGACCTGGCCAACAGCCGCGGCGGCAAGGACAACGTCACCGCCCTGGTCGTGCAGGTGTCGCACGACGAGAGCTCGGCGACCCGCGCCGCGCAGCTCCACTTCACCGTCGAGACCCTGCGCCGCATCCCGCTGATGGACCAGCTGTCGTACCAGCAGCTGTGCAAGATCATGAACATCGCGCGCATGCAGCCGTGCCGGGTCGGCGAGGTGCTGTGCCGCGAGGGCAGCGCCGGCGGCGACCTCTACGCGGTGCTCGACGGCTCGATCACCCTGTCGCGCGGCGGCACGCCGATGAGCACGATCCTCGCCGGCGAATGCTTCGGCGAGACCGACCTGATCGCCGGCGAGCTCGCGCGCGCCACCGCGATCGCCGACAAGCCCGGCAAGCTGCTGAAGATCGACCGCAAGGACATCCTCGAGGTCCTGCGCCGCGATCCCTTGCTCGCCTCAAGGCTGCTGTGGAACCTCGCCCGCGAGCTCGGCAAGCGGCTCGAGGACGCCCAGATGTCGCTGAGCAAGGCCGGCGGGGACGACCGCACCATGATGGTCGACATCGACGAGGCGACCGACGGTCCGGAGACCACCGAGGAGTCGACCAATCCCCGCGCCGTGGTCGTCATCCCCAAGCTCACCAAGACCGAGCCCGAGATCCTCGAGGAGATCGAGGAGTTCGAGGATGTGCTCGATGAACCCGTCTGAGCCGTCCGCCGCCGAGGCCGATCTGCTCGCCGCCGCGTGGGAGATCCGCGGCGCGGCGCTGTGCCCGTACAGCAACTTCGCCGTCGGCGCCGCGCTGCTCGACGGCGAGGGCCGGGTGTGGACCGGCGCCAACGTCGAGAACGCCAGCTACACCCTCGGCCTCTGCGCCGAGCGCGTCGCCATCTTCTACGCGCTTGCCCACGGCGCCCGCGACTTCAAGTGCGTGGCCGTGGTCACCGGCGCCGCCGAGCCGACCTCTCCCTGCGGCGCCTGCCGCCAGATCCTCCACGAATTCGCGCCCGACGCCGTCGTCATCAGCGCGATCGCCGACGGCTCGCTGCTGCGCACTACGGTCCGCGAGCTGCTCCCCTTCGGCTTCGACGCGGCATCTCTGGCGCGACGAACCTGAGGCCCGGCGATGTCACTCCGCGGCCGCGTGACCCCCGACGGCGCCTCCGCCTCGGGACCGGCGGAGACCGGTGCTCTGTCTGGAGAGCCAGGATCTTTGGGACATGGCCCAAAGGACACATATTATCCCGGCGAGGTCGACACCCCCCGCGGCGCGGGCGACCTCGACACGCTCGTCTCGGCCACGCCGCGAGCCGATGACGCGGAGCACGCGCCCCGGCCCGGAGCGGAGACCATGGTCGCGTCGAGGCTCGAGTCGGCGGGGCTAGAGCGCTCCGACAGCGCCCGCTTCCCGCTCACCGCGCGCGGCACCTACGCGATCGCCGGGAAGTTCGCGCAGGGTGGCATCGGCCGGATCCTCCGCGCGCACGACCCGGTGCTCGACCGCACGGTCGCCCTCAAGGAGCTGCTGGTCGCGGGCCACCGCACTGATGAGGAGCGCTTCGTCCGCGAGGTGCTGCTGACCGCGCGGCTGCAGCACCCCGGCATCGTCCCGGTCTACGCCGCGGGGCGCTGGCCCTCCGGCGAGCCGTTCTACGCGATGAAGCTGGTCTCGGGCCGCAGCTTCGACCAGGTGCTGGCCGAGGCGAGCACCCTGCCCGCGCGCTTGGCCTTGCTGCCGCACGTGCTGGCGATCGCCGAGACCGTCGCCTATGCGCACGCGCAGGGCATCATCCACCGCGACCTGAAGCCCCAGAACGTGCTGGTCGGCGAGTTCGGCGAGACCGTGGTCATCGACTGGGGCCTCGCCAAGCAGCTCGGCGAGCCCGAGGACCCCGTCGACGCGGACCCACGCCTCGCCAACGCCGCGGTCCCCGTCGACCCGACCCAACAGCTGACCCACGTCGGGGCGATCGTCGGCACGCCGGGCTTCATGTCGCCCGAGCAGGCCAGCAGCGCCGCCGCCGTCGACGAGCGCAGCGACGTCTATGCGCTCGGCGTGATCCTCTACCAGGCCCTCAGCGGCGCCCTGCCCTACGACGCCGAGAGCGCCGTCGAGATGGTGTTCAAGACCGTCTACGACCGCCCAGTGCCGCTGCAACGGCGCGAGCCGCAGGTCCCGGAGGAGCTGACGGCGATCGTCGAGAAGGCGATGGCTCGCGAGCTCGCCGCCCGCTATCCGACCGCGCGGGCCTTCGCGGACGACCTTCGTCGGTTCCAGACCGGGCAGATCGTCGGCGCCCACCGCTACACCGCCTGGGAGCTGCTGCTCCGCGCGCTACGCCGCTATCGCGCCCCGATCGCCGCCGCCGCGGTCGCCCTGGTCATCATCATCATCATCACCGCGCTCAGCTTCTCGCGGGTCGCGGCCGAGCGCGACCGGGCGATCGACGCCGAGGCCGACGCGCTCGCGGCCGAGTCCGCCGCCCAGGATGCTCGGCGTCAGGCCGAGGAGCGCGCCGACATCCTGGCGATCCAGCAGGCCCACCTGCGCGCCGACAACGAGCCGATGGCCGCGCTCGACCTGCTGCATCAGGTGTCGCCGACCGCCGACTGGCGGCGGGTCCGTCAGATCGCCGCGGCCGTGCAGCAGCGCGGGATCCCGATCGTGCTCCATGGTCACCAGGCCTCGGTCAGCCGCGCCGTGTTCTCGCCCGACAACCGCCGCCTGGCGACCACGAGCGACGACTGCACGCTGCGCGTCTGGGATCTGTCTCATAAGACATCTCGCGCCTACTATGGGCACACCGACGAGGTCTGGCGGGCCGCCTGGTCGCCGGACATGCGTCAGATCGCGACCACCAGCCGCGACCACACCGTGCGCGTCTGGGACCTCGACACCGGCGTCGCCCAGGTGCTGGTCGGCCATCAGTCGGGGATCCGCAACGTCACCTTCGGCCCGGGCCGCAGCCTGTACTCGGGCGACGACGCCCAGGTCCTTCGCCGCTGGAACCTCGACACCGGCACCAGCGAGATCATCGACGACTGCCTCGGCAGCTCCTTCCCGTGGGACGAGCGTCAGATCGCCTGCCTCTCCGATGCGCGCAACGAGCTCATCGTCCACGATCTGCGCAGCGGTGCGCGCACCGTCCTGCGCGTGGACGGCGTCAAGCTCGGGCCAAACGGCTCGCTCTCCCCCGACGGCCGCTGGGCGGTCGCCGGCACCGTCGACATCGGCGACGCCGACGCGATCCTGTGGGACCGCGAGTCGGGCACCCCACGCCGGCTGGACCTGACGCAGCCGGTTGACCTGGCCGGTCGCAGGTCGCGCGAGCTCCGCTTCTCACCGAGCTCGGACCGCCTCCTGGTGCCGCTGGCAGACCAGTACCTCGCCACCTACGACCTGCGCAGCGACACCACCGAGCTCCGGCGACCACACACCGGCTATACCCGGCGCGCGACCTTCTCGCCGGACGGCGGCCTGGTCGCATCGGTCGGCGGCGACGTCGGCGTGCACCTGTGGGACGAGTCGAGCGCGAGCGGGCGCAGCCTCACCGGCGCGCTCGCGCTGATGATCGACGTGCAGTTCTCACGCGACGGCCGACACCTCGCGGCCGTCGGCAACGATCCGCGGGTGCTCCTGTGGACCGACGCGGTGTTTCGCCCGCAGGTGTTCCGGATGGCGGGCAACGGCCCCGTGAGGTTCGCGGACGCTGCGGCGGCCGAGGCGACCGCGCTCGTGCGCGATCGCCAGCTCGTCATCCTCGATACCGCGACCCTGAAACCTCGCCTCGAGATCAACACGCCCGAGCCGCTGTCTGCGGTGAGCTTGAGCCCGGACGCGCGCCTGGTCACGGGCCTCGACGGCACGCCCGCGCTGCGGGTCTGGGACGCCGTCGACGGCCGGCTCTTGCACACCCGCCGGCTCGACGTGTCGCGCGAGGGCTGTGGGCTGGTCACCGCGCCGGATGGTCACCGCGTCGCCCTCGACTGTCTCGACGGCAAGGTCTTCATCGCGGACATACGCAGCGGCGAGCTCGTGAAGGTCGACGACAGGGGCCCGTACAACCTCGCCTTCCTCAATGGACGCGGCGAGCTGGTGATCGGCGGCCCAAGCGGTCGAGTCGATCTCTGGGAGCCCGGCGCGGCCCCGCGTCTGATCCACGAGTACCCCTACGCCGTGCACCATATCGCGCCGGTCCCCACGGGCCGCAAGGTCGTCTTCAGCTACGATCGCGTCGTCGACGTGTGGGACGCCGAGCGAGACACCCTCACACCGCTCGCCGGCCACACCCTGCAGGTCAGCGCCGTGGGGATATCGGCCGACGGAAGTCGCCTCGTCACCAGCGGCCGCGACAACGTCGTGCGGATCTTCGCGCTCGAGACCGGCGCGCTGCTGCACACCATCACCCCGAGCGCGCTGATGGCCAATCTCCTGGCCCTCTCGGCCGACGGCGAGGTCCTGGCCGGCAGCGCCCATGATGGGCAGATCCTGCTGTGGGACCTGCTCGGCGGGCCCGAGACGCTGCGTGAGCCGCGGCTGTTGCTCGGTCACTCCAGCAAGGTCGGCGTCATGCGCTTCGCCGCGGACGCGCGCAGCCTGCTCAGCATCGACAACGAGGGCCGCGCGATCCGCTGGGCCGACGACCTCCCCCGTGATCCCGCCGGCCTACGGGCCTGGCTCGACGCCCACCACGACCCGCGAGCCACGGCGTCGCCGACCCGCTCCGGCTGCCTCGCCAGCCCCCTCGACGCGGCGCCCTGACGCCCGACCCGCGCGCCGATCGACCTGCCCGAAAGAGCAGGTCGCTTCAGCGTTAACCTGTCCCTCCGGACAGACGCGCGCTCAGGCGCCGAGCCGCGCCAGGGTGCGCGCCAGCTTCTCGACGTCGGCGCGCAGCTCGACCAGGCGCGCCTCGTCCTTGGCGATCACCTCGGGCGGGGCCTTGGCCCGAAATCCGCTGTTGTCGAGCTTGCGGGCTATGCCCTCGGCCTCCTTGCCGAGCTTCTCGCGGTCCTTCGCCAGGCGGGCGCGCTCGGCCGCGAGGTCGACGAGGCCGACCAGCGGGAGCACGACCTCGACGCCGCGGACGACCGCGCTGCCGGACTCGCGCGGGACCTCCTCGCCGGCCAGGACGACGCGCGCCGATTGGAGGCGCCCGAGGTGGACCAGGCTGGCCTGCAGGCGAGCGACGCGAGCCGCGGCGGCCGGGTCGTCGGGGCGCAGCAGGATCTCGACCTTCTGCGCGGGCGGCAGCTTGAACTCGGCCTTGAGGCTGCGGGCGGCCGTCACCAGCTCGATCAGCGTGGTCATGTCCTCGCGGGCCTCCTGGACCCGCGCGTCGGCCAGCAGCGCGCCGGCGTCCTCGATCGGCCCGGCCATCTTCAGCGCGCGCCCGTCCTCACCGCGCACGGAGACCCGCGGATAAGCCGCGAGCATCAGGCTCCGGGGGCTGCCCTCGGGGCGCGGCAGCTGCTGCCACAGGGCCTCGGTGATGAAGGGCGTGATCGGATGCAGGGTGCGCAGCACCAGGTCGAAGACGGTCGCCAGCGTGCCCTGGGTCGCGCGTCGCTGGGCGTCGTTCGCGTCGCCGCGCAGGCTCAGCTTGGCGGCCTCGAGGTACCAGTCGCACAGCTCGTACCAGACGAACTGGTAGATCGCGTGGGCGGCGTGGTCGAGGCGGTAGGCCTCGAGGTGCTCGCCGACCTGGAGCGCCGTCTCGAGCGTGCGCGCGAGGATCCAGCGGTCGGCGACCGCCAGCGCCCCGTAGTCGCCGTCGACGAGGACCCTGCGGCGAAATTCGGCAAGATGCTCGGCCTCGTAGCCGTCGAGGTTCATGCTGGCGAAGCGGACCGCGTTCCACAGCTTGTTGCAGAAGTTGCGGTAGCCCTCGACGCGGGCGCGGCTGAAGACGATGCCCTGGTCCTGCCCGGCCATCGTCGCCAGGTAGAAGCGCAGCGAGTCGGCGCCGAACTGCTCGATGAGGTCCATCGGGTCGACGACGTTGCCGCGCATCTTCAACATCTTCTTGCCGTCCTCGCCGAGCACCATGCTGTGCAGGTACACGGTGCGAAACGGGACGTCGCCGGCGAGGTAGATGCCGAGCATCATCATGCGGGCGACCCAGAAGAACAGGATGTCCCAGCCGGTCTCCATCAGGGAGGTCGGGTAGAAGCGCCGCATGTTCTCGACGTTATCGGGCCAGCCCAGCGTCGTCAGCGGCCACAGGCCCGATGAGAACCAGGTGTCGAGCACGTCGGCGTCCTGGACGATGTCCGCCGAGCCGCACTTCTGGCACGCCGTGGGATCCTCGCGGCCGACCGTGATGTGCGCGCAGGCCTGGCAGTGCCAGGCCGGGATCCGGTGGCCCCACCACAGCTGACGCGAGATGCACCAGTCGTGGATGTTCTCCATCCAGCGGTAGTAGTCCGCGGTGCGGTGCTCCGGGACGATCACCGTGCGACCCTCGCGGACCGCCGCCAGCGCCTTCTCGGCCAGCGGCGCGGTGCGCACGAACCACTGGTCCGAGGGCAGCGGCTCGCAGACCACGCCGGTCCGCTGCGACACGCCGAGGTTCAGCTTGTGCGGCTCGACCTTGACCAGCGCGCCCGCGGCCTCGAGCGCGGCCACCACCGCCTTGCGCCCCTCCGCGACCGTGAGCCCGCGAAACGGCGCCGGGACGGCGGCGTTCAGCTTGCCGTCGAAGCCGATCACGGTCAGCACCTCGAGGCCGTGGCGCTTGCCGGTCTCGAAGTCGTTGAAGTCGTGGGCCGGCGTGACCTTGACGGCGCCTGTCCCAAAGGCCATGTCGACGAGGATCGCGTCGCCGACGATCGGCGCGCGCCGGCCCGTCAAGGGCAGGATCACGTGGCGGCCGATCAGGTGCTGGTAGCGCGGGTCGTCCGGGTGCACGGCCACGCCGGTGTCGCCCAGCATCGTCTCCGGGCGAGTGGTCGCGACCACCAGCGTCTCCTCGCCGCCCTCGACCGGATAGGCCAGGTGCCACAGGTGCCCGTCGACCTCCTTGTGCTCGACCTCGAGGTCGCTGAGCGCGGTCTGGCTGGCGTGATCCCAGTTGATCAGGCGGTAGGCGCGGTAGACGAGGCCGTCCTCGTGCAGCCGGCAGAACGCCTCGCGCACGGACCGCGACGAGACCTCGTCCAGCGTGAAGCGGTAGCGGCTCCAGTCGAGCGAGCAGCCGAGGCCCTCGTGCTGGGCGTCGATGATCCCGCCGTGCTCGTCCTTCCAGGCCCAGGTGCGGGCCAGGAACGCCTTGCGGCCGATGCCGTGGCGGGTCTTGCCCTCCTTGGCGAGCTCGCGCTCGACCATCACCTGCGTCGAGATGCCGGCGTGATCGGTGCCCGGCAACCACAGCGCCGCGGCCCCCGACATGCGGTGCCAGCGGACATAGGCGTCCTCGATCGTCGCCGTGAGCGCGTGGCCCATGTGCAGTCGGCCCGTGACGTTGGGCGGCGGAAGTACGACGGTATACGTGGGTTGGCCGTGGTCGGCGGCGGGCGCGAAGTAGCCGGCGTCGCGCCAGCCCTCGTACAGCCGCGTCTCGACCGCCTTGGGATCGTAGACAGTGCGGAGCGGTTCCATGCTCATTCCTCGATGCTCGGATGATCCAAAAAACGCAAGCAGGACGCGACTTAAACGCGACCCAAACGCGAAAAAGGACGCGAGGCCTCTTGCCCGCGTCCCATTCGCGCCGTGATGTGGGCGCTTCGCTAGCCCCGCTGCTTCAGCGCATGCTCGGCGAGATCGGGGACGACCTCCCAAACGACCTGTTCGACGACATCGCGGCTCAGGGCCAGGAGAGCCTCGACGGCCTTCGGGTCCAGGCCGGAGGCGGCGCCACCGGCGGCCTGCAGACGCTTGAGCATGCCAGGCGTGGGCGCACCGGCGGGGGCGAAGGGGATCGGGACGGCGATCGGGATCTTGCTGGCCATGTCTTCCACCGAGGTAAAGGCTGCGGGCAGGCGCTGGCCCTGACCGGAAGCCGAAGCCGAGGACATCGAGGGGGCTACGCTAGCAGCTGCCGGCCGGGCCGGCGAGGTCGGCGCGTGCTTCAAGCCCGGCGCCGCTTGCGGCGTGGCGAGCGGCGGTCGTGCAGCCGCCGGAGCAGCCTGCGGGGCCGGAGCGGCGGCGACGGGCGCGACCTTCGGCGCGGGCGCCGAGGTGCTGGCCGTGGCCGAGTAGGTCGCGGCGCCCGCGACGGGCTTGCCGGGAGCGGTCGACTTGGTCGCCACGCTCTTGCCCGAGACCAGCGCGTTGACCCGCTCGAGCAGTTCCTGCGTGTCGAAGGGCTTGGTCAGCGCCGCGTTGGCGCCGCTGGCCTGGACCTGGGCCTCGTCGATGCCGGTCTGGTTGGAGACCAGGATCAGCACCGGGATGTGGGCGGTCTCCGGGTCGGCGCGCAGCATGCGGGCGACCTCGTACCCGGAGGGCTCTCCGGCGGCGAGCACGGCGTCGACGATCAGGATGTCGGCCGGCATCTGTTTGGCGCGGACGACGGCCTCCGACCCCTTGCTCACGGCGACCACTTCGCAGTCTTCAGCTGCGAAGGTGATCTTGATGGCCAGGCGCATGGTCTTGCTGTCGTCGATCGCGAGGATCTTGGTCGGCATCGAGGCTCCTTCGGAGGCGGAAGGCGTACCATGGAGCACGTGAGCCGGTCAACGAAACCAGTGCCGCCACAACGACCCCCGGCG
>Ga0073899_10000920_pt1 | contig 27275 bp, 16 predicted proteins | sample KloWWTmetaKNB5Ph_FD_88975 | JGI IMG/M metagenome (GOLD analysis project Ga0073899, IMG submission 88975) | Active sludge microbial communities from Klosterneuburg, Austria, studying microevolution and ecology of nitrifiers - Klosterneuburg... | ecosystem: Engineered > WWTP > Aerobic digester >... | reverse complement strand
CGGTCGATGACGTCGTGATCGAGTCGGTCACGATCACCGAGAGCTGACGGTCCGGCGACCATGAGGCGCGGAGCCGTCCTCACCACGACAGCGATCGCCGCCGGCGCGGCGGCCGCTGTCGGCGCCGCGTCCGTGCTGCGACGCAACCCGGTGCGGGCCCACCAGCTCCGGCGCACCGCGACGATGGCCAGGATGGGCGCCCGCACCGGCACCAACTACGTGTCGATGAAGGCGCGTTCCGCACTGGCCGACCAGGACCGGAAGCAGGAGCTCAACGAGGAGTTCCAGCTGCGCAGCGCCGAACAGGTCGCCGAGGTGCTCGGCGACATGAAGGGCGCGTTGATGAAGATCGGCCAGATGGCGAGCTATCTGGACCAGGGCCTGCCCGAGCCGGTCCGAGAGGCCCTCGCCGAGCTCCAGCAGAACGCGCCGCCCATGGCCCCGGAGCTGGTCGAGCAGGTGGTCCGAGCCGAGCTCGGCGACGCGCCCGACCGGGTGTTCGCCGAGTGGGACCCGGTTCCGCTGGCCGCGGCGTCGATCGGACAGGTGCACCGCGCCGTCACCCGAGACGGTCGTGCGGTCGCGGTCAAGGTCCAGTACCCGGGGGTCGACCGGGCCGTCGCCGCTGATCTGGAGAGCTCGGACCTGCTCTTCCAGGTCCTGGGGATGCTCTTCCCGGGGCTCGACCCCGCTCCGATCGTCACCGAGCTGCGCGAGCGGCTGGTCGAGGAGCTCGACTACCGCATCGAGGCCGACAACCAGAGGCTGTTCACCGACCGCTACCGGGACCACCCGTTCATCCACGTTCCCGCCGTGTTCGACGACCTGTCCACCGCCCGGGTGCTCACCACCGAACTGGTCGAGGGGGCGCCGTTCTCCGAGGTGGTCGACTGGCCCGACGACGAGCGCCAGCTCGCCGCGGAGTGCCTGTACCGGTTCGCGTTCGGCGGGATCTACCAGCTGCACGCCTTCAACGGCGACCCGCACCCGGGCAACTACATCTTCCATCCCGGCGGCCGCATCACCTTCCTGGACTTCGGGCTGTGCAAGCGGTTCAGCGAACAGGAGGTGGCGGACTTCGAGGACATGATCCAGGCGATGGTGCTCGAGCGCGACGTTGCCCGATTCCGCCGGGTCATCGAGCGTCTCGGCATCCTGTCACCGGAGCTGGTGGTGTCCGACGACGAGCTGGTCGCATACTTCGGGCACTTCTACGAGTTCGTGATGGAGCCCAAGGAGATCGAGATCACGCCCGAGTGGTCCTCGGACTCGGTGCGCCGCTTCTTCGACCTGACCGGCGAGCACACCGACATCATGAAGGCGGCCAACCTGCCGCCGTCGATGGTGATCGTCCAGCGCATCAACATGGGCCTGTTCGCCCTGTTCGGCGACCTGCACGCCCGGGCCAACTGGCGAGAGATCGCCGAGGAGATCTGGCCGTTCACCGACGGGGCGCCGTCGACGCCGATGGGGGAGCGGATCGCCGAGTGGGAGCAGACCCGCACGGTCGCCTGACAGGCGATCCGACCCGGCGACGGCGTACCGGCTCTACTCGACGATGCGGATCGGGTTGCCGAGGATCGCGGCGGACCACGTGGTGGCGTCGGTGACGGTCGCGCTCGACGGGTACGCCGCCTTGATCTTGATCCAGCACCCGGTCGGCGAGTCCTCGTCGCAGTCGTAGGTGGTGGGGATCGGAACGTCGATCGTCAGCAGCCGACCGTTGTACGAGCTGCTCGACACGTTGCTGAGCGTGCACGTGGACGAGTTGACGCTGAGACCGGCTCCGTCGTCACGGGAGATGGCGCAGCCGCTGAACGTGGTCAGACCGTTGTAGGCCTCGGCCGGCGGGAGCACCTGGAGGCTGCCGGGCTGGGAGCTCTCGCCCATGTCGAACAAGTTGACGCGCAGCGTGCGTCCGGCGTCGTAGGGCAGCACCTTGGCCAGGTAGAACCGGGTGTCGGCGCCGTTGGCGTTGGCGTAGATGGGAAGTCGACCCAGAGCGGACACCGTGACGTTGCTGCCGTTCACCGCGTTGACCCCGGCGGTGCCGAACCCGGTCCGGAAGGCCATGTGGTTGTGACCGGCGGTGGACACCGACGGGTTGTAGGTCGTCGGGCTCGCGGCGGTGACGTTGGTGCGGACCTGGACGATGTACTTGCCGGGTTGCACCGACCCGTTCGGGATCTTGCACAGGGTCGCCCACCGGCGGAACGTCTCGCCGTAGGTCAGCACCCCGTCGTTGGGGTTGATCGTCGAACCCATCAACTCGTCGTAGATCGCCCGGCCCGAGTTCGACGTCTTGGTCGGGTCGAAGCCGTTGATCGTGACCGGCGGGCACTGGGTGACCGGCGGGTTGTCGGTATCGTTCCACGGCGTGCTGTCAGGCTGCAGGAACCGGAACGTGGTGTTGACCTGGGCGTATGACGAGCTGCCATGGCCGTCGCCCGTGCAGTACTTGTTGGCCGGAGCCGTGGTCGCCGAGCTGTAGCGGGCCGCGGCGTCGGGGTACTTCGTGGTCAGAGCCGTGTACCCGCTGCCGCCGTTGATCTGGCTCGAGGTCTGCATGTACTGCGAGCAGCTGAGGTTGTTCGACGTCCACACACCGTCGTACACATCGAAGATCAGGTCGCCGGTGCCCTTCGAGGTGACGTCCATGGCGTAGAGGTAACCGGCGGTCTCGTACTGGTCGTTCGTGGTGCCGGTGCAGCCGTACTCCGAGCTGCCGCACACCTTGGACTGGTACTGGTCGCCCTGCTGCTTGGCGGTCTGCGGGCCCGAGATGTTCACCCACAACTGGGTGCCGGGGTCGACAGCGTCGGGGTCGTTGCCGAGCTTGTTCTGCGGGGATCCCATCGGGACCGGAGCCACGTACTCGGCCACGGCCTCGCGGGTCATCCGCACGTCGTCCATGCCGATCAGACCCAGGAAGAAGGTCGGGACGTCGGTGGTCACCTTGACCCGGAGGCGGTTGGGGTTCGGCTCCTGGGTGACCGCGACCGCGGTGTTCCGCGGCCCGCCGACCGGGTAGCCGTTCTTGGCCACGGTGCCGGTCGCGACCGTCGTCGCCTGGGGCAGGTCCGCCGGCAGGAAGATCACCCCGGAGTGCGCACCCGCGTCCGCGGCGCGCTGGATCCGCTCCGCCTGGAAGTACCAGTTGGACACGTCGACGGCGAAGCCGGCGAAGAGGACCATGGTCAGCAGCGTCAGGGCGAACCACACCATGGCGATGCCGCGCTCACGCCGGTTCCGCTCCCGCCACGGCGTGATCCGACGGCGGATCGGACCCGAACGCTCGTCCCGCCGCGTCAGCACTGGTCACCCGGCAGCGGCTCGAGGCGCATCACCGTGCGTCCCTCGACGAAGTTGTACTGGCCGATCAGCTTGGTGAGGTAGCTGTGGCGGATCAGCACCCACACCCCGACCGAGGCGGTGCTGGCCGGCAGGCAGACGTCGTTGGTCGACAGGTTCCAACCCGGTCCGCCGCTGGGCGTGAACTTCTTGGTCGACGTGTTCCAGGTGTAGCGCATGCAGTCGGCGGTGCAGCCGCCGCTCATCGACGCCGTCGAGGACGGGTACCCACCGGTCGGTGCCCCCGACGAGTTCGCCTTGTAGATGACCATGCCGATCGGGACCGCGCTGGTGAGAGCAGTCAGATCGCCCGACACCTGATCGGCCACCAGGTCCGCCGGTCCCTGCACGCTGCCGGTGATGGCAGCCTTGTTGGGTCCGAACGTGGCGACCGCCAGTCGGGCGCCGGTGCGGCTGGCTCCGGTCGCGGTCGCACCGGTGGCGTAGACCAGGCCGAACTCGATGATGCCGAGCAGGAACACCATCAGCACCGGCAGGATGATCGCCGCCTCGATCAGGGCCGCGCCGCGGTCGGAGCGGGTCGTGCGGTGGCGGTACACACGGCCGAGTCGGGATCCCCGCCACCCGTGTGCTCCCCGCCCGCTGTCAGCGGTCCGGTAGGTCATCACAGGTACCGTGTCGGCAGCCGAGGCCTGCGACTTGAGCCTCCCGACCCGATGAGCGCTGGGTCGAACCACCCAGAGGGGGAGACCGACGAACCATGCCCGTCGACGCCAAACTGCAGCCCGTGCTCGATCTGATCTCCTCGATGGAGCAGCCGCCGCCAATGGAAGCGGGTCCCGACGCCGCCCGAGAGGGCTTCGCCCTGCTGTGCGCGGCGTTCGGCCCCGGCGCCCAGGACGTGACCGCGACCGACATCACCCTCGCCGGCGCCGACGGTCCGATCCCGGCTCGGATGTACCGGCCGGCCGGAGCGGCGCCGAGCGGCACGGGCGCCGCGGGCCTGGTCTTCCTGCACGGTGGCGGGTTCGTCATCGGGTCCCTCGACACCCACGACGCCCTGTGTCGCGACCTGGCAGCCGGAGCGGACATCACCGTGGTGTCGGTCGACTACCGGTTGGCCCCCGAACATCCGGCTCCCGCCGCCGCTGCGGACGCCGCCTCGGCCCTCGACGACGTGGTGCGCCGTGCCCCGGAGCTCGGCCTGGACCCTTCACGGCTGGCCGTCGGAGGCGACTCGGCGGGCGGGAACCTGGCCGCTGTCACCGCAGTGGCCTGGCGTGATCGGCAGCGCAGCGACCCGGGTCTGTCCCCGATGCGCCTGCAGGTGCTGATCTACCCCGCGGTCGAGCTCGCGGATGAGGATCGCTTCCCCTCGATGGCCGACAACGCCGAGGGGTACCTGCTGACGGCCGAGACGATGGCCTTCTTCCGCCACCACTACCTGACCGGGGCAACCGTCGATGCTGCGGACCCCCTGGTCAGCCCCCTCCGCACCGCGGACCTGGCGGGGGTCGCCCCCGCGCTGGTCCTCACCGCCGAGTACGACCCGCTCCGGGACGAGGGCGAGGCGTACGCCGCCGCCCTCGGCGCTGCCGGGGTGGAGGTCGACCTCGACCGGGTCGCCGGGGCCATCCACGCCTTCGTGCAGATGGGCAGCACCGAGATCGGCCGACAGGCCGTCGAACGGATCTGCGCTGCCCTGCGGACCGCCCTCGGCTGAGAGCCGATCAGGCGGCCCTGGGCCCGGACGTTCCGGGGCGATAGCGTGATCCCCCATGACATCGACCATGGGGCAGGTCAGGGTGGACGAGCGCGGTGGGGACGCCGAGACCGCGTCGGGTCCCGAAGGCAACGGCCGCGCCGTGGGCATGGCGAGCGATGGCCGAGCGCCCGGCGCCGCAACGATCGAGACGTTCGACCCACGCACCGGCGCGTTGCTGGCCGTCGTGCCGGACCAGTCCGCGGACGAAGTCCGCGCCGCGGTCGCTCGGGCCCGTGCCGCTGGCACCGCATGGTCGGCCCTCACCGCCCGTGAACGGTCCCGGCACATGCTGGTGGTCCGGGACCGACTGCTCGACCGCGCCGAGGAGCTGGTCCGGGTCATCTGCGCCGAGACCGGCAAGCAGGCCGCCGAAGCGGTGACCACCGAGCTGATGGCGGTCTGCGAGACCATCGACTGGTACGCCCGCAACGGCGAACGCATCCTGCGGGCCCAGCCCGTCGGCTCGGGGACCATGGCGCACAAGTCGGCCTGGAAGCGCTACGAACCCCTCGGCGTCATCGGCGTGATCAGCCCGTGGAACTACCCCTTCACCCTGTCGATGACCCCGGTCATCACCGCTCTGTTCGCCGGCAACACCGTGGTGCTCAAGCCGTCCGAGGTCACCCCGACTGTCGGGCTCGCGATCGGCGCCTTGTTCGAGGACGACACATGGGGTGACGTGGTGCAGGTCGTCACCGGTGGCGGAGCGACCGGCGAGGCACTCGTGCGCTCCGAGGTCGACAAGATCGTCTTCACCGGCTCGGTCCGCACCGGTCGACGGGTGATGGCCGCCGCGGCCGACACCCTCACCCCCGTCCTGCTCGAGCTCGGCGGGAAGGACCCGATGGTGGTCTGCGAGGACGCGGACGTGGTCCGGGCCGCCAAGGGCGCGGTGTGGGGCTCCATGCAGAACTCGGGTCAGACCTGCATGTCGGTCGAGCGCGTGTACGTCCACGAGTCGGTCTATGACCGCTTCGTGTCCCTGGTCCTGTCCGAGGTGGCGGCCATCCGCCAGGACGACGACGGCGGCGACATCGGCTCGATGACCTTCGAACCGCAGCTGCAGATCATCGAGGCGCACCTGGCCGACGCCCTCGACAAGGGCGCGACCGTCCTCGCCGGCGGGTCCCGCCTCGACCGCGACGGTCTGTGGTTCCCCCCGACGGTGGTGGTCGACGTCGACCACGACATGGACCTGATGACCGAGGAGACCTTCGGTCCGGTCCTGCCGATCATGAAGGTCTCGAGCGATGAGGAGGCCGTGGCGCTGGCCAACGACTCCCGCTACGGGCTCAACAGCTCGGTCTGGACCGAGGACTCCGACCGTGGGGTCCACATCGCCAACCGACTCCAGGCCGGCAACGTCTGCATCAACGACTGCATCGTGTCCTACGCGGTGACCGGCCTGCCCTTCGGCGGAGTGAAGAGCTCGGGGATCGGACGGGTGCACGGCGCCGAGGGCCTGCGCGAGATGTCGATCGTGAAGTCGATCCTTGCCCCCCGGGTGAGGACCCCCCGGGAGCTGTGGTGGTTCCCGGTGCCCCGGCATCTGGACCGGGTCGGCATCGCCACGCTGCGCGCCCGGTTCGGCGGCAACCTGCGCACCAAGTTGGGCCGGCGTCCAGGGAGCTGACCGCGTTCAGGCCTGGGTGTCGCGCAGGGTCCGCAGAACCAGGCGGGTGACGGCCTCCGCGGGTGGGGAGTCGCCCCCGCTCAGCGCCTCGACGGTGCAGAACACCTCGGTGGTGCCGTCGGCGCGTCCCTGGAGGCTGAAGAGCACCGAGCTGGTCGGAGCCTCGACGAACTCGACGATCACCTCGAGCAGCCCTGCGGTGCGATCGAGGTAGCTGATCTCTCCGAGGTCGTGCCCCGCGTCGATCAGGAGCATCAAGGCCTCCTCCGCGGGGGCCGACACCGAGATCGAGTCGTTGCCGACGAGTCGCACGCCGATGCGTGGCGCGCTCCGTTGTCCCGCTGACGGGGGTCCGCGGCGGGCACCCGGCCGCCCTGCTGAGTCGGGCTGGGCGCTCGAGCCGGACTGGGCACTCGGGCTGGTCTGGGCGCTGCGGCCGGGTCCGCCGGCGTTCGGCCGGGCGTTGCCGGATCGCGTGCGGCTGGTCGCGGATCCCTCACCTCGGCGTGCAGCCTCGCTGAGGACCCGATACGCGAGGGTGAGACGGGTGGTGCGCTCCGCGGCATCCGCCCTCGGGTTGACGTCGGGATGGGCGACGCGCACGAGCCGCCGGAACGACGCCCGGAGGACCTTGGTGTCGATCGGTGCGTCGGGGTCCAGTCCGAGCACCCGTCGTGCCTCGTCGACCCGCACGCTGCAGACGCTACCGGAGCAGCCTCTCCCGGTCGTCGGGGGTGACTCGATCTTGCCATGACACGTGCCACGCTGAGTGGGTGCTTGGAGACGCTTGGTGAGGCCACTCGGGGCAGATCAGCGCCGATCCGGTCCCCGCCGGGGCTCGTGGCCCCCTCAAGGGCTGGGCAGAAGCACCCGTCGCTCACCCGACACCCCCAGAACGTCGGAGTCCGGCCGGTCGATCTCTTGACAGCCGTCGTACCATGAGATCTCCCCGAGCGGCGGCGGACTCTTCCTCACCAGTGCACCCAGCCAGGCGGAACGCGGGTTCCGGCACCCCGGGCATGTGAGCGCAGGTCCCGACGGCGATCGACCATCCCATCGAGATCACCCGGCGAACCCATTCGGGCGCCGGATTCGGCGTAGACGCGACAGAAAGGCGATCGCCCGTGGCGAAGCAACGAGCAGAGCGTGACGAGGAAGACCTCGTCCGACTGTACCTGAGCGAGATCGGCCAGTACCCGCTGCTGACCAAGGACGACGAGTCCCGCCTGGCCCAGGCCATGGAGCACGGCAAGGAGGCCGCCACCGAGCTGGAGGCCAACGAGCGCAGCCTGTCGCCGGCCCGCAAGCGCGAGCTGCGCAAGCTGGTCAAGGCCGGCGACGAGGCCGAGCGCTCGTTCGTCCAGTCGAACCTCCGACTCGTCGTGTCGATCGCCAAGAAGTACCAGGCGTCCGGCATGCCGCTGCTCGACCTCATCCAGGAGGGCAACCTCGGTCTGATGCACGCGGTCGAGAAGTTCGACTGGCGCAAGGGGTTCAAGTTCTCCACCTACGCCACCTGGTGGATCCGTCAGGCCCTCACCCGCGGCATCGCCAACACCAACCGGACCATCCGACTCCCGGTCCACGCGGGCGACAACCTGGCGCGGGTGCAGAAGGCCCGGGTCCGCCTCGAGACCGCCTTCGGCCGTCGGCCCACCGTCGCCGAGCTCGCTGCCGACCTCGACATGCCCGAGGACAAGGTCACCGAGATCCTCCGCTTCGCCGCCGACACGCTGTCGCTGTCCACGCCGCTTCGCGAGGACGGCGACGCCGAGCTCGGCGACATCGTCGAGGACCCGACCGCGGCGTCGCCGTTCGAGGCCGCGGCCGAGTCGCTCCTCCCGGCGCAGATCAGCCGTCTGATGCTGCCGCTCGACGATCGGGAACGCGAGATCCTCTCGCTGCGCTTCGGTCTGGACCGGGGCGAGCCCCGGACCCTGGAGGAGGTCGGCGAGCACTTCGACCTCACCCGGGAGCGCATCCGTCAGATCGAGGCCCGGGCCATGTCCAAGCTGCGTCACCCCAGCTCCGACACCGGCGCCCGCGACCTGCTCAACGCCTGATCCCCTTCGTCACGACCGGGGCCGGATCCGACAGGGTCCGGCCCTCGTCGCGTCCCGGGCCGGACTGTCACCCGGACTTCTCGGGTCGGGAAAGCGACAAGGGTTGTGAGTGAGGACCCCTATATCGCCTGGAGGGCGGTGCGGAGGGAGGTGATGTCGGCGACGGCCATCAGCTCACGCGCCGAGTGCATCGACAGCATCGGCGCACCGACGTCGACGGCGTCGACCGCCAGGCGCGACGCGGTGATCGGTCCGATCGTCGACCCGCACGGCAGGTCGCCGCGGTGCGAGTACTCCTGGACCGGCACCCCGGCCCGATCGCACGCAGCCCGGAACGCCGCCGCCCCGCTCGACTCGGTCGCGTAGCGGGCGTTGACGTTGTGCTTGATCACCGGTCCGCCTCCGGGTCGGATCCAGTGCCCGGGTTCGTGACGCTCGGGGTAGTTGGGGTGCGTGGCGTGCGCCATGTCGACCGAGACGAGCAGCGAACCGGTCAGGGAGCGAAGCAGGTCGGTCCGGGTTCCGCCGAGCGTGGCCACCCGGCGTTCGAGCACCTGCTCGACCCAGGCCCCGTCGGCCCCGGTGGCGGTCTGCGAGCCGACCTCCTCGTGGTCGTTGAGCACCACCACCGTCGGCAGCTCCGGCGGGTTCATCACCGACGCCGCGTGCCGGACCGCGGTGAGCGCCGCCCAGCAGCCGGCCAGGTCGTCCAGGCGGGGAGCGGCCAACATGTCGCGCTCGGCGCCGATCACCGCCGAGGGCTGCACGTCGTAGGCCATGGCCTCCCATGCGACCACGGCGCTCGGCTCGACGCCCACCAGCGCGGCGAGCCACGCCCGGAAGTCGCCGTCGGACGCGTCGCCCAGGCCCCACACCGGAATCAGGTGCTGCTGGGCGTTCAGGACCAGACCGGTGGTGCTGACGTCGCGGTCCAGGTGGATCGCCAGCTGCGGAACCCTCATGACCGCACCATCGGTGCGGAACCGGCGCAGCTCGACGGCGTCGTCGCCGGGCCCGCCGGCCAGGGTCGCTCCCCGGTCGATGCGCACGGCGACCCGGCCCGCCAGGCCCAGGTCCCGGTCCAGCCACGAGTTGCGCAGCGCTCCGCCGTAGAGCTCGACGCCGAGCTGGCGCCACCCAGCGGTCGAGCGGTCGGGTCGGGGGCGGACCCGCAGACCGGGGGAGTCGGTGTGGGCGCCGATCATCCGCAGCGGCGCCGCCGGATCACTCCGTCGTCCCGGACACCACGCCACCAGGGCGCCGTCACGGACGACGTAGGCGGGCCCCGCCGCCTCGGGTCCCCAGTCCTCGAGCGGGTCGAGGGCGGTGAAGCCGGCGTACTCGAGGAGAGCCGCCGCGGTCGCGACGGCGTGGTACGGGGTGGGGGAGGCGTCGACGAAGTCGATGAGGTCGCTGAGGTCCTCCGCGACCGTCGTGGGGTCCTGGGTCATCGTCGCCTCCTGTCGGTCAGCTCGCCTGCGGCGTGAGCCCTGCGCACTGCTGGCGTTGGGTCATGGTCGCCTGCGCCGCGTCCGCCGCCGTGCCGGTCAACGGGTGCGGGATGCTGTTGCGAATCACCGCCGGGGTCCAGGTGTAGCCGTCGATACGTCGCCCCGTGGCGGTCACCGTCAGCACGCCGGTGGCCGCTCCCTCGGGCGAGTTGGCCTGGAACGCGAAGTTGCCCAGCGAGTACGCCACGAACTGCTGACCGTGGTAGCCGACCCCCTGGAGCCGGTGCGGGTGCGAGCCGACCACGATGTCGGCTCCGGCTCCGGTCAGCAGCTCGACGAGCTCCTTCTGGCGGGCGTTGGGGCACAGCTGGGTCTCGGTTCCGTAGTGCAGGAACACGACCAGGGTGTCGACCTTGGGCCGCAGCGTCCGGACCTCCTGCGCGAGTCGCTCCTGGTGGGCCTCCTCTGCGCTGGCCAGGCCCGGATGGCCCGGTGCCGCCGTCCACGCCGAGCGGAGGTTGTCGTCGAAGATGTCGTTGGCGCCGATGTAACCGATGCGCTGACCCTTGGTCTCGGTCACCCACGGCGTGTAGGCCTCGGTGTCGTCGGCGCCGATGCCGAGGATCGGGAACCCGGACTCCCGCTTGATCCGCAACGAGTCGGCGAACCCGACGGGACCGAAGTCCATGCCGTGGTTGTTGGCCATGGTGACGACGTCGACCCCGGCCGCCTTCACCGCGTCGATGGCCTGGGCCGGCACCTGGAACGTGAACTTCTTGGGCTGGGGGCTGCCGCCGGTCCCGAGCGCGGCCTCCAGGTTGAGCATGGTCACGTCCGCCGCCGACAGCGTGGGGGCGATGGCCGACAGGACGGTCCCCGGAGAGGAGCGGAGCGCTCCGAGTTGGTTGTTGAAGTTGGTGTCACCGGCGAAGGCCAGGGTCACGGCCTGACCGCTACCGGTCGGGGGCCGGGTGGTGGTCGTGGTGGTCGCGTCCGTGTCCCGGCTCGCCCCGGTGTCGCCGGTCGAAGTGGTGTTGCCGGAGCGGTCACGCCCCGGGTTCTTGGCGCCGACCGACGTGCCGTCGGTGCCGGCGCACGCCGCCGCGGCCAGAGCGACGGCGCCCAGGACCAGCAGCCCGCGCACGGTTCGGTGGAGTCGTCGGGGGCGCATCGGGCCACGCTACCGGGCCCTCCGGCCGTGCCGTGCGACCCGCTCCGCGTGTGAGAACGACGCCCCACGCGCCCGATCCACACGCGAACAGCGGGCCCAGCCGTTCGCGTGTGAGAACGACGCCCCACGCGCCCGATCCACACGCGAACAGCGGGCCCAGCCGTTCGCGTGTGAGAACGACGCCCCACGCGCCCGATCCACACGCGAACAGCGGGGACGGAATTCACGTTGGGGGGTCCCCACGAGCTCGGCTAGGGTGGAACGACCCCCTGTGGGACCCGTTCGTCGGGCACCCACGGCAGGTTCCGAGGCCAACGACGGCCCGGACCGGGCCGCCGATGTCGCCGGCCCACACGCTCGCGGCGATCCGCAGCTGTTGCAGTCAGCGTCGACTGCTCGGGGCGAACCCGGGTGGGACGCCCCGCACCCAGACCGACGTCCGGTCCCCGGACGCACTGCATCAGGAGCACCATGACCAACCGACGACCCGGGGAGCGCCCCGGACCGGTGGGCCTCTACCGCCCCGAATCCGAACACGACGCCTGCGGCGTCTCCTTCGTGTGCGACCTCCACGGCCGCCCCAGCCATGACCTGGTCGCCAAGGGTCTCACCTCGCTGTGCAACCTCGACCACCGGGGCGCGACCGGGGCCGAGACGAACACCGGCGACGGCGCCGGCATCCTGGTTCAGGTCCCCGACGCGTTCTTCCGCGCGGTCCTGCCGTTCGACCTGCCCGAACGGGGTGCTTACGCCGTCGGGACCGCCTTCCTGCCCGCGGGCGATGCCGCCGCTGATGCGGCCGCCGCCGCGGTCGAGAAGATCTGCGCCGAGGAGGGCGCCGAGGTGCTCGGGTGGCGCACCGTCCCGGTCGACCCGTCGGGGATCGGCTCCACCGCGCTCGACGCCATGCCGACGTTCCGCCAGCTGTTCCTGGCCGACGTCGACCGCCGCCGCCACGACATCGCGCTCGACCGCCTGGCCTACGTGGTGCGCAAGCGGATCGAGCACGAGGTGCTCGACCCCGACGGCGCAGCCGCGGTGTACTTCCCGTCGCTGTCGTGTCGGACCGTGGTCTACAAGGGCATGCTCACCACCCCGCAGCTCGGCGACTTCTTCGACGACCTGCGCGACGAGCGCTTCGAGTCGGCCCTGGCCCTGGTGCACTCCCGGTTCTCGACCAACACCTTCCCGTCGTGGCCGCTGGCGCACCCGTACCGCTACCTGGCCCACAACGGCGAGATCAACACCGTCCAGGGCAACCAGAACTGGATGCGGGCCCGCGAGGCGTTGCTGTCCTCGCCGCACCTGCCCGGCGGGGAGGACCTGGAGCGGATCTTCCCGATCTGCACCCCCGGAAGCTCCGACACCGCCCGACTCGACGAGGTGCTCGAGCTGCTGCACCTGGGCGGGTACTCGCTGCCGCACGCCATGCTGATGATGATCCCCGAGGCGTGGGAACGGCACACCGACATGGACCCGGCGGTCCGGGACTTCTACCGGTTCCACTCCTGCATCATGGAGCCCTGGGACGGCCCCGCCTCGGTCACCTTCACCGACGGAACCGTGGTCGGCGCCGTGCTCGACCGCAACGGCCTGCGCCCGTCGCGCTACTGGGTCTGCGACGACGGCCTGGTGGTCATGGCCTCCGAGGTCGGCACGCTGCCCATCGACGTCGGCCGCGTCGTTCGCAAGGGTCGACTCCAACCCGGGCGGATGTTCCTGATCGACACCGCTCAGGGCCGGATCATCGACGACGCCGAGATCAAGGCCGAGCTCGCCGCGGCGCACCCCTACGGCGAGTGGATGGCGGACAAGCTGCGCCGGCTCCAGGACCTGCCCGAGGTCGCCCACATCCGCGAGTCCCGCCGCGACGTGCTGCGCGAGCAGCAGACCTTCGGCTACACCCACGAGGACCTCAAGATCCTGATCGAGCCGATGGTCCGCACCGGCGGAGAGGCGATCGGCTCGATGGGCACCGACACGCCGCTGGCGGTCCTCTCCGAGCGCCCACGGTTGGTCTACGACTACTTCCAGCAGCTGTTCGCCCAGGTGACGAACCCGCCGCTCGACGCCATCCGCGAGGAGCTGGTCACCTCGCTCAGCAAGGTCATCGGCCCCGAGAGCAACCTGCTCGACCCCGGCCCCGAGTCCTGCCACCTGCTCGAGATGCCGCACCCGATCCTCACCAACGAGGACCTGGACCGGATCCAGCACGTCCAGGAGGCCGACCCGCACTTCAAGGCGCGGACCGTGCGGTGCCTGTTCCCCGCGTTCTCCGGCGGCCGGGGTCTGGCCCGGGCCCTCGAGCGGATCCGCTCCGAGGTGTCCGAAGCGATCGCCGAGGGCGCCAACGTCATCATCCTGTCGGACTGGCTCTCCAACGAGGACCTGGCCCCGATCCCCATGCTGCTGGCCACATCCGCGGTGCACCACCACCTGATCCGCGAGAAGACCCGCACCCAGGTCGGCCTGGTGGTCGAGACCGGCGAGGCCCGCGAGGTGCACCACTTCGCCCTCCTGCTCGGCTTCGGCGCCGCAGCGGTCAACCCCTATCTGGCCTTCGACTCGATCGAGCACATGGTCGCCGAGGGCACCACGACGATCACCGACTTCGACACCGCGGTCGCCAACTACCGCAAGGCGGTCGGCAAGGGGATCCTCAAGGTCATGTCCAAGATGGGCATCTCGACCGTCGCGTCCTACACCGGCGCCCAGATCTTCGAGGCGATCGGCCTCGGCGCCGAGTTGGTCGACGAGTACTTCACCGGCACGGTCAGCCGCCTGGGCGGCATCGGCCTGGACGAGGTGGCCGAAGAGGTCCGGCGCCGCCACGCCCGCGCCTACCCGTTCCGCCAGGAGGAGCGGGTGCACCGCACCCTCGAGTCCGGCGGCGAGTACCAGTGGCGCCGCGAAGGCGAGTACCACCTGTTCAACCCCGAGACCGTCTACAAGCTGCAGCACTCGACCCGCAGCGGCCAGTACGAGGTGTTCAAGGAGTACACGCAGCTGGTCAACGACCAGGCCGAGAACCTCGCCACGCTCCGCGGGCTGTTCACCCTGCGCACCGGGGACCGCCCCGCGGTTCCCCTCGACGAGGTCGAGCCCGCATCGACGATCGTCACCCGCTTCTCCACCGGCGCCATGAGCTACGGCTCGATCTCGGCCGAGGCCCACGAGACGCTCGCGATCGCCATGAACCGCCTGGGAGGCAAGTCCAACACTGGCGAGGGCGGCGAGGACCCGGACCGCTTCACCCCCGACGACAACGGCGACCTGCGCCGCTCGGCGATCAAGCAGGTGGCCTCGGGCCGCTTCGGCGTCACCTCCGAGTACCTGACCAACGCGGATGACATCCAGATCAAGATGGCCCAGGGGGCCAAGCCGGGAGAGGGCGGTCAGCTCCCCGGCCACAAGGTGTACCCGTGGATCGCCGCGACCCGGCACTCCACGCCCGGCGTCGGGTTGATCTCGCCGCCCCCGCACCACGACATCTACTCGATCGAGGACCTGGCGCAGCTGATCCACGACCTCAAGAACGCGAACCGCGACGCCCGCATCCACGTGAAGTTGGTCGCCGAGGTCGGCGTCGGAACGGTGGCCGCCGGCGTGGCCAAGGCCAAGTCCGACGTCGTGTTGATCTCCGGCCACGACGGCGGCACCGGCGCCAGCCCGTTGACGTCGCTCAAGCACGCCGGCGCACCGTGGGAGCTCGGCCTGGCCGAGACCCAGCAGACCCTGGTGCTCAACGGCCTGCGTGACCGCATCGTCGTGCAGGTCGACGGGCAGCTCAAGACCGGCCGCGACGTCGTCATCGGCGCCCTGCTCGGCGCCGAGGAGTTCGGCTTCGCCACCGCCCCGCTGGTCGTGTCGGGCTGCATCATGATGCGGGTCTGTCACCTCGACACCTGCCCGGTCGGCATCGCGACGCAGAACCCGGTGCTGCGCGAGCGCTTCTCGGGCAAGCCGGAATTCGTCGAGAACTTCATGCTGTACATCGCCGAGGAGGTGCGGGAACTGCTCGCCGAGCTCGGCTTCCGCACCCTCGAGGAGGCGGTCGGCCACGCCGAGCTGCTCGACACCACCGCCGCGGTCGACCACTGGAAGGCCCAGGGCCTGGACCTTTCACCGATCCTGCACGTGGTCGAGCCGTGGGAGGGCGACGCCCTGCACCACCGTCGGAGCCAGGACCACGGCCTGGACCGCGCTCTCGACCAGCGACTGATCGCCGAAGCGTCCGACGCGCTCGAGCACGCCACCCCGGTCCACATCCAGGTGCCGATCCAGAACGTCAACCGCACCGTCGGCACCATGCTCGGCAACGAGCTGACCAAGCGCTACGGCGGCGAGGGACTCGACGACGACACCATCGTGGTCGACTTCGCCGGCTCCGCCGGCAACAGCTTCGGGGCGTTCGTCCCCCGGGGCGTGACCCTGCGACTCTCCGGCGACGCCAACGACTACGTCGGCAAGGGGCTGTCGGGCGGTCGGATCGTCGTGCGCCCGCCCGAGGACGCCCATCCCGACTTCGTCGCCGAGGACAACATCATCGCCGGCAACGTCATCCTCTACGGCGCCACCGGAGGCGAGGTGTACCTGCGGGGCGTCGTCGGCGAGCGCTTCGCCGTGCGCAACTCCGGCGCCACCGCAGTTGTCGAGGGCGTGGGCGACCACGGTTGCGAGTACATGACAGGCGGACGCGTCGCCGTGCTCGGCCCGACCGGCCGCAACTTCGGAGCCGGGATGTCGGGCGGCGTCGCCTACGTCCACGACCCCGACGGAACGTTCGCGGACCGGGTCAACTACGAGATGGTCAGCCTGGTCGACCTCGACGACGCCGATCGGCTCGAGCTCGAGGGGATGGTCCGTCGCCACATCGACCAGACGGACTCGGCGGTCGCCGCGGCGCTGATCGCGGACTGGGGGACGACGCAACGGTCCTTCACCAAGGTCATGCCCAACGACTACCAGCGGGTGCTCGACGCCACCGCACGCGCCGAGGCCGAGGGGCTCGACGTGGTGGAGACGACCATGGCGGCCAGCCAGCTCCCGTGAGTCGCGACGACAGCGACGCCACGACGACGGACACGAGGACGAGGACGGGACATGGGTGACATCAAGGGTTTCCTGAAGCACGGACGGGAGCTGCCTTCGCGGCGGCCGGTTCCGGTGCGGCTCCGCGACTGGAACGAGGTGTACGAGGAGTTCCCCGACCAGGACCTGCAGGTCCAGGCCAGTCGGTGCATGGACTGCGGCATCCCGTTCTGCAACCACGGCTGCCCGCTCGGCAACATCATCCCGGACTGGAACGACCTGGTGTACCGGGACCGCTGGGAGGAGGCGATCAAACGTCTCCACGCCACCAACAACTTCCCCGACTTCACCGGACGCCTGTGCCCGGCGCCGTGCGAGGCCGCCTGCGTCCTGGGCATCAACCAGGACCCGGTGACGATCAAGCAGGTCGAGTACACGATCATCGACATGGCCTGGAAGAACGGCTGGGTCCGCCCCGTGCGCCCCAGCCGCTTCACCGGCAAGAAGGTCGCGGTCATCGGCTCCGGACCGGCCGGCCTCGCCGTGGCCCAGCAGCTCACCCGGGCCGGCCACCAGGTGATCGTCTACGAACGTGCCGACCGCATCGGCGGTCTGCTCCGCTACGGCATCCCCGAGTTCAAGCTCGAGAAGCGCCACCTCGACCAGCGTCTGGCCCAGATGCGCGCCGAGGGCACCGAGTTCCGGACCCGGGTCGACGTCGGCCGGGACCTGCCGGTCGACAAGCTCCGCTCCGACCACGACGCCGTGGTCATCGCCACCGGATCGACCGTGGCCCGCGACCTGCCGATCCCCGGACGGGAGCTGTCGGGGATCCATCAGGCCATGGAGTACCTGCCGTGGTCGAACCGCGCCCAGGAGGGCGACCTGGCACCGGAGGACGTCCCGATCCACGCCGGCGGCCGCAAGGTCGTGATCATCGGCGGCGGCGACACCGGCGCCGACTGCCTGGGCACCGCCCACCGCCAGGGCGCGTCGAGCATCCACCAGTTCGAGATCATGGCCCGGCCGCCCGAGTCACGCCCCGACGCCAACCCGTGGCCGACCTGGCCGTTCATCTACCGCACCAGCTCCGCCCACGAGGAGGGTGGCGAGCGGGTGTTCGCCATCAACACCCTCGGGTTCGTCGACGACGGCTCGGGAGCGGTGCGTGCCCTGCGGGTGGTCGACGTCGAGCAGCAGATGGTGGACGGGCGACCGTCGTTCGTCCCGGTCGACGGGTCCGAACGCGAGATCGAGGCCGACCTGGTGCTCCTGGCGATGGGCTTCACCGGTCCCGAACGGGCCGGGCTCATCGACGGTCTCGGCGTCGAGCTCGACGCCCGCGGCAACGTCGCCCGCGACGATGGCTGGGCCACCAACGCACCCGACGTCTTCGTCTGCGGGGACGCCGGCCGGGGCCAGAGCCTGATCGTGTGGGCGATCGCCAAGGGCCGCTCCTGCGCGGCGGCGGTCGACCGGCACCTGATGGGTGAGAGCGACCTGCCCGACCCGGTCCGCCCGACGGACCGTCCTCTCACCTGATCGCGGAACGGTCCCCGATCGTCGCCACCGGCGTCGCCGCCGCAGCCCGGGTTCGCAGATGACCCCGAAGGTCGCGCCGCTGCGCGTCGTCATCGTCCACTGGAACCAGCCGGCCGACTGCCTGCGCACCGTCGAGCGATTCGGCGACCGCGAGGTACCGGTGCGCATCACCGTGGTCGACAACGCGTCCGACGCGGGGGCGCTCGACGAGCTGCGGTCCGGGCTCGACGCCATGGCGCCCCGTTGGGCGACCGGTCCCGCCGGACTGGAGCTGATCGAGCACGGCACCAACGCCGGGTTCGGTCCCGGAGCCAACGTGGGGCTCCGCCGGTTCCTGGCCGACCCCGACGACGGCGAATGGGTGGCGCTGGCCCCCCACGACGTCGACCCCTTCCCCGGCTGCCTGGCCGCCGTGCTCGACGCGGTGTCGAAGCGACCGCGCGCCGGGCTGGCCTGCGCGGATGTCGGCGACGGCATGGTCCCGGTCATCGACCCCTACTTCGGCGGCATGGCGGTCCCCGCCGACATCCCCGGTCCCGACAGCCCGGACCTGCCCCGCTGGGAGGACGTCGACTACCCCCACGGCACGCTCATGTTCCTGCGGCGCGCGACCCTCGAGGAGGTGGGCCTCTTCGACGAGCGCTACTTCTCGTACTGCGAAGAGGCCGAGCTCGCGCTTCGCGCGAGGCGCGCCGGGTGGAGGGTCGGGTTGGTCCGTGGCGCCCGAGTGCAGAACATGCACGTGGGCTCCTCGGTGGCGCGGGTCGACCACCTCCAGACCCGAAACACCCTGCTCCTCGTCCAGGAGATGAGCGGGTGGTACCACGCCGCGATCCGCTCGGCGATCACCCTGGCGCAGACCGCACGGGGCGTGCTGCAACCGTCGAGTCGGCCCTACATCTTCGACGCCCGGGCTCGGCTGCGCGGTCTGCGCGACTTCTGGCTCCGTCGCTTCGGTCCGCCACCGGACTGACGGGTCAGCTCGACAGGATCCCCTCCTCACGGGCCCGTGCCAGTGCGCCGGCGCGATCGTGGACACCGAGCTTCCGGTAGATCCGCTTGAGATGCGAGCGAACCGTCTCGTGCGACACGTACAGCTCGTGGCCGATGCTGCGCGCCGTCGCCCCGCTCTGCAGTCGGTCGAGCACCTCCACCTCGCGGTCGCTCAGGCCCAGGAGAGCGGCGGGCGAGCGGTCCAGGTCGAGCAACCGTGCGGCGAGCGCGACGGCCCTCAGTGCGACCTCCGCGTCGACCACCATCTGCCCGCCTGCGACGTCGACGACCTGGTCGACGAGGGTTCGGGCCTCGGTCGGCCGGGTCGCGTACCCCGTGATGCCGGCCCGGAACAGGCGCAGGAGCGTCCGCTCGTCGGTGTGCTCGGAGATGACCAGCACCGGTCGTTCGGTGGCCTCCCGGGCCGCGGTCGCTGCGGCCACGCCGTCGTCGGGCAGTCCGGTCGCGTCGAGGAGGACGACATCCGCGCCCGCGCGGCTTCGGGCGCCATCAGCTCCACCCGGTCGGCGAACGGGTCGAACGTGCTGCGCAGGCCGTGCAGCACGAACTCGTTGGATGTGGCCGGGGCGACTCGGACCGGAACTGACGCCGCGGGTCGTGGCGTGTTCATGCCCGTCACACCTACCCCACCGGGGCCGGATCCATGACCCGGGTGCCCGCACCTTCACCCACCAGCCCGTTCTGTAGTGCGAGATCCAGGCGAACGCCTGGATCTCGCACTACAAAGCGGTGATGTGGCGGTCGAGGCGGTCGGCGCCGGCCTCGACGCCCGGAAGTTGAGGCGAGAAGGCGCCGGTGCGGGCCGCGACCAACTCGGCGATCACCGCCTCGGCCTCGGCCCAACTCGCCGCCCGCGGACCGTCGAGCCCACGGTTGTAGGGCTGGTCGAACACGACGACGGTGTTGCCGCCGGCCCGCAGCGCGGCGACGTTGTGGGGGGCGTCCTCCACGTAGGCGTCGGCCTGGGCCTCGGGCTTGGCCCCCAGGAAGCACAGGTCCCGGTACGGGATCCGGTTGGTGTCCAGCCACTCCACGGTGTCGGAGACGATCCGAGCGTGACCCCAGTTGGTGACCAGCCGGTGCGTGATGATCCGGATCCACACCCCGGCATCGGACAGCCGCCAGAGGGCGTCGGCCACGCCGTCGAGGGCCGGCATGGTCGCGAACATGTGGCGCTCCTGAACGCCCAGGCGATGCAGGCGGAGGAACTCCTCGCGGTCGAGGTCCCACTCGGCGAAGTCCCAGCTGACCTCGCGGGTGAGGGAGTCGATCGGAACGCCCCGCTCGGCGGCGACCACCTGGGCGAACGCCTCGGTGTAGTCGGCGCAGACCCCGTCGAGGTCGACCCCGAGGACGAAGTCGCCGACCCCGTCGGTCACTCGCCGACTCCGTCGGTCACTCGCCGACTCCAGCGCGTCGGCGCGGCGCGCCCGTCGGAACGCCCCGCGGGTGCTTGGGCAGACGTCGACGACGTCCACCGACCGCGGCGAGCGCCGCGGCATCGTCGGCCAGCACTCGGAAGTTGGCCAACGCGCACGCCTCCCAGGTCAGCTCGCCGGCTCGCTCGAGCGCCCCGGCCCGGAGCGCGGACCGGGTCGTCGGGTCGGTGAGCACCCGGGTCGCCAGCTCCACCAACTCGTCGTCGGATCGGCCGAGCAGTCCGCTGCGGCCGTCGTCGATGGCATCCGCGTGGCCGGCGATGTCGGTGGCCACCGCCGGGGTGCCGCAGGCCGCGGCCTCGGTGAGGGTCATGCCCCAGCCCTCACGCGTCGAGGCCGACACCGCCAGCCACGCCCGGCGGTACAGCGAGAGGAGCTCCTCGTCGGGGATGCGGCCCGGCAGCCGGACCCAGTCCTGGCCGCCGACTGCAGCGACCTGGGCCTCGATCGCGGCGCGCTCGTAGCCCTCGCCGACGATGACCAGCTCCAGGTCGGGCACCCGATCCCGAACCCCGGCCATGACCCGCACCAGTCGACAGAAGTCCTTGACCGGGGTGAGTCGACCGACGGCGACGGCGAGGGGGGTGGGGGAGCGGCCGACACCCGGGTCAGCCGGGTCGAGCGGCGAGAACGACGGGTCGATCCCCGGTGGGATCACCGTGACGTGCCCACGGTCGAACCCGAGCTCGTCGACGAGCTCGTCCTTGGACGACTGCGACAGCGTCACCACCGGCACCCGCCGGTACCACGGCGGGGCGAGCCGCTCCTCGAGCAGGTTGCCCAGCGGCGCCACCGGTCCGGGCAGGCTCTGCTGCCACATCGGCCCGTGCACGTGGTGCAACCAGACCGCGGTGGGACCGTGCCACCACCACGGCGACAGGAACGGGACCCCGTTCCAGATCTCGATGACCGCATCGGTCGGACCGAGTCGACCCGTCAGCTCGGCCACCGCGGAGCGGGGGAAGACCAGGTAGCGGTTCCCCCGGCGACTCACCCGGTAGCCGTTGCGTACATCGCTGGGAGGGCGACCGGACGCGAACGACGTCCGATGGGTGACCTGAAGACCGGCCCGGGCCCAGATCGACTCGATGCTGTCGGCGTGGACCTCGGAGCCGCCGGCCTCGTCGTCGTCGAGGTCGCGCCAGCCGAACACGTGGATGCGGTCGATGCCGACCCGACCGGCCATCTCGGCGATCGCGTCGACGGCGGAACCGACGGGCGGGTCGGGGGTCACGGGCTCAGGCATGGGGACCCGTATGCTACGCGGACCTTCCCCACCCGACCGACACCCTCCCCCCTCCGTTCTGTAGTGCGAGATCCAGGCGTTCGCCTGGATCTCGCACTACAGAACGGGAACCGGGGGGAGCGAACCTGGACTGGAGTCCCCGTGAAGCTGACCGGCGAGCGCCCCATGCAGGGCCAGACCCCCGACTCGCTGCTCGCGCTGCACACCGCGGGTTACCGCGAGGTGCGGGCCCGGATGGGCGACGGCCGGTTCCTCGACGTCGGCTGCGGGCTGGGCGACGAGTCGATCGGCTTCGCCGGCGAGGGGCGTGAGCTGCTCGGCGTGGACTACGACCCCGAGACCGCGGCCACCGCGGTGCGCACCCACGGGGCCGCCGGCATGAACGCGATCTGTTCCGACGGCTCCCTGCTGGCGTTGCGCGCCGACACCTTCGACGACGTCTGCTCATCGCACCTGATCGAGCACTTCACCGAGCCCGAGCACCACGTGTCGGAGGTCGCCCGGGTCCTGAGCTCCGACGGGACCGCCTTCTTCATCACGCCCAACGAGCCGGCCAACTTCGAGAACCCGTACCACGTGTACCTGTTCGGGCCCGACGAGCTGCGCGACATGCTCGGCCGCCACTTCGGCACCGTCGAGCTGCACGGCCTCGACGCCACGCCCCGGGTCAAGGCCGACTTCGAGAAGCGACGCGAGATGGCGAACAAGCTGCTCAAACTCGATCCGCTCGGGCTGCGCCACAAGCTGCCACGCGAGGCGTTCGTGTGGTTGCACGCGACCGGGCGACGCCTGGCCTACCGGTTCACCAACACCGAGCAGGTCGGTGGGGCGTCGGGCATCACCGACGACGAGTTCTTCCTCACCGACGACATCGACGACTCGACCCTGGTGCTGTTCGCGGTCTGCTCCGACCCGATCGACTGACCGGCACCCCGCGTGGGCTGACGAATCCGGCGGGGTTCTCGGTGTCCGCGTGTGAGACCGACGTCCCAGAGGTCGGATCCACACGCGAACGGCCGTTCAGGAACGTCGTCGACGTCGGAGCACCTCGACGAGCGGGTCGACAGCCAGCAGACCGGCGGCGAACAACGCCCACGCGTGGGTGATCTCGAAGTTGTTCATCCACTCGAAGTCGACCAAGTAATCGGCCCGGAGCTGCTTGGCGACGATGAACGCGGCGGCCAGCCCCAGTGACCCGACGCATGCGACCCGCAGGAACACCTGACCGCGTCGCAGCCCCAACGCCACCGCCGTCACCGCGGCGGTGGCCACGCCGACCCAGGGGCCGAGGAACACCGCAGCCACCACGCCCACCGCCAGCCCGAGCGCCAGGGACCTCCCTGCGCTGAGGGAGGCGCCGTCGACCAACAGCGGACCGGCGGCCTCGATCTCGACATCCGCCACGACGTCCGCGACCGCAGCGACCGCCGCGGCGTCGGCCGACCCCTCCGCCCGGCGCTGTCCGCGTGATCCCTCGGATGCTCCCGGGCCCTCTCCGTGTGCTCCGGAGCGCCGACTCCGCCGCCACGGGAGGCGAGCCCACCACCGGCGCGGCACCAGGGCCAGCACCAGGCACACCGCCACGCCGATGAGGGATGCCCAGATCGCCATCCACACCATCCGCTGCGGAGCGAACGTCATGGTGATCGTGGCGTCGGCCCCGACGACCGACGGGTCGACCTGCCAGCCGTTGGCATAGCCGTTGACCAGCGTCGGCTCGCCGAGGTTCGCAGAACCCCTGCTGCCCTCGGCCGTCGCCGTCCACCCGGGCGACAGGCTCTGGCCGAGCACGACCCAGTACGGCTGGTCCGCGTCGGTCACCTTGGCGGTGTAGGTGGTGCGCCCCGGCCGGTCGGTGGTGGTCGACGGCGGTGTCGGCCCCGGGCCCGGAGGCTCGGCCAGGGTGTCGGTCCCGGTCCCGCCCCCGCCCGCCGAGGCGAGCGTCAGCATGTCGACGTCGATGCCGGTCGAGCGGCCGTCAGCGGTCTCGAGCAGAGTCCGTCCCGCCGGGATCGACACGCCGGGCCCGGGCACGGACTGATCCGCGCACCACTCGAGGCGGAGGTCAGCGCGATCGAGGGCCTGTCCGACCGTGTCGAGAACCCGCAACCCGACCGGCTGTCCCCCGATCGTCAGCAGATCGGTCCGGCACTCTGCGGGCAGCAGGGAGTCATCGGCCGGTGCGGCCCGGGTGGGCAGGCCGAGCTCGGCGATGCCGACCGGCAACACGGTCGGTGTCCCGCTGAACCAGTCGAGCGAACGCACCTCGGCGACCTCGTCGACGCGGAACCGGAACGTGGTGCCGGTGACCGATCCCGTCGGCACCCGGACCGCGGTCGTGGCGCCCCGCTCTCCGGTGCGGTCGACGGTCCCGTCCGGACGGGCGAGCGACGAGACGCCGGCGGCGGCCAGGTCCAGGGTGGGCCCGTCCACGCCGTCCACCTGCAACGACACCTTCGTCGGCACGGAGTGGCGGCCATCGGCGACGATCGCCATCGTCAGGTCGTCGACGGTGACCGGCGCGGGGTAGGTGACCTCGATCCAGTCGCCCACCGCGCCGTTGACCGGCGTCTGCCAGGCGGTGGCGTCGTCGCCGTCGACCGCCACCGACGGCCGGGAGCGGAGGTCGCCGGCCAGTGTCGCCGCCGCGGTCGCGGTCAGGCCTCCGTGTGCCGCGTCGGGCGCTCCGATGAGTGCGTCGACCCGCTCGCCGGGGATCCGTCCCGAGATCCGGGCCGTGCCGAACGGCAGGAAGCCGCGGGGCGTCGGCCCCTCGACCCACCGCTGCATCCGGCGTTCCTCGTCGTCGAGGACCACCTCGGCCGGGTCGGCCGCCCGGCGCTGGAACACGTAGGACAGCGGACGCGCCGTCGACCGGGCGCCCAGAGCGTCGAGCAGGTCGGTCGGAGGGCGGACGACCTCCGTCGTCGGTGCGACTCCGGGCACCGCGATCTCGGCGATGCCGACGTCGGAGACGCCGGTCCAGCGGGGCAGGTCCCCGAGGTTGGTGCCGGTGATGGTGATCCGGAGCGTGCGGAAGGTGCGGGTGGGGAATCGGATCTCCTGGCCGGGGGCCTGACGGGAGGCGTCATCCAACGCCACCGGTCGGGAGGCCCCGCCGAGCGGTGCACCGGCGTCGGGGTCGTCGACGGCCCGCTCCGAGCGTTCGAAGGACAACTCGACCGAGGTGATCCAGCGGTTGGCGGGCTTCTGCGCCTGGAGCAGGGTGATCCGGTCGGTGGTCACCGGCTCGGGGAAGGTGAGCTGGAGGAACTCGCCGTCGACGCCCTCGAACGCTCCCACCTGCCAGGCCGTCGTCGGGTCGCCGTCGACGGCGCGCACCGCACGACCGCTGGCGGTGTAGCTGACCGGGTTGCCGTACGACGACGCCCGGGCGACGGCCCCGCCGACCTGTTCGGTCACGGTGTAGGCGTCGTCGGCGGCACCGGGGAACACGTCGAGACGGTTGTCGGCGGGGTCCTTCACCAGCGGGGTCTCGCCGGCCATCTCGGTGTAGCCGTCGTTCTCCCGCACCGAACCCCACCGTCGGGCCTGGCGGCGGTTGGTGTCGGTGACGACGAGCGACGCACCCGGCTCAGCGGCGATCCCGCTGATCCGGTCGGTCTCGCTGTCGCTCTTGCTGGTGTCGCTGTCGTTGGTTCCGTCGGTGTCGGTCGTGAACGACGCCGAGTAGAACAGCGGCCGGTCGACCTGAAGTCCGCCGGAGCGGGCCAGTCCGACGATCCCGGCGCCGTTGCCGGCCATCAGGACCGGAGCGGAGGCCAGCACGGTCCGCAGCATCGGGCGGGGGTCCTCGACCGGGAACACCGACACCGGCGCCGGGTCACGATCCGACGCCGGCTGGCCGTACTCGATGGCGTCGTCGAGTGGGAGCAGCGGGTTCGGGTCGTTCGCCCGGGCCGCACCGAACGTGACGGGCTCACCCAGACCCGGAGCGCCGTCGAGCACGGAGCTCAACCAGCGGGGCCGTGGCGTGCGGAACCGCTCGTACTGGAGGTCGGCGCGGTGCACGATCTGGCCGACTCCGAGCAGCCGGGCGATCGGAGCGATCGTGGCCGGGTCGACGGTCCCGTCCTGCAACGGCAGGTCCCAGTCGTTGAGCATGTTGGCCGAGGCCGGCGTGCCGTAGGGGATCAGCTCCCGGGCCACGTAGTCGCGGTCCATCAGTCCCGGCGTGATCGGGTCGACGGTGTTGCCCCACCGGTAGGTGGCGAAGTCCACGCCCGGGACCTCGGCCACCCGGTAGTCGGGATCGCCCCGGTCGAGGAACGCCGCGGCGTCGGTCCAGTAGGTCGGCACGTCGCTCGGCCGATCGAGGTTCTCGTCGACCATCTGGCCGCGGAACAGGGCGAGCTGGTTGAGGCAGATCAGCACCAGCAGCCCCGCCGCCACCGGGACCCGCAACCCGGGCCGCCACCGGCCGACCGCCGCGGCGCCGGCGCCCAGCAGCACCGCCAGGCCCAGGGCGATCAGCGGCACCGCCCTCGGTGTGGAGCGGAATGCCAGTCCCGAGTCGGTCGTGGTCCAGAGCTTGAACACCGCCCCGGCGGGCGACGACCCGGTCCACGGGTGGGCGCCGACGCCCATGACCAGACCGACGAGGACCAGCAGGGTGAAATATCCCCGGTGCCGGAACCGCGACAGGAGCCCGCCGCAGAAGGCCAGGATGGGGATCGCGTAGCTCACCGCGAGCAGCGGAACGCTCTGGACCATCGAGATGGCGGGACGGATCCAGGGTCCGAGGGCGTCGCGACCGTAGAAGTACCAGTAGCCGAGCCCGCGGAGCAGTTCGGGGGCCAGGGCGGCGTTGGCGACGACGTAGTAGGTCTCGGTGTAGCGCAGGATCGGTATGCCGAACGCACCCTGGACGGCCAGGCCGGCGATCCACCAGAAGCTGGTGATCAGGGTCAGGACGCTGATGCGGAGCCCTGCCGCCACCGTGTGACCCAACGTCGACTCGCGGGCGACGAAGGTGGCGTGCGCCATCCACAGCAGCGGGGCGACCATGACCAGGAGCAGCGACGTGGCGTTGACCCCCCCGACGGTGAGGGTCACGAGGGCGAACAGCGCCGGGTCCCGCCATCCGCCGCGGCGCACCGACCGGGCCGCCAGCGCGACCAACCAGGGCAGACCGGCGAACGGCAGGAGGATGACCGAGATGCGGGCGCCGTAGTCCAACAGGTAGGGGCTGAGCGCGTAGGCGAACGAGGCCACCGTCGCCCCGCTCGACCGCCAGTGGAGCTCCCGCAGCAGGAATCGGACGCCCAGGCCCGCGGCCGCGATGATCGTCCCGAGCCAGAGGCGTTGGGCGATCCAGTCGGGCACCCCGACGGTCTGCATCAGCCAGTAGTAGGGACCCATCGGCCAGAGGTAGCCGATGTTCTGGTGGGTGATGGTTCCGAGGCCGATGTTCGGGTCCCACATCGACACCGCCCGTGACAGCAGCCGGGCGGGATCCAGGTACAGGTAGGTCTTGGTGTCGGCGCCGATTCGGCCCGGCTTGGTCAACAGCAGGGGGACGTAGGCGACGACGACCAGCAGGACCGCGCCGAGCGCCGGGCGCCGTCGGGGCCGGTCGGCTGCGGGG
>Ga0073899_10000918_pt1 | contig 27282 bp, 25 predicted proteins | sample KloWWTmetaKNB5Ph_FD_88975 | JGI IMG/M metagenome (GOLD analysis project Ga0073899, IMG submission 88975) | Active sludge microbial communities from Klosterneuburg, Austria, studying microevolution and ecology of nitrifiers - Klosterneuburg... | ecosystem: Engineered > WWTP > Aerobic digester >... | reverse complement strand
TCTGGGTGCTCGCTCTTCTTAGCTAGGCAAAAACCCTTCACCGTGGCAGTGGTCGCCCCGCGGGTCAGTTTTGGCATAGGCATCGTGCCAAATAGGAATCCTGGCTTCGTGCGAATCACCGGGGTGAGCGTCCGATCGCCCACCAGCATCCCCAGCCGACCATCCATAAAGCGTTGTACGGCGCTGCGTTGGGCCAGTTCACCGGAGGTGTACACGTGGTCTGGATCGCGCAGCAATCGAAGAAGCGGACGAATGCCAGCCAACGATTGGGGGGTGTCCAAGGTCAGTTTCGTGGGCTTGGCAGGGTCATCGACTAGCGAGCCACCACTGGACAAGATGAAGGGCGCAAAGTGGTTCAGATCGCGGGGAACCTCAACGCCACGCGAACGTGGAGTCGATGCTTTGCGGGCCGCCTTGGCGAACTGTTGGAAACTCCACCCCGATGACGCATCCGGAGGGGTGTCTCCCTTAGGAACCAAGGTCCGAAGCTTCACCAACGCCGGGTTGTAGTAGACGACCAACGGTGAGACCTCGGTCGGCATGCACTGGAGGTGGGCGTCGGCGCTGTAGGTCTCAAGCGCAGTGCGTTCGTAGCCGTCGCCGAAGTCGAGTTCGCGTGCACCGAGGAGTTCATCAACGGGCCGACTCAGGCCCTCGCTGCGCATAGCGGCAAGGTCAGCTTGGGTGACCATAAACAAGTCCGGGATGGTGCCCGCCTTCGCCTGATCGCGCACCGAGGCCACGGTCGTTGCGTGATCAGCAAAGGTCTGAAGCTTCACTTTGACCTTGGGGTATTGGACCTCAAAGCTCTTCACCAAGGCTGAGTAGGTCATGAGCACCGGCTCTGAGCCATACACAGCAAGCGAAATCGTGGCAGGCGGGGCCGGGGCCTTGCTGGGCTCTGGGCCCGCCCCTGGGGCGGTGCAACTGCTGAGCCCGAGCGCGCAAGCAACAGCGGTGGCGGTGACGCTCCAGCGCAGCATGAGGTCCCTCCCGATAGGCATGTGTAACGACACCCTAGCCCGATCTCCAATCACGCATGACGTGTGCGGCGCACGTACAGTGCCGTGCATGGACCGATCCCGCCGTCACCATCGCCCCGCGCTCCCGGGGGCTGAGATGTTCGAGTCCGTTGTCGGCGGAATTGATCCTGCCCTCATGAGCGAGGCGGCCGAGCGTTGTGCCACGGCCCTGGTGCGGGGAACGGGACCAGGCGACGACGACGTCGTACGTCGACTCATCACTCTGGCTGACTCTGAGGGTTTGGATTCATTGGCTCAGGTGTGGTCTCACGCACCACCAGATTCCATAGCCGGCGCCCTCTGGCGGCTGTATCTGCTGCGCACCTTCGTTTATAACTCCCCCAACCAGGCGGCCGCTGAATATGCCGCGGGACGCCCCAATTCAGGGGCCGCTGACGTAGTGGCAGGCGTCGTGGACCCTCCGGGCCCCGACGAGGTGAGGGCGCTCGTCGACACAGTGCTCAGTGGAGTGGCGCAGGCGGACTTCGCTGACGCGTTGTTTAGAGGTGCAGCCTTCGCACACGTGGTGGCCCTGGGCCGGGCAAGGCTCAACGCCGCCGATGCGCAGCAGTCTGCTCGATTGGCCACCTTGGCCGAACAACTCCATCACGCTGGCCGTTTGGAACTCGCCGGTCATCTAGGTGACATCAGTTAGCCTTAGCGACGCGTCGGGCTGTGGCAGCCCCGGGTCCCAAATAAAGCCGCTACGAGCGGCCACGCGCCGTGAGGCGCTCCCAGCCCGGCGCGCCTAATCATGAGGAGGTTCTGGTGAGGCTGCCTCGCATCCGGTTGGTCTGGCCACATCGGTGGTTGCCGCGCCGCACACCGGCTCCCGCTCCGACTCCCCCGCCGGTCCCCGCTCAGGTGCCAGTTCTAGGTGATGGTGTCGCTGAACCTGGCGAGGTGGTGTGGGCTTGGGTGCCTTATGAAGAAGACCCCAGCAGAGGCAAAGACCGTCCAGTCTTGGTGATCGAACGCACCGAACACACCGTGTGGGTGCTACCGATGACCAGCGTCGATCACGATCGCGATGCTGCCCAAGAGGCGGCCGAGGGTCGATTCTGGATGGATATTGGCACCGGCAATTGGGATGTTCACCACCGACCATCCGAAGTGCGCCTCGACCGAATCGTTGAAATCGACGATGCGCAGGTGCGCCGCGAAGGCGCCGCCCTCGACCCAGTCTTGTTTGCCCAAGTCATCCATGCCGCAGCGGCCTACCGCTAGGCGTCTAGCAGTGTCCTGATGCGCTGATCGGACACTTTGATTGGCGTGCCCAATTGTTGGGCCCACAACGAGACCCGGTACTCCTCAAGCAACCAGCGGACTTGAGTCATCCCCGCACCCATCACAGCGACGTCCTCCACTCGGTGTGACCAGGCGCTTTGGAGTGGCGAGATCCGATCCATCAGTTCGCGGTCTTTAGCCACCTGCCCGCTCAACCGTTGGGCTCGTAGCTTCAGCGCGGCTAGATAGCGTGGGTAGTGCACCAGCGCCGGCCCCGCCTCGGCAATGAATCCAGCTTTGATCAAACCGCTCAGTTGCCGTGCCATATCTGTGCGAGCGGGCAGTTCCACCATCTCTGCTCGGCCACTGAGCGCCTTATCGACCTCACGCCATGCAGCCAAGATGTCGATGACCAGTCGCAGCACCTGGTTGCTGCGCTCCGTGACCTCGGACTTGGCCTGGGCCAAGGCAGTTTCGAACGCGGCCTCGTCTCGCACGTCGACGAGTTCAGCTGTGTCGAGAGCATTGAGAACGCAGTCATTGAGCAATTCCCCCACCGAGGAGTACGGCGACCCGGCCAGCACCAACTTCTCGGTGTTGGAGAGCCCAGTGGCCAAGTCAGGAGCGGGCGTGTTGATCGCGAGGAGGCGGCGTACTCCTAGCCGGTGGCGGGCACTTTGTTCATCGACGCTCGTGGCGATGACTACTCCCACGCCGTCACCCTCATCGTTCAGGGCAGGAAAGCCCACGACTTCGTGTCCGGCACGAACTTGTCGAAACGTGGGTTCCAAGGTCCCGAAGGCCCAGTGGCGTTGAGCGGTGCTGGTGATGCCAGCGTGCTGGGCCACATGAGCCACTGCCTGTTCAAACGAGGCTCGCAACGGCGCCTTGAGTGCTTCGAGGTCGCGACCTGTGGCCACCACCTCCCCCTCGCCGTCAACGACGCGATATCGAGGGCGCAGATGGGCCGGCACAGCGTCGTAGTTCCAGGCATCGGCGGGCACATGCACCCCAGTGCGCGCGCGCAAGTAGCTGCTCAACGAGGTGGTCAGCGGCTCATCACCTGGGGTGACATCGGCGAGGAACTTGCGAGCCATGTCTGGCACGGGCACAAAGCTGACCCGCAAGTGTTTGGGCAGCGACCTGATCAACGCGATGACCAGTTCTTCGCGAACTCCAGGCACATGCCAGCTGAAATCTGCCTCACTGACTTGATTCAGAGTCGCCAAGGGCACATCGAGGGTGACTCCGTCACGTTCATCACCTGGTGAGAAGTGGTAGCTCAGCGTGAGGTCCCAGGTGCCTTGGGTCCAGGTGCTGGGGAACTGGGCAGCGGTGGGACCGACACCTTCGCGCACCAACATCGCCGGGTCAAAGGTGAGCAGATCGGGTTGAGAGCGCCGGGTCTTGCGCCACCAGGAGTCGAAATGCGACCCGCTGACCACCTCTGCGGGCACCTTGGCGTGATAAAAGTCGAACAACGTGCCCTCATCAACCACGATGCCTCGACGCCGAGCCCGATGCTCTAGCTCTTGAGCCTCATCGAGTAGGCGCCGGTTCTCTTCGGTGAATCGATGCTGGTTGTGCCACTCCCCTTGCACCAAGGCGTGCCTGATGAACAGTTCGCGGGCCAACTCTGGATCGTGCTGAGCAAACGACGCGAGTCGTTGGGCGACTAACGGCACCCCAAACAACGTCACGCGCTCATAGGCCATCACCTGGGCCCGTTTGCGTGACCAATGCGGCTCTGACCACTGGCGCTTGACCAGGTGCGCGCCCAGCCGCTCGGCCCAGGCTGGATTGATCGCTGCGACCTGTCTCCCCCACAGGCGGCTGGTCTCGACCAACTCACCCGCCATCACGAAATCCGGTTGGCTGCGATGCAGTGCGGAGCCAGGGAAGATGGAGAACTTCGCGTTGCGGGCGCCCAGGTACTCCTTACGACGCTCATCGCGCAGGCCAATGTGCGAGAGCAGACCGCTGAGCAACGCCTGATGGATCGCATCGCCATCGGGAGTGTCGGCGGGGTGCCCAGGTCGCAGTCGACTTTGGCGAGCGACCTGACGAATCTGAGTTTCAAGTTCTTGCCACTCACGGATGCGCAAGTAGTTGAGGTGCTCCTCTTTGCACATCCTCCTGAAAGCACTGGAGGACAGGTCACGCTGTTGGGTGCGCACGTGCTGCCACAGGTTGAGCCAGCCAAGGAAATCTGAGCGGGGATCCTTGAAACGCGCGTGGAGTTGGTCTGCGCGAGCCCGATGCTCCACTGGGCGCTCGCGCGGGTCTTGGATCGACAACGCTGCCACGATGACCAACACCTCGCGCAGGCAACCGAGTCGATCGGCCTCCACCACCATGCGACCGAGTCGTGGGTCAATGGGCAATCTGGCCAAGGTGCGGCCCAAACGAGTGATGTGACCCGAACTCGAAAGCGCAGCCAACTCCTGGAGCGTCTGCTGGCCCGCCTTGATATTGCGCGAATCGGGTGGCTCCACAAACGGGAACCTCGCCATCTCGCCCAGCCGCAGGGCGGCCATCTGCAAGATCACGCTGGCCAAGTTGGTGCGCAGGATCTCGGGCTCAGTGAAGTCAGGACGAGCCTCAAAGTCAGCTTCGTCGTACAACCTGATGGCGATGCCAGGCCCCACGCGGCCGCAGCGACCGGCCCGCTGATTGGCCGAAGCCTTGCTCACAGGCTCGATCGGCAAGCGCTGCACCTTGGTTCGCACCGAATAGCGAGAGATGCGCGCCAGCCCGGAATCAATCACGTAACGCACACCAGGCACAGTCAAAGACGTCTCGGCAACGTTGGTGGCCAACACCACGCGACGCCGGGTGTGAGCAGCAAAGACACGGTGTTGCTCGGCTGCTGAGAGCCTGGAATAGAGCGGGACGATGTCGAATCCGCCGCGAGAGTTCGCAGGTCCTTCGCTTAGGTTGCCCAGGGCCTCTGCAACGTCCTTGATCTCGCGTTCACCGGGCAAGAACACCAAGATGTCGCCGGTGCCTTCTGCGCATAGTTCCTTGACCGCATCGAGGATCGCCTCCGTCTGATCGCGTACGACGACCTCACCCTCCTCATCGAGGTCATCAGGCACCTCGGTGAGCGGCCGGTATCTCACCTCGACGGGATAGGTGCGGCCGGTGACTTCGATAACAGGAGCGTTGTTGAAGTGTTCGGAGAAGCGATCCACATCGATCGTGGCCGAGGTGATGATCACCATCAGATCAGGTCTCTTGGGCAGCAAACGCTTGAGGTACCCCAAGATGAAGTCGATGTTGAGGCTGCGCTCGTGAGCCTCGTCGATGATCAAAGTGTCGTACTTGCGCAATTGCGGATCGTGCTGAAGTTCGGCGAGCAAGATGCCATCGGTCATCACCTTGATGGCGCTACGGGGGCTGGTGTGGTCGGTGAATCTGACTTGGTAACCGACCTCCTCCCCAAGCTGCACCCCAAGCTCTTCGCTGAGGCGCTCGGCCACACTGCGGGCCGCAATTCGTCGCGGTTGGGTGTGTCCGATCAGCCCAGATGAGCCTCGACCAAGCTCGAGACAGATCTTGGGTAACTGGGTGGTCTTGCCACTGCCGGTCTCGCCCGCAACCACCACAACTTGGTTGCCTCGAAGCGCCGCGATGATGTCGTCGCGGCGCTGGGAGACAGGGAGTTCAAGGGGGTAAGTGATCTTCACAGCGGCGTCCAGTCTGCCCCACGCGGGGGTGCTTGCCGAATTAGTTTGCCTGGGCGTGAGTGCGTGCGATCAGGTCGTTGAGCAAGGCCGCACCCGTGTGAGCATCGTCGATCGTGACTGCGTAGACCGACCCATCGGTGCGTTGCACGACGATCCCGTCCCCACTGCGCAACACCGAAGCGGCCTTGCCGAACATCCGAAGGCTGCCGCGGTAACCCCAGCCACCCCAGTCTCGAGGGCGAATCACCTCCGCGTGAGCGTTGGCAAGTTCTGAGAGCGGCACGTGCAATTGCGGCCACCCCAACGGCCCCCACGATGTGATGAGCCCGCGGGCATCAACGCTCACACGCAGCCTGGAGGTCGTCATCGCGACGAAAGACAAGCACACCAACAGCGCGGCAGGAACCCAGTAACCCAAGACCCCTGCCACCACTGCGACTGCGAGTGCTGCGCCCACAAGTAGCCACGGCCACCGCACTCGCACCTGTTGAGTCCACGAGGCAATTTCGTGGGGGCCAAGACCCAACCCTGCTCCGCCTCCTGGGTGAGGGTCTGGGAGAACGCCTCCCGAGCCTGCGGCTACCAACGCCGCGACCAGCAGGGGCACTCCGACGATCAGAGCTATGGCGACCACGGAGGGACCGTGCGCGCCTTGGGTTGAGGTGAGGCCGGCTTGAGTCACCACGGTCCAGATTGCGATGCCGGTCGGCAGGCTCGCAAAGAAAGTCCACAGCCACAGCCACATTGAGCGCGATGCCTTTGTGGAGAGCTTCCACGCGCTAAAGAGGGCCAACCCAGCCGCGGTGACACTGCAGGTCATCACGATCCACCAAAACACATTGACGGGGACCCATGAGTTGGCGACTCCATCGAAGCCAAAGTGCGTGGCGACCGAGTCAGGCATGGAAGGTCTGGCGAGAACACCGAGTAGGACGGTGACTAGGGCACTTGCCATTGCCACACATGCAGGTAGAACTTTGCGAGTCATAGCGCCTCCTGAACGAGTCTGAGGATCTCGGAGTCGCTCTTGCCTACGTGACGGGCCGCAGCGACCAACGAATGGATCTGCTCGTGCAGTTGAGCTTCCCCCGGCACCTGCGCGACAACCGTGACGTTGCGCCCACGACGCATGTCAACGAGTCCTTCATCGCGCAGTTCGGAGTAGGCCGCGCGCACGGTGTGCATATTGACTCCCAATGCGGCTGCCAACTCTCTGACCGTAGGTAAAACGTCGCCTACGCCAACCTCTCCTCGCCCGATGCTGCCGCGCACGCTGGCGGCAATCTGGACGAAGAGAGGTTGACCTGAGGTGGGATCAACCCTAACGAGCATAGTTCTATTTATAACAGAACTATGCTCGCTTTGCTAGGAGGGATGTTTAGTTGGTTGAGGGCGAAGTTGACGGCTGGGCAGGTTGCGCCGGTTGACCCGGCTGTTGCGGCTGGCCGAGGTCACCCATGCAGCCACCCATGCGGCCTGATCCAGGCTGGCCCATGTGACCCGGTCCCATGTGCCTGCGACCGTCTTCGCCAAACATTCCGCGATGCTTCATCACGATGTCGTGACGACGATCCATCATGCGGTGATGAGCGGAGGCCGCCCCCACGCCTGCTCCCATCAGGCCACCAAGGATCAGTGTGATCAGGGCAGTCGCAAGCAGCGCCTTCCAACTCCACAAGCGATCGCGCCATGAGGGCTTCGTCGCCACAGGAGCTGCGGGTTGGGCCTGAGCCTGTGCGGGCTCAGCGCCTTCGGTTGGTTCAGTCGGGTTGTTGTCATTGCTGACGTCTTCAGTGCTCATGGGCTTCACTGTGGTGGACCAACCTGTGCCGTAGCTGTGTGCATCATGTCGGTTTGCCAGCAGTTCATTGTGGATCATTCACAGGTGGCACACAGGGACTACATAGCTGGATCTGCGTCCAGTGAGGCAGGCTAGAGGCATGCCCACTCCCTCCCAGGCACCCCTCCTGACGCGCGCTGATGGCTCACCCCTTCGGGTCCTTGTTGTCGATGACGAGGCCAACATCGCGGAGTTACTTCGTATGGCGTTGCGCTACGAAGGCTGGGACGTCGATACAGCGTTAACTGGCGCCAAGGCGGTCGCGAGTGCTCGCGCCAATCGTCCCGATGCCGTGGTGCTCGACATGATGCTTCCCGACTTCAATGGGATGGAAGTGCTCGCCAAGCTCAGAGCCCAACACCCCGACGTGCCCGTGCTGTTCTTGACTGCCAAAGACTCCGTCGAAGACCGAATCGCTGGACTGACCGCTGGTGGCGATGACTACGTGACCAAGCCCTTCTCACTGGAGGAGGTCGTGGCCAGACTGCGCGGGCTGATGCGTCGTACTGGAGCCAGCGACGCGGCGATGGAGAATTTGCTCACTGTTGGCGACCTGGTCATGGATGAAGACGCCCATGAGGTACGACGAGGCGGGGAGGACATCGCCTTGACCGCCACAGAGTTTGAACTGTTGAGGTACCTGATGCGCAACCCCAAGCGAGTGCTTTCGAAGGCCCAGATTCTCGACCGGGTCTGGAACTACGACTTTGGCGGCCAAGCCAATGTCGTTGAGCTCTATATCTCCTACCTCCGCAAGAAGGTCGATGCGGGCCGCGAGCCCATGATCCACACCATGCGTGGTGCCGGCTACGTCTTGAAGCCCGCCGAATGAATGCGCTCGGCGACCTGCCCCGCACTCTGAGCTTCCGACTCATCGTCACCGCCGTCGCGTTGGTGGCACTGGTGAGCATGCTGTTGGCCGGAGTGACAACAGTGCTGATGCGCAGTTACCTGGTGGGCAAGTTGGATCAACAGGTGATGGCAGTGGTTGGTGCACATGAAGTTGACCGCGACGATCACGGCCCCATGCACGACAGGCCCATGAGTAGCGGCCCTATGGACGCTGAACCTTTGCGCTGTGGTCCTGGCCCCAACTCCCGAGCGCTCAGGGTGACCGCACTTGGGGTCGGTGGAGTTCTCAATGAAACCTGCGCCTATACCTCAGTTAGCGCGCGCAATCTGGCTCAGCTCTCACGAGTGCCCATGGACGGTCGCGCCCACAACGTCAACCTCCGCGGCATTGGGCACTACCGGGTAATGGCTGGCAAGAACTCCAATGGCCAGACCGTGATCGGTGGCTTGCCGATGAATGACATCACCGACACGATTCGCAATCTTCTTGCGTTTTCCATGGTCCTCGCCGTCGGTGGCACCGTGATGGCTGGCGTATTGGGCGGCGTGTTGGTGCGGCGACAACTGCGTCCACTTCGGGCTGTCGCAGCGACCGCTCACGAGGTCACCCGAGTGCCACTAGATGAGGGCGATCAGTCCACGTTGGTGCGAGTGCCGGCCTCCTTGACTGACGAGCGCACCGAAGTTGGCCAAGTTGGCTCCGCGCTCAACACCCTGCTCGATCACGTCGATGCCGCACTCGATGCCCGACACCGAAGCGAATTGCAGGTGCGCCAATTTGTGGCTGACGCCTCCCACGAATTGCGCACTCCCCTCTCCACGATTCATGGGTACGCCGAACTGTCTCGTCGTACTCCTGATGACGCGAACGCACTCAGTCACGCCATGACCAAGGTGGAGACCGAAGCTCACCGGATGTCAGGCCTTGTGGAGGACCTGCTGTTGCTGGCCCGACTCGACTCCGGACGCCCGCTTCAACGCCAAAGCGTTGACCTCACCCGATTACTCCTTGAGGCATCCAGCGATGCCCAACTTCTGGGGCCCGAGCACGTGTGGCGACTCGATCTTCCGGCCGAGCCAGTCTTGGTGACCGGTGATGAGCAGCGATTGCACCAGGTGATCACCAACCTGATGAATAACGCCCGTCAACACACTCCGACCGGCTCTCAGGTCACGGTGGGCACTCGCGTGGACGCTGGCACGGTCTCACTGTGGGTTCACGACAACGGCCCCGGCATCCCCACCGAACTTCAGCCCACAGTCTTTGAGCGCTTCACCCGCGGCGACTCTTCACGCACTCGCTCCTCGGGAGGCGCTGGGCTAGGGCTCTCACTCGTGCACGCCATCGTCGCTGCCCACGGCGGCACCGTCGAACTGCGCAGCCAACCTGGAGACACGACGTTCACCGTGAGCTTGCCCAATCCGGAGTAGCCCGAATATCCGATAGCTCGTGGGCCCAACCCACTAAGCCCACGTCAATAGGCCCAGGTCAGTGAAGTCTGCGAAGATTCCCCCGTGCCTACCGATCGCCAGTGGATCACCTTTTTGGTGGCCTCGTTCCTGTTCATTCAGGTCCCTGGCCCGAGCCTGCTCTTCGCGATCGGCAGAGCGCTCACAGTGGGCCGTCGCGATGCCTTGCTTTCGGTCGTCGGCAACGCCGTCGGCATGATCGCGCAGGCCGCTCTACTCGCCGTAGGACTCGGCACCTTGGTGGCCACGAGTGCCACCGCATTCACGGTCGTGAAGTTCATCGGCGCTGCCTATGTGATCTACCTCGGTGTCCAAGCGATCAGGCATCGCAAAGATGCCTCCCTAGCAATGACAACCACCCAACCCACCACACGCGATCAGCACCCGGTGCGCACCGGGTTCACCGTCGGGGCAACTAATCCCAAGACCATGGTGTTCTTTGCTGCCTTCTTGCCCCAGTTCGTCGACCCATCACGGGGTCACGCGGTGCTGTGGACGGTCCTGCTTGGGGTGGTTTTCGGGGTGATGGCCGTGCTCTCAGATTCCGTGTGGACCTTGATGGCCGCCCAAGCCAGACTCTGGTTCGCCAAGCGGCCCCAGCGACTCGACCACCTCAGCACCGCAGGCGGAGCCATGATGATCGCACTGGGTGTGACACTGGCCAGCGCCTCAGCGGAGTAATGGCTAGGCAAATCGAGGTGTGGGTGGGTGTGGCCAATGCGGACCACCCACCCTGCGGCCAGTGAGTTCACTCCACGCCAGCATCAAGACCACGTGACGGTCTCCCCCAGCCCAAGGCTCAGGAGCCCACTGAGCACTAGCCCAATGCAGCAGGTCAGGATCTTCAACGACCTCGCACGTGCCGTGCGCGATCACACTCCACCCACGATGATGCACCGGGTCTAGGTGGTCTGCCTCAAACGCGATCGGCTGTCCCTTGGCGTAAGTGGCCAGTTCGGAGTACGCCGCGGTACGGAAAACAATGCGGTCCTTATGCACCGAATAGTTGACCGGGACGATGCGAGGTCCTTGTGGAGTGGTGACAGCCACGCGCCCGACCACCATCGTGGTGAGCAACTCACGGCACTCCGACTCATCAAGCACCACCAACGCATCCATGGGGTCATGCTGCTACCGATCACCTAGTTAGCGCTAGCGTCAGCGCGAAACTAGCGATCTATCGACGGGAGACCCCTGATGCACCTGCACGGAGCGGTTGTAGCGATCACTGGGGCTGGCTCGGGAATCGGCCGGGCGTTGGCACTCGCGTGCCAGTCACGAGGAGCCCGGGTCTCAATCTGTGATCTCGATGAGGTGGGCCTAGCCCAGACGCACTCGATGCTGGGGTCGCAGGTGCACGCACAGGTAGTCGATGTCAGCGACCGGGCCCAGGTGCGCGCTTATGCCGCCTCAGTCGCTGAGCATTTTGGGATGGTCAACGTCATCATCAATAACGCCGGGGTGACCTATTCGGGCCCCATCACCGATGTGGAGTACGACGACTTCGAGTGGCTCATGGGCATCAACTTCTGGGGCGTGGTTTACGGCACCAAGGAGTTCCTGCCCTACCTGATCGAGTCAGGCAGCGGGCACATCGTGAACCTCTCTAGCCTCTTTGGCCTCGTCTCAGTGCCAACTCAAGCGGCCTATAACTCAGCGAAATTCGCCGTGCGTGGCTTCACCGAATCGGTTCGCCAGGACCTGATCGTCGCCGGGCTACCTGTGGCCGTGACGTGCGTTCATCCAGGCGGGGTCAAGACCGGCATTGCTCGCAACGGTCGCTCGACTCAGGGCCAAGATCATCACGCCAACAGTCGTCGCTTTGAGGAAGAACTGGCCCGATTGACGCCCGATCAGGCAGCCCAGATCATCGTGAAAGCCATTGAGCGAGACAAACCCCGGGTGCTTGTGGGCATCGACGCGCACATCTTGCACAACCTGGCGAAGTTCCTGGGAGCCAGATACCAAGGGCTCTACGCCAAGGTGGCTTCTCGCTCGAATTAGAGGCTGGCTAGCGCATGCAGCCAACGCATCGAGGCCTGCACGCTAAATGCGCCGGTGCGAGCACTGAGCCCGCGCTGCACCTCGTCGAGCGCGTGCAAGGCGTTGGTCACCACACGGTCGGGGTAGTCGCCACGGCGTTGGGCGAACTCGTCTTCGTCCTCAACCCACACCCGCCCACTGGGCCCGCGGAGTACGTCGAGATCGAGGTCGAAGTAATTGACAGTGGCCTCATCCCAGTCTGGCGGTGTAGCGATGTCGACGTACGCATTCACGACCCGTTCGTCGGCGAAGAACCTAGCCACCCACCAGCCCTCGTGCGGAGCCAAGATCACCTGGTCGCAATGGGCGTTCAGACTGGCTCCCGGGCGGGCGATGTAGGTGCCTTGGGAGACTCCGAGCCACTCGCCATGCTCATCACTGCCGAGGTATCGCGCGTCGTACTCCCAGTGCGGAGTCTCAGGCCACTTGTGTGCCATGACCCGAAACACTCGCGCGCTCATGCCCGACACCTCTTCACCACCCTCGCAGGGTACCCAGCCTGCGGCTAGGGTTTGGGTCACGACCTGCATCTAAGCCTGTCGAATCTCGCGGGGAGATTCCGACAGCCTCTAGGAGGAACTCCATGACCCAAGCGCCAACACCGTTGACCCCACCTGATGCGTCGCTCACGCTGAGCGCGGCTGAGGCGCCTGCACCCGTCGTGGAGACTCAGGCACCGGCGATGGCCCCTCAGATCGCTCCTGAGGCGGTGCCAGCGCTCGACCTCAAGGTTGAATCCTTCATGGAAGCTTTGGCGAGTGCTTCACCCAAGAGCCCCGAATACGCGACGCAAGCCGAAAACGTTCGCACGATGGGTGATGCAGACATCCGCGCGGCTGCTGAGACCAGCAACCGCATGTTGAACAAGCCGGTTAAGGCGCTCAAAGAAGGTGGCCTTGCCGAAGGTTCCGTGGTCGGCAAGACCTTGCTGGAGTTGCGGCGCACTGTCGAAGATCTCGACCCCAGCGGCCAGCATGGGGCTCGCAGGTGGCTTGACTGGCTACCTTTTGGCGACAAGGTGACTGACTACTTCCGTCGCTACCAGTCGGCCCAGACTCAGCTCAATGCGATCTTGCATTCACTACGCAATGGCCAAGACGAACTCACCAAAGACAACGTGTCTCTCAACTTGGAGAAGACCAACCTGTGGAACATCATGGGGCGGCTCAACCAGTACATCTACATCGCCGAACGCCTCGACGCGCGCATGGCAGCCAAGATTGCTGAGCTTCAAGTCACTGACCCAGAAGCAGCCACTGCGCTGTCTCAAGACGTGCTGTTCTATGTGCGTCAAAAGCACCAGGATCTGCTCACTCAACTTGCGGTGTCGATCCAGAGCTACCTAGCCATCGACGTCATCATCAAGAACAACATCGAGTTGATTAAGGGCGTCGATCGCGCCACCACGACCACAGTGTCTGCGCTGCGCACCGCGGTGATCGTCGCTCAAGCATTGGGCAACCAGAAGTTGGTGCTCGACCAGATCACGGCCCTCAACACCACCACGTCGGGGATGATCCAACGCACCTCCGAGATGCTGCGCGATAACTCCGCGAAGATCCAGGAGCAGGCGGCGTCTTCGACGATCGGCATGGAGCAACTCCAAGCTGCGTTCCAAAACATCTACGCCACCATGGACTCCATCGACCAGTTCAAACTCAAGGCTCTCGATTCGATGGCCGAGACCATCGGCGTGCTGGAGACCGAAGTCGACAAGTCGCGCGCCTACCTTGACCGGGTGCGGGCCCAAGACTCTCGTTCGGCTGCTGGCGCACTCGACCTTGAAACCCCACCAGGATCGAGCCGTTAACCGAGGTGGGCATCGGCGACTGGTTCGGATTCGGCAAGGAGAAGAAGTCCTCTTCTCCTGCTTTGCCTGCGCCTCCCACGGAGGCTGATCTTGAGCAGGCGTTACAGCGGGTTGCGACCATGTGCAGTGAGGGCCACGCGCCTCCGGTTGTGACTTCCCGAGTGAGTCGAATCAGCAGCACCATCCGTCTCACACTCCCCCGACTTCGCCAGATGGGTCTGGGCAGCATGGACGCATATTCGGTGATGGCCACGGCCTCTGACTACCTGCCCGAGGCCGTAGGTGGCTACCTACGTTTACCTCGCGACTGGGCCGACACCCGGCCTGTCGATGGCTACAAGACCTCCTTGATGCTGCTGGTGGAGCAGTTGGAACTGCTCGGGTCAACGATGGACAAGATCTTCGACGCAGCTAACCGAGCCGACGCACAAGCGTTGATTGCGCACGGAAAGTTTCTTCAAGCCCGCTTTGGCACCCACGACTCCCTCACTCCCAACGCCCCGGTTCCGGCCGAGCCCACGTCATCCTTGGACCTATAGATGAGCCACAACCTCGCCGAATCGATCGCAGCCCTGCTCGATGTGGCTGCCGCTGCAGGCATTTCAGAAGATGTCGCGCGGGCCGAGGCCGAGGCGCTTGCCGCGACCGTCGCCGAGCCTGCCACCGGCGCTTACCTTGACTGGAGTGCACAAACCGGGGGTGGCCGCTCGGCTCAAGAATTTGCTGACGCAGCATCGCGCGGGCGCCGGTTCCGCACGTCGCCGACCCCTTCGATGGCCGCTCTTTCTTTGGCCAAGAGCCCGCAGGCTGCTGACTATGCCCGCGCGCTTGCCGACGTCGCCACTGCTGCCTGCGGACTTGGCGAGGAGAACCCCCGCAGCGTCGGAAATGCGACCACTGCTGCTGCCTCGCAACTGACCGGCATCAGTGCCCCCGCACCAAGGGCCCCTGCCTCTCCCTCAGCGTCGGAAACTCTTGAACAGCGTGCAGGGTCGGTGTTGGCTGGGGTGCTGGCTCAGCTAGGCGAGGTACGTCGGCGCATCGACGACATGCGGGTCACCCCTGGATCAAGCCTGGATCTGGGTGAGGTTGACGCACATGCCCCCGGCGCCTTCCCAGGACTCACCTCAGGCACCCCCAGCTCGACCCCACCACCGGAACCGAACCCCAGCGCACCTCAGGCTGGGCCGGCCGATGCTGCCACGCAAACTCAAGCCGACCCTGCGTCGCAACCGACGGCACCGCCTGAGCCCGAGCCCACCAAGAGCGTCGAAGAACTCCTCGCCGAACTCGATGCCCTCGTCGGCCTCACCGAGGTGAAGGCCGAGATCCATCGCCAAGCTGCGGTTCTGCGTGTCGAGGGGATGCGGGCTAAGGCTGGATTGAAGTCCCCCACCATCACCAGACACCTCATTTTCACCGGCAACCCGGGCACCGGTAAGACGACGGTGGCCAGGTTGGTCGCTGGGATTTATCGAGCCCTCGGGCTGCTCAGCAAGGGTCAATTGGTCGAGGTTGACCGCTCGGAGTTGGTGGCCGGTTATCTAGGACAGACCGCGATCAAGACTGCTGAGATCGTCGCCAAAGCGGTTGGCGGCGTGTTGTTCATCGATGAGGCCTACTCACTCGCCGGTGACCAGTACGGCACCGAGGCCGTCGACACCTTGGTCAAGGAGATGGAGGATCGCCGCGATGACCTAGTCGTGATCGTGGCGGGATATCCGGTGCCGATGGAGTTCTTCATCGCACAGAACCCCGGACTAGCCAGCCGGTTCCGGACCACGATCGACTTTCCCGACTACACCAACGAGGAACTGGTGGAGATCTTCACCGGCATGGCCCAAGGTGCTGATTACGACGCCGGTCCCGAGGTCGTGGCCGCCGTACTTGCGATTGTGCAGAGCACCCCTCGGGGCCCGACCTTCGGCAACGCCCGAGCGGTGCGCAACCTGCTCGAAGCCGCAGTGGGTCGCCATGCCTGGCGCTTGCGCGATATCGAGGCGCCCACAGTGGCTCAACTTCGCACGTTGTTGCCTCAAGACTTCGACGCCAACGATGCCGCGGCCCCCGAGTCAGGGGAACCAAGCCAGTCTGGCGAAGCGTTGGCCACTGTGACCCCAGGCGTGACATCAGGCGAGGACCAAGCAGTCGACTCGGCCCAGCCACCAGTCCAACCCGCTGCTGCTAACCCCGAGCCCACATCAGAAGTTTCAGCACAGACCGACCAGGAGGGCACATGAGCGCAACCAGTGTTCAAGCCGCACCCAAGCCTGCACAAAAGGCGGTGAGTAAGGCCCCTTCTGCATCCAAAGATCTGGCACATCAAGACACGCCCGCCCTCTTGCGTCGCTGGCAAGCGATCGCTTCCCTTGCCTGCGTGTTCTTCGCCGTCCTGACGTGCACAGGTTTGTTGCTCACGTGGCAAGCCAACACTCGAGCAGCAGCCGATGCCGATCAGGTGAGTCGAGTCCAAGACGTGCAAAGCGACCTTTTCAGGGCTGACGCGCTAGCAACCAACGCGTTCTTGGTTGGCGGACTTGAGTCTCCCGCGCACAGGCAGTCCTATGACGAGGCGATCGCCAGCGTGACTGAGGGCATCGCCGCTGCGGCCGCCGAACAACCCGCCGACCGCGACGCCCTGGCTGCGCTCAACTTGCGGGTTCTCAATTACGCCCAAAGCATCCAAGAAGCTCGCGCCAACAACCGACAAGGTTTCCCCGTCGGAGCGCAGTATCTCAAGCAAGCCAGCAGCGACTTGAGATCGGCAGCGCTGCCCATCGCGGCTGCTTTGGTCCAGGCCAACCAAGACCGCGCCACCTCTGAGATTCTCGGGGCTTGGACCCTGGCCTTCCTTGCCGCCGGAGTGCTCACACTTGCGGTGCTGTGGTGGGTCAACCGCCGGTTGGCGGCGATGTTTAAGCGTCGGTTCAACCTAGGCCTGCTGTGGGCAGCTATGGCTGTGCTTGGACTCACCATCGCTGCGACCGCACTTGGGTTCACCGACTCCTCAGCCAGATCAACCCTCTACCAAGAGTCGTTCCTGCCCGGTGTTGCCGCTGCACAAGCGCGTACGTCGGGCAACGACGCCCGCTCCAACGAGGCCTTGCGACTTATCGCCCGGGGCTCCGGAGCCGCCTACGAAGAGAGTTGGATCACCGCCAGCCAACTCACCACTGGTGGGCTTGGGGCAGCGGGCTTGGACGGTTTGAACTCCAGTTGGGCCAAATACGCCACCGCTCACCAAGAGATTGTGAAACTCGACCAATCGGGTGCTTGGGAGAAGGCCGTTGCTGCGGCAACCGATGAGGATCAAGCGGCAAGCACGTCGTTCGAAACCTTCGACAAGGCCGCGCAAAACAGGGCAGCATCAAGTCTGAGCGATGTCTCTGCTGGAGTCGTCGAGGCCAACATTGCCTTCTTGACGTTAGCTGCCATTGCTGTCGGCGTTGGGCTCGCGACCACTGGACTGATCGCCTGGGGAATCGGGCTTCGGCGAAAGGAATTCGCATGATCCGCCGTGTGTCGTTTGCCGCGCTCGCCATGACGTTGTCGCTGGTCGTGGCCGGTTGTGGCTACAGCCCCACACCAGTGCCTGACCCCAGCGTGGCACCGCCAGCACCACCAGCCAGCGCCGCACCTCCTGTCGTCTGTGCGAACCCTTTGCAGTCCTATGCACCGCTTGCGACCCAACCCAGCCCTGGTCAGATGCCGCAAGGCAGCACCATGGCCAAGATCTTGCAGCGGGGGCGCCTCATTGCCGGAGTTTCAGCCGACACTTACCTGCTGGCGGCCCGTAATCCGATCAACGGCCAGATCGAAGGCTTCGACATCGACATGGTGAAAGCGATCGCACGCGCAATCTTCGGCGATGACAAAGATCGGGTCACCCTTCGTGTCATTAGTGCCAGCGATCGGATTCCAGTGCTCCAAAAGCATGAGGTCGACATCGTCGCGCGCAACATGACCATCAACTGCACGCGGTGGCGAGACATCGCTTTCTCAGCTGAGTACTACCGCTCGGGCCAAAAGTTGCTGGTGCGCAAGGAGTCCAAGATCCGCGGCCTGAGCACACTGGCTAATCAACGAGTCTGTGCACCGGTGGGCACCTCAAGCATCGACAACATCGTCAAACTGGCACCCAAGGCCAAGCCCGTGACAGCTGCCAACCACACCGGCTGTTTGGTGCTCTTTCAGCAGGGCAAGGTTGATGCGATTACTGGCGACGACACCGTTTTGGCAGGCCTGGCCTCTCAAGACCCATACGCCGTCGTACTCAAGGGTGAGCCGTTCACAGCCGAGCCCTACGGGATCGGTGTGCCAGCCGACGATGTCGACATGGTGAGGTTCATCAATGGCGTGCTTGCTGACTTGCGGCGAAACGGTGGCTGGCAGCGCTCCTACGACCGGTGGCTGGGCAAGACTCTGGGGGTTGGGGCCCAGCAACCCAAGGCCGAATACGGACGCACCCGTTGATCACAGCCGCCCCTGTTGCTCCCGGTCGCATCGGCGAGGCGATCCAGCCCGCCATATTGCAGGCATACCTGGGCGAACTCGAGAACTGGATCAGGACCAGACGAGTGGAGCTTGATGACCTTGACCAGGCGGCGCTGACCGCGCACAGACAAGGCGAACTCACCGCCGACATCATGTTGGCAATGGCCTTGTGGAAAGCCGTTTCAGAGCGACACACGCTCATGAGCGCTACGTGGGACGGCGGCCGGGTTGGCGTGCAAGAGCGAGAGCGCCTCTCGGCACTCATCTGGGGGCGCCTTGACGCCACTATGGATAAGGACGCTATTGCCGGAGCAGGTGCGGCCAACCTAGCCGTCTCTTTGCCCGAAGCCTGTCGCTTGCTCGATGCCATGACCGGCCAGTTGCGCACCCGGCTGTCGCTCGATCAGGTCACCGCAGCCGATGCCGGGCGGGTGCGCCAAGCCCGAGCCGCTCTCGAACGAATTCGCGACCAAGTGGCCTTGGAGCCCGCGACGAGCCTGGCTCAGGCCACCACCGAACTCAACGAGTTGGCCACTCGCGTCGCTGACGTGCACGAGCGGGCCCAACGCGGCGCTGACGTCGGTGGCCTCCTCGGACCCCTGGAGATCGATCTGGCCACTTTCGAGCGAGACTTGATCGTCGGCAATGCTCAGCGTCGCTCGGCGCGTGAATTGGTCGTCACTGCTCGTGAACTTCGCGATGACCTGATCAACCGCGAGCACGCGCTCGCCAAGCTCGCCGACACGTGCGTTCGCACAGTGACGCCTGCACCTCTTTACGCAATACCTGATGTCGACGCCCTTGGCCCGGTGCCCAACACCGCGACGGCACTGCACGGCTACCTCGACAAACTCCAGCGAGTCTCGGCCGCCCTCACCTTGGCCCAGCAGACCTACTCAGCTGGGTTAGCCAACTTTGAGGAACTCACCACGCGCCTTGAAGCCCTCAGTGCCAAGGCCACTGCACTAGGTGTGGCCACCCAACCCGATGTGGCCGGCGCTCACCAACAAGTTCGAGACGTGCTCGCGCGTCGACCATGCCCGACGAAAGTCGCCGAGCAACTTCTCACCACTTATCAAACCTGGCTCACGTGGGCCAGCACTGATAGTCCCCCAACAGCTAGTCCTCGAAAAGCAGAACGCTCATGAAGGAGTCAGCCATGAAATGCGCCCAGCCTGGTTGCACCGGCAGCATCGTTGATGGCTACTGCGACGTGTGCGGCACCCCGGCCTCGACGACGTCCGCTCCCCCATCTGCTCCCACCTCGATCTCGGCAGGAGCCTGCACTCAACCCGGATGCACGGGAACCATTGTTGATGGCTACTGCGATGTCTGCGGCAGCCCCAGCGGTGCCGCTCCAGCAGTGACCGCCTCGGCGAACGAACCCACCCCAGTCACCTCTGCTGAGCGATCGGTGGCCACCGCTGCCGCTGTTGGTTCAGCCGCCATTGGTTCGAGTAGGGCGGGCAAGACTGGTGCCACCCGACGCACTCGCACCGGCTCCACTCGGTTGCGCGCGGCTGGCCTCGGTGCTGGCCTCACCACGGTGCCTCCAGCACCGGCCATTGACGCAGCCAAAGTTGTGATGAAAGACCCCGTCGTTCCTGAAGACAAGCGTTTCTGCGCCAATTGTGGTGCCGAGGTGGGCCGCAGCACCGGCGGAAAGGCCGGGCGCACTGATGGCTTTTGCCCCAAGTGTCGGAGCCCGTTTAGTTTCGCGGCGAAACTGAAAACAGGTGACCTAGTCGCTGGTCAGTACAAAGTCGCCGGCGCCTTGGCCCATGGCGGCATGGGGTGGATCTACCTAGCGCGCGACCGCAACGTCTCAGACCGCTGGGTCGTGCTCAAGGGCCTGCTTAACTCAGGTGACGCCGACGCGCTTGCGGCCGCAATCGCCGAACGACAGTTCCTTGCTCAAGTCGAGCACCCGCTCATCGTTGAGATCTACAACTTCGTCACCCACGACAACGCTGGCTACATCGTGATGGAGTACGTCGGAGGCAAGTCGCTCAAACAGATCCTCAAAGACCGCATGGCCGCCAACAAGGGCGTCTACGACCCGCTCCCTGTCGATCAGGCCTTGGCCTATATCTACGAGATCTTGCCTGCGTTCGCCTACCTACATGACCTGGGGCTGGCCTATTGCGACTTCAAGCCCGACAACCTGATCCAAATTGGCGACGCGGTCAAACTGATCGACCTCGGCGGGGTGCGCCGTATCGATGACCAAGAGTCTGCGATCTACGGCACGGTGGGCTACCAAGCACCCGAAGTCGCCGAGCATGGCGTCTCGGTAGCCTCCGACATTTACACAATCGGACGCTCGTTGCTGGTCTTGTGCATGGAGTTCAAGGGCTACCAGGGCACCTACCTTCACTCGCTGCCCCCTGTTGAGTCGACTCCACTCTTTGCCGAATACGACTCCTTGCACTGGCTCATCGAGAAGTGCTGCGCAACCGATCCTGCGGATCGCTTTGCCTCCATTGATGAGTTGCGCAACCAGTTGCTGGGCGTGCTGCGCGAGGTCGTGGCCCGACACACCACAGGCACGGCGTTGACCTCAGCTAGTTCGGCGCTGTTCCACTCCCCTGCTGTGGCTGAAGACAAGCTGACCTGGCACACGCTTCCGGCGTTGCGCGAGGACCCCACTGACCCGCAGTACTCCTGGTTGATCGCCAACAGCGACGACGATGCGGGGGCGTGGCTCAAGCAACTCTCACAAGCACCCGAAACCACCCCAGAGGTACTGCTGGCAAAGGCGAAGGCACAACTGGAGTTGGGCCACGTCAAACGTGCCAAGCAGACGGGCACCGAGTTGCTCAACAACGACCCGTGGGAGTGGCGAGCGCTGTGGATCGAAGGGCTCAGCTGCCTGCAGAGCAAGGACTTCCTTGGGGCTCAGGCAGCTTTCAACGCGGTCTACCGGCAAGTCCCTGGTGAGCTTGCCCCCAAACTCGCGTTGGCACTGGCTTGTGAGCAAGGCGGGCTTGGCGAGGTGGCCGAAGGGTTGTATTCGACCTGTGCCCAGACCGACGCAACGTACGTCGCCCCAGCGGCGTTCGGCATCGCCCGGGTACGAGCTGATAGAGGCGATACGTCAGGTGCCGTTGCGGCACTCGACATGGTGCCTTCCACTGCGCGTGGCTACCCGATAAGCCGACGGCTGCAAGCTCAGATTCTGCTTCTCGGCCATAGCACCGACCTGGGAGTGCTAGATCAGGCCATGCGCAGCCTTGACGGCGTTCAGCTAGCCGCCGCCGACCGCGCCTCACTCAATGAGCAGATTCTCTCGAGCGCCCTCGCGATGGTGCAGAAGATGGGCAAGAACGTGCCTAAGGGTGCCAAGATCGGTAGCTTCCCAGCCAATGAAAAAGGGCTACGTACTGGCCTCGAGGAGACCTATCGGATGTTGGCCCGAGAGGCTGCCACAGACGCAGATCGGGTGCGCATGGTCAACAAAGCCAACCTGGTGCGCAACTGGAGCACCGTATGAGCGCCTGCCCACACTGCGGAGAAGAGATCGCCACTGGCGCAAACTTCTGTGAAGGTTGCGGCGCCCAACTCGGTGACGTGAGCCAGGAGGCCGCAGCGACCCTGCCACGGGTCAACGCCGACGTGGCGGTGCCAGTGAGCACCCCCACCATGCGCCGTACCGACCCTCCCGATGTCGTGGCGACACCTCGTCCGTGCAGCGAATGCGGTGGGGTCGTCTCAGACGATGGCTATTGCGATACGTGTGGAGCCAAAGCGCCCAGCGAGCGTGATCACTTCGTCGAAGCCCCCAGCGACTGGGTCGCTGGAGTGTGCGATCGTGGCCGTGCGCACCCGCGCAATGAAGACGCAATGGCCCTGCACTGCGATGCTGCCCGCGCCGTGCTCGTGGTCTGCGATGGAGTCTCAAGTTCCCAAGATTCCGATGTGGCTAGCCTGGCTGGCGCCAAGGCCGCTCGCGACGTACTGCGAACGCCACTTCCAACCGGCATCGGCACTGACGCTGCGCGCCTAGCTGCCGTCACCAAAGTGCTTGGCGAAGCGGCCGAAGCAGCTGACAAGGCCATCGAGGCAAACACCGCCGCTGAGTCCGCCAACCCCGCGTCAGCCACGTTTACGTGTGCAGTCGTAGAGGTCGATGGATCTTCAGCGATCATCTGGGTGGCAAACATTGGAGACAGCCGCAGCTATTGGGTCCCCGACGCAGGTGACGCTCACCAGTTGACAGTGGACGACTCTGGCGCCCAGCTACAAATTGCCGCCGGGGTGTCCCGTGAGGTGGCCGAAAACTCAGCTGATGCGCATGGCATCACCAAGTGGCTAGGCCGCGACAGCCCCGACATCGTGCCGACCGTGACCAAACATGGCGTGGACGGCCCTGGCTGGGTGGTCGTGTGCAGCGATGGGCTATGGAATTACGCATCGGCCGCCAGCGCTTTGGCCGCCCAGGTGCATGCGCACATGCCCAACCCACCCGGCGTCATCGCCGACGCGCTGGTCGCGTGGGCCAACGCTGAGGGTGGCCGCGACAACATCACGGTCGCGCTCGCGCGTGTGGGCGCAAACGTTGTGCGTAAGAATGACTCACTGACACCACAGGAGGCACACACCAATGGCTGAGTTCCAAGCAGCGGTCTACCAGAACGAGTTTCTGCCAGATGGCGGCACTGACGTGAACGCAATTGTGACCCTCACCTGCACCGGGGCCGGAGTTGCTGGTCAGACTGGGTCTGGGGCCGCTGGCGAGATCATCATCATCGACAACTCAGGTTCGATGGGGGTGGCCTCGATGGAGGCCGCAAAGCAAGCGGCTCAAGCCGCCGTGGCCGAGATTGTCGACGGCACGTGGTTCTCGGTCATCGCCGGCAACGGTGCCGCGTTCTTGGCATACCCCCACGTCACAGCAGGCCCTGGCATGGTGCAGATGAGCGCATCCACCCGTGCGGAAGCCACGACCGCCATCTCGCAATTGCAAAGTGGGGGCGGCACCGCGATTGGCACCTGGCTAGATCTTGCTGGGCAACTGTTCACCTCGGTTCCTGAAGTCACCCAGCGGCACGCCATCTTGCTCACAGACGGGGAGAACAACGAACCCCGCGCGGTCCTCACGGCAGCAATTGGGCGCGCCTCCGGACTGTTCCAATGCGACTGTCGCGGCGTGGGCGTGGAGTGGAAAGTCAGTGAGATCCGCCGCATCGCCGAGGCGCTGCTTGGCAGTGTCGACATCATCCCCAACCCCTCCGAGATGGCAGCTCAGTTCCAGGCCATGATGCGGGCTGCGATGTCTCGCGGCGTCTCTGACGCCCAGCTTCGGGTGTGGGCTCCACAAGGCGCCCAAGTTCAGTTCGTGCGACAGGTCTCTCCGACCGTTGAGGACCTGACCACTCGCCGTACCACCGTCAACGACCTCACTGGTGACTACCCCACCGGCGCCTGGTCAGATGAGTCGCGTGACTATCACGTGAGCGTGCGTCTCCCAGCGCGAGCCGTGGGGCAAGAGCAGTTGGCCGCACGCGTGCAACTGGTCATCAACGGCCAAGCTGCCGCTCAAGGCTTGGTGAAGGCCAAATGGTCCAACGATTCCGAGCTCACCACTCGCATCGACCAGCACGTCGCGCACTACACAGGTCAAGCCGAGTTGGCTCAAGTCATTCAAGAAGGACTGGCCGCGAAAGCGGCTGGCGATGAGGCCACCGCGACAACCAAACTGGGTCGAGCAGTGGCATTGGCCGCCGAGACTGGCAACCATGAAGCCACCGAAAAACTCAAGAAGGTCGTCGACATCTCCAACGAGAAAGACGGCACTGTGCGGTTGAAGAAGAGTGTTGAGAAGGCCGATGAGATGGCCCTGGACACCGCATCGACCAAGACCACGAGAGTGAAGCGATGAACACCTGTCCAGCCGGGCACGCCTCCAAAGCCAGTGACTACTGTGACGTGTGCGGTGTCGCCATCGATGCGGCTCCCAGCCCCAGTGACACCGCACTGATGCCCGCCGTGGGCACCGCAACTGACACACCGTGCCCCCACTGTGGTGCTGCTAATCCCGTGGATGCGCTCTTTTGTGAGGCCTGTGGCTACGACTTCACGACCGGCACCCTGCCTCGACCTCTCACGCCACCAGACCCGACGACCCCACCGGTCGCCGAGAGTCCGGCTCCCCCGCTGGCGCCGGCGTGGGTCGTCGAAGTGTGGATTGATCCGGATTGGTACTCAGACCAAGGCGCGGGCACGCCCATGCCTTCGCCCGGGCTGCCCACCGTGGTCCCGATTCGCCACACGTCGGTGATGATCGGCCGCGCCTCAAACTCTCGCAACATCACCCCCGACATCGATCTCGGCTCCGACAGTGGGGTGAGCCGGCGACATGCACAATTGAGCACCGACGGGACTCGATGGTTTGTTGAAGACCTGCGTTCCTCTAACGGGACTTATGTCGCCGATGCGGTCAGCGGTCTGCCGAAGACTCCGATTGCGGTCGGCGTGAAGCGAGAATTGGCTAGTGACGACCGGATCTACCTGGGTGCCTGGACCCGACTGGTTGTGCGCGAAGCAGTTGCTGGCGACCCGACTTAGGCCGCGACCACCACTGGGCCACGCACAGGCTCGGTGACCGCGACGCGCTCAGAGGTGAGTCGCAGCACCTCAGACAAGGGCACACCCATGGCCTCGCACAATGCGGCAAGCAACTCAGAGGAGGCCTCTTTGTGGCCACGTTCGATCTCAGAGATGTAGCCGAGGCTGACTCTCGCGCTCGAAGAGAGTTGACGAAGGGTGAGACCGCGATCGATGCGCTCAGCGCGCAGCACCTCGCCTAGCGTGTCTCGCAGCAGCGCCACCATGGTCACCCCTCCTTAAGTCTGCGCACAGGTTACCCGCCGCACCCTAAGCCATCGTGTCCGGCACGTCGTCGAAGCCCTGCTCAATTGCATATCGGACCAATCCGACCTTGTTGTGCAGTTGAAGTTTGCGCAACGTGTTTTGCACATGGTTTTGCACCGTGCGGTGCGAAAGCACCAACCGGTTGGCGATCTGGCGATAGGTCAGTCCCTTCGCCACGAGTCGCAAGATCTCAGTTTCACGCTCGGTAAGCAGTGGCGAGTCCTCAGTGGGGGTCTCAGAGAGTCGCCGGTATTCACCCAGGACCAGCCCGGCCAGGCCGGGAGTGAACACTGAATCGCCGGCGGCAACTCGATGCACTGCCTCAATGAGTTCCTGACTCGATGCGGATTTGACGAGGTAGCCCAAAGCGCCGGCCTTCACGGCCTGCAGTACGTCGTCGTGCTCGCCCGATGCCGACAAGATCAACACACGTGGGGGCGGACTCAGACCCATCAATTGACCAGTGAGTTCGACACCATTGGGTGCTGGGATCTGGAGGTCCACAACCGCCACGTCGGGAAGAGTTGCTTTAGCGCGAGCCAGTGCTTCAGTTCCGTTAGCAGCACTGGCTACCACGGTGAGTCCGGCAGCGACCAAGTCGCGTTCGACTGCGTCTCGCCACATCGGATGGTCATCCACGACCATCACACGCAAGCTCATGAGGAACCTTCCTTCGCGACGTCGAACTCCCACTCGGTGCCAATCCCAGGGCCGCTCGTGAGCCGGGCTTCTCCCCCCAAGTCGGCGATGCGTCCTTTGATCGAATGCACCACACCCAACCGGCCAGCGCGTTGCGCCTCCTCCAGCCTGCCATCAGGAATGCCATTGCCTTCATCACGGACGCTGATCGTCACCATCTGCGCACTGTCCTCCACATAGATCCACGCATTGGCATCGGCACCAACATGCGCAGCAACGTTGTCTAGACACGCATTGACCACCGCAACAACTTCGTTGACCCGCGCGGCGGGCATCTCGATGGAAGCCCCCGTCGAAGTGCACTGCACGTGTGGGCTCTGGCGGGCGCTTAACGCTGCGAGGGCTGCGACCAGGTCAGAGCGGGAAGTGTCGCCAACAGGGCCATGATCGCCTTGCACCAGCGCTCGCAGGGCCGCCTCCTGCTCTCCAGCCAGCCGACCAAGTTCGCCGAACTCGCCCCCGAGTTCGGCACCTTTACGCTGCACCAACGCCAGCACTTGCAGCACGCCGTCATGCACCGCTCGGGAGAGACGAGCACGCTCGGCTTGGGCAGCCGCGGCACGCTCGGCCAGCGCGCGGTCACGGGTGGTGTTCACCAACAAGGCAGCCAAGAAGCCCACAACAGGACCACCGATGAGCAGCAAGAAGACATTTGCGTAGTTGGTTTGGGTGATGGCGTGTGCCAGATCAGCCCCTTGAGAGAAGCCGAGGGCCAGTCGTGTGCCGATGTCGGCTGTCGCCACGACAAGGGCCGCCACGAAGCCTCCACGAGACTTCCACGCCAGCGCCCAGGCAAAGACGACACCAGAGACCCAAAACCCGGGAAGCGTGGCACGCATGGCCTCGCCCTTAATGAGGGGCGATATGGCGATGGTGCTCACCGCAACTGCGAGATCGCCGACCAGCAGCGGCCAACGCCGCATCCGCGGCGACGAGTACGCCGCCAAAGCCACCAGCGTCCACACCGCCAAGAAGCCCAGCACTGCCCATCCCGCCAAGGGGTGATCCAAATTGGCCCGTCGGTACCACCCCAGGGCTAGGGCGTTGGCCAGCAACGCCACCCGGAGCACGGCCAGGGCCCGAAACATCGTGCTTTCAACGGCGGCCTGCTCGGGTGTGGACATCGTGGGTCTAATCGCTCTCGTCTCGAGGCGATGCTGCCCGTGCCGCTGCCTCTTGCGCGGCTGCCTCTTTCTGGGCGGCCTTCTCAGCGGCCTCGTTGGCCGCCTTCTCCTTGGCGACGCGGCGTGCTTCTGCACGATC
>Ga0073899_10000916_pt1 | contig 27293 bp, 23 predicted proteins | sample KloWWTmetaKNB5Ph_FD_88975 | JGI IMG/M metagenome (GOLD analysis project Ga0073899, IMG submission 88975) | Active sludge microbial communities from Klosterneuburg, Austria, studying microevolution and ecology of nitrifiers - Klosterneuburg... | ecosystem: Engineered > WWTP > Aerobic digester >... | reverse complement strand
TGGCGTAGCGATCGACCGCGGCCTTGACCTCGGTGCGCTTGGCGAACAGCGCGTCGGCCTCGTCGAACAGCAGCAGCGCGTGGCCGGCGTCGGCGGCGTCGAAGATCTGCGCCAGCTGCTTCTCGGTCTCGCCGACCCACTTGCTCACCACCTTCGACAGGTCGACCTGGTACAGCTCGAGCTCGAGCTGCCGCGCGATCAGCCCGGCGACCATGGTCTTGCCGGTGCCGGGCGGGCCCGAGAACAGCGCGGCCACGCCGCTGCCGCGGTGCAGCTTCTGCCCCAGCCGCCACTTCTCCAGCACGGTGTGGCCGTGCTGCACGCGGGCCGCCAGCGCGCGCACCTGATCGAGCGTGTCGGCGCCCAGCACCAGCTCGTCCCACGCCTGCTTGACCTCGACCCGCTGCGCCAGCCCGCCCATGCGCTCGGCGATGTTGTTGCGGATGCCGGCCACCACGTCGGGCAGCCGCGGCGCGTCGCTGGCGCCCAGCCGCCGCGCGGTCGTGATCGCCGCGCCGACGCCGCCGGGGCCGAGCTTGTAGCGCATCGCCAGGCGGTCGCGCTCGTCGGGCGTCACCGGCGCGTCGCCCAGCGCGCGATCCCACAGCGCGCGGCGGGTGGCCACCGGCGGCGTCGGCACCGACACCCGCACCAGCGGCCGCGCGATCGCGACCTCGAGCCCGCGCTCGAGCGTCACCAGCGCGGCGGGGCCGGGCAGCGCGTCGAGGTGCTTGGCCAGGATCCGCGCCAGCGTCCGGTCGCCCTCGCGATCGAGCTGATCGGCGCCGGCGATCACCGCGACCGCGCCGGTCAGCACCACCTCGCGGCCCAGCGCCGCCAGCGCGGCGTCGAGCGCGTCGACCCCGAGCGGCAGCCGGGCCAGATCGACGCCGATCGTGGGGCGGCCGGTGGCGGCGGCGGCGATCGCCACCGCGGTGCGCCGGCCGACGCCGGGCGAGCCGTCGAGCACCAGCACCGGCGGCGGCGCGCCGGCGAGCAGCGCGGTCAGCTGCGCGATCAGCGCGTCGCCGGCGGCGTCGACGAAGCGGTCGGCCGGCGGCGCGATCACGCCGCCGACCGCCAGCACCTCGGCGTCGGGCGTGGGATCGCCGGCCAGGTACGCGGCCACCCGCGGCGCGGCCACGAACCGCCGCGCCGCCAGCGGCAGCGCGTCGGCGGCGACCAGCAGGTGGTGGCGCACCAGCGGCGACGCCGGGCCGATCGCCAGGCCCAGGCCCAGCGCGCGCTCGCCCTCGAGCTGCGCCAGCAGCGCGTGCAGGCCGACCGACGCGCCGCGCGCGGTGTCGCCGCCGCCCAGCCGCTGCAGGTGCGGCCACAGCCGCGGATCGGCGGTCATCGCCACCGCGGTCCACAGGAAGTCGAGCTCGTCCGGGCCCAGCTCCAGCCGGCGGGCCAGCGCGCCGTCGCGGGCGCCGACCGCGGTCTCGATCAGCGTGGCCTCGACCGCCGCCAGCTGGGCGTCGAGCACCGCCAGGTGGTCGTCGCGGCGCGGCGTCGATCCCAGCTCGATCGCGCGGATCGCCCGCAGCCGCACCCGCTCGATCGCCGCCATGTACCGTGCGGCGGTCGCCGGATTCGCCATGCCTGACGGTCGTATAGGCGGTCGGCCAGGTCAACGGGGAGGAACCGGCCGCGCGCACCGTATTATGAGCGCCATGTCCTCCGATCGCGAGCTCGCCCACCGCCACGACGCCGACCACGATCCGCGCAAGCGCCCGGCCGACCGCGAGGCCGCGGACGCGCCGCCGCCCGACCTCGCCGGCGTGGTCCAGGCCAAGGCCGACGGCGGCCGGGTCGCGCTGACCGGCGACCAGGACGTCCGGGCCGCCGCCGCCACCGGCGTGCAGTCGGGCGGCAGCCAGCTGCCGCACCTCGACAAGATCCAGGCGTCGTTCGGCGGCGCCCACGATCTGTCCGGCGTGCGCGCCCACGTCGGCGGCGAGGCGGCCGCCGCCAGCGCCCAGATGGGGGCCCAGGGCTACGCCACCGGCTCCGACGTCGCGTTCGCCCAGCAGCCCGATCTGTTCCTGGCGGCGCACGAGGCCGCTCACGTCGTGCAGCAGCGCGAGGGCGTGCAGATGAAGGGCGGCGTCGGCCAGGCCGGCGACGTCTACGAGCAGCACGCCGACAAGGTCGCCGAGCGCGTCGTCGCCTGGCAGTCGGCGGCCGATCTGCTGCCGGCGTCGGCCGGCGGCAGCGGCGGCGCGGTGCAGATGTACAACGAGAAGGTCATCAGCGGCGAGGCCTGGCGGGTCTCGGAGTCGGGCAAGTCGATGCTGAAGGAGGAGGACAAGCTCCAGGATCTGTTCGCGACCAACGATCTGATCGCGACCGCCAACGCCGCGCTCAAGACCGCCGGCGACAAGGGCTCGTTCATCTCGCTCAAGGCCGGCGCGGCGTCGCTGAAGGTCGGTGAGAACACCCTGCACCGCGTCGAGCCGGTGATGAACCCGACCGGCACCGACGCCGCCAACGACATCCTGCGCGAGGCCAACAAGGACGGCGCCGAGGACAGCGCCGGCGAGACCGACGACTCGATGGCGCTGTGGGCCGACTGCGGCCGGTCGTCGCGCACCATCATGGGCACCGACGGCCAGGGCCAGGCGCCGCACGCGAAGTACAAGGACGGCGGCGGCACCGCCACCACCGGACGCTCGTACAACCCGGCCACCTACTCCGACGAGATCTACCTCAAGGAGGTGCCCAAGTTCCTGAAGAGCGCCGAGGCCGCGGCCTACCTGAAGGACGGGGTGCACTACGACGCCGGCGACAAGACCGCGCTCAAGACGCCGACCACGGCGGACGAGGCGCGCGCGATGTACTGGGAGCTGGGCGAGGACGGCCGCCGTGCGTTCGACAAGTTCGCGGGCATCAACACCGCGGCCGATCCGGCGATCGGCGGCGCGTACACGATGAACACCGAGTACAAGATGCCGGGCTCCGGCGTGGTGCCCGGCAAGAAGCGCTGGAACTTCCACTGGGGCGGCGTGATCCTGAAGGACGGCAGCAACAACGTCACGCTCGAGAACTACGCGGTCGGCTTCGCCGCGACCGGCGACGCGGCCAAGGACGCGGAGAACCGCAAGCGCGCGTACGACTGGGTCAACCACGACTGGAACTTTCAGATGTACGGTACGGCCAAGAAGGGCCAGAGCTTCCATGAAGAGCACCTCGACACCGGGACCCACGGCACCCGGGCCAGCACGTTCGCCGCGCAGGTCGACTAGTGTCCTTCGAGGGCTTGTCGCCAAGCCCTCTCCCATGGGGTCATGCCCCCATGGGGCCCCCTCCCAAGACGCGAGACTCCCGGCGCCGCGTGGCGGCGTGCTCGTGCTCGCGCTCGCGCTGATGCTCGCCGCGTGCAACGGTTCGAGCTCACGCGGCGGCGAGCCGACGGTGGCCCGGCCGTCGAGCGCGGACGCCGCCGCGGCGATCGTCGCCCCTTCCACCGAGGACGCCATGCAGGAACCCACGCTCCCCGTCATCCGCGCCGTCACCGACGTGGCCGCGCACTTCGGCGCCCGGGTCGAGGCCCACGGCACCTACGCCGTGCTGTCGACCGGCCGCCACAAGATCATGTACACCCGCGCCGACGGCTCGACCGGCGCTACCAACAAGGTGGCGCAGCTGGCGCTCGACGGCGGCGGCGCGATCGATCTGTGGGTGCGTCCCGACGACGAGCTGGCCACGCTGGGCGGCAAGCGCGTCGTGGTGATCGGCAAGCTCGTGCCGCCCGCCGCGGAGGCCGACGGCGTCGCCGCGCCCGACGGCGGGCCGAGCCTGGTCGAGATCAGCTCGGTCGCCGCCGAGTAGCGACGGTCACCGCAGGCTGGCCGGTCGCGCTCAGAACCCGGTGCAGATGAAGTTCGCGCCCTGGGCCGGGTAGTAGAACAGGTCGGTGAAGCACATCTCGTCGTCCGACGAGTCGCCGAAGCGGACGGTGGCGCCGGTGGTGTTGTTGTAGCTGCACGTCGTGGTCAGCACGTCGCCCGGGCGCAGCTCGACGAACGGCGCCACCAGCTGGAAGTTCTGGTGCTCGAAGTCGTAGGGCTGGTCCTGGAGCACGATGTCGGGCGAGCCGGTGCGGCGCACGACCGAGCGCAGGTTGGTGCCGAGCTTGTGCATGTGCGAGGACAGGGCGAACACCTGGATCGGCTGGCTGGTGATGTTCGAGATGTTGCAGGTGCCGGACTGGGTCGAGGCGCCGGTCGGCACCACCAGGGTCGCGGTCGGCCCCGCCAGCACGATCTCGCCGACGTTCTGGATCTCGGCGGCCGTCGCCTCCTGGATCAGCGTGCCCGAGGTCCCGGTCAGGACCTGATCGCTGGTGTTGTAGAGGTGCAGGTTGAGCAGGAGCCGGGTGCCGGCGGTCAGGTGCAGCCCGACCCCCGCCGGGAACGTGAAGTCGGGCGAGCCGACTCCCGAGCCGTAGATCATGCTCTGGCCGTTGGTGCCGGCGCTGCAGCGCACGGTGCCGTCGGGCTGGCTGCCGGTGTAGCGGGTGAGCACCGTGTGGTGCGTGCCGGGCGGGATGATCGGCCGGAACGCCTTCACGTACATGTCGCGCGGCACCGTCGCGTACACGCAGTAGTAGCCCTCCTCGCCCATGTTGAGCGACCAGTCGCCCTGGACCAGCGTCTGCCAGCCGTCGGGCGCGTCGACGGTGCCGACGGCGGCGTCGACGTCGAGGACATCGTCGGCCGGCATCGAGCTGCCGCCGTTGCAGGCGACGACCAGGGACAGGGTGACGGCGAGGCAGGCGCGGCGCATGCCGCGAGCGTGCCACAACGCCGGCGCGGGTAGGGACACTTTGCCGCAGGGACGCGGCTCGGCTTGACGCCGCGGTCGGCGGGCGCCGAGGCCCGCGTCACCGCGTGGCGGTGAGCTTCAGATCCGCGCTGGCCCCGTCGGCGCCGGGGGCGACCTCGAGCCACAGGCTGAACATCGTGTCCCGGGCGCTGGGCGCGTCGGAGAACGAGCCCGTCTGGTGCGCGTCGAAGGTCGCCGCGACGCGGCCGGTCCACAGCACCGTCGGGGTCTCGCCGGTCGTGGGCCCGCTCCGGTCCGTGTAGATCGCGGGCTTGCACTCCTCGAGCGCGGCGACCGCCGCCGCATAGGCCGTCGACAAGTCACCGTCCGCACCGGTCCAGATCACGCGCGCCGCGCGCGCCCCGTCGGTGGCGGCCGCCACTTCGTCGGTGAGCTGCTTCGCGGCCGCACACGCCGCGGTCACGACCGCCGCCGTCGCCTCGGTGCTGACGCGCTCGACCCAGTCGCCCCAGACCCCTTCGAGGCGGTCGAACTGGTGCTCCGACAGCATCGGCCGGCAGGCGCCGTAGTCCTTCATGGTCGGCGTGGCGGTCATGCACGCGATCAGCTCGCCGGACCACGCCTCGCTCCGGCAGCTCGACGCCAACAGCTCCACCAGCGGCTCCCGCACCGGCCCGTCCGGCGCGTTGCGCATCCGGAGCCAGTCGAGGCGCTCGAGGTTCGCGCCCGCGCCGTGGCAGGGATCCGACGGAGTCGTCCCGCGCGCCCCCTTCGCCTGCGGGCCGCACCCCGCGACGACCGCACCGAGCCACAGCAACCCCAGCGCGCGCGCCATCGTGTTCATCGGACGTACGGTAGCGCGTCCGCCCCGTCGCCGGGCAGGGTCGGTCGCCGATCATCGTGGTGACGATGACCGTGGTTGCTCGGGCCCGGTCGATGGCGCATACCCTGGGCATGCGGATCCACGCGACGCTGGCCCTGGCGGTGGTGGCGGCCGCCGCGTCGACGGTCGCGGCCGAGCCGGTGATCGAGCGGGTGGCGGTGGTCGGCCGGTCGTCGCCGGGCGCGCCGTGGACCGACGCCGCGACCGAGGCCCGGGTCGACGCTGGCGCCGAGCTGGCGGTGGTGGCCATCGCTCGCGACGGGCGCCGGCGGCTGGTGCTGGCCGATCCCGCGGTGGCGCCGCTGCGGCTCGGCGGGCGCGCGGTGCCGGCGCGCGATCGACTGGGGCTCGACGCGCTGGGCCCGATCGCGGTGCGGTGGTCGATCGTCGAGCCGCACGGGTTCCGCACCGGCGCCGCCGCCAACGGCGCGACCTCGCGCTTCTACAGCAACGTGTCGACCGAGCGCGGCGACTTCGGGCGCTGGCTCGGCTACGACCGCATCGAGTACTTCGCCACCGAGGTCCGGCCGTGGACCGACGGCGTGACCGGCGCGCGGATCCCGGCCGAGGTCGTGAGCGGCGACCCCGACGCGATCCAGGTGGCTGGCGTCGGCACGGTCCGCTACCAGGCGTCGCTGCGGCTGCCGTCGGGCGCGGTCGTGGCCAGCCCGGGCGCCGAGGCGGTCGACGCGTTCGGGCTGCTGCCGTCGGTCCACCGGGTGTCGCTGCGCACCGGCGACGACTTCGTGGGCTGGCTGTCGGCGTACCTGCTGGTGCCCGAGGTGTTCGGCTCGGCGGGCGGCGGCAAGAACCACCAGACCGAGCGCTTCACTGGCGCCGACTGCGCCGACGTGATGGTGGGCGCGGCCCGGCGCGGCGGCGCCCGCCTCGCGTACACCAGCGTCGCCGGCCTGCCCAAGGTCGCCCGCACGATCGCCGCGGCGACGACGCTCGACGACGTCGGCCGCCCGGCGCGGCCGATCACCGGCGTCGCCCTGGGCGATCTGATCCGCATCGACTACGGCGGCACGCTCGTCGGTCACACCCCGCGCGGCTGGGATCACGTCGCGGCGCTGTGGGAGGATCGCAGCGATCCAGCCGGCCCCAGCGGCGGCGGCCCCGACGGCCAGCTCGACGGCTTCGACCTGGTGATCCACATGGGCCACCCGCGCCTGGTGATCGAGCCGCTCGCCGCGCAAGCGCCGGCCACCGTCGACGTGCTGCGCTGGCGGTGATCACGACCGGCGCGTCTCGGCGCTGTGCACGGCGTTGCACAACACCGGGCGGGGGCGCGAGGGATTCCGAGCGGATGCCAGGGCACGCGGCTTGCTGATGGTCCGCGCATGCCTGGAATCAACCTATCCCACGCGATCCTGGGTGTCCTGCTCATCGCCGGTTGTGGCAAGGCCGAGACCGGCGACGCGTGCGCCACCGCCGACGACTGCGACGACGAACGGTGCATCACCGGCGGCAGCTTCCCCGGCGGGACGTGCACGCCGGCGTGCGCCACCAACGCCGATTGCCCCCAAGGCTTCAGCTGCATCTCGCGCAGCTCCGGGATGTGCCTGCGTGACTGCACGGCGACGCAAGCGTGTCAGGACGAGCGCGGCGCCGCGTGGCAATGCCGGCTCGAGTCGCTCCAGGAGGGCGGTGGCAACCAGATGGTGTGCATCGGCGCGTGAGCGTGCGCCGGGGGCCGTGATCACCACGCGGCGGTCAGCGTCAGCCGGCCGCTGCGGGCCCGCGGATCGTCGAGGTCGAACAGCTCGAGGGCGCCGCGCAGCTGGCCGTGGGCCCCGCCGATCGCGCGCGCCCACTGCGCCGCGGCGCCCCAGCCGCGGCCGGCGCGATCGAGCCGCCCGATCGCCGCCACGCCGAGGGTGCGGGCGCCGCGGGTGAACGCGTAGCTGGCGCGCGCGGTCGCCGCGCCCTCGAGCGTCGAGCCGGCGACCTCGCCGGCGAACCCGCCGCCCGGCAGCCAGCGCAGCGCGCCGTCGACGCCGCGCTCGGTCGCGGCCCCGGCGCTCGTCGCGCGCCGCCCGCGCAGCGCGACCTCGAGCTGCACGTCGTCGCCGAGCGCGCCGCCGGCGCCGACGGCGGCGCGATCGAACCCCGGCGCCGCCGCGTCGCGCCACCCGCCCAGCCGCCTCTCGTCGAGGGGCGCCACCCGCTCGGCCGCCGCGTAGACCGTCAGGCCGTCGGCGCGCGCCGGCGCCCAGGTCGCCACCAGCCGCGGCAGCACCGCGTCGGCGCGGGCGGTCCCGAGCTCGCGGCGATCCCAGCGGACCGCGGCGGCGATCCGCCAGCTCGCCGTGGGCTGCCAGGTGTCGTCGAGGTACGCCCGCAGGTCGCCGTGCTCGGCGGCGTCGGCGCGGCCCATGCCGACCTCGCCGCCGACGCGGGTGACGTGGCTCCCGAGCCCGCGCCAGCCGCGGGTCGCGGCCAGCCGACCGGCGACGCGATCGACCGCCGCCGCCGGCGCCGCGCTGGCGCGGCCGGCCGCCGCCCCGGCCGGCGGCGTCAACGTCTCGCCGGTGATGCCGAACGCGATCGTGCGGCGCCCCTCGTCGGCGCGCAGCACCAGCTGGGCGTCGCCCCACAGATCGCGGCCGCCGTCGCCGAGCCAGGCGCCGAGCAGGCTCACCTGGCCCTCGCCGGCGGTCTCGTCGGCGCCGCTCATGGTCGCCATCAGCTGCGCCTGGTGCTGGCCCTGCCGGCCGTCGGCGGCGCCGGTGCGGGTCAGCGCCACGCCGGTCGACCACCACGCGTGATCGCGCTCGATCGGCGCCGCGTGCAGCGCGACGAACCGCGCGTCGGGGCCGAGCTCGAGGCCGACCAGGCCGGCCAGCCGCGGCGGCCGGGCCACCAGCGTCGCGTCCAGCGTGCCGCCGCTGGCGCCGGGCAGCGCGGCGTCGGCCGGCCCGGTGAGCACCGCGAGCTGGTTGACGAACTCGCCGGCGATCGCCGGGGCGCCGGGCAGTCGCAGCGCGCCGGCGATCGTCGTCGCCGTGGTCGCCGGCCGCGCGCGCGGATCGAGCCCGGCCAGCCCGAGGTGATCGCGGCGCGCGAGCAGCGGCGCGGTCGCGGTCCACGCCGGCACCGGCGCGGGTGGGGGCGGGGCGTCGTCGTCCTCCACCCACGGCGACGGCAGCCGCTGGTTGACCGTGGCCGCGCGCTCGTCGGTGACGAGGATCCCGCGGCGCTCGACGACGACCTCGTCGAGGTAGTACGTCAGCAGGTAGTCGCCGGGGGGGACGTCGAGCGCGTAGGTGCCATCGTCGGCGGTGATCGCCGTCCGCTGGAGCGCACCGCTGCTGGCCACGACGGTGACCCCGGCCGCCGGCGCCCGGGCGATGTCGGTGACCTGGCCGTCGATCGTGCCGGCGTGGGCGGCGCCGATCTCGAGACACGCGAGTCCGAACGCCAGCGTCGCGATGAGCTTCATCTCGCGACCCACGCGCCGGCGCGCGCGCCGATCTCGCGGCCGCGCTCACAGCCGCTCGCGCGCTGCGATCGCGCCGCGGCGGCCTGCGACAGCGCTACGGGACGCCGGGGAACGCGTCGACCGCGCGGATCGTGATGTCGGGGAACGCGTCGACGTACTGGATCGTGAAGTCGGGGAACGCGTCGACCCGCTGCCAGCGGCCGCAGCTGTCGGGGAACGCGTCGACCCACTTCACCCGCAGATCCTCGAACGCGTCGACCCGCTTGACCCGCAGGTCGGGGAACGCGTCGACCACCTTCACCCGGCCCGCCAGCTTCTTGCCGTGGGCCGTGCAGTCGGCGCCGACCTGTGCCGCCGGCTCGGGGCTCGCCGTCGCCACCACCGCCGCGCCGAGCCACACGAGAGGCACACACGCCAGGAAGCGCCGCATGGACCGGTGCTACCGCGTCGCCGATGGCCTCGCAAGCCACCACCGACGCCCACATCCGCGCTGTGTGCGCCTTGCACAAAGCCGGGGCAGGGACAGCAGACGTCCAACGATCTCAAACGGATGGCGGGGCACACCGGTTGCTTTGGAACCCGGCCATGCGCTTCGTCCAACCTGTCCTCGCGTACATGATCCTCGGCGGTTCCGTCATGGCCTGCGGCGGTGGCGGCGTCCTCGATCCCGGCGCCGGCGACGATCCGGGCACCGGCTCGCTGACGCTGCAGGTCGACGCCGACGTCAACGCGCGGCCGATCGTGGCCAACGCGCAGAGCGAGGAGTCGTTCACCACCGAGTTCCACGTCCGCGTGCAGAAGGGCGCGGCCGACGTCACCACCGGCACCGTCACCGTGCGGTCGCGGGGCGGCGACGTTGCGCTGATCTATGGCGCCGACAACCGCTGGCACGGCGCCCAGGCCGGGTACTGGGAGGTCTACGAGCTGGCGGTCGAGTCGGGCGCCGACTTCGTCGACGGCGTCCGCGTCGACGGCCCGGCGCTGCACTACTTCAGCGCGCCGCTGCCTGGCGCCACGCTCGACTCGCTGGTCGCGCAGGCCATCACCTGGAAGCGCGGCGAGGCCGCCGATCAGACCACGCTCGACACCGACAAGATCGACGAGCTCGCCATCCCCGACTCCGGCACGTTCTCGCTGCCCGCGGGCAGCCTGAAGAACAAGGCCGACGGCGTCGAGCAGGAGCGCATCCGCATCGACCGCTTCAGCACGGTGATCCCGACCGGCGCGGTCGCCGGCTCGCAGATGCGCGTCGAGGTGCGCAACGAGATCGAGGTCCTGGTCCAGGCCACCGGCCTGTGATCGGCACGCGCGATCGAGGGTGAGCGATCGTCACCCGGGCGCTGGCGTCGCGATGGCGCGCGTGTAGTATCCGCCGCCATGAGCACCCGCGACCACATCCTGCCCTCGATCCTCGACGCCGTCGGCGAGACGCCGATGGTGCGCCTGAACGCCGTCACCGCCGGGCTGGCGTGCGAGGTGGTCGCCAAGTGCGAGTTCATGAACCCGGGCGGCTCGGTCAAGGATCGCATCGGCGTGCGGATGCTGCTCGACGCCGAAAAGAGCGGCCGGATCAAGCCGGGCGACACGCTGATCGAGCCGACCAGCGGCAACACCGGCATCGGCCTGGCGCTGGCGGCGGCGGCGCGCGGCTACCGCGTCATCATCACGATGCCGGAGAAGATGTCGCAGGAGAAGCAGGTGGTGCTCGAGGCGCTGGGCGCCGAGATCATCCGCACCCCGACCGAGGCGGCGTGGGACGCGCCCGAGAGCCACATCGGCGTCGCCAAGCGGCTGCACGAGGTCATCCCCAACTCGCACATCCTCGATCAGTACGCCAACCCGTCGAACCCGCTGGCCCACGTCGAGGGCACCGGCCGCGAGATCGTCGAGCAGACCGGCGGCAAGTTCGACGCCGTGGTCATGACCGCCGGCACCGGCGGCACGCTCACCGGCGTGGCCCGCGCGGTCAAGGCCGCCGTGCCGCACGCGCAGATCATCGGCGTCGACCCCGAGGGCTCGATCCTCGCCGGCCCCAGCGAGATCAAGAGCTACAAGGTCGAGGGCATCGGCTACGACTTCATTCCCGACGTGCTCGATCGCTCGCTGGTCGACCGCTGGATCAAGAGCAACGACAAGGACTCGTTCCGGATCGCCCGCCAGCTGATCCGCCAGGAGGGCCTGCTGGTGGGCGGCTCGTCGGGCTCGGCGGTGTGGGCCGCGCTGCAGGTGGCCAAGGAGCTCGGCGCCGGCAAGCGCGTCGTCGTGATCCTGCCCGACTCGATCCGCAACTACCTGTCGAAGTTCGTCGACGATCGCTGGATGCGCCAGCAGGGCTTCCTCAAGGCCGACTGGGAGGTCGGCACGATCGGCGACGTCGTGCGCGCGCTCGGCCACCGCGAGGTGATCAGCGTCGCCGCTGACGCCAAGATCGGCGAGGCCACCGCGATCTTCAAGGACCGCGGCATCAGCCAGGTGCCGGTGCTCGATCAGGGCCGGCTGGCCGGCATCCTGACCGAGAGCGACATGCTGCACGCGCTGGTCAGCGGCCGGGTCAACACCGACACGATCGTGGCCGAGGTGATGGTGCGCAAGGTGTCGACGGTCGGCATGCACGCGTCGTCGAGCGAGCTGCCGGCGATCTTCGAGCGCGGCGAGGTCGCGCTGGTGGTCGACAACGACCGCCACGTGCTCGGCCTGCTCACCAAGATGGACCTGATCGAGATGCTGGCGGCCCGCCGCCGGCCGGGCTGAGCGGCGCCGTGACGCCGGCGCGCGCGCCGGGCGTTCACTGGTAGCGACCGACCCACAGCGTGCGGCGCGTCGTCATCGCGGGGAGGCCGTCGGTCATCATCCACATGACCACGGCGCTGCCGTCGGGGGCGACGGCGACGTGGGGCTCGCTCGCGCTGACGCCGTCGTCGACCTCGACCAGCTCGGCCGCCTGCCATCCGCTCGCCGGCACGAAGCGGCGGGCGTACACGTCGCCGCGGTCGGCGGCCCCGTGCAGCCAGGCGACGTGGACCGCGCCGGCGGCGTCGACGCCGAGCGACGGGCTGGGGGCGTAGACGCCGGCCAGCGCGATGACCTGGGCGGCGCCCCAGCCGGCCCCCGGCGCGTAGCGGCTGGCGCGCACGGCGTAGGCGCTGCCATCGTCGACCGCCCAGGCCGCGGTGATCGCGCCGAGGCCGTCGGCGGCCATCACCGGGTCGGTCGGCGACGTGGCGCTGATCGCGAGCGCCGTCGACGGTGTCCAGGCGCCGCCGGCGAAGCGGCTGGCGCGCAGCTCGCGCTGGGTCGACGGCAGGTTCGACGTCCAGATGGCGTGCACCACGCCGACGCCATCGACCGCCAGGCTGACGCCGTGGCCTCCGTCGCCCCCCGGCACCGCGACCCGCGCGCCCCAGGCGCCGGTCGCCGCGCGTCGCGCCGACCACACGGCGATGTGGCCCTCGTAGCCCTGCCACCACGCGACCGTCGCGGCGCCGTCGCCGTCGACCACCACCCGCGGGAAGTACGCGTGGTGGTAGATCACCGGCGGCACCTGCGTGGCGTCGACGTGCGAGTCGTCGTGCTCGAGCAAGGCCGGCGCCTCCCAGGTGCCGTCGGCGCGCTGGCGGCGCGCCCAGACGTTGGCGATGTTCGCCGCGCCCTGGGTCCACGCCACCACCGCCGCGCCGGCGTCGTCGACGGCGACCGCGGGATCGCCGGTGAAGGTCGCGTCGGCGCCCTGGAGCTCGACCATCGCGCCCCAGCCGCCGGCCGGCGTGTAGCGCGCCGCGCGGATCGCCGCGACGCCGTCGACGGTGGTCCGGGCCTGCCACACGATCACCACGTGCCCGCCGGCGCTCGCCGCCAAGAGCGGCGCGCGCCCGTCGTAGCCGTCGGCCAGCACCACCGGCGGCGCCCAGCCCGCGGCCGGCGTGAAGCGCCCGCCCCACAGCTCGACGTAGCCGACGCCCGGCACCTGGCGGCGCCACGCGGCGGTGATCACGCCGTCGGCGCCGCGGACGATCGCCATCCCGTCGCTGGCCCACGCCTGATCGCCGGTGAGCCCGGTGGCGGCCGGCGCCGACGTCCAGGCGCGCACCACCGACGTCGCGTCGGGCGGCACGGGCGCGGCGTCGGGCGCGGTCGCGTCGGGCGGCACGGTCGCGTCGGCGGGCGGGCTGCTGTCGGGCGCGGTCGCGTCGGCGGGCGGGCTGCTGTCGGGCGCGGTCGCGTCGGCGGGCGGGCTGCCGTCGGGGCCGCCGCCGCCGCCGCCACAAGCGACGACGCCCACCACGACCAGCGGCGCGAGGTTCATGTGCGGTGCCGGTGCAGCGGCCGTGCCGTCCGTCTGGTCGATCAGCGCGGGCCGGCCTCGCTGGCGGTCCGCGCCTTGCACTGACCGCGTGCATGAAGTGCGAGACCTGCGGCAACGACTACGACAAGGCGTTCGAGATCACGCTCGGCGACGGCACGCGCCATGTCTTCGACTGCTTCGCCTGTGCCATCCACGCCCTGGCGCCGAGCTGCGCCCACTGCGGCGTGAAGATCATCGGCCACGGGGTCGAGGCGCCCGGCACGTTCTACTGCTGCGCCCACTGCGCCCGGCACCACGGCCACGACCAGCTCAAGGATCGGGTCGAGACCGGCAACGACGGCCGCACGCCGACCGCCGTGTTCAGCCACTGACGCGACGGCGCGCGTGCGCCTGCGCCCGGCGTGACGTCGCGGCACGGTCGGCCCGTCACTGTCAGCCCCGCGCCGGCGGCGCCGCCACCGCCTCGACCTCGCGGCGCCAGGCGCGCAGGAGGTCGGCGGCGTCGCAGCGGCCGACCGTGGCGACGGTGGCGATCGCGTCGGCGCCGGCGCGGACCACGGTCACGACCGCGGCGCCGCGGCTGCGCGGGATCTGTGGCGGCGGGGCGGAGGCGGCGATCAGCGCTGGCCCGTCGGGCAGGCGCAGCATCGACAGGCAGGCGTCGCCGGCGAGGTGCTCGCTGGGGCCAGCGGTCAGCCGCGACGGACCGCCGGCCAGCGCCCGGCGCTTGATCGCCAGCGGCAGCGGCAGCCCGTGCAGGCCGGCCAGGAGGCGGGTGGCGATGCCGGCGCCGGCGGCCTCGCGGGCGATCGCGGCCCGGGCCCGGGCGGCGAACGCGTCCAGCGGCTCCGGCCGACCGTCCGAAAACCGGACCGATAGCAGCGCCGGCCGCACCCGCCGGGCGAAGCGCGCGGGATCGTCGGCGGCGCCGGGCGCCACCGGCAGCTGCAGCGGCGGCGAGCGGCGCGCGCGGGGATCGCCGCGGCGGTGCAGCACGACGCCCAGCGCGTAGGCCCCGGCCACCGCGCCGACGGCCGGCGCCGGTCCCCAGCACAGCTCGAGCGGCTCGCCGGCCACGATCGCCAGCGGCGGAAGCGCGACGTCGGCGGCGTCGACCCGCAGCCCCGGCGGCGCGACCGCGGCGGCGATCGCCTGGGTCAGGAGCGCGTGGCCCCATCCGTCGACCACCAGGTGGCAGGTGGTGACCGCGGTGTACGGCCCCATGCGGGCGACGCCGAGCCACGGCCCGCCGGCGGCGGTCCACGCGCGGCGGTGGCCATGGCGGATCCGCGACGGCGCGTCGTCGCCGAGCGCGACCACCACCTGCGGCGGCGGCCCGTCGAGCGTGAGCCGGGACGGCTGGCCGCGCAGCGTGCGGGCCAGCGCCCGCGCCAGATCGGCGTCGTGGGCCGGGCCGCGGTCGTCGAGCTGGCCGTGCCAGACCCGAGCGCCGATCGCGAAGCCGACCCGCCCCGGCTGCGCCAGCGGCGTGGTGTGGGCGCTTCCGCCGGCGCGCGCGATCGCCACCGCCAGCGGCTGGTCGGGCAGGGTGCCGTCGAGGTGCGCCACGGCGGCCCGGGCGGCGTGGGCGCTGGCCACCGCCCAGGCGATCCAGTCGGCGGCGTCGCGCGGCAGCGGCGTCGGCGCGGCCATGAACGTGTCGGTGCCGGGGTCGGCGTCGGACGCGAGGTACGCGGTGGCGCCCCGGCCCCAGGGCTCGGCCATGGCCGCGGTGCCGAGCAGCGCCCACCACGCCGGGTCGCGGCGCCATCCGTCCGGCGCGAACTCGTCGACCAGCGCGGCCAGCTCGCGGCCGCGGCGCAGCGCGCTCACGCCAGCCTCAACAGGTAGACCGGCTGGCGATCGTCGGCGTGGCGCTCGATCGTGGCCCAGCCCGCGGCCCGGGCCAAGGCGACGATCGTCGCGGCCGGCGGCGCGGTGGCCACCACGAGCGGCCCGAAGGCCCAGGTCAGCCAGCGGCTCCCCAGCGCCCGGGCGTGGCGGTCGACCCGCGCGCGCGGCGCCTCGGGATCGAGCTCGACCAGCCACGCCACGCCGCCGGGGCGGATCACCCGCCGCAGCTCGGCCAGCGCGGCGCGGCGATCCTGGACGTGGCGGATCGACGACACGCTGACCGCGGCGTCGATCGACGCGGTCGCGAACGGCAGCCGCTCGGCGCGGGCGCGCACCCGGGGCCCGGGCGCGGCGAAGTCGCGGCTGGGCTCGACGTCGACGACGCAGGCGGTGGGGCAGGCCGCGCGCAAGGCGCGGCCGACGGTGCCCGGGCCGGCGCCGACGTCGAGCACCACCCGCGCGTCGGCCAGGTCGGCGCGCCAGCGCGCGGCCAGCCGCTGGTCGAGATCGCCGAACGCCGGGCGCTCGTGGGTGGCGTAGCGGCGGGCGCTGGCGCCGGTGAACGGCGCCCGGTACAGCCGGCCGTCGAGCCACCGCCCCAGCCGGCTGGACGCGAACATCGGCTGAGCTTACCCCGTGCGCGCCGCCACGCCGTAGACGCGGGCTCACCCACGGGGGTGGCGCGGTGGTACCGTCCGCGGTCATGGTGCGTCCGATCAGCCTGACCTATCCCTTGTTCGCGGCCACGCTGGCCGCCGCGCTCGGCTGCGGCGACGACGGGGGCACCCCGCCGCCCGACGGCATCGCCGCCGAGTGCAACCCGCTGGGCGGCGTCACCTGCCTCATGCCGTGGCCGTCGGCGGCCTACGAGGTCGCCGATCCCGCGACGCCCACCGGCGTCCGCCTGGCGCTGCCGGCCGAGGCGATGCCGGTCAACATCGACAACACCGCGGTCGACGTCGCGCCGCTCAACCGCTTCGATGGGTTCGCGCCGTCGGCGCCGGCGCTGGTGGTGATGCCCAACGGCATCTCCGGCGTCGGCCTGCCGCCGCCCGAGGACCCGGCCAGGTCGCTGGCCGCCGACTCGCCGATCGTGCTGTGGAACATGGACACCCACGCGCGGGCGCCGTTCTTCGCCGAGATCGATCAGAACGTCGTCGACCCCAAGCAGCGCGCGCTGATCATCCGGCCGATGGTGCGGCTGGATCCGGCCAGCCACTACGCGGTGTTCCTGCGCGACACGCTCAAGGACGTCGACGGCAACCCGCTCGTCGCGCCGCCGGCGTTCGCGGCGCTGCGCGACGACACCGCCTACGAGCACCCGCGCCTGGGCCGCGAGCGCTACCCGGCGATCTTCGCCGAGGCCACCGCCGCCGGGCTGACCAAGGCCGAGCTGGTGCTGGCCTGGGACTTCCACACCGCGTCCGACGAGTTCCTCCACGCCGACCTGCTGGCGATGCGCACCCAGGCGCTGACCGCGATGGGCCCGGTGGGCGCCAACCTGACCTTCAGCGCCACCCCGCGCGCGGCCAACGCCACGCTGGTGTCGCGGGCCTTCATCGGCACGTTCAAGTCGCCCGACTTCCTCACCCGCGGCGAGGCCGACGACTCGATCCTGCGCCGCGACGGCGCCGGCGTGCCGGCGCAGCAGGGCCTGCGCGACGCCAACTTCGCCGCGATCATCCCCAAGTGCGCCGAGACCGCGACGCTGCCGCTGCCGGTGGTGATCTTCGGCCACGGCCTGTTCGGCTCGGGCTCCGACTACCTCGACGACGACTTCCTGCAGAAGGTCGCCGATCAGTACTGCTACGTCGTGTTCGGCGGCGACTTCATCGGCCTGACCGATCGCCAGTTCACGGTGGCCGCGCTGGCCGCCAACGACCTCAACAAGGGCGCGTGGATCACCGAGAAGCTCGCGCAGTCGGTGATCGACTTCATCGCGCTCGAGCACGTCATCCGCGGCCCGATGCGCGCCGCGCCCGAGTTCAAGCGCGGCGGCGCCGAGATCATCGACGCCAGCCGGGTCTACTACCTGGGCGGCTCGCTGGGCGGGATCATGGGCAACGTGTTCATGGCCTACGACCCGACGATCACCCGCGGCGCGCTGGGCGTGCCGGGCGGCGCCTGGACGATGCTGTTCGAGCGGTCGATCGCGTGGTCGGCGCTGCGCGGCGCGGCCACCGGCGCCTACCCCGATCCGCTGGTCTACGAGCTGCTGGTCAGCCTGCTCGGCATGAAGTTCGAGCCGTACGATCCGATCACCACCTCGGCCAACGTCATCAACGACCCGCTGCCCAACACCCCGCCCAAGCAGATCCTGATGTGGGAGGCGATCGGCGACTGCCTGGTCAACAACTACTCGACGGAGACCGTGGCCCGGACGATGGGCCTGTCCCTGATCACCCCGTCGGTGCGCACGCCGTTCGGCGTGCCGCCGGCCACCGCGCCGATCACCTCCGGGCTGACCGTGCTCGACGAGCACCCCAGCCCGCTGCCGCCGTCGACCACCAACGCCCAGCCGATCGAGGACAACGGCACGCACTCCGGCGTCAACAAGCGCCAGGCGGTGCTCGATCAGGTGCGGCAGTTCATCCTCGACGGGACGATCACCCAGACCTGCCAGGTCGGCGGCCAGCCCGCGGCCTGTGACTGCGCCACCGGCGCCTGTGGCTCGCGGCTCTAGCCTCCACGTGGGCGCCGCCTTCGAGCTGTCACCGAGTCGCGACCGCCCCGCCATCGCCGGCGGGCGATGGTCGGGCGTGCGGCTCATCCTGTCATGCGCGGTGCTGACCACCGCGGCCATCGCCCACGGCGAGCCCGCCGCCACCGCGGCCGGCTTCGCGCTGCACGGCGGCGGCTACCTGCAGCCGCAGCTCCGGCTGCGCGCCAACGACCCGGTGGCGCCGTTCGACGAGGACGGCTTCCGGGTGCGGCGGGCGCGCGTGCTCGGGCGCGCCGAGCGCACCATCGGTCGCGTCGACGTCACCGTCAACCTCGAGAGCGAGCTGACGCCCGACTTCCGCTTGCTCGACGCGTCGGTGGCCGCGGCGTCGTGCCTCCCCGGCGGCGGCGGCTGGCGGGTCGAGGCCGGCCAGTTCAAGGCGCCGGTGTCGCGCCAGGCGCTCTTGTCCGACAGCCGGCTGGGCTTCGTCGACAAGCCCGAGCTGGCCAGCCTGGCGCCCGATCGCCAGCTCGGGGCGATGGCGACGCTGAACGTGCCCCACGCGCCGATGGCCCGGCTGTCGGCCGGGCTGTGGAACGGCGAGGGCGTGAACCAGGGCGGCAACGTCGACGAGCACTTCCTGTTCGCGGGCCGGGCCGAGGTGCGGCTGCTCGGCCGCGACGCGCCGCTGGCCGAGTCGGCGCTGGCCGGGCGCGCGCTGTGGCTCGGCGGGTCGGGCGGGCGCGAGGCGCGCAACAGCGGCGACACCACCGAGACCCTGACCACCGTCGGCGGTGACGTCGCGTTCGCGCTGGCCGGCGTGTCGGGCAGCGTCGAGTACCTGCAGGTCGAGCACGCGTTCAGCGGTGACGCGCGGCCGGCCTACCGCGCCAACGGCGTCGTCGGCCAGCTCGCCTACCTGCTGCCGCCGCTGGGCGTGGCCGGCCGGCTCGAGGTCGCGGCGCGGGTCGAGGAGATCGACCGCAACGACACCGTGCCGATCATCCGGCCGGGCGATCCCGATCAGTCGCTGCGCTACTACACCGGCGGCGTCAGCTGGTACCTCGACGGCCACGACCTCAAGCTGCAGGTCACCGGCTCGCACATCGTCGAGGTCGAGGACCGCGATCGCACCGGCGGCGACGCCGCGTACCACAACGACACCCTGCTGGTGCAGGTCACCACCCGGATCGAACGATGAAGCGCGCGCTGGTGCTCTGGTCCCTGGTCGGCGCGTGCGTCGCCGGCAACCCCTCGGTCGAGACCCCCGACATCGACCGCCTGGGCGGCTCGATCACGCCGCCCGGCTGCCCGCACCAGATGGTCACCCGGGTCGGCGCCGAGGCGCCCGGGTTGCCCGGCGCCGTGGTGGGCGACGACCCCGCGATCCGCCAGGTGCACCTCGGGCTGGTCGGCGATCCGCGCAGTTCGATGGTCGTCGACTGGCGGACCGGCGACGCCACCACCACCGCCGGCAAGGTGCGGTTCGGGGTCGGCGCCGCGCTCGATCGCGAGGCGCCGGGGCTGACGTTCACCTACGTCGCCGACTTCGGCAACGGCGCGGTGGTGCGCATGCACGAGGCCCACCTGTGCGGGCTCACCGCCGACACCGTCTACAGCTACCAGATCGAGTCCGACGCCGGCCACGCGTCGCCGGTCTACCAGTTCCGCACCGCGCCCGACGTGGCCGCGACGCCCGACGCCGAGGTGACGATCGCCGCGGTCGGCGACAGCCGCGACGGCTACGCGGTGTGGGCGCAGATCGTCGATCAGCTGATCGCCCGCAGCCCCGACGTGATCGTGTTCTCGGGCGACGCGGTCACGCTGGGCCAGCAGCAGCGCGAGTGGGACGAGTTCTTCACTGCCGGCGAGCCGCTGTTCACGCAGGTGCCGGTGGTGTCGGCCCACGGCAACCACGACATCAACGCCCCCAACTACTACGCGCAGCTGGCGATGCCCGGCGACGAGGAGAACTTCAGCTTCGACTACGGCCACGCCCACCTGGTGGTGGCCAACGACACGCCCGAGCAACTCGACGACCTGACGGGTAAGATCCCGGCGTTCCTCACCGCCGACCTGGCGGCCCACGCCTCCGCGCCATGGCTGATCGTCAACCACCACCGCCCGGTCTACTCGGCCTCGACCCGCCACGGGTCGGACACCACGCTGCGCGACACCTGGGCGCCGATCTTCGACCAGGCCCAGGTCGATCTGGTGCTCAACGGCCACGATCACGACTACGAGCGCACCAAGCCGATGCGCGGCAACCAGGCCCAGGCGTCGGCCGCCGACGGCACAATCTACGTGGTGTCGGGCGGGGCCGGCGCCGAGCTGTACGAGAACGGCTCGGACTTCTGGACCGAGACCTCGGCGTCCTTGCACTCGGCGACGGTGGTGCGGGTGCGCGCCAACCAGCTCGTGCTCGAGGCGTTCGACGAGACCGGCGCGGCGATCGACGGGTTCACGATCGCGCGGCCGTGATCGCGCGCGCGCTGGCGCTGGCGCTGGCGCTGGTGGTCGCCGCGGTCGCGCCGGCGCGGGCCGACGACGCCGCAGACCAGGCGGCGTTCACCGCCGCCAGCCAGCGCCTGGCCGCCGGCGACCCGGCGGGCGCGCGGGCCGCGTTCGAGGCGCTGGCGGCCGCGGCCCCCGACGGGCGCTGGGCCGACGACGCGCTGGCCGAGGCCGCGGCGCTGGCCGAGGCCGCCGGCGATCTGGCCGGGGCGCGCGCGCTGTGGGGCCGGATCGTCCACGACCACGGCGACGGCCGGCTGGCGCGCCGGGCCCAGGCGCGGCTCGACGCGCTGGTCGCGGCCGGCGGCGCCGATGGTGGCTTCGACGCGGTCGCGGCGGCCCACGAGCGCCTGGTGCGCGCGGCCGCCGCCGCCGAGGATCCCCACGCGGCGCTGACCGAGCTGGGCGCGCTGCTCGAGCGCGAGCCGGCGTACCCGGCGTGGTTCGTGGCCGCGCTGTGGCTGGGCCAGGCCTGGGGGCGCATCGGCGAGCGGCGCCTGGCCGCGACCTGGCTCGATCGCGCGATCGCCCGTGCGCCCGGGGCGGCCGAGCGCTTCCGCGGCGAGCTCGAGCGCGCGCGGCTCGACGCCGACGCCGGCGCGCTGGCCGCGGCCCGGGCCCGGCTGCTCGCGCTGACGCCGCCCGACGCGGTCGCCGCCGACGCGCGCGCCGAGCTGGTCGCCGAGCTCGATCGCCGGGCCGCGCGCAGCCGCTGGCGTCTGCTCGCGGCAGGCGCGCTGGCGATCCTCGGGCTGGCCGCACTGGCGACGCTGCGCCGGCAGCATCGGGGCTGGCGCGCGGCCGGGCGCGCGCTGTGGCCGCCGCCGATGGAGGTGGTGTACCTGGCGCCGGTGGCGATCGGCATCGCGCTGGTGGCGCGCACCGGCAACCCGCTGGCGGCCGCCGCCGTCGAGCGCATCCTCGTCGGCGGCGTGCTGGTCGCGTGGCTGGGCGGCGCCGTCGCCCGGGGCCCGCTGGCGCTGGCCGCGCGGCTCGGCTTCGTCGCCGCGGTCACGCTCGCGATCGCGGCCACCGCGTACCTCGCGGTGGTCGACGATCAGCTGCTCGATCTGCTGCTCGAGACCTGGCGCTCGGGCCACGACATGCGCTGAGCGGCGCGCCTCACCGCGTGAACTGTTCGACGGGGCGGTACTCGGCGGCGCGGTCGCCCATCTGCGCCGCGAACCACGCGGCGCGCTGGCGGCGGGCCACGCGATCGGCGACCGCGTCGAGGCGGGGCAGCGCACGGCGCGCGGTCTCGGCGGCGAACCGCAGCGGCGCCGGCGCCAGCACCGCCAGCGGCCACAGCCCGGCCGACGGCAGCCGGTTGGCGGCGTAGGCCGGCGGCGGCATGAACACCCGGGTGAAGCCGCGGTGCAGGCCGTCGGTCCACCACGCGCGCACCCGCGCGGGCCACGGCAGCGCGGCGGGCGGCGTGAACGCGGCGACGTACGACGCGCACAGCGCGCGGCCGTCGTCGCCGGCGCGGCCGGCGCCCTTGAGCGCGGTGACGAACGCGAGCTGCGCGCAGTCGCGCACCGTCGTCGGGAACCACCGCGGGCGGACGCCCATCAGGTGGCCGACGTAGCGCCAGAAGTGCAGCATCGCCTCGATGTCGGCGGTGGTCGGCCGGTAGCCGAGCAGCCGCATCGCGTAGCCCGGCGCGAAGCTGCCGCCGAGGATCGTCAAGAGCGCGTCGGCCTGGCTGATCGGCACGCCCCACGCCGCGGCGTCCCACTCGGGGTGCGCCAGCAGCCGGCGGCGCACGAACACGTGCATCATCCGCACCCGCAGCGCCGAGGCCCGGCCGGCGGCGCCGCGGTCGAGGCCGCCCGGCTCCGACACCGCGATCCAGAACGCGCAGGTCTCGAGGAACCGCTTGCGGGTGCTGCCGCCGGCGTAGGCGCCGGTCAGCGCCAGCGGCTTGGCCACCGAGTTCTCGGCGTAGGCGGCCAGCGTGATCGCGCCGGCGAAGCGGAACACGTCCGCGCCGTAGCGGCGGAACACCGTCGCGCCGTGGGCCAGCCGCGCGCGATCGAGCCACGGCGGATCGTCGTCGAGATCGGCGAACAGCGCGGCCAACGACGCCGGCGCGGCCGGCACCGCGGCGACGCCGGCGGTCAGCGCCTGCTCGAACATCGCCCGGCCGCGCGCCGGCTCGCCGCCGAGGTACAGCTCGTCGACCACCGCCTCGGCCAGCGGATCCGCGTCGTAGTACGCGGCCGCGAACGCGCGCACCACCTCGTCGGCCGGCGCCAGGTCGAAGCCCAGCACGCGCTTGCCGACCGCGCGGGCGGCCCGGGCCCACGGGCGCTCGAGGCGGTCCCAGTAGCGAAACTCCGTCGGCTGCGGCGTGCTCACCGGCCGACTATGCCTCACGGCCGCGGCGGGAACGCGAGCTTCTTGACCGCGAACGTGCCCTTGGCGCACGGCGGCGGCGCGGGCTTGGGCGCGCCGCGCGGCGGCGGCGGCGGCGGCGCCCCAGCGACGGTCAGGTAGACGTAGGTGACGCCCTTGGCCGGCGCGACCACGGCCTTGGACCAGGCGCAGGCGCCGAAGGTGATCGTCAGCGTGCGCTTGCCGGGCGCGACCGGCAGGCGCGCGGCCAGGCGGTGGCGGTCCTTGCCGCCGTCGACGGTCAGGTCGGCGCGATCGAGCCAGCCGGTGCCCGACACCACCAGGTTGCCGTCGACCCGCGTCGGCGGCGCGAGCCGCGCGACGTGCTTGCCGGTGGGCTCGACCAGCTCGACGTCGGAGCGGAACGACAGCGGCGTGATCGCGTCGAAGCGGTGGGCGCCGGGCGCCATCTCGAGGAAGATCGGCGGCGGGCCGGCCTGGCGGACGCCGTCGATGAAGATCACCGCGTCGGGCGCGTCGCTGGTCACGTCGACGTCGCCCTTGATGGCCTCGAGCCCGGCCAGCACCTTCTCGACCTTGACGCGATCGGGCGCGGCGGGCGCCGCCTCGAGGTAGGCGCGGTACTCGCGGATCGCGCCGCGCACGTCGTGCTTGCGGCGCAGCACGTCGGCGAGGTTGTAGGTGACGTTGGGGTGGGGGGCGATCTTCTGGACGAAGCGGTAGCGCTCGATCGCGGTGGCCAGATCGCCGCGATCGTCGGCCGCCTGGGCCTCGGCGAAGGCGGCGCGCGCGGCCTCGGCAACGTCGGGCGGCAGCGGCGCCGGCTGGGCGTGGGCGAGGGCGCCGACGGCCAGGGCCGCCGCCAGGGTCAGGGACGAGGCGCGCACAGCCCGAAGATAGCGCGCGGACGGCGCCGGGGCCGCTGCCCGTGATTTCGGACGGTTGTCTGTTTTTGCGGAAATCGGCCGCGATAACGGACGAGTGTCTGCTACGGTGCGGAGATGACGCCGCAGGCCCACCCGTACCGCGACCTCGCCGTGATCGACAGCCGGGCGCCGCGCACCAACCAGACCGTCGTCGCCATCGTCGCGTCGATCGCGGTGGCGACCGGCGCGTGGTGGTTGCTGGCGGTGCTGGCCGCGCAGCTGGCGATCGCGGTGCGCTTCGGGCGGCGTTACTGCCTGCCGTGCCGGCTGTACTTCGACGTGATCCAGCCGCGGTTCGGCGAGGGCCCGCTCGAGGACTCGCGCGCGCCGCGCTTCGCCAACCTCATCGGCGCGAGCGTGCTGGCGGCGGCGGCGGCGAGCTACGCGCTCGGCTGGGTCACGGTCGGCGCGAGCCTCGGGCTCACGGTGGTCGTGCTGGCCACCGCCGCGGCGACCACCGGGCTGTGCGTCGGCTGCGAGCTGTACAAGGTGATCGCGCGGGCGCGCGGCATCCGCGGGGGCACCATCGCGCGGGTCGACCTCGCCGGCCTGGGCGAGGTGCCCGCCGATCGCGACGTGGTCGTGGTGTTCACCCACCCGCTGTGCGGCGACTGCCAGCGGGTCGGCGCACAGCTCGCCGCGTCGGGCAAGCCGGTGGTCGCGGTCGACGTGTCGCGCCGCCGCGACCTGGCCAAGAAGTACGGCGTGACGTTGGTGCCGCTGGCGGTGGCGGTCGACGCGCGCGGCCACGTCACCGCGCGCCTGGCGTGACCGGCCCGGGCGGCTACGCCGCGGGGCGCTCGCCGAAGATCGCCGTGCCGATCCGCACCAGCGTCGCGCCGCACGCGATCGCCACCGCGAAGTCGTGGCTCATGCCCATCGACAGGTGCGGCAGCGGCACGGCCGGCGTGGCCAGGCGATCGCGCAGCGCGCGCAGCGCCGTGAAGTGCGGCCGCGCCGCCTCAGGATCGTCGGTGGGCGGCGGCATCGTCATGAAGCCATCGACCCGCAGCCCCGGCACCGCCGCCAGCCCGGCGACCAGCGCCGGCGCGTCGGCGACCGCGACCCCGCCCTTGGTGGCCTCGCCGGCGACGTTGACCGCGATCAGGATCGGCTGGACGGCGCCGGCCGGCAGCCGCTTGCCCAGCTCGACGCCGAGCTCGAGCGAGTCGACCGCGTGGATCAGCGCGACCTTGCCGGCGATCTGCCGGGCCTTGTTGCGCTGCAGCCGGCCGATGAAGTGCCAGCGCGGGTGGGTCGCGGCGCTGGCCTGCTTGGCCAGCAGCTCCTGCACGTAGTTCTCGCCGACGTCGGTGGCGCCGGCGGCGACCACCGCGTCGATCGCCGCGACCGGGTGCAGCTTGGACACCGCGACCAGCGTGACCTCGTCGGGGCGCCGGCCGCAGGCGGCGCAGGCGGCGTCGACGGCCGCCCGGGTGGCGCGCCAGCGCGCGGCGAGGTCGGTCACGCGGCGTGCCCGTGGGCCAAGCGGACCTCGGCGGCGCCGGTGGCGCGCAACAGCTCGACCACCTCGGCCAGCGGCAGCCCGGCGATGTTGGTGATCGAGCCGCGCACGCTCCGCACCAGCGCCGCGCCGATGCCCTGCACCGCGTAGGCGCCGGCCTTGCCGTCCCACTCGCGCGACGCGACGTAGTCGGCCAGGAGCGCCTCGTCGAAGTCGACCATCTCGACGTCGCTGGTGACGGTGATCGCGTGGACCTCGGCGCCGCGTCGCAGCACCACGGCCGTGGTGACCTGGTGAGTCCGGCCGCGCAGCGCGCGCAGCATCACCGCGGCGGCGTCGCCGTCGGCGGCCTTGCCGAAGATCCGCCCGTCGACGATCACCGTGGTGTCGGCGGCCAGCACCCAGTCGTCGTCGCTGGCCAGCGCCGCGGCCTTGGCCGCCGCCACCCGCTCGACGTAGGCCACCGCCGGCTCGTCGGCGCCGGGGGTCTCGTCGATGTCGGCGGGGTGGACCGCGAACGCGACCCCGATCCGCGCCAGGAACTCGCGGCGGCGCGGCGACGCCGAGGCCAGGATCAACATCGCGCCTTATATACAGCGCGGGGGCCGAAAGCGCGATGAGCGCCCGGAGGCGCTCATCCTCGATCGATCAGCCGGCGGTCCTCGCTCACACCAGGGAGGGCTGGCGAAGCGAGGTGCCCCGCCGAGGATCTCGCGTTTCGGGTGGGGGGCCCCACGTCTTGTGGGGGAGGGTCTTTGCGAAAGACCCTCTCAGAGTTACTGCGGTGGGGGCCAGCCGCCGCCCTGGGGCGGCGGGCCACCGAAGCCACCCGGCGGCGGGCCCCCCTGCGGCGGCGGGAAGCCACCCGGCGGCGGACCACCGAAGCCCGGCGGCGGACCGCCCGGCGGCGGGTAGCCACCACCCGGCGGCGGGCCACCGAAGCCACCGCCCTGCGGCGGCGGCGTGTTGTTGCCCTTCACCATCTTCATGACCTCGTCGTACGCGGCCGGCGCCGTCAGCATCAGCACGCCGAAGTAGGCCAGCAGCATCAGCAGCGAGCGGACCAGCATCAGGAACCACTCGACGAACTTCACGTGGTCGCCGTGGATCAGCAGCGCCAGCATGAACAGCACGATCTGCACCGGCAGCCACACCAGCAGCGCCGCGGTGGCGTGCGGCGCGAAGGCGTCGACGGCCTGGAGCGCCGGCGGCAGCTTGCGGGCGGGGACGACGAACACCGCACACGCGGTCGCCACCAGGCACATCACCAGCAGCAGCAGCGCGTAGACCTTGAACATCGCCCCCTTGAACAGCCCGCCGGCGAAGTCGCCGTCGAAGTGGTTCAGGACGTTGGTGGTGATCGTCACCGTGCGCGACTCGCGGTCGGCGTCGATGCCGTCACCCGCGAAGATGCCGAGCAGGACCATGCTGGCGCCGACGGCGATGATGATGCGCGCGGCCTGATCGTCGGGGCGCTGCAGCCGCGCCAGCAACCCGAACAGCAACGTCGAGATGCCGATCGTGTAGAAGAACGTCAGGCCGATGCTGCTCGGTCCTTCGGAGATCGTGGCGATGCCGTTGACCACCACGCCGATGAACGACACGCCGAACGGCAGCCACTCGAGCACCACCGGCGGGATCTTCGCGCGGATGTCCTTGGGCGCGACCGACACCAGCAGATACGACGCCGCGGCGAGCAGCGGCCAGATCAGCCCGCGGAACGCGCGGCCCTTCCAGGCGAACGTGAGCGGGCTGAACTTGACCGGGATGAAGATCGCGATCGCGAGCGCGGCGCCCAGGATCATGAGCGCCATGCGCTGCAGGTCGGGATCGCGCAGCTTGGCCAGCGGCACGCCGAACAGCGTCCCCGGCTGCGACTGAGGCAGCTTGCGCGCCCAGTCGTCCATCGGGCCGGGCAGGTTCTGCTGCGGCGGGGCGAACGCGCCCTGCGGCGGGCCCGCGAAGCCGGGCGGCGGACCACCGGGGGGCGGGCCACCGAAACCGGGCGGCGGACCACCGGGGGGCGGGCCACCGAAGCCGGGCGGCGGACCACCGGGGGGCGGGCCACCGAAGCCGGGCGGCGGACCGCCAG
>Ga0073899_10000915_pt1 | contig 27300 bp, 23 predicted proteins | sample KloWWTmetaKNB5Ph_FD_88975 | JGI IMG/M metagenome (GOLD analysis project Ga0073899, IMG submission 88975) | Active sludge microbial communities from Klosterneuburg, Austria, studying microevolution and ecology of nitrifiers - Klosterneuburg... | ecosystem: Engineered > WWTP > Aerobic digester >... | reverse complement strand
GGCGCTTGAGCACCTCGTAGAAGGGCGCGAAGACGACGTCGCCCATGCCGGCGCGCATCTTCCAGAACATCGCGCCGCGGTAGGTGAAGAACATGCGCAGCGAGCCGCGCAAGGCCTGGCCGGCCGCCAGCCCGGGGCGCTGCGGGTTGCCGTCTTCGTAGGCCAGCGCCAGGTCGTACAGACCGCGCACGAAGGGGCTTTGCAGCGAGCGCTCGGAGGCGCCGTTCAAACGCAGCCAGTCGCGGCATTCGTAGTCGTCGATGGCCTCCAGGCCGCGCGGCGCCAGCAGCAGCTTGAAGCGCACCGAGCCGACCAGGATGGCCAGCACCAGGTCGACGATCTCCCACTTGCAGCGTACGCCGGCGTCGGCGCACATCAAGCCCTCCAGCTGCGCGCGCACGATGCCGGCCATGCCGTGCAGCACCCGCAGCGCCACGTTCTCGGGATAGCCGGGCAGCGCGCGCACCACCACCTCGACCAGCGCCGCGGCCTCGATGAGCGCCGCAGCGGCGGCAAGTGCACCCAGCCGCAGCCAGTCGGCGCACTGCGCGGCCAGCGACTCCACCAGGGTCTCGGGCGGCGGGTTGTCATAGCCATCCAGCGCGGGCGCGGTCGGCGTCGGCCCGGGCGGTCGCGTCTGCAGGTCCATCAGCAGCGTCTTCAGCAGCGCCGCCACATGCGCCAGGTAGCTGCGCAGGGTGAACGGGTTGCTGCCCGGCTCCAGCGCGTCGCCGGGCAGGCCGGGCGCGGGCGGAAAGTACGAGGTCCAGCGCACCCAGCCGCCGGCTTCCGCCGCATCGACCATGCCCACCAGCGGCGCGTCGAAGAAGGCGTCGCGCCAGTCCGCGCAGGGGTGGCTGGCGGGGTCGCGGCCGAGTTCGGCATAACACTCGCGCAGCAGCCGGAAGGCGTTTTCGTAGAAGCCCAGCCAGACATGCAGCCCATGCTCCTCGATGCGCCCCGCCGGCCCGCGGCCCGAGGCCCCCTTGCCGCCCATGCGCCAGCCGGTCTGGTAGATCGTGACCTGGTAGCGGCCGCCATGTTCGGGCCGCGTCAGCTCGAAGGCCGCGGCCACCGAGGCGCAGCCGCTGCCGATCACGGCCACCCGGACGGGGCCGTCGCCGTTCATGCCGCGGCCTCGGTGGCCGGCCTGGCTATCGCGGACGGCACAGGCGCCCGGCGGGCTCCGGCCGCGAGCACGGCTTGACGATTTGGTTCGCGCGGCAGCGCCAGGACGATGGGCTCGGGCTCGCCGAAGTCGTCGCGCGCTCGTTCGACGGCGTGGAGCGTGAGTTCCACGCCGGCATGGAACCCCCTCGGGTTGGCGACCAAGATCTGCATGAATGAACTCCCGCACCGGCCGCGTGCGCCACCTGCATGCCCTGCGTGCTGCCTGCATGCCGCGTCAACCGGGTGCGCTCTTCTCTTGAATGCGCCGGCCCGATCGACCGGCCAGCGACGCTATCACGGCGACCGCGGGGGCTCAAGGCGCGGACAGCCCTGCGCCTCGCTGCGCCTGCGCCAGTCTTCGTAGACTCCTGGATCTTCTTCATGGAGCTCATGGCAATGACCTCGATTCAACCTCCCACGCGCCGCCTGGCAGGTCTGCTCTATGCCGCCCTGCTGAGCTCGGTGCTGCCCGCGCAGGCCAATGGCTTCGCCGACCTGCAGGCCGCGCTGGCCCGCCAACAGTCCCTGGTGCCGGTGAAGGGCAGCTTCCGCATCGAGACCTGGACCCGCCAGGGCGACGGCAAGGACGGCAGCGAGGAACAGGGCCAGGCGGTGCTCAACTTCGAAGACGGCAACCAAGGCCTGCGCCTGCAGTTCAGCCGCGACACGCTGCAGCGCGTGGAGCAGGAAGAACGGACCTCGGAGAAGGACGGCAAGGCGCCGACGCCGGCCCTCACCGGGCTGCGCGCGCTGGAATTGGCCGACCTGCGGCGCATGCTGGCGCCGGTCGCCGCGCTGCAAAGCGCGCTGGAGGAGGCCACGCCGAAGACCGAGGTGGCCGAGCTCTGGAACGGCCAGCCGGCGCGCCGGCTGACCTACGAATTCGGCCTTGGCCGCCTGAAGGAGAGCGACCGCAAATACGTGAACAAGGTCGACGGCAAGCTGGAACTGTGGATCGCGGCCGACGGCACGCCGCTGGCCAGCCGCTCGCAGGCGGTGATCTCGGGCCGGGCCTTCGTGGTCGTCAGCTTCGACGCCACCAGCCACGAGGAACAGCTGTTTCAGCTCGTGCAGGGACGCCTGGTCACGGTGCGGCGCGAGAATCGCCACCAGAGCGCTGGCGCCGGCGAGAGGGCCGAGAACCGCACCGTGCGCACGATCCAGCTGCAGGGCTGAGGCGCCCGGCCCGCCTTCACGGCGTCCAGTTCACGCCGTGGTCGACCAGGTGGGCGTCGACCGCCGCGCCCACGGTGGGGTGGAAGTTGCCCGCGCCCAGCTGCTGGATCAGCTCGAAGCGGATCAGCTTGTCCTTCACCGGGTCCTTCATCTCGGCGAAGTGCAGTTCCACGCCGGCCTCGCGCAAGGTGTGCGCGAGTTCGCTCAGCATGTCGGCCGAGGTCACGTCGATGCTGGTCACCGGCTCGGCCGCCACCACCACGCGCTGCACGGGGCCGGGCTCGCCGGCGACGGCTTGCAGCACGCTGCGCTGGAAGAGGTCGGCATTGGCGAAAAACAGCGGCGCGTCCCAGCGGAACAGCAGCAGCCCCGGCACGTGGCGCGCCTGCGGGTAGCGCTTGATGTCGTGGAAACCGCGGATGCCGTCCACGCGCCCGAGCACGGCAAAGTGCGGGCGCCAGCCGTCCCACAGGAATTCGATCACCGCCAGCACCACCGCCAGCCCGATGCCGGGAATGGCGCCGAAGACCGCCACGCCGGCGAAGCAGGCCATCGAGAGCCAGAACTCCCAGGGCTGGATGCGGTGGATGCGCCGCAGGTCGGCAAATTCGAACAGACCGATCGCCGAGGCGATGACCACCGCCGCCAGGGCGCTGGTGGGCAGCGAGTGCAGCAGCTGCGGCGCCACCAGCAGCAGCAAGGCCACCGCCAGCGCGCCCACCACGCCGGTGACCTGGGTCCTGGCGCCGGCGGCCTCGGCCACCGGCGTGCGAGAGGAACTGCTGCTGATGGGAAAGCCCTGGAACAGGCCGGCCGCCAAGTTGGCCGCGCCCAGGCCCACCATCTCCTGGTTGGGGTCGACGGCGCTGCGCGTGCGCGCGGCATAGGTGCGCGAAAGCACGCTGGTGTCGGCAAAGGCCACCAGAGCCACGGCGCAGCCGCCGGCGACCACGGCAACGAGATCCACGTCGCTCAGCCAAGGCAGCACGAAGCGCGGCAGCCCTTGCGGCAGGTCACCCAGCACCTTCACCCCGCCCTCGGCGAGGTCGAAGAGACTCACCGCCAGCGTGGCCAGCACCACCGCGATGAGCAGGCCCGGCACGTTGGGAAAGCGCTTCAGGCCCAGGATCAGCGCCAGGCAGCCGGCGCCGATGGCCAGGCTGGGCCCGTGGCTCTGTCCGCTCGCCACGGCCGCGGCCAGGTGCCAGAGGTCGCGGCCCGGTCCCTGGCTTTCGATGCCGATGCCGAACAGCTTGGGCAACTGGCTGATCAGCACCGTGAGCGCGATGCCGTTCATATAGCCGTAGCGGATGGGCTTGGACAGCAGCTCGGTGACGAAACCCAGGCGCAGCACGCCCGCGGCGATGCACACCGCGCCGGCCACCACGGCCATCATGCCGGCCAGCGTGACGGCACGCAGCGGGTCGCCGCCCGAAAGCGGCAGCACCACGGCCAGGATCAGCGCGGCCAGCGATGAGTCAGGCCCCAGCACCAGGATGCGGCTGGGCCCGAACAGCGCATAGACCAGCAGCGGCACGATGGTGGCGTACAGGCCGTGGATGCCGGGCAGGCCCGAGGCCTGCGCGTAGGCGATGCCCACGGGCACCAGCATGGCGGTCAGCACCAGCCCGGCCATCAGGTCGCTGGGCAGCCAGCGCAGCGGGTAGGTCCTGAGCGTGGCCAGGCCGGGCAGCCAGCGTTGCCAGCCGCGCGCAGGGGCCGACGGCACCCAGGGTTGCACGCTGCCGGTCAACCCAGCACCGCAGACTGGCCGGTGCAGGACAGCACGGCGCGCCACAGCTCGCCTTCCAGGTCGAGCTGCTTGCCGCCCTGGGCGATCTCGGCGATGGGCACGTGCACGAACTGACCGTTCAGGAAGCTGATCACGAGTCCGGTCTTGCCGGCCATGGCGGCATGCACCGCATGGCGGGCCATGCGGTCGCACAGCAGCGCGTCTTCGGTATTGGCCGCGCAGCCGCGGATCTGGTAACTGGGGTCGAAATAACGCAGCACCATCTCGACGCCGCGCGCCTTGAAGTGCGCGTCGATGCGGTCCTTCAGGAACAGGCCCACGTCCTGCAGCTTCAGATTGCCCGAGGCGTCGCGCTCGCTGCCGCTGCCCAGCAGGTGCTGCCCCGCGCCCTCGGCCACCACCACCACGGCGTGCGGCTTGTGCTGCAGCCGCCGTTCCAGCGCCGCCAGCAGGCCACCCTGCCCTTCCAGCGTGAAAGGCACTTCGGGCACCAGGCAGAAGTTGACGTCCTGGCTGGCCACCGTGGCCGCCGCGGCGATGAAGCCGGCGTGGCGCCCCATGAGCTTCACCACCGAGATGCCGTTGAAGACGCTGCGCGCCTCCGTGTGCGCGCTCTGGATCACGCGCTCGGCCTCGGCCACCGCGGTGCCGTAGCCGAAGGTGCGCGATACGTAGCGCACGTCGTTGTCGATGGTCTTGGGAATGCCCACCACCGCCAGCGCATGGCCGCGGGCGCGCGCCTGCTCGAACAGCGCGTGGCCGCCGCGCTGGGTGCCGTCGCCGCCCACGGTGAACAAGACGTTGATGCCCTGCGCGAGCAGGAAGTCCACCGCCACGCCCATGTCCACCGGCCCGCGCGACGTGCCCAGCATCGTGCCGCCCTCCTTGTGGATATCCTCGACCCGGTCGTCGGTCAGCTCGATCGGCGGCTGGCCCCGGCTCGGGTCCAGCCCGCGATAGCCGCCGCGGATGCCGAGCACCGAGCTGACGCCGTAGCTGCGACGCAGTTCGCGCGTCACCGAGCGGATCACGTTGTTCAGCCCCGGGCACAGGCCGCCGCAGGTGACGATGGCCGCGCGCGTGCGTGCCGGCTCGAAGAACAGCTTGTGCCGTGGGCCGGCCTTCTCGAACAGCACCAGGTCGGGCGGCGGTCTTCCCTGCGGCCACTGGATGAGCGCCGGCACCAGCAGGTCGTCGGGCACGGCGAAAGGCAGCGGCGAATCGTTGCGCGGTTCGCCCAGGGTCGTGGGAAGCAGCGGCGTCATGGCTTGATCCGGTGGTGAAGACCGTTCGCGGCGTTCGGTCGTCGTCGGCCGGTCCCCGCCGCCGTAGCGTACCGGAGCCGGCCGCCCGGCAGCGCCGGGTCAGGCATCGGGACCACCGTAGCGCGGATGCGGTTCGATATCGACCGTCTCGAACCAGTGGTTCCAGAACAGCGGCCGCCGGTAGCCCACCAGCCAGGGCTGGGTCAGCGCGGTGGCCGCCAGGTGCGTGCGCAGCTTGTAGGGCATCCAGGCCACGGTCAGCCGCTTGGCGTGGTCGAACAGCGCCTCGCGTTCGGGCCCCTCGGGCAAGGCCTGCAGCTTCGCGATGGTGGCGTTCATCTCGGGCAGGTCGAAGCGCGAGAGGTTCATGCCGCCGGCCGCGGCGCCGTCGTAGCGCAGCAGGCCTTCGATGCCGTCGGGCGCACTGGCACGCCCGCTCACCGACCACATCATCAGCTTGCCGGCACGCGCCGCCTTGTACTGTTCCGGCCAGTTCGCGGTGCGGAACACCACGCGCAGGCCGATGGCGCCCAGGTCGCGCTCCATCAGTTCGTCGAAGCGGCGCGCCTCCTGGCTGGGCTGGGTGGCCATTTCCAGCACCAGCGGCCGGCCCTCGGGGGTTTCGCGCCAACCGTCGCCGTCGCGGTCGCGCCAGCCGTACAGGTCGAGCAGCGCGCGGGCGCGCGCCGGGTTGTATGCGCTCATCTCGCTGCGCCATTGCGGCTGGTAGCCGCTCAGGTGCACGGCCACCGGCGACTGCGCCGGCACCGCCGCACCGTGGCGCAGCAGCGTGATCTCGCGCTGCACGTCGATGGCCAGGCCGATGGCACGGCGCAGCGCCACGCGTTCGGGCGTATAGCCGCCGACCAGCGGGTGCGCCATGTTGAACATCGTGTAGTAGGTGGACGGCAGCACCACGCGTTCGGCACGGATGCCGCGCCGGGCCAGGTGCGGCGCCAGCCTGCCGCCGGGCATGGCCACCGGCGTGAAGCCGTCGGGCAGCTCCACCCAGTCGGCCTCGCCGTTCAGGAAGGCCAGCCAGGTGGGCTGCTTCTCCTCGATGATGGCCACCTCCACGCGGTCCACCATGGGCAGCCGGCGGCCCTGCAGGCGCGCCAGGATGGCCTGGCCCTCGGCATCGCCGGCGGCCGGTTCGGCGTGGTAGCGCAGCTCGCGGAAACGCGGATTGCGTTCGAGCACGATGCGCGAGCCGCGCCGCCACTCGGCGAGCACGAACGGACCGGTGCCCACCGGGTGCTGCATCGAAAGCTCGCCCTGGGCCTCGACCACCTCGCGCGCCACGGCGGCGGTGGAAGCGCTGGCCAGCCATTGCGGGAAACGCGGCCGGCCGGCGTCGAGCACGAAACGCAGCGTGTGGCGGTCCAGCACCTGCAGGCCCTGCATCGGGCGCTCGTAGTCGAAGGGTTGCCGGCCTTCGACGGCCTCGCGGCGCCGCGCGGCCAGGCCGCTGATGCCGGCCTGTTCCATCGAGCTCCAGCCGGGGCTGCGCGTGGCAGGGTCGGCCAGGCGCTGGATGCTGTAGGCATAGTCCGCCGCCACCAGCTCGCGCGGCTGACCGCCGAAGGCCGCATCGTCGGTAAAGAAGATGCCGGGCTGCAGCCGCACCGTCCAGACGCGCCAGCTGCTGCCCGGCTCGGGCTCGGGCAGGGCGGCGGCCGTGCGCGGCCGCAGCTTGACCGGGCGCGCCAGCGGGTCGAATTCCAGCAGCGGCTCGAAAATGTGCGAGGTGATGCGCAGCGAGCGCACGTCGCCGACGCGGGCGGGATCGAAGCCGGTCTCGCTCTCGCTGGCCAGGCGCAGCACCTTCAGGCCCGGGGCAGGCCGGGCCGGCCCCGGCCAGAGCGGGCCGGCCCATGCCGCCAGTGCCGTCGCCACGGCGGGGTGCAGCAAGGCCTGGCGGCGGTTCATGCCGGGCATCATAGACAGCGCCCCGCAGCGCGGGCGGCGGCGTGGGATGATGGATATTCCTTTCGCCCCCGCTCGCGCTGCGCCTGCACCCGCGCCATCGCCCGCAATGGCATTTATCACCGCCAACCCCGCCGCTTCGCTGCTGCTCGCTGCCATGGTGCTGGCCAGCCTGGCCGGCCTGTTCGCGGTACCCGCGATCGTCGAACGCAACCTGTTCCGCCCCTACTGGCTGTTGCGGCGGCGCGAGTACGCCACACCCGTCGCCAGCGCCTTCCTGCACGCCGACCTGGGCCACCTGTTCTTCAACGCCTTCACCTTCTGGGCCTTCGGCTTTGCGCTGGAACGCCAGATCGGCAGCGCACGTTTCGCGGCGCTGTATGCCTTCGGCCTGCTGTTCAGCAGCGTGGGCACCTATTTCAAGCACCGGCACGACCCGGGCTACCGCTGCCTGGGCGCGTCGGGTGCCATCCTGGCAGTGCTGTTCGCGGCCATCGTGTATGCGCCGAAGTCATCGATCTTCATCCTGCCGATCCCGGTGCCGATTCCCGCGCCGCTGTTCGCGCTGGCCTATCTGGCCTACAGCTGGTACGCCGCACGCCAGGCCCGCGGCCGCGTCAACCACGACGCGCATCTGGCCGGTGCGCTGGCCGGCGTGGCCTTCGTCGTGCTCACCGACCCCGCGGCAGTGGCGCGGGCCTGGCGGCTCGTCCTCGCCTGACGCTGCGGGCGCTGCGGGACAATGCCGCTTTCCCTGCACCTGCCCGAACGCCACGCCACCATGAACGACACCCCCGCCGCGCCCCCGCTGCCCGACCGCTTGTCGCTGGACCCGCGAAGTCCGCACCACGTGGCGGCCGCGTTCCAGCGCGACATCGGCATCCGCCTCAACGGCAAGGAGCGTTCCGACGTCGAGGAATACTGCATCAGCGAGGGCTGGGTGAAGGTGGCCGCCGGCCGCACGGTGGACCGCAGGGGCCGGCCGCTGCTCATCAAGCTGAAGGGCACGGTGGAAGCGTTCTACCGCTGAGCCGCCTCTGGAGTGCGACCGAGGCCAGCCCCGCGGCGCGCCGGTCAGGGCGTCGTGGCCAGCGTGAACCCCACGCTCGTGAAGCCGCCCTGCGACTCGGCCACGGTGTGGCCGTCGTGCATGCGCGCGATGGCCGCCACGATGGCCAGGCCCAGGCCGTGGTGCGTTTCACCGTCGCAGCAGCGCGACGCATCGGCGCGGAAGAAGCGGTCGAACAGCCGCGGCAGCGACTTCGGGTCGATCGGCTCGCCGCTGTTCATCACCACCACCTGCGCCTGGCCGTCCGCCCTGGCCGCGATATGGATCAGCACCGTGGAGCCGCGTCGCGCAAAGCGCGTGGCGTTGCCCAGCAGGTTGGAAAGCGCCCGCTTGAACAGCGGCTCGTCCACCGCGGCCGTGGCGTCACCCTGCACGCGCAGCGCCAGCCCGGCGTCTTCCAGCGTGGCTTCGTGGAATTCCACCACCTGATGCGCCAGCGCGGCCAGGCTCGCCGGCCGGCCGCGCCGCGCCACCGCGCCGCGGTCGGCTTGCGACAGGAACAGCATGTCGTTGACCATGCCGGCCAGGCGCTGCATTTCCTCCAGGTTGGACACCAGGGTGTCGCGCAGCGAGTCCACTGAACGCTCGCGCGACAACGCCAGTTCGGTCTGGCCGATCAGCGTGGTCAGTGGCGTGCGCAATTCGTGCGCCACGTCGGCGTTGAAGCCCTCGAGCTGCGCATAGGCGCCTTCCAGGCGCTGCATGAGGGCGTTGAACTGCTCGATCCAGGGCAGCAGTTCCTCGGCCGGGTCGACCAGCGCCAGACGGCGATGCAGGTCGCGCGCCGAGATGGCGCGGGTCTGAGCCGCCAGCTCGCGCAGCGGGATCAGGCCGTGCCGCACGTGCCAGCGTGCACCGGCCGCAACCAGGGCGCCCGCGGCCAGGGTGACGAAGATCAGCACCCAGGCCCAGCGCGTGCCCATCGCCGCGTCGCGCGCATAGTCCACCGTATAACGCGCCTTCACCTGGCCACCGGCCAGCGCCGGGGTCTCGATGGTGAACACTTTCACCTGCGTGTGCGCCGAGCGATGCAGGTTCTCGGCATCCTGGTCGGCGAAGAGCAGGCTGCCGTCGGCGCGCCAGACCTCGAGCCGCGTGCTGGCGCGCATGGGCGCGTCGGACATCAAACGGGCGAGCACGGCCGCTTCACCCTGGTTGGCGGCACGGCCGACGACGTCGGTGATGAGTTCACTGCGGGCGGCCAGGTCGGCCGTGTTGCGCTCGACCAGGATCATCTTCACCATGCCCCAGGTCACGGTGAACAGCACGCCCAGCACCACCATCGTGAAGATGGCCAGCTTGCGCGAGAGCCGGGTGCTGATGGCGTGCGAGCAGGTCACGCCGGAACACGCGCCCATGACCGAGAGCGGCCCGGCCGCCGCAGCCAGGACTTCAGGCGGTGGCAGCACCTGCGCCGTTGGCCCTTCGTTGCTCACGAACGTTCCTCCAGCACATAGCCCATGCCGCGCACGGTGTGCAGCAGCTTGGCCGGAAAGGGGTCGTCGAGCTTGGCGCGCAGTCGGCGCACGGCGACTTCGACGACATTGGTGTCGGAGTCGAAATTCATGTCCCACACCTGCTCGGCCAGCAGGGTGCGCGAAAGGATCTGGCCGCGCCGGCGCAGCAGCAGCGCCAGCAGCTTGAATTCCTTGGCCGTGAGGTCCAGCCGCTGCTGCGCGCGCTGCGCCTTGCGGCTGACCAGGTCGAGCTCCAGGTCGCCCAGCTGCAGTTGCGTGGCGGCCTGCGCACCGGCCGGCGCACCGCGGCGCAACAGCGCGCCCACCCGCGCCAGCAGTTCGGAGAAGGCAAAGGGCTTGACGAGATAGTCGTCGGCGCCCTGCTCCAGCCCGCGCACGCGGTCCTCGACCTGGCCGCGCGCCGTGAGCATGAGCACCGGCGTGTTGCGCTGGGCCGCGCGCAGCGCCGCCAGCACGCCGAAGCCGTCGACGCCGGGCAGCATGAGGTCGAGCAGCACCAGGTCGTAGTCGCCGCCCACGGCCAGGCGCCGGCCCTCGATGCCGTCGTGCACGAGGTCGACGACGTGGCCGTTCTCGGTGAGGCCCTTGTGCAGGTACTGGGCCAGCTTGACTTCGTCTTCGACGACCAGGAGTCGCATGCGCGCACCGTTGTTGCGGGTTTGACAAGGGCCCGAATGGTCGCATTTTCCGGCCCGGCGCTGGATTACGAATTTGTCATCTGGCTGTTCGGCCGGCGTGACTCTGGGTTTTCAGAATTCATTCCGTGGTCGGCAACCAAGCCGGCCTCAGGTAACGAACCCCACTGTCATCCAACCCACCAAGGAACGCATCATGAAGACTTCGACCCTCATCGCCGCCATCGCCGTTTCGTTCGCCGCCGCCGGCTCCGCCTTCGCGCAGGAAGCCACCTACGAAATGCCGCAGCCTGTCAGCTCCAGCCTCAGCCGCGCCCAGGTGCAGTCCGAACTGGCGCAGGCGCGTGCTGCCGGCAACCTGCTCGTGACCGAGGCCGACTACCAGAAGGGCGCGCCCTTCTCGAGCCAGCTCAGCCGCGCCGAAGTCAGGGCAGAGACGCTGACCGCCATCGCCAACGGTGAAGTGCAACGGCTGAACAGCGAGCACAACGCCTTCAGCGTGATGATTTCCGGCGACAAGCCGGAAAGCGCCGTGCGCACGGCGCAGATCGGCCGCTGACCCCCTTCACGGGCCGCCCGCTGGCGGGCCCGTGACACCCAGGCCCGTGCGAGTTGCTGCTCGCACGGGCCGGTTTGCGTCTGGCCGCGCCCAAGCCTCGGGGCCCTGTCCTGCGCTGGATCCACATCCGAGCCGACCGCAGACATTGATATTGCCAATTCAACATATTGACAATTTGTACTGTCGTTTCGGCAGGACTCTGGCTTTTTCAAGGCACAGTTGCCACTTCCAACTGCCGCGCACCGCCGTGAGACTCCGGGCATCGAACCCGGAAGCTCAGCCATGCCGCCCCACCACCCCACCACGGTTTACCTCAGCGCGCCCGACATGGTCCGCCTCGTGCGGCGCAAGGGGCTTTCGGCCTGCATCGCCGGCGTGGCCGAGCGCATCGAGCGCGAATTCCTGCGCTGGCACGATTTCGACAAGAGCGCGCGGCTGGCTTGCCATTCGGCGGTGGGCGTGATCGAGCTGATGCCGATCGCCGACGCCTCGCAGTTCGCCTTCAAATACGTCAACGGCCACCCCGGCAACCACCGCCACGGCCTGCCCACGGTGATGGCCTTCGGTGTGCTGGCCGACGTGGCCACCGGCACGCCGTGCCTGCTGTCGGAGCTGACGCTGACCACCGCCATCCGCACCGCCGCCATGTCGGCGCTGGCGGCGCGCAAGCTGGCCCGACCGGGCAGCCGCAGCATGGCGCTCATCGGCAACGGCGCGCAGAGCGAATTCCAGGCGCTGGCCTTCCGCGACGGGGTCGGCGTGCGCGAACTGCGCCTGTTCGACACCGACCCGCGGGCCAGCGCCAAGCTGGCGGCCAACCTGGCCGGCCAGGGGCTGGAACTGCGCCTGTGCGCCAGCATCGCCGAGGCCGTGCGCGGCGCCGATATCGTGACCACGGTCACCGCCGACAAGAGCAACGCGACGATCCTCACGCCGGAAATGATCGAGCCCGGCATGCACCTCAATGCCGTCGGCGGCGACTGCCCGGGCAAGACCGAACTGCACCGCGGCGTGCTCGAGGCGGCGACGGTCTTCGTCGAATACGAGCCGCAGACCCGCATCGAAGGCGACATCCAGCAGCTGCCGGCGGACTTCGCCGTGACCGAGTTCTGGCAGGTGCTGGCGGGCACGCACCCGGGCCGCAGCCATGCCGCCGAAGTGATCGTCTTCGACTCGGTGGGCTTCGCGCTCGAGGACTATGCGGCGCTGGCCTTCATGCGCGATACGGCGGCCGAGCTGGGCATCGGCGAAACCATCGAACTCGTGCCGCACTCGCCAGACCCGAAGGACCTGTTCGGCATTCTGCGCGACGCACCGCTTCGCGGCGCCACTTCCGCGGCCGCGGTCGCAGACCGCGGAATGCGCTTGCGCGCAGCGGCCTGAACGCGCATCGTTCGGGCCTGCCGATGAACGATCCCGGGTCGCGCTCGCCGCAGCGCCCGGCACGCCCAGGACCGCCGCCATGAACGATCGCCCGCCGACTGCACCAGAAGCCGAACTCGGCGCCGCCTTCACGCCGCTGCCACCACGTTCGCCGCTGCGCGAAGCCATCGGCGCACTGACGCGACGGCCCGAGCCCGAACTGCTGACCGCCCTGCTGGAGCAGGCGCGCCTGACGCCGACGCAGGCCGAAGCCGCGCAGGCGCTGGCGCTGCGCGCGGCGCGCGGCGTGCGCGAAAGCAGCCGCGCCGGCGGCACCGCCGGCCTGGTGCAGGGCCTGCTGCAGGAATTTGCGCTCAGCTCGCAGGAAGGCGTGGCGCTGATGTGCCTGGCCGAAGCGCTGCTGCGCATCCCCGACGACGCCACGCGCGACGCGCTGATCCGCGACAAGATCGCCGACGGCAACTGGCAGCAGCACCTGGGGCAGAGCCCGTCACTGTTCGTCAACGCCGCGGCCTGGGGCCTGCTGCTCACCGGCAAGCTGGTGGCCACGCACAGCGCGAGCGGCCTGGCCGCCACGTTGCGCCGCATCGTGGCACGCGGCGGCGAGCCGCTGGTGCGCATGGGCGTGGACCGGGCCATGCGCATGATGGGCGAGCAGTTCGTCACCGGCCAGACCATCGAACAGGCACTGGTCAACGCGCGGCCGCGCGAGGCCCGGGGCTTCCGTTATTCGTACGACATGCTCGGCGAGGCGGCGCTGACGGCGGCCGACGCCCAGGCCTATTTCAGCGCCTACGAGCTTGCCATTCATGCCATCGGCACGGCGGCCGCCGGGCGCGGCATCGTCGACGGCCCGGGCATCTCGATCAAGCTCTCGGCGCTGCACCCGCGTTATGCACGCGCTCAGGTCGGGCGCGTGATGGTCGAGTTGTATCCGCGGCTGCTCGACCTGGCCGCGCTGGCGCGGCGCTACGACATCGGGCTGAATATCGACGCCGAGGAATCCGAGCGGCTGGAACTTTCGCTGGACCTGCTCGAACGCCTGTGTTTCGAACCGGGGCTGGCCGGCTGGAACGGCCTGGGCTTCGTCATCCAGGCCTACCAGAAGCGCTGCCCGGCGGTGGTGGACTTCATCGTCGACCTGGCGCGCCGCAGCGGCCGGCGCCTGATGGTGCGGCTGGTCAAGGGCGCGTACTGGGACAGCGAGATCAAGCGCGCCCAGCTCGACGGCCAGGCCGGCTACCCGGTCTATACCCGCAAGGCCTACACCGACGTGGCCTACCTCGCCTGCGCGCGCAAGCTGCTGGCGGCGCCCGACGAGGTCTACCCGCAGTTCGCCACCCACAACGCGCACACCATGGCCGCGGTGCAGGCGCTGGCGGGGCCGGACTACACGCCCGGGCAGTACGAGTTCCAGTGCCTGCACGGCATGGGCGAGGCGCTGTACGACCAGGTGCACGACCGCCCCTGCCGCATCTATGCCCCCGTGGGCACGCACGAGACGCTGCTGGCCTACCTGGTGCGGCGCCTGCTGGAAAACGGCGCCAACACCTCGTTCGTCAACCGCATCGCCGACGAGAGCCTCGGCCTGGCCGAGCTGGTGCAGGACCCCGTGCAGACGGTGGCCACGCTGGCCGCGCAGGACGGCTGCGTCGGCTCGCCGCATCCGGCCATCACGCTGCCGCCCGACCTGTACGGTGCGGCGCGAGCCAATTCGCGCGGCCTGGACCTGGCCGACGAGCGCACCCTGGCCGACCTGGCCCGGCGCTTCGCGGCCGACGCCAGCCGGACCTGGCAGGCCGAGCCGCTGATCGCTCGCGGCATGCCGCAAGGCCCCTGGCAGCCGGTGCGCAACCCCGCCGCTGCCAGCGACCTGGTGGGCCAGGTGCGCGAGGCCACGCTGGACGACATGCAGTCGGCCCTGGACGCCGCCACAATGGCCGCCGCGGCCTGGGCCGCCACGCCGCCCGCCGAGCGCGCGGCACGGCTGGAAGCGGCAGCGGCCCGGCTGCAGGACGAGCTGGCAGCGCTGCTGCCGCTGCTGGTGCGCGAAGCCGGCAAGACCTGCGCCAACGCCGTGGCCGAGGTACGCGAGGCGGTGGACTTCCTGCGCTACTACGCCGCCGAGGTGCGGCGCGATTTCGACAACGCCAGCCATGTGCCGCTGGGGCCGGTGGTGTGCATCAGCCCGTGGAACTTCCCGCTCGCCATCTTCACCGGCCAGGTGGCCGCGGCACTGGCCGCCGGCAACGTGGTGCTGGCCAAGCCGGCCGAGCAGACGCCGCTGGTGGCCGCCGCCGCGGTGCGCGCGCTGCATGCCGCCGGCGTGCCGCGCGGCGCGCTGCAGCTGCTGCCCGGCCGCGGCGAGACCGTGGGCGCCGCGCTGGTGGCCGACGCGCGCGTGCAAGGCGTGCTGTTCACCGGCTCCACCGAAGTGGCCCGGCTGCTGCAGCGCACGCTGAGTCGGCGCCTCACGGCCGGCGGCCAGCCGGTGCCGCTGATCGCCGAAACCGGCGGCCAGAATGCCCTGGTGGTGGACTCGTCGGCGCTGGTCGAGCAGGCGGTGGCCGATATCGTGAGTTCGGCCTTCGACAGCGCCGGCCAGCGCTGCTCGGCGCTGCGGCTGCTGTGTGTGCAGGAAGAAGCCGCCGACCGCCTGCTGTACATGCTGCGCGGCGCCGTGCAGGAGCTGCGGCTCGGCGACCCGCGCGAGCTGGCCACCGACATAGGGCCGGTCATCGATGCCGAGGCCGCGGGGCTGATCGAAAGCCATCTGCGGACCCTGCAGGCGCGGGGCCGCCGCGTCTGGCGGCCGGCGCTGGGCGCGTCACGGGCGGCGTCACTGACCGCTCAGGGCAGCTTTGTCGTACCGGCCGTCGTCGAGCTGGCCAGCGTCGCCGAACTCGAGCGCGAAGTGTTCGGACCCGTGCTGCACGTACTGCGCTACCCGCGCGACCGGCTGGCGCAGACGCTGGAACAGATCAACGCCACCGGCTTCGGGCTGACGCAAGGCGTGCACACGCGCATCGACGAGACCGTGGCCCAGGTGGTGGGCATGGCGCGGGCCGGCAACCTGTATGTCAACCGCAATATCGTCGGCGCAGTGGTCGGCGTGCAGCCTTTCGGCGGCGAGGGCTTGTCGGGCACCGGTCCCAAGGCCGGCGGGCCGCTGTACCTGCTGCGGCTGCTGGCCCGCCGCCCAGCGCAGGCGGCAGGCCGCGCGGTGGCGCACAACGGTGCCCCGGCCCGGCCGCCGGTGCGCGGCCTGGACCACGACACCGCCGGATCGAGCCCGGCCGAGACGGTGGCAACCCTGCGCACCTGGGCGCAGGCCCAAGGTATGGACCCGCTGGCCTTGCACTGCGACCAAGTGATTTCCGCGTCACCGGTCGGCGGCTGGCACGCCCTGCCCGGCCCCACCGGCGAAGCAAACCTGTATGCCGTGCAGGCGCGCCCGGCCGTGCTGTGCCTGGCCGACGACGACGCCGACCGACTGGCCCAGCTGGCTGCCGTGCTGGCGGTGGGCAGCCGAGCCGTCTGGCCGCTTCAGACGCGCCCGTTGCTCGAGCGACTGCCGCCCGCGCTGCGCGAACAGATCGCGCTGGCGCAGGACTGGCAGCAGACCACCGTGCACTTCGACGCCGTGCTTCAGCATGGCGACGCCACCGCGCTGCTGCACACTGCCGCCGCGCTGGCCGGGCGGCCGGGACCGATCGTCGGGCTCACCGGCCTGGTGCCGGGCGACTGGCGCGTGCCGCTGGAGCGGCTCGTGATCGAGCGCTCGCTGAGCATCAACACCGCCGCCGCCGGCGGCAACGCCAGCCTGATGACGATCGGCTGACCCGCGGCGCGTCGACGCAACGGCTTGACGCTTCGCGTCAGCGGCCGGCGGACAGCCCTTCGAAAACCAGCATGGCCGCGGCCAGGTCTTCGAGCGCGGTGCCGACCGACTCGAAGATCGTGCGCTCCAGCGTCTTGGTGCCGTAGTAGCGGCCCTCCAGCCCGGCCGGCATGATCAACGAGGTAAAGCGCCCGCCGCCGGGCGCAGCGACTTCGTGCACGTGCCGCGGCGGCACCGTGCAGCCGGCCGCGAACATCGCCCGCAGCGCCGGGATCAGGCGCTCGAAAGGCAGGGCGTCACGCGTGGCGGCGGCGTCCAGGATCTGCATCGCACGTTCAGCCTCGTGCCGCCTCGTTCAACGGTAGGTGGCGAGCAGGATGCTCGTCTCGGTATTGGCGATGCCCTTGATCAGCCGCACGCGCTCCAGCAGCGCCGACAGGTCGATCATCGAATCGGCACGCAATTCGGCCAGCAGGTCCCAGCGGCCGTTGGTGTCGTGCAGGGCCTGCACGCCGGGTTCGCCCAGCAGGCCGGCGATGACGGCGCGCGTCTGGTTGCCCTCGACCAGCACGTGCATCCAGGCACGGATCTGGTTCGGCTCGGCATCGGGCCGCAGGCGCACCGAATAGCCGACGATGACGTGCGCGTCCTCGAGCTTGCGCAGGCGGTTGGTGACGGTGCCGCGCGAAACGCCCAGCCGGGTGGCCAGTGCGGCCACGTTCATGCGCGCGTCCTTGCGCAACAGCGAGATGAGTTGCCTGTCGGTGTCGTCCATGGCCCTGCACGGCGCAGCTTTGCGCGGCGAGCGTTTGTCGCTCGATGGACCCGATGCTAAGCCGGCTGGTGACGAGCCCGCTGGCCGCCGGCTCGCGGGCGATATTCGCAGGGCGTGGCGGCTACAGCGGCACCGCCACCATCGTCAGGGCGCTGCTGCCCACCAGCGCCACGGCCAGCGTGAACCAGGGCAGGGCGCGCAACGGCGTATCGGCGGCGGCCGCTTCGACCGGTTCCGCATCGGCATAGCCCGGCAGGTCTTCGGCAAAGGCTTCGCTGCGCGGAATCGAAGTCCTGTCCATCGCGGTCTCCACGAGAAGGATCCAGCGGGATTCCCGGGTCCTCAGACCCGCACCGCGCCGGTCGCTGCCGGCGTCTTGGCCAGGGTCTGGGCCAGGGTCTGGGCAGAGACGGCAGCGGCAAATTCGGTGTGCGCCAGGCGGTCGATGCCGCCGAGCATGCTCAGCGTGAGCAGCATCGCGAGGGCCAGGCCGGTCAGGCGTTGCGTCGTCTTCATCGTGGGCTCCTGTGGCGTCCGGGGTGGTTCGACGCATGCAGTGTCGTTGCCACCGGCATGGGGTGCCAGGCCCAAGCGACGAACATACAGGATCGAGGCGCGGAGTGCCGTCTCGCGCGACGAACGGCCGGCGCCCCACGCGCGCATCGGCGTATAGCGGCGGCCCGCGCTGCCGCGGGCCGCCGAGGCGCCGGTCCTCAGCCGCCCAGCATGGCCTTCTTCAGGTCGGCCTGCACGGGCTTGTCGCCGAGCCAGATCTTCATCAAGGCGTCGTTGAACGGTGTGCCGGCGATGGCGCCGATGGCCTTGCCGTTGTGGCCGATGCGCGTTTCGCCGCCGACGAAGTCCAGCGCCACCACGTCGCCCTCGCGCGCCTCGCCGATGGACTTCATGACCGTCACCAGCTGGTCGGTCTGCGGCTTCACGGCCGCCATGTCCTGCGGCGGGTTGTTCGCATTCATGCCGTCGACCAGGGCCTGGACCAGGTCGTCGGCGCTCACGTTGCGCAGCAGCGTCATCTGCACGCGGCGCGGGCTTTGCGCCAGCGTCGCCGGCAGGTCGGCCGCCTTCGCCGGCAGGTACAGCGCCGCGACGTAGACCTTGAACACCATGCGCGTGCGCACGCCGGCGCCGTTCAGCACCAGGTCCTTGCCGCCCACGCTGGCGGTTTCCTGCAACTTCACGCCGGCCACCTCGGCCGCCATCACCGGCCCAGCCAGCGCCAGCAACGCCAGCCCCGTCATCAACCACCCTTGTCTCATGACACTCGCTCCTTTCGCCCGGCGGAGCGCGACGTTGCCCCGCACGCAGGCAATGTAGTGCATCGGCCGCCGGCGCAGGATGGGCGCCGCACGCTGGCGGCATCGACCCCCCGGTGCGGCCCCGCGCCGCTGTCGCGATCTTGATCTGACCGGCCCGGCCCGACCACGGCGCGGCAGACAATGGCCCCGGCCCGGCGCCATTCGGCCGCCACGGCCGCACAGACGAAGGAAACCCACCCCATGTTTTCGATCTTCAGCTGGCGCGAAGTGCGTCCCGCTCCAGGTGCCGTGGTCGCGCCCGACGAGCGACTGCCCTGGCCCCAGACGGCCGCCATGGGCGTCCAGCACGTGATCGCCATGTTCGGCGCCACGGTGCTGGCGCCCATCCTGATGGGCTTCGACCCCAACCTGGCGATCCTGATGAGCGGCATCGGCACGCTCATCTTCTTCCTCATGGTGGGCGGCAAGGTGCCCAGCTATCTGGGGTCGAGTTTTGCCTTCATCGGCGTGGTCATCGCCGCCACCGGCTTTGCCGGCCAGGGCGCCAACGCCAACCTCGGCGTGGCCCTGGGCGGCATCGTGGCCTGCGGCGCGGTCTATACGCTGATCGGCCTGGTCGTGATGGCCACCGGCACCGGCTGGATCGAGCGCCTGATGCCGCCCGTGGTGACCGGCGCCGTGGTCGCCGTGATCGGACTGAACCTGGCCGGCATCCCGATCAAGAACATGGCGCCGACCGCCTTCGACGCCTGGATGCAGGGCGTCACCTTCGTCTGCGTGGCCGGGGTGGCGGTGTTCACGCGCGGCATGACGCAGCGGCTGCTCATCCTGGTGGGGCTCATCGTGGCCGGCATCGTCTACGCCGTGCTGACCAACGGGCTGGGCCTGGGCAAGCCGATCGACGTTTCGGGCATCGCCAGCGCTGCCTGGTTCGGCGCGCCGCGCTTCGCCGCGCCGGTGTTCGAAGCCAACGCCATGCTGTTGATCGCCCCGGTGGCGGTGATCCTGGTGGCCGAGAACCTGGGCCACATCAAGGCCGTGAGCGCGATGACCGGCCGCAACCTGGACCCGCTGATGGGCCGCGCCTTCGTGGGCGACGGCATTGCCACCATGGTCTCGGGCGCCAGCGGCGGCACCGGCGTGACCACCTATGCCGAGAATATCGGCGTCATGGCAGCGACCAAGATCTACTCCACGGCGGCCTTCGTGGTGGCGGCACTGTTCGCCGTGCTGCTGGGCTTCAGCCCCAAGTTCGGCGCTCTCATCCAGGCCATTCCGCTGGCGGTGATGGGCGGCGTATCGATCGTCGTCTTCGGCCTCATCGCGGTGGCCGGCGCCAAGATCTGGGTCGACAACCGGGTGGACTTCTCCGACAACCGCAATCTGGTGGTGGCCGCCATCACGCTGGTGCTGGGCACGGGCGACTACACGCTGAAGTTCGGCGCCTTCACTTTGGGCGGCATCGGCACCGCCACCTTCGGCGCCATCGGGCTGTGGGCGCTGCTCGGGCGGGGCGACAAGGCGCCTTGAGTCGCAGCGCCGGTTCACAATCGCACCATGAAAGACGCTGCCCCCTACGAGCCCCCCCGGATCTGGACGCCACCGGCTTCCAGTGGCGGGCGCTTCGCCAATATCAACCGCCCCACCGCCGGCCCCACGCACGAGAAGGAACTGCCGGTGGGCCGCCACCCGCTGCAGCTCTATTCGCTGGCCACGCCGAACGGCGTGAAGGTGACGGTGATGCTGGAGGAACTGCTGGCGCTGGGCCATGCCGGCGCCGAGTACGACGCCTGGCTGATCCGCATCGGCGAAGGCGACCAGTTCGGCAGCGGCTTCGTCGCCGTCAACCCCAACTCCAAGATTCCGGCGCTGCTGGATCGCAGCGGGCCGGTGCCGGTGCGCGTCTTCGAGTCCGGCGCCATCCTGCTGTACCTGGCCGAAAAATTCGGCGCCTTCCTGCCCACCACGATGCCGGCGCGCGCCGAGTGCCTGTCGTGGCTTTTCTGGCAGATGGGCAGCGCGCCCTACCTGGGCGGCGGCTTCGGCCACTTCTACGCCTACGCGCCGAGCAAGATCGAATACGCCATCGACCGCTTCGCGATGGAGGTCAAACGCCAGCTCGACGTGCTCGACCGCCGCCTGGCCGAGAGCCCCTACCTGGCGGGCCCGGACTACACGGTGGCCGACATCGCCGTCTGGCCCTGGTATGGCGCGCTGGTCAAGGGCCAGCTCTACGAGGCCGGCGAATTCCTGCAGGTGCAGGCCTACAGCCACGTGGTCGAATGGGCCGAGCGCATCGCCGCCCGACCGGCCGCACGGCGCGGGCGCATGGTCAACCGCATTTCGGGCCAGCCGGCGAGCCAGCTGCACGAACGCCACGACGCCGCCGACTTCGACACCCGCACGCAGGACAAGCTGGCGCCGCCGGGCTGAAGCCCGCAGCGCACCGCACGACGAGAGCCTCGACCATGATCACCTTGTACGACTGCGCCACCGCGCCGAGTCCGCGCCGCGCGCGCATCCTGCTGGCCGAAAAGGGCGTGGCGCACGAAACGGTGCCCGTCGACCTGCGCAGCGGCGAGCAGCTCGGCGCGGCCTACCGCCAGGTCAACCCGCAATGCACCGTGCCCGCGCTGCGCACCGACGAAGGCCTGGTGCTCACCGACAACGCCGCCATCACGGCCTGGCTGGAAGCCCGCTTCCCCGAGCCGGCGCTGCTGGGCACCACGCCCGCCGAGAAGGCCGAGATCGCGAGCTGGAACTGGCGCGTGGAATTCGAGGGCCTGCTGGCCATTGCCGAGGCCCTGCGCAACAGCTCGCCGGCCATGGCCCACCGGGCGCTGCCCGGCGCGGTGGACTACGAGCAGATTCCCGAACTGGCGGCACGTGGAGTGGCGCGCGCAAGGCAGTTCTTCGCCACCTTGAACGAACGCCTGGCTGGCCGCGGCTTCGTCGCCACCGGCCGCTTCAGCGTGGCCGACATCACGGCCGTGGTGGCGGTGGACTTCGCCCGCGTCATCAAGGTCAAGGCCGGCGACGAACACCCGCACCTGCAGCGCTGGCGCGCGGCCATGGCGCTGCGGCCGTCGATGGGGCTGTAGCCAAGGCGCGAATTCAACGCAGGCCACCGCGCATCGCGACCCGTTGCCGCTGCGCCTCGCGGTAGCCTCCCCTGGAGCCGACCCTGCATCCGACCCCTTCAAGCCCATGACCCCGCGCCGTCTCGACCTCGCCCTACAGGGCGGTGGCACCCAGGGTGCCTTCACCTGGGGCGTTCTCGACCGCCTGCTCGAAGACGAGCGGCTGCAGCTCGCGGCCATCAGCGGCACCAGCGCCGGCGCCATGAATGCCGTGGCGCTGGCTTCGGGCTGGGCCACCGACGGCCGCCGCGGCGCCCGCGAGGCCTTGCGCAACTTCTGGTCGCGGGTGGCCGAAGGCCTGCGCTTGGGCAACTGGGTCGATGCCTGGCTGGGCTGGGGTCAGGCTGCCGGCGCGCCCGGTGCCGTGCCCAGTCCGATGCAGATGGCCTGGGACATGGCCAGCACCCTGCTCGCACCGGTGCACGCCGACCCCGCCGTGCACAACCCCTTGCATGCCATCCTGCGCGACACCGTCGATTTCGACGCCGTGCGCGGCTGCCGCGACCTCAAGCTCTTCGTCGCGGCCACGCACGTGCGCAGCGGCCGCCAGCGCGTCTGGCGCCGGGCCGAACTCGGCATCGAGGCCGTGCTCGCATCGGCCTGCCTGCCCACGCTCTTCCCCGCCGTCGAAGTGGACGGCGAGGCCTACTGGGACGGCGGCTACATGGGCAACCCCGCGCTGCTGCCGCTGCTCGCCGAGACCCCCACGCTGGACCTGATGCTGGTGCAGGTGCACCCCAGCGCCCGCAGCGAAGTGCCGCTGGGCGGCGCCGCGGTGCTGGACCGCATCAACGAGATCACTTTCCACGGCAGCCTGGTCAAGGAACTGCGCTCGCTGGCCATCCTGCGCAAGCTGATCCACGACGAAGGCCTGGCCGACCGCCCCTTCCACGAACCGCTGTTCCGCAAGGCCGCCGCGCTGCGCGTGCACCGCATCGAAGGCGGCGAGAAGCTCGACGCGCTGGCCTCCGCCGGCCTGCTCTATCCGGCCTGGCACCGCCTGCTGGAGCTGCACCGTGCCGGCCACGCGGCGGCCGATACCTGGCTGACCGACCACTTCACCCACCTGGGGCGGCACGGCACGGTCGACCTGGTGGCCGACTACCTGGGCGGCGACGTGCTCAATGGGCGCCCGCATGCGGCAGCGGCGCCGCGGCGCGCGCCGGGCTAGGGCGCCGGTCCAAGCTCTTTCTCGCCCGGCAGCCAGGCCACGACCACGGCGGTGCAGGCGGCCACCAGCGCCATGCCCCACAGCAGCGTGCCGAAACTCGACGCCTTGACCAGCGGCCCGAGCAGCCACACCGCCAGCGAACTGATGCCGATGGACACCGTCAGCCGCGCCCCGGCCACGCGCGAGCGGATGCGGTCGTCGACATAGCGCACGATCATCGCGTCGGTGAAAGGGATCGAGCCGAAGATGAAGACCATCACCCCCAGCAGCAGCACCAGCAACCACCAGCCCTGCGCCTGCGCGGCCAGCGCCAGCAGCGGCATCGGCATCAGCGCCATGAACAGGTACAAGGGTTTGAGCGGCAGGCGGTCGATGAGCCGGCCCACCACCACCTGCGCCAGCGAGGCCACGGCGTAGACGGCGGCCAGCATCGCCCCCAGCAGCGCCGGGTTCTCGACGACGCCGCGAAAGCGCTCGGCCAGCAATTGCGCGTTGCCGTTGGTGCTGAAGTTGAAGAGCAGGCCGACGGTGACCGAGGCCCCGGTCATGACCGCGAACACGCGCGCCATCAGCGCCGGCGTCAGCGTCACCCGCGCCTTGGTGCTGCGCCGGGCAGGTGCCTCGGTCTCCGGCGGGCAGTGGCGCGCGAACAGCCAGCCGGCGCCGATGGCCAGCAGCCCCGGCACCGCGAAGGCCGCGCGCCAGCCGAACCACTGCACCATGAAGCCGGTGCTCAGCGCGGCCACGGCGATGCCCAGGTTGCCGGCCAGGCCGTTGACGCCGATCACCGCGCCGGGGTTGGGCGCGCTCTGCAGCAGCATCGGAATGCCCACCGGGTGGTAGATCGAGGCAAACGCGCCCAGCAGCGTGAGCGCGGCGGCCAGTTCCCAGGCGCTGCGCGTGACGGCGGCCAGCAGCGCCGAGGCACCGATGCCGAAGAAGAACAGCAGCATCATGCGGCGCCGCCCCCACAGGTCGCCCAGACGACCCGAGGGCAGCGAGCCCAGACCGAACATGGCGAAAGCGCCCACGCCATAGGGCATCAAGTCCTCCCAGCGCGCGAAGCCGAACTCGGCCGCGATCGCGCCCACCGCGGTGGCGAAGATGAGCAGGAACATGTGGTCGATGGCGTGGCCCAGATTGAGCAGCAGCGCCACTGGTCGCGGCCCTGCCATGTCAGTTCACGCGGCCGGGCCGAGAGGCGGCCGCCGGGTGGCCCGCGCGCTGCAGGTGCAGCGTGAAGCACGAGCCCTGGCCGGGCTGGCTGCTGACGGTGATCTCGCCGCCCATCGAACGCGCCAGCGCACGCGAATGCGCCAGCCCGAGTCCGTGACCCTCGACGCCGGTGCGTTCTGCACCGACGCGGTTGAAGGGTTCGAACAGCCGCTCCAGTTGCGCCGGAGCGAGGCCGATGCCGGAGTCGGTGATGTCGACATGCACGCCGGGGCCTTCACCGCCGGCCCCGTCTTGCCGCACCGCCAGGCGCACGCTGCCCTGCGGCCGGTTGTACTTGACCGCATTGGACAGCAGGTTCATCACCACCTGGCGCAACCGCGTCGGGTCGACCTGCACCTGCACCGCGGCCGGGTCCGGCTCGCCCGGCAGCGGCCTTGCGACTTCCAGCGCCACCGCGCCGGCCTGCGCCAGCGGGCGGCAGATCGCGACGCAGGTCTCGAGCAAGGGGGCCAGCGGCACCGCCTGCGTGGCCACCTTCTGCGCGCCCGACTCGATGCTGCTGATGTCCAGGATCTGGTTGATCAGCGACAGCAGGTGCTCCCCGGCGCTCAGCACATGGCCCAATTGCGCCCGCCGCTCGGCCGGCAGTTGCGGGTCCATCTGGATCAGCTGCGAAAAGCCGATGATCGCATTCAACGGGGTCCGCAACTCATGGCTCAGGCGCGACAGGAAGTCGGACTTCGCCTGGCTTGCCGCCTCGGCGGATTCCTTGGCCAGGCGCAGCTGCTCGGCCTCGTGCTGGGCGCTGATATCGACGAAGGCCACCACGGCATGCAACAGCCGGCCGTCGCCTGCGAGTTGCGGATAACCGTTGACCAGCACCCAGGTATGCGCTGCCGCGGCGTCGCCGGCCACGATACCGAAGATCTGCGGCGACAGCGGCTGGTGCGTGCGCAGCAACTGCGCCACGGGGTAGTCGCACGGCTGCACCCGCTCGCCCTGCGCATCGACGAAGTGCCAGACCGGCGAGTCGGCCGCGGTGCCGCGCATCTGCTCCGGCGTCATGCGCAGCAGCGCGCAGGCGCGGTCGTTGAAGAGCTCCACCGCACCGTCGCTGGCGTGCGACACCACGGCCACCGGCAGGTTCTGCAGCAGGGTCCGGTACTCGCGCTCGCTGGTGCGCAGGCGCTCGCGGGCTTCGGCGGTGGCGACGACCATGCTGTTGAATTCGCGCGCGACATCGCGGATCTCGGTCGGGCCGGCATCCGGCGCGCGCGGCGCCAGGTCGCCCCGCGCCACCGACCGCGCCGCCGCGGCCAGGCCCAGGATCGGCAACCGGATGCCGCGGCTGACGCGCCAGGCCGCCAGGCCGGCGGCGAGCAAGACCACCAGGATGAGCGCCTGGCTGCGATTGCGGGTGGCGCGGTAGTCACGCAGCGTCTCGTCCTCGGGCACCCCGGAAACCGCCACCCAGCCGCTCATCGGTACCGTGCGGATCACGAAAAGCCGCCGCACGCCGTCGATGCCGACGCCGGGGAACTGCAGCGACGCCGGCGCGGAGACGCCGGCAGCGCGCGCCTCCCGGCGCAACGCATCGATGCCCCGGGACACGTTCTCGACCGCCGGCTTTCCGGCGCGTTCGCCCTGCAGGGTGGACCGGACCAGCACCCGGTTCGCCGCGTCCACGACGGCCCCCAGGTTGCTGGCCGGCAACTGCGCGAACAGGCGCTCCTGCAACTGCCGCAGGTCCAGCGGCGTGATCAGCAGCGCCACGGTCTGGCCCGACGCGTCCTTCACGGGGTAGGTCAAGCGCACCGTCCACTCGTTCTGCACGTTGCCCAGGTGCCCGTCCGACACATGAAAACCGGGCTGGCGGACGGCGGCCTGGAACCACGGCGCGGCCGCCACGCTCTGCTGCGAAGGCGGCTGCGGCAACTCCGAGCACAGCGAGCGGCCATCGGTCAGGCGCAGCGCCAACGTCTTGAAGGCCGGGCTGATGGTGCGGAATTCCGCCAGGAGCGGGTCGCAGGCGGTGGGGTCGGCCGAGCGCACCAGCGGCCTGGCGGCCATCGACGCCAGCATCGCCTCGGCGTCCTGCAGCAGCCAGCGCAGCCGGTCGCTGGTGCCGATGGCCACCAGATCGGCCGCGCGATAGGCGTCGCGCAAGGCCGTGTCGCGCAGGTGGCTCAGGTAGAGTGCGGCGCCGGCCACGGCCGGCACCAGGCAGATGGCCAGCAAGGCCAGCAAGCCGGTGCCGAGTCGCCAGGACTTCGGCTCGTGAAGGCGATCAGCACTCGACATCCCGGGTCAGTGGCCTCTCCAAGGGTTGGCGCCGGGCCGGCCGTGCGCCACGCGCCGCCGAGGCAAGCGTGGCAGCGCGATCCACTGTAGCCCATGTCGGGCCTTGAACGGCAATTCGGTCCGGCGGCGGCCGTCTTGGCCGGCACCCAGGGATCGGTCAGCGTTCCAGTCGCAGGATGCGCCCGTTGCGGCTGTCGGTCAGCACGTAGAGCCAGCCGTCGGGCCCCTGGCGCACGTCGCGGTACCGTTCGCCCAGGTCGGCGAGCAGGCGCTCCTCGCCGGTGACGCGGTCACCGTCGAGCGTCAGGCGCAGCAGCGCCTGGCCGCGCAGCGTGCCCATGAACAGGCTGCCCTGCCAGCCCGGGTAGCGCTCGCTGGTCAGGAAGGCCAGGCCGCTGGGCGCCACCGAGGTGGGCCGCCAGCTGCGGATGGGTTCCTCGAAGCCGGGTTTCGGGCCTTCGTCGCCGATGCGCGTGCCGGTGCCGTAGTTGCGGCCCTGGGTCACCAGCGGCCAGCCGTGGTTGCGCCCGGCCTGCACGATATTCAGCTCGTCGCCGCCCTGCGGGCCGTGTTCGGTGGCCCACAGCTGCCCCGTCGCCGGGTGCAGCGCCGCGCCCTGGATATTGCGGTGGCCCAGGCTCCAGACTTCGGGCGCGACACCCGCCCGGCCGACGAAGGGGTTGTCGGGCGGCACACGGCCGTCGGCTTCGATGCGCACGACCTTGCCGATATGGTTGGCCGGGTTCTGCGCCTCGTCCTTGGCGCCGAAGCGGTCGCCCAGGCCCACCCACAGCCGGCCGTCGCGGGCCATGACGATGCGCGAGCCGCAATGGTGCTGGCTGCGGATCTTCGGTGCCTGGCTGAAAATGGTGCGCACGTCCACCAGCGCGTCGCCCACCAGACGCGCGCTGGCCACCGCGGTGCTGTTGCCCCCGCCGCCGGCGGCCGGCTCGGCAAAGCTGAAGAAGATGCGCTGGTTGTCGGCGAAGCGCGGATCGACCACCACGTCGAGCAGGCCGCACTGGTTGCCCACCGAGATGGGCGGCAGCCCGGCCAGCGGCGCCGAGATGCGGCCGCCGGGCTCGACGATGCGCAAGCGGCCTTCGCGCTCGGTCACGAGCAAACGCCCGTCGGGCAGGAAAGCCATGCCCCAGGGATGTTCCAGGCCCTGGGCCACGGTGACGGGCTTGAGTTCCAGCGCCTGG
>Ga0073899_10000913_pt1 | contig 27351 bp, 26 predicted proteins | sample KloWWTmetaKNB5Ph_FD_88975 | JGI IMG/M metagenome (GOLD analysis project Ga0073899, IMG submission 88975) | Active sludge microbial communities from Klosterneuburg, Austria, studying microevolution and ecology of nitrifiers - Klosterneuburg... | ecosystem: Engineered > WWTP > Aerobic digester >... | reverse complement strand
CGCTACGCCGACGCCCGCGTGATCTTCAAGGACTTCGAGACCGGCAACTGGACCTGGGATCCGGTCGCGCGGGCGTACTACTGGCATCGGTTCTACGCCCACCAGCCCGACCTCAACTTCGACAACCCGGCGGTGCACGCCGCGGTGCTCGCCGCGCTCGACTTCTGGTTGAGCCGCGGCGTCGACGGCGTCCGGCTCGACGCCATCCCCTACCTCTACGAGCGCGACGGCACCACCTGCGAGAACCTGGCCGAGACCCACGCGTTCCTGCGCGCGCTGCGGGCCCACGTCGACGCGCGCTACGACGATCGGATGCTGCTGGCCGAGGCCAACCAGTGGCCGGTCGACGCCGCCGCGTACTTCGGCGCCGGCGACGAGTGCCACATGAACTTCCACTTCCCGCTGATGCCGCGGCTGTTCCTGGCGCTGCAGCAGGAGGACCGGTTCCCGATCGTCGACGTCATGCGCCAGACCCCGCCGCTGCCGCCCGGCACGCAGTGGGCGACGTTCCTGCGCAACCACGACGAGCTGACGCTGGAGATGGTCACCGAGGAGGAGCGCGACCAGATGTACCGCGCCTACGCCGCCGACCCGACCGCCCGGCTCAACCTGGGGATCCGCCGGCGGCTGGCGCCGCTGTTGCGTTCGCGGCGCAAGCTCGAGCTGGCCAACGCGCTGTTGTTCTCGCTGCCCGGCAGCCCGGTCCTCTACTACGGCGACGAGCTCGGCATGGGCGACAACATCTACCTCGGCGATCGCGACGGCGTGCGCACGCCGATGCAGTGGTCCAGCGATCGCAACGCCGGCTTCTCGCGCGCCCACCCGCACCGGCTGTTCGCGCCGGTGGTCGTCGACCCCGAGTTCCACTACGCGGCGATCAACGTCGAGGCCCAGCAGCAGAACCCGTCGTCGCACCTGTGGTGGATGAAGCGGCTGATCGCGCTGTGGAGGCAGCACCCGGTGCTGGCGGTCGGTGGGCTGAGCTTCGTCGAACACGACAACCCGCACGTGCTGGCGCTGGTGCGCGACGACGGCGGCGAGCGGGTGCTGGTGGTGGCCAACCTGTCACGGTTCGCGCAGCACGCCGAGCTCGAGCTCGGCGCGTACGCCGGCCAGGTGCCGGTCGAGCTGTTCGGCGGCGCGCCGTTCCCGCCGATCGGCGCGCGGCCCTACCCGCTGTCGTTCGGGCCGCACTCGTTCATGTGGTTCCGGCTCGAGGCCGGCGCCGCGCCCGGCCGGACCCCGCCGCCGCTCACCGCCGACGGCCACTGGACCGCGGTGGGCGCCGCGTCGCGCGCGCTGGTCGACGCCGTCGCCACCTACGCCGGCCGGCAGGGCTGGTTCCGCGGCGATCCCGAGCGCCGCGCCGGCGGCGCGCTGTGCGACCAGGTGCCGCTCGGCGACGCGCTGGGGCTGGTGGTCGAGCTGCGGTTCGGTGATCGCGAGCCGCAGCGCTACCTGGTGCCAGTGGCCTACGCCGTGGGGGCGGCGGCCGCCGAGGTCGAACAGCGCGCGCCCGACGCGGTGATCGCGCGGTTGACCGTCACCGGCGCCGCGCCGACCACCGGCGTGCTGTACGACGCGCTGGCCACCGGTGAGGCCGCGGTCACGCTGGCGGCGCTGCTGGCGCGCGGCGCGGCGGTCGCTGGCGCGCGTGGACGCCTGATCACCACGCCCTGCGACCCCGCCGCGGCGGCCGAGCTGGCGGCGGCGACACCGCCGCGGCCGGTCCCGGGGAGCGGCCACGCGACCGTCGTGCGACTCGGCGACCGCGCCGTGCTCAAGGCGTTCCGCCTGCTCGAGCCGGGCGTCAACGCCGAGGTCGAGCTGGGGCTGCACCTCACGCGCGGCGCGCCGACCGGCCGGCCGGCCGCGCCGGTGGCGCCGGTGCTCGGCACGATCGACTACGTCGCCGATGACGGCGTGCCGGCCGCGGTGGCCGTGGTGCACCGTTACGTCGCCCACCAGGGCACCGCCGGTGAGCTCGTTCGCGGCGCGCTGGCCCACGCGCTGGCTCAGCAGCTGTCGCTGCCGGCGCCGCTGCCGCCGCCCGATCACGCGACCGGCGAGGTGCCGGCGGCGATCGAGCAGGCGATCAGCGGCCACCTGCGGACCGCGCGCGCGCTGGCCACGCGGCTCGCGGCGCTGCACATGGCGCTGGCCGACGCCGACGATCTGGCGCTGCGCCCCGAGCCGTTCACGCCGATGCACCAGCAGTCGATCTACCAGACCGCGCGGGCCCGGCTGGCGCGGGTGCTCGACCAGCTCCGCCGCGGCGACGTCGGCTGGCCCGCGGAGACCCGCGCGCTGGCCGCGGCGACGGTGGCGGCGGGTCCCGAGCTCGAGGCGGCGCTGGCCCAGGTCCAGGCGCGGCCGATCCGCGCGGTGCGCATCCGCTGCCACGGCGACCTGCACCTCGACCAGGTGCTGCACGCCGGCGACGACTTCGTGGTGATCGACCTCGAAGGCGAGCCGGCGCGACCGCTCGGCGCGCGCCGGTACAAGCGCTCGCCGCTGCGCGACGTCGCGACGCTGACCCGCTCGCTGGCGGAGGTCGCCGCCGGTGCGCTCGAGGCGGCGCCGCTGCGCCCCACCGACCGCGAGGCGCTGGGCCCGTGGGTGACGGCCTGGGCCGCGTGGATGGCCCACGCCTTCGAAGCGACCTACGTCGAGGCGGCGGCGGCGGTGGTGCCGCCGGCGCCCGATGATCGGCGACGGCTGCTGCAGTTCTTCGCGCTCGAGCTGGCGGTGCTCGACGTCGACGCGGCGCTACGGCGCGCGCCGAGCCAGCTCGCCGGCGCCTTGACCCGGCTGCGCTTGCCCGCAGGCTGAGCGCTACTCGGGGCGTTCGAGCTCGACGACCAGGGTCGCCAGCAGCGCGCGCACCTGCGTCGCGGTGCGGTCCGGCACCTTGGCCAGCGCGCGCCGGACCGCGGCCTCGACCGTGCCCTTCTGCTCGCGATCGGCGCGCCGGCCCGCCGCGGTCAGCGTGAAGCGGGCCCGGCGGCGGTCGCCGGGATCGACGTGGCGCGCGAGCATGCCGCGCTCCTCGAGGCGGGCCAGCACGCCGGTCAGCGTGCTGGCGTGCAGGTCGAGCATCCGCGCGATCTCGCCGGCGGTCGCGTCGGGCCGCTGCCCGATCACCCGCAGCACCAGCCGCTGCGGGCCGGTCACGCCGAGGGTCCGGCTCATGCGCTTCGACCGCACCTCGAGCGCGTGCACCAGCGCCCACAGCCCCTGCATGAAGCGCAGGGTCTCGCTGGCCGGCGTCCAGGCGGGCTCGTCGGGTTCGCTGGTGGGCACGGACGGCGCGACGCGGCGGGCGCGGGGCATGGAGTCACCACGCTACCAGCGGCGCGGCGCCGACGCACCGGGGGCGGTCAACCGTTGGTGGCGCAACGATCGGTCGGCTGCGGCGAACGCGGGGCCGCACGCTCGCCGGGACCGACGCCCAGCCCATCCGCGAACACAGAATTACATCTGTTATATTGACATGCACTGGATGGACGCGTATCCGTTATAACAGATGGCTGCGATCGCCACCACCCGCGTGCCCGCTCCGACGCCCCAGCCGGCCCGGCTGTCCCACCTGCGCCAGCTCGAGGCCGAGAGCATCCACGTGCTGCGCGAGGTCGTCGCCGAGTTCGAGCGGCCGGTCATGCTGTACTCGATCGGCAAGGACTCGGCGGTGCTGGTGCGGCTGGCGCAGAAGGCGTTCGCGCCGGCCCCGCTGCCGTTCCCCCTGCTCCACATCGACACCACGTGGAAGTTCCGCGCGATGTACGAGTTCCGCGACGCGTTCGTCGCGCGCGGCGGCTTCGACCTGCGGGTGTGGCAGCACCAGGCCGGCCTGGCCGCCGGCGTCAACCCGTTCGATCACGGCTCGAACCAGTACACCCGGGTGATGAAGACCGAGGCGCTCCTGGCCGCGCTGGCCGCCGGCGGCTACGACGCCGCGTTCGGCGGCGCCCGCCGCGACGAGGAGCGGTCGCGGGCCAAGGAGCGCATCTACTCGTTCCGCGATCGCCACGGCGGCTGGGAGCCGCGCCGCCAGCGCCCCGAGCTGTGGAACCTGTACAACGGCAAGCTCGGCCCCGGCGAGACGATCCGCGCGTTCCCGCTGTCGAACTGGACCGAGCTCGACGTCTGGCAGTACATCCTCGTCGAGCAGATCCCGATCGTGCCGCTGTACTTCGCGGCGCCGCGGCCGGTGGTCGAGCGCGACGGCACGCTGATCATGGTCGACGACGACCGCCTGCGGCTGCGGCCGGGCGAGCAGGTGCGCACCGAGACCGTCCGCTTCCGCACGCTCGGCTGCTACCCGCTGTCGGGCGCGATCCGCTCGACCGCCACCGACGTGCCGGCGATCATCGCCGAGACGCTGGCCACCCGGCACAGCGAGCGCCAGGGCCGGCTGATCGATCACGATCAGGACGGATCGATGGAACAGAAGAAGCGCGAGGGGTACTTCTGATGTGGGCCGAGGCGGCGCCCGACGCCGGCGACGTCGACGCGTTCCTGCGCGCCCACGACGCCAAGGATCTGCTGCGGCTGGTCGTGATCGGCTCGGTCGACGACGGCAAGTCGACGCTGATCGGCCGGCTGCTCTACGACAGCGGCCGGGTCTACGACGATCAGCTGGCCGCTGCCGAGCAGGCCAGCGCCCGCGGCTCGACCCGCGGCCACGGCTCGACCGCGGCGATCGATCTATCGCTGCTCACCGACGGCCTGCGCGCCGAGCGCGAGCAGGGCATCACGATCGACGTCGCCTACCGCTACTTCACCACCGCGCGCCGCAAGTTCATCGTCGCCGATACCCCCGGCCACGTGCAGTACACGCGGAACATGGCCACCGGCGCGTCGACCGCCGACGTCGCCGTGATCCTGGTCGACGCGCGCCTCGGCGTGCTGGCCCAGACCCGCCGCCACGCCTACCTGGCGGCGCTGCTCGGCCTGTCGCACCTGGTGGTGTGCGTCAACAAGATGGACCTGATCGGCTGGGACCCCGCGCGGTTCGAGGCGATCCGCGCCGAGATCACCGCCCACGCCGGCGCGCTCGGCATCGCCCACGTCCACGCGCTGCCGGTGTCGGCGCTGCACGGCGACGGCGTCGTGCGCCGGGGCGCCGGCGCGCCGTGGTACGCGGGGCCGACCTTGCTCGAGCTGCTCGAGACCGTGCCGGTGATCGTCGCCGACGGCCCCGCGCTGCGCCTGCCGGTGCAGCTGGTGGTGCGCCCCGGCCTGGGCTACCGCGGCTTCGCTGGCCAGCTCGCCGCCGGCGGGCTCGCGGTCGGCGACGAGATCGCGGTCCTGCCCTCCGGGCGCCGCACCCGGGTCGCCGGCATCGACGTCGGCAGCGAGCGCCGCGCGACCGCCGCCGCCCCCGAGAGCGTCACCGTGCGGCTGGCCGACGAGGTCGACGTCGCGCGCGGCGACATGCTGGTCCGCCCCGATGATCTGCCGACCACCACGACCCGGCTGGACGCGCGGCTGGTGTGGATGGCCGAGGCGCCGCTCGATCCGACCCGCACCTACCTGCTCAAGCACACCACCCGCGCCACCCGGGTCGACGTCGAGCGGCTGGTGGCGGTGATCGACCCCGAGACCCTGACCGAGGCGCCGACCGCGCGGCTCGAGCTCAACGACCTGGGTCGCGTCGTGCTGCGCGCGCACCGGCCGCTGTTCGTCGACGCCTACGCGCGCTGCCGGGCCACCGGCGCGTTCATCCTGATCGACGCGCTCAGCCACGACACCGTCGCCGCCGGCATGATCGATCCGCCGCGCGCCGACGACGCGCCCGGGGTCGAGCGGGTCACCGCGGTCGATCGCCGGGCCCGCCTGGGCCAGGCCGGGGCGGTGGTCGAGCTGGGCGGCGGCGACGCCATCGGCCGCGCGTTCGCGCTCGAGCGCGCGCTGTTCGAGGCCGGGCGGATCGCCATCGTCGTGGCCGCCGAGCACGCCACCGCGATCGCCGCCGCCGCGGTCATCGCGATCGTGCCGCGCGCCGATCGCCCCGACGGCGCCACCATCGACGGCGCCGCGGTCGACGGCGACCTCACCCGCGCCGTGCTGATCGCCGCTGGCAAGCTCGACGCCGGCCGCGCCGACCGGCGCTGACCAGCGGTCAGCCGGGCTCCCACGCGGCCCCGGCGCTGTGGGATCATCGCGCCGCCCTGCAGCCCGTGCCGAGCGCCCACGCTTCCACGTGGGACACCCGCTGGCCCTACGCGCCGGCCGCACCGCCGTGCCGGCCGCCCACGCTTCCACGTGGGACATCGCGCCGGCCCTACGCGCCGACCGCACCGCCGTGCCGGCCGCCCACGCTTCCACGTGGGACATCGCGCCGACCGCACCTGCCGTGCAGCCCGTGGCGAGCGCCCACGCTTCCACGTGGAAGATCGCGCCGGCCGCACCGCCGCGCCGGCCGCCCACGCTTCCACGTGGGACATCGCGCCGCCCCCCCGCCAACGCTTCCACGTGGGGCGTCGCGCCGCCCGCCAACGCTTCCACGTGGGACATCGCGCCGCCCGCCAACGCTTCCACGTGGGACATCGCGCCGGCCGCGTCTGCCGCGCATCCCGCGCCGAGCGCTCCCGCGTGGAACATCGCGCCGGCGCTGCGCGCCGCCCGCCCACGCTTCCACGTGGGATATCGCGCCGGCCGCACCGCCGTGCCGGCCACCCGCGCTTCCACGTGGGACATCGCGTGACCCGCACGCAGCGCGCCCCGACGAGGCCCCCGCAGGTCGCGAGCGGCACGTCGGTCACGATGGTGGCTCCGAGGACGTGGCCGCCGGTCCGTCGGGCGCGCCGGCGCCGGCGTCGAACACGTCCACCACACCGGCGTCGACCGCCAGGTCGATCGCCACGCCGGCCGGCGGCGGCGCGCCACCGCCGGCAACGCACAGCGCCACGGTCGCCGGCCCCGCCGCGGTCACACCCGGACGGGCGACGGCGGTCGCGACCAGCACGACCACGACGCAGGGGAGGTTGACGTAGGCCAGGTTGAACCAGGCGCCGAGCGCGACGCTCAGCGCGCTGTCGAGCGCGCACCACGCGAGCACGCTGGTGACCACCGCCCGGCGCACCCACGCCGCGCCGGGCGCGCGGCGCGCCGCCCACCCCAGCAGCAGGAAGTGCGCCGCGATCGTCCCACCGATCGGGCCCGCCACGAAGCGCAGCCACAGGTCCGCCTCGGGCGACGCCGGCGCGCCGACCCAGCGATCGAGGCCCGCGCCCCACGCCGCGAACCCACCCCAGCGCGGCGCCACCGCGACCATCAGCCCGAGCCCGACGTTGGCCCAGCACACCAGCTCCAGCGCCCACCAGCCCCGCGGCCGCGCGCGCGGCACCGGCGCTGTCGGAGCGCGGTGGCGCCGCAGCATCGCCAGCAGCGATCCGGCGCACACCAGCGGCGCGCCGTTCACCAGCACCACGTTGGCCGGCGCGCCGACCGCCAGCGACACGCCGGAGTCGACGAGCCACCACAGCGCCAGCGCCGCCACCGACGCACGCCAGGCCCACGTGTGGCCTGCGGCCAGCGGCCCGCGCGCCAGCCACCAGGCCGTCAGCCACTTGCCGACGATCGACGCGCCCAGGATCGCGTCGGTGAGCCGGGCGAGGCGGGTGACGTCGGGTGGCAGGCGCGCGGCGCCAAACAGATCGTGCGCGACGGCGCCGCGCCACCATCCGAACAGCGGAGTCGCGCCAGCCAGCGCGAGCGCCACGCCGAGGCCGACGAACCCGAGGCAGACGCGCTGATACGTACGGAGCACCCGACCGACGTCCATGAGGTCATCGTGCCGACGCCGCGGCGATCCGTCACCTCGCCGTCGGATCCCAGGCTTCACCCACGATCACGCGTACCTGCGCGGTGGCAGCGGCGCACACCTCAGATCTCCGCGCGCGATCACGGCCCCGCCGGGCCGGCGCACGCCGCGTCCTCGGGGTGCGCGGCACAGTAGCGCATCATGCACGCCACCGGCGTGGCCGCGTCGCAGCCGCGCGCGCACTGATCCGACGACCACGCGTCGATGCACTCCCACCACGCGATGTCCTCTTCGAGGCAGCCGGCGCGATCCCACAGGTCGACGTGGGCCGGGCAGTCGAAGTGGGCGTTGGTCGGGCAGCCCCAGGCCAGGAACGTCGCGTGGGCCTGCTGGCAGATCTGGACGTCGTAGTCGTGGCGCGAGGCGGTCGCGTCGTCCGCGCCGCCGTCGTCGTGCACGACGATGCACGCGGGCACCAGGTTCAGGGTCAGCGCGATCAGCGCCACTCGCAGCGAGGGTGAAGGCATGGCGCGAAGATGACGACGTCGACCGCGGCGCGCACCTCGCGCCGCGGCGCGCCAGAACGCGGCTGATCACGCTGACCTGCCCGCGCCCGCCGGGGCTCACCTCGCGTTGGTGACGAACGCCAGGCACAGCGCGACCAGCTCGCGCTCGAGCGAGCCATCGGCCACCAGCGCCGCGCGCGACTGCAACGCGTCCTCGACCACGCGGGTGCAGGCGACCGTCATGACGTAGGCCACCAGGGCCGGATCGCGCCCACCCAGGCGCGCGCGGTGCATGCTCAAGAGCGCGGTGGCCGCGAAGATCACGCGGTCGAGCTCCTCGCGCACCGCCGCGTGTTCGGTCACGCGCCCGACGTGGCGGAACAGCTCGGTGTAGGCCGGCGCGTCGGCCGCGAACCAGCCGACCAGGAACCGGACCGCGGCGGCGATCGCCTCCTCGAGCGGCAGCGTCGCGATCGTCGCCAGCTGCGTGACCATCGCGTCGTGGCCAGCGCGCGCGCGCCGCTCGATCGCCTCGCGCACGGCGACGTCCTTCGACGCGAAGTACTGGTACACGCTGCCGACGCTGACGCCGGCCCGCGCGGCGATGTGGTCGGTGCTGACGTGCTCGAGGCCGCGCTCCGCGGCCAGCTCGACCGTGGCCTGCACGATCGCGTCCACCAGGGCACGCGAGCGCTCCTGGCGCGGCCGCCGGCGCCGACCATCGGCGCGCTTGGGGCGCGGGGGCATGACCTCGATGGTCGCGGCCCGCCGAGGCCTACTCGTTGACCGTGACCTTGATCATCTTCACCGGGGTGCGCGGGCGGTCGCGCTGATCGGTCGGCGTGGTCTCGATCTTCTTCACGATGTCCAGGCCGGCCGTCACCTTGCCGAACACCGGGTGCTTCGACTGGCCGGGGCTGAACCAGTCGAGGAAGCTGTTGTGCTTGGTGTTGACGAAGAACTGGCCGCCGCCCGAGTTGGGCTGGCCGGTGTTGGCCGTCGACAGCGTGCCGATCTCGTTGGACGCCTTGAACGCCGGCGGGTGCTCGTCCTGGATGCGGCCGAACGGCGAGTTGCCGGTGCCCGCGCGCGGGCTGTTGGGGTCCTTGGAGAACTCGCAGCCGAACTGGATCATGAAGTCGGCGATGACGCGGTGGAAGTGCAGCCCGTCGTAGAAGCCGCTCTTGGCCAGCTTGATGAAGTTGCCGGCGGTGATGGGCATCTGCTCGAGGTAGATCTCGGCGGTGAAGGTGCCCAGGGACGTCTCGAAGGTCGCGGTCGGGTTCGCCATGGGCCGTTGGTAACACGGGTTCTGGCGAAAGACAGCGGGCGGTCGGTGGGTTAGATATCCGGCATGAAGCTCACCGTGCTCGCCGCGTCGCTCGCCCTCGCCCTCGCCGCTTGCGGCGGCAAGTCGGCGCCCACCACGCCCACCAACACCGGCGGCGACGACGGCGGTCGGATCGCCGCGCCCGGCACCGTGCTCGGCGATCCCGCGGTCTACGCCAAGGCCAAGGCGTCGACGATCGCGCTGCCGGCGGGTTACGACCAGACGATGCTGTGCGAGGGCGCGGCCACGCTCGGCGAGCTGATGACCGCGTGGGAGGCCGACCTCGGCGGCGCGATCAACGCCAGCTGCGACGGCGCCAAGTGCCGGGTCGACGTGGCGTCGAAGCCCGACCCCGCGTGCGACGCCGCGACCGACATCGAGGGCTGCGACGGCTCGGCGATGATGCTCGAGTTCGAGGTCGACGACGCCGGCGCGATCGTCCCGACGTCGCTGATGTGCATGGCCGCGGGCTGAACTGGATACCTGGGAAGGCCGCCGCGCCGCGGCGTGCTACCACCGACCGATGGACGGTCGGTTCGTCGTGGGGCTGCCGTTCGCGATCGGCGCGATCGCGGTGTTCGTGGTGCGCCCGGCGATCAGCGATCGAACGCCAGGGCGATCAGCGCGAGGATGCGCCTGGCCTCGGGGTCGGTGACGTTCTCGTCGATGAAGCCGTGGACGAACGGCTGCACCTGGGCCAGCAGCGCGAGCGAGTCGCCGCCGGCGGCGCGGTCGAGATCGTCGAAGCTGACGATCCGCGGCGACCGGCCGGTGCCGCGCTGGAAGAACTGCCCGATCAGCGCCGCGTGGAAGACCACGTTGACGATCGCGTCGGCGCCGCCGAGCTCGACGTCGTGGGCGCTGATGTACTGGGTGATCGCGGACTGGGCCTGGACGAAGCCGCCCACCAGCACCGCGGCGTAGTTGGGGTCGCTCATCTTCTTCGACGCCTCGGCGACGACCGCGGTGACGGCTTCTTTCGGTAGCGGCATCAGGGCTCCTCGGGGATGGCGGTGATGGGTGGGGGCGTGGCGGCGAAGCGGCACAGCGCCTCGGCGGTGAGCGCCGCGACCTGCGCGGCGAGGCTGGTGCAGAAGGCCAGGCGGCGTGGCCCGGCGAAGTCGCCGAGCGGGCGCACCAGGTTGTTGCAGATGACGTCGGGAGAGGCGCCGCGATCGATGCCCGCGGCGGCCGCCTGATACCACGTGATCGCGCCGCGCAGCGCGGCCGTCACCGCGCCGGTGGGGTCGGGATCGCCGAGCAGCTCGCCGAGCACGTGCTCGCCGGCGCGCAGCGCGCCGCAGGTGCCGGCGCCGGTGATGCCGCCGCGGCGCAGCACCTGGTACGGCGCGGTCGGGCGGCCGAAGACCTCGGCCACCGCGATGCCGCAGCTGCGGTGGGCCACCCGCACGCCCTCGTACAGCGTGTGCGCGGTCGCACGCGCGCGCGCCACGTAGGCCTGCTCGACGGGGTCGAGCGGGCGGGTCGCGGGGTCCTGCCTGGACTCGACCATGGGGTGATGCTACTGCCGAGGCGAGCCCTGATGGAACCCGCGATGCCTCGAGACCGCGCCCGCTTCGTCCGGCGCGCCGCGTTCGTCTCGCTGGCGTTGCACGGCCTGGCGCTGTGGGGCCTCGCGTCGAGCGGCCGGTCGCGGCCGCCGCGGCGGCCGCCAGCGTTCGCGGTCGATCTGGCCCCGCCGCCGCCCAAGGCCGAGAAGCTGGCGCCGGAGCTCGAGGACCGGCCGGCGCCGGCCACGACCGCCGCGACCGATCCCGGGCCGCCGCTGCCCACCGAGCCGGCGCCGCCGATCGAGGGCCTCGGGCTGGCCGACGCGGGCGTCGACGCCGCGCCGGCCATCGACGCCGGGCGCCGCCGCCGCGACGCGGGGCTCGACGCCGCCGAGCCGTGGGACGCCGGCGTCGACGCCGAGCTGGCCGACGCCGGGGTCGGCCCCGGCGGGGCCGCGGCCGAAGGCGACGCCGGGGGGGTCGCGGCGGTCGCTGACGGCGGGCTCGGGGATGGCGGCGCGGTCATCGCGAGCGCCGCGCTCGACGGCGGCAGCGGCACCGTCCAGGCCGATCCCGCCGGCGACGTGACCGCCAAGCCGTCGCCGGGCACCGCCTCGGACCTGCGGCGGTTCTTCCCGCCGGGGCACCAGGTCAGCGTGCTGGTGCGGCTCGATCGGCTGCGCGACACCGAGTGGGCGCCGCGGGTCGACGCGATCTTCGCGCCGATGCCCGACTACCGCGCGCTGGTCGGCGGCACCGGCGTGGCGCTGACCGACACCTTCGAGACGCTGGGGATCTCGACGCCCGAGCCGGCCGACGCCACCGCCACGACGCTGGTGGTGCGGGCCCGGCCGGCGCCGGCCGCGCTGCGCGACCTGCTCGACGCCGACGACGGCCCGGTCGCGTGGTCGCCGGTGGTCGGCGGCGCGCTGGGGCGGCGGGCGCCGTCGCCGCGGCTGTTCCCCGGCGACCACCGCGTGTTCTTGCAGTGGCGCCTGGGCTGGACCGCGCTGGCGCAGCCGATCGATCTGCGCGGCCTGCTGGCGCCGCGCGGCGGGCCGCTCGACGTCGACACGCCGACCGCGACCTTGCCGGTGTGGCTGCAGCGGGTCGCCGATCTCGAGGCCAAGGCCGGCGAGCCCACCGGCCCGGCGCTGATGGCCACCGCGTCGGGCATCTTCCCGCGCTCGCTGCCCATCCCCTACGGCAGCGGCGGCGACCTGCCGGGCCCGGACCGCGCCACGGTCACGCTCGAGCTCGATCCCCAGGGCTTCCTGGTCCGCGGGAATGTCCGGTTTCCGGACGAATCGGCGGCGGCGACCGCGGCCGACCTGATCATGCGGCTGCGGCTGCAGATCCTCGACGATCGCGTCACCGCGTTCGCGCTCGGCCAGGCCGGCGCGCTCAACGCCATCAAGGGCCTGTCGATCGAGCGCACCGGGCGCCGGCTGGCCTTCGCGACGTCGATCAGCGTCGCCGACGCCCGCAACTTCCTGACCGTGGTCGCGACCATGGTCGACGGCTACTTCGCCAGCCGCCGCGCGCCGCCTTGAATCAGGGGCGGCGACGACGCACACTCGAGGCGTGCGCAGCGCCTCGGAGCCCGGGCCGGTCGATGGCCCCGCCGGTCCCCCGTGGGGCGGGCGCCGCGGCGCGGGTCGGTTGGCCGCGGGCTGCGCGAGCGGGTTGGCCGCGGCGCTCGCCCTCGCCGCCGCCTGCCGGCCGGTCGGCACGCCCCCCCTGGCGCCGGCCGGCGACCCGCGCGACGACGGCGTCGGCGTGCTCGCGCGGATGTCGCACCAGGTGCGGCTCGACGGCGCCGGCGACGAGGCCGGCGACTCGGGGTACCGCGACTACCTGCCCGATCGCGACCGGTCCGAGGACAGCGACCCGCTGGCCTACGCCGGCTATGGCTACGGTGGGTTCGGCTACGGCGGGTTCGGCTACGGCGGCGATGGCTACGGCGGCCTCGGCGGGCTGGCGCTCGGCTACGGCGCGCCCCCGCCCCCGCCGGCGTCGACGTACGAGGCGGTCGGCTTCGGCGACCTCGGCCGCATCGAGGGCACGCTGACCTGGGCCGGCAGCGCCGGCGTGGCCTGGCCCGCCGACTGCGCGCTGGCGCGGACCGCGGTGCGCGGCGCGCCCGTGGCCGGCGCGGTCGCGTACCTCGACAAGCTCGAGCGCGGCCGGGCGGGCATGGTGCAGACCACCGCGGTGCTGACCGCCACGCCGTGCGGGCTCGCCCCCGCGGTGCAGCTGGTCAGCCCGGTGCCCGCGGTCGTCACGATCGAGAGCCACCGCAGCGCGGGCGTGATCCTCACCGCGCGGGCCATCAGCGACGAGCAGGTCGAGCTCGACCCCGGCGGCCGAGTCGAGCTGGCGCTGGATCGCCCCGGCCCCACCCGCGTGTCGGGGGCGGGGTTGGCGCCGGCGTGGCTGTGGGCGCTGCCGCACCCGTACTACGCCGTGACCGACGCCCGCGGGCGCTTCGTCCTGGACGACGTCCCGCCTGGCAGCTACACGCTCGTCGTGTGGGCCGCCCCGCTGGCCACGGCGGTCGGCGCCGATGGGCCGACCTGGTCGGCGCCGATCAGCGAGAAGCACACGGTGGTCGTGCGCGCCAGCGGGACCGCCGCCGTCAGCTACGCCCTGACGCCGCCATGAGCTGAGCGCGGCGCGCGCGGCGCGGAAGGGGTGCGGCGAGCCCGATCGCGGCGGGAGTGGACGGAACCGGACAGCCGGGCGTGTCCGGGCCGTGGCCGGATTCCGGCCATTTGTCCGGCGAACCGGACGGATTCGTCCGAGATTCGGACACGAACCACGAGAGATCGCGGGGTTGGCGTAGGCACGCGGGTTGAAAGGGGCGAGCGCACACCCGACGGCACCCGCCGTCATCTCAACCAGGAGTCAACGTCATGAGTTTCGCGACCGCAGGCAGTGGGTTTGGCAACAAGGGGCGCATGTTCAAGGTGCTGTGCCCGATCGAACGGAAGGACGGGAGCACGCACTGGCTGCGGATCGGCTCCGGCTTCCCCAACAAGGACCAGTCGGTCAACATCTACCTCGACGTCCTGCCCGTCAACCTCAAGCTCCAGCTGCGCGAGCTGGACGAGGAGGACCTGCAGCCGCGGGCCAAGCGGGCCAGCGCGACCACCGGCGAGGCGACGAGCCGCCCGGGCGAGGCGCTGCCGTTCTGAACCCGCGACGCGGCGCCGCGCGGCGCGAGCTCGTCGCCGCGCGGCCGCCGCACCCCAACCACGTTCAACACCAGGAGACCTCCATGACCACGATCGAGACTCGTTCCCTCGCTCCCGCGCGCCGGCTCGCCGGCCGCACCCTCCCGGCGCTCGTCCTCGCGGCGTGCGCGTTGCTGTGGCTGCAGCCGCGCCCCGCCGCGGCGGCGCCCCCCGCGGTGGCAGCGGCGGCGGCCGACGACGGCACCGACGCGCCGACCGGCCGCAAGGCGACCAGCGGCAAGCTCAACCTCAACACCGCGACCGCCGAGCAGCTCGAGCTGCTGCCCGGCGTCGGGCCGGCCAAGGCCGAGCGCATCATCGCGTTCCGGCAGAAGCACGGCGCGTTCAAGCGGGTCGCCGATCTGCGGCGCGTGAAGGGCTTCGGCCGCAAGACGCTCAAGAAGCTCGAGCCGTTCCTCGACATCAAGGGCGAGACCACGCTGACCGCGCCGAGCGACTGATCCCCCTGGGAAGGTTTGTCGGCCGCGCGCGGCGTCGCACCATGTGGGTGCGGCTGCGCGCGAATCGGGTGCCCGCGGCGCCGAGCCGGCGCGGCGCCGCGCTATATGATCGTCGCATGACCGACTCTGTGGGCATGCGGGTGGTTGGCACCATCCGGACCATCGAGTTGTACGCGGCGATGGCGAAGTTCCACAGCGTCGCGCCGCGGCAGGTCGCGCGGATCGTCCTCGAGATCGAGCAGGCCATCGACGAGGATGGCGGCGAGATCAACGTCGACAACCTGGCGGGGATGCACTTCCAGGGGCCGCCCGAGCTGGTGCCGCTGTTCGGGCCGGGCGACCGCGTCCAGATCGTGACGACCACGTCGAGCGGCATGCACATCGCCAGCATCAAGCCTGCGCCGCTCTCGTGACGGCGCCCGCGCCGCCGACGAGGGCGCTGCCACGACGGCGTTGACCGAGGCGCCTCAACCGAGCAGCAACCAGGCGCCGCGGGCCATGATCATCAGCCCGACCGCGCCGAGCGCGAGCGGCGCCAGCCAGCCACGCGGGCGCCGCGCACGCGGGCGCCGCGCACGCGCCGCGAGCGCCGCCAGGGCCGCGAAGTAGCCAGCCGAGCCCAGCACCACGCCCGACGCCGCCGCGACGGCCGCGGCCAGCGACGGCAGCGCGACCGCGGCCGCGACCGCGAGCCAGGCGGTCAGGGCCGCCGGGTTCGGCAGGGTCAGCGCGAGGCCAAACCAGAACGGCCGCGCCGGGACGCCGGGCTGGGTCGCGGCGGGCGCCTGCCCCCGGCGTCGTGACGCGAGCGCGGCGATGATCAGCAGCGCGCCCGCGCCCAGGGACAGGGCCGCGCCAAGCCGAGGCCGGTGCGCGACGATCGCCGCGAGGCCGGTGAAGGCGGCGGCGGCGTGGACGCCGTCGGCGACCGCGCCGCCCAACCCGATCCGGGTCGCCGGCGCGCGGCCCGCGGTCGCGGCCGTCGCCACCACGGCGACGTTCACGACGCCGAGCGGGAGGCCGGTGACGACGCCGAGCGCGACCCCGAGCGCCGCGGCCTCGATGACGTCGCTCACCACTCGATGACACCGAGGTCGACGTCCTTGGTCGCCTCGATGATGATGTCCCAGCGCTTGGCCTTGCCCTTCGGGCCGACCGCCTTGATCTGGTGGGGGCCCGGCTCGAGCAGGTAGCGGATCAGGGGGGCCTCCTTGATGCGCTGGTGATCGATGTAGATCACGGCCTTCTTGTCGGAACCGATCGAGAAGAACCCGTAGCGCGCGAGCGCCGCGATGTCGGCGCGGGTCTGATCGGCGTCGATCTCGGCGTCTGCCAGATCGGCGTCTCGCGGATCGACGCCGGCGTCGACGACCGCGCCGGCCGCGACCGCCGCGGTGGTCGCGGGAGCCGCGCCGGAGCCTCGGCCCAGGGTGTACGCCAAGCCGGCGATCGCCAGCACGGCGACGATCGCCACCGTCAGCCGCACCGCGCGACGCCGGCGATCGCGCAGCAGATCGGTCGACGGATCGGCGAGATCGATCATCGCGACCCCGGCCGGCGCCGTGGCCAGGCTCGACGGGGGCGGCGTGATGAACACCGAGGCCGACGGGCCGGGCGCGGCCGCACGCCCGCCCTTGGCCACCGGGGTCCGATCCAGGAAGTCGCCGTCGTCGCTGGCCAGGTCGCGGATGTTGGCGACCGGGGTCGGCGCGTGGCTCGCGCCGGGGCCGGTGAGCGGCGCGGCGTCGGCGTCGAGCCGCTCCGCCTCCTTCACCAGCGCGTCCTTCGCGGCCAGCTCGTCGGCGAAGTCGCGCGCGAGCATCGCCTTGATCTCGGCTGGCGCGGCCGGCCCGCCGATGCCCGCCGAGGCGGCGATGATCGCCTCCTTCATGGCCACCGCGGTGGCGAAGCGCGCGGCCGGATCGCGCGCCAGCGCGCGGGTCAGCACCGCGACCAGGGGCGCCGGCAGGTCGGCGCGCCGATCGCGGATGTCGGGGATCGGCTCCTCGGTGATCGCCTTGAACGTGAGGAAGTCGCTGTCGCGATGGAAGAGCCGCCGGACCGAGAGCAGCTCGTACATCACCGCGGCGAGCGCGAAGACGTCGCTGCGCCGGTCGAGCGGCTTGCCGAGGATCTGCTCGGGCGACATGTACGCGTTCTTGCCCTTGACCGTGCCGGTGCGGGTCTTGGAGTTCGCGCCGCGGGCCTTGGCGATGCCGAAGTCGAGCAGCTTCACGGTGCCGTCGGCGGTGAGCAGGATGTTCGGCGGCGACACGTCGCGGTGGACGACGCCGAGCGGGTGGCCGTCGGCGCCGCGGGCCTCGTGCGCGGCCTCGAGGCCGTCGCACGCCTGCACCATCAGGCCGGCGACGATGCGCGCGTCGAGGAACTGCCGCCGCTTGGCGAGCTGCGACAGCATCCGCGACAGCGCGACGCCGTGCAGGTACTCCATCACGATGAACCACACGTCGCCGACGTGGCCGAGCTCGTGGACCTTGCAGATGTTGGGGTGGGCGAGCTGCGACGCCAGGTTGGCCTCGTCGCGGAACATCGTGACGAAGTGCTCGTCGTCTGCGAGGTGGGTGAGGATCCGTTTGACCACCTGGACCGGCTGCCCGACCCCCTGCTTGCGCGCCAAGAAGATCTCGGCCATGCCACCCGTGGCCAGCTTGGCCAGGAGCTGGAACTCGCCGAGCACGCGGTCCCGCGGGGCCGCGACCGGCGCGGTCACGGCGAGCCCCACGCAGGCGCGACCGGGCAGATCACGGCAGCAGTATATCCCGCCGGGGCCCGATCCGCGCACGCGGCCCAGGTCACGCCGGGCCCCTGTGGTCGAGGTAGGCCTGGGTGAGGGCCGCGGCCGCCGCCAGTGACCGGCCGAGGTCGTCGACGATCACCCGCTCGATCCGGCCGCCGACCAGCCGGACGTCGACGTCGACGGTGCCGTCGTAGGTCCGCAGCACCTCGCCCGGGCTGGTGGTGGCCAGCTGGTAGCGCGCGGCGATCCGCGCGCGGCCATCGAGCAGCCGCGGGCGGATGTCGAAGTCGATCCGGTCCGCGGCCTTCACCCAGACGATGGTCTCGTCGAACGACAGATCGCCGCGCACGACCGCCCGCACGACCGCGGGCAGCTGGCGCCGCGGGAACACCCGGCTGACCCGTCGCCGCTCGGTGGGCCCATCGACGTCCTCGAGGATGTCCCGCCGGGCGATGTCGGTGGCCCGATCTTGCTCGTCGCGGTGCGCGTCATCGAAGTACGCCGCCAGCACGGCGGCTGGCGTCGCCGCCCGGAAGCGATGCTCGAAGTGAAACGGCGTCCCCATCGCGTGACGCCGGGTCATAACACTGCCGGCGCCGCGCGGCAGCCCACGGTGCGACCCTGCCGCGACTGGTCCGGCCGGTCGGAGCGCCCTGTCACGATCCGGTCATGCCAGCCACCGGCCGTATGCCCGATCGCTGTTCGGGTCGTGGCGCACCGCCCTGCGGGGGCCGCGTAGCCTCGGCGCTCGATGTCGTCTGTCCCCTCATCCGCGCCCCAGGCTGAGCTCGATCGCGTCCGCTGGATCGACACCATCCCGTACTGGAGCGTCCACCTGGTCGCGGTGGCGGGGATCGCCCTGCTCGGGTTCTCGTGGTCGGGCGTCGCGCTCGCAGCGATCTCGTACGCGGTGCGCATGTTCGGCATCACCGCCGGCTACCACCGCTACTTCTCGCACCGCACGTTCAAGACCAGCCGCGTCGGCCAGCTCGGCTTCGCGCTGCTGGGCGTGATCTCGACGCAGAAGGGCCCGCTGTGGTGGGCCGCCCACCACCGCAACCACCACAAGTACAGCGACCAGCCCGAGGATCTGCACTCGCCGCGGCAGCGCGGCTTCTGGTGGTCGCACATGTTCTGGATCCTGGTGCGCCGCCACCAGCACGCCGACCACACCAAGGTCAAGGACCTCGCCGCGTTCCCCGAGCTGCGCTTCATCGACCGCTTCGAGATCCTGTTCACCATCGCCTACGCGGCGGCGCTGTACCTGATCGGCGGCACCCACGCGCTGATCTGGGGCTACTTCGTCTCGACGGTCGTGCTGTGGCACCTGACCTTCACGATCAACTCGCTGGCCCACGTCTGGGGCGCCCGCCGCTACCCGACCTCCGACGACAGCCGCAACAACCCGCTGCTGGCGATCCTGACGCTGGGCGAGGGCTGGCACAACAACCATCACCACTACCAGCGGTCGGCGCGCCAGGGCTTCTACTGGTGGGAGGTCGACCTGTCGTTCTACGGGCTCAAGGTGCTGGAGCTGTTCCGGATCGTCTGGGACGTGCAGGGCGTGCCACGGCACGTGCGCGACCAGACCGCGGCGCCCAACCGCGCGCGGCTGGACGTCGAGGCCGAGGACGGCACCAGCGCCGCGGCGTGACGGCGCCGCCGGCCCGGTCATTCGGGCAGGCTTGACGCGGGCTCCGGGGATGGTTCTCTTGGGCCCCATGACCGATCCAACGCTCACCTCCGACGACGCCGCCGACGACGTCGCGGCGATGCGCGCCCTGCTCGAGGGCGCCGCGTCCGCGAGCCTCACCGCCGAGGTCCCGCTCGACGACTTCATGCGGGCCGCGTGGCTCGCCTACACCGGGGCCCGCCCCGGCATGCGCGACGCCCTCGAGGTCGAGGCGATGCGGACCCGCCTCGACGAGCTCCGCGCCCGCGGCCAGCTCGCGCTGGCGTGACCGCGGCTCCGCCAGCCCGGCCGGCGCCCGACCGCCGCGGGTGCGTGGCACCTCAGGTGTCCCCGAGCACCTTGCGGATGGCGGCGGACAGCGCCTGCAGGTCGAACGGCTTGGCCACGAAGACGTAGCGCCCCGAGGCGCCGAGGTCGTCGTGGAGATCCCCGCCGTGGTTGCCGCTCATCAGGACGACCGGCACGTCGGGGCGCAGCCGCCGCATGCCGACGTAGGTCTCGACGCCGCCGAGCCTGGGCATGCTGAGGTCGACCAGCACCAGCGCGTAGGCCGTGGGGTCCTCCTCGAACTGCGCGAGGCCGACGTCGCCGTCGCTCGCGAGATCGACCGAGAACCCGAGGCGCTCGAGCGCCGCCTGGCACAGCGTCCGCACCGCCGGCTCGTCGTCGATCACCAGGCACCGCCCGTGCCCGCGCCAGGCCAGGCCAGCGCCGCGGGCCCCCGCGACCCTCGGCATCGGCGGCAGCGCCGGCAGGTAGACGCGGAAGCGGCTGCCGCGACCAGGCGCGGAGTCGAGCGTCAGCACGCCGCGGTGCGTGCGCAGGATCCCGCGCACGGCGGCGAGGCCGAGCCCGCGGCCGGTGAACTTGGTGCTGAAGAACGGCTCGAAGATCCGGTGCTGGTCCGCCGGCGCGATGCCCGCGCCGGTGTCGGCGACCTCGACGAACGCGAACGGCCCCGGCGCCGCGTCCTCGGCCAGCGCCGCGGCGGCGAGCTCGGCGGGCCCCAGCTCGACGACGCCGGTCCGCACCGCGATCTCCCCCTCGGCCGCGCCGATCGCCTCGCCGGCGTTGATCACGAGGTTCATCACCACCTGCCGCAGCTGCACCGCGTCGGCGTTGACCGAGGCCCCGCCGCTGGTCAGCTCCAGGCGCAGCGCCGCGCGCTTGTTCACCGTCGACGCGATCAGCTGCGCGGTCTCCCGCACCAGCTGGCTGAGGTCGACCCGCGCGACCAGCGTGGTGCCGCGCCCGGCGTACGCCAGCAGCTGCCGGCACAGCTCGGCGGCCCGCTCGGCGGCGGTGCGGATCCCCATCACCAGCGACAGGTCGCGCGCGTCGACGGTCTCGAGCAGCAGGCTGGCCGAACCGAGCACGCCGGTCAGCAGGTTGTTGAAGTCGTGGGCGATGCCACCGGCCAGGACCCCGAGGCTCTCGGTGTGCTGCGCGCTGGTCAGCTTGCGCGCGACCTCGGCCCGTTCGTGCTGCAGCCGCAGGCGCTCGGAGATGTCGGCGATGTGGGCCAGCACCTGGACGCCGTCGGCGGCCTCGCTGGTCGACAGCGCGACCTCGATCGGGAACGTCGTTCCGTCGGCGCGCCGCCCGCACACCTCGCGCCCCTGCCCCATCCGCCGCGGCGCCATCGTCTCGCCGAAGCCGGCGCGCAGCGCCGGGTGGAGCGCGCGGCTGGCCTCGGGCACCAGCTCCTCGATGCTCATCCCGATCAGGCTCCCCACGGGGTACCCGAACATCCGCGCCGCGCCGTCGTTGGCCAGCGTGATCTGCCCGCCGGCGTCGGCGGCGAGCACCGCCAGCGGGGCGCCCTCGATCATCGATCGCAACTGGCGCTCGCGCCGGGCGAGCTCGGCATTGGCCAGGTACCGCTCCGTGACGTCGATCCCGACCGCGATCACGCCGCGGACCTCGCCGTCGACCTCGTGGGGCACCAGCGCGACCTGGAACACCTGGCGCCGACCGTCGCGGTCGACGACGTCGCGCTCGTAGTCCTGGCGCTCGCCCCGCATCGCCGCCCGCAGCGCGGGCTCGGCGTTGCCGGCCTGCACCGTCGACAGCAGGTCGTGCAGGCCGCCGCCCTCGGGCGCGTCGACCTGCATCATGCCGCGCGCGATCCGGTTGGCGAACCGGCACCGCAGCTCGCGATCCCAGTAGGCGAGCGACGTCGGCACGTTGTCGGCGATCGCGCGGACGAACGCCTCGCTGGCGGCGAGCTCGGCGGTGCGCGCCGCGACCCGCGCCGCCAGCTCGACGTTCTCGTCGCTGACCGTCCGCCGCTCGTGCTCGAAGCTGCTGACGTCGTAGACGACGGTCACCACCCCGACCACCTCGCCGGCCACGGCGTGCGGCACCGACGTGACCTCCATCATGCGGGTCCGGCCGTCGGGCGCGACGCCCTGCCGGGCGAACCGGCGCGGCTCCCCCGCCAGCACGTCCCGCATCAACGCCTCGCCGATCGCGAGGCGGTCGCCGTCGAGGATGTCGCGCAGCCGCTTGCCCCGCACCGGCTGTCCACCGAACAGCCAGACGTCGTAGGCGCGGTTCGAGAAGCGACAGACGCCGTCGCGACCCCAGTAGGACACCATGACCGGCAGGTGGTCCGCGATCACCTGCAGCAGTTGTCGTTCGCCATCGAACTCCACCAGTCGCCTCCCAGCGTGAAGGGCTACAACCCGGCGCGGCTCCTGACCCACCAGACGACGTCAGCCAACGCCTGCTTCTCGAGCTTCTCGAGCAACGACCGCACCTGGCTCTTCACGGTGTTCTCGCTGATGCCCATCACGTCGGACAGGCGGCTGCGCGGGATGCCCTCGCTGGCGAACGCCAGGATCTGGCTCTCGCGGAGCGACAGCTTGTACTGGCTCGACACCTCGTTCACCACCACCGCGAGCTTCTCGCGATCGCCGTACTGGCTGCCCGACAGCGTGCGCTGGACGAACTGCGCCAGGTTCTCGGAGAAGAACGGCTTGCACACGAACTCGACCCGCAGCGCGTGCGCGCGGTTGATCGTCGCCGGATCGTTGGAGCCGGTGAGGATCAGCACCGGCAGGTTGCGATCGCGCTGCCGCAGCGACTCGACGACGTCGAAGCCGGTGCCATCGGGCAGGTTGATGTCGACCACCGCCGCCGCGATCTCGACGCGGTTGTCGATCACCTCGAAGGCGGCGTCGAGCGATGTCGTCATCAGGACGTCGAAGTACGCGCGGGTGCCGCGCTGCAGTGAACGCCCGAGCGCCGGATCGTCCTCGACGATGAGCAGCTTGGGTTTGCCCGTCGCGCCCGGAGTCGTCTGCGAAGCCTCAGCGTTCATGCTCACCCTTTGTGCCACAGGTCGGCCAAATGGTCGATGTATGTGTGGACAACCTCATGCCACCCCGGCGGGGTGATGCCGTCGAGAATCACGACAGGAGCGCGGCGATCAGCACGCCATACAGCCGCAACAACGCCGACACGTCGGGATCGCGGAAGCGCAGCTCGAGCCCGAGCACCGCGTCGCGGCCGTAGTGGAGGCCCGAGAAGGTGTGCGGTTCCGGGCTGCTCGGCCCGATCGGCAGATCGGTGCTGGGGTTGAGCGCGTCGTCGACCCCGGCCGTCACGTACATTGCGCGGAACACCTGCAGTGCCGCGATCAGCTTGATTCGCGGCAGGCTGGAAAAATCCGACTGCATCGCATCGAGTGACATGCGCAACCGGCCCTCGCCCAGCACCGCGTCGACGCCCACCCCGAACACCGACTCGCGGAGGCCGGCGCGCACCGCCAGCGGTCCAAACCGGCGCCCCCACTGGGCCGTAAAGCGGGAGTCGTCGGTGATCCCCGCGGTCCGGGTGAACGTGCCGTCGGGCGCGGCGGTGAGCGTCGTCAGCGGCGTGCCGCCCCACGGCCCCTTCTCGATCTCGATCAGGTAGAAGGTGTCGCCCTTGGTGCCGATCTCGGCCGACACGACGAACCGCGACGACGCGCCCAGCAGGTTCCATTCGGCCCGGACCCCCATCAGCGCCTGCAGGCGATCGAGGTCGCGCGTCGCCTCGGCCAGCGCGGCGGTGGTCTCGGCCAGGTCATCGGCCAGCGCGGGATCGTCGACCAGCCGCCCCAGCCGCCCCTGGCGCCCCGGTTCGGCCGGTGCCACCTCGTCCATCAGCTCGCGGGCGGTCGCGGCGTACCCGTCGACCTGATCGAGCCCGTCGCGGGCCGCCGCCATGCCGGCGCCGAGCTCGCGCCGGAGCTGGGCGATCCGATCGCGCGTCGCCGCGGTGTCGCCGACCAGCGAGGTCAGCCGGGCGTCGACCATCGGCACGGTGGCGCGCACCCGCGCCTGGGCCCGGGCCAGCGCGTCGTCGAACGCCTGGGCCTGGGCCGCCGCCGCCGCGAGCGGCTCGGCGAGCGCGCCGTGGTTGAGCTGGTGATCGAGCACCGCCAGCCGCTCGGACAGCGGACCCGCGACCCACTGCCGGGCGCTGTCGGTGAGCTGATCGGCCGCGACCACCCGATCGACCGCCCGCGGGATCGAGCGCTCGAGCCCACGCAGCGCGCGATCGGTGGTGGCGGTCTCGAGCACGCGCGCGATCGGCTCGCCCGAGCGCAGCCGCCGGTGCTCGCCGACCGGCTGGTCGGGCTCGGGGCCGCCGGGCGAGATCTCGACGTAGTTGTCGGCCAGCGGCGACGCCGCCTTCTTCTCGATCCACGCGTCATCCCACAGCACGACGTCGTCGCGCAGCCGCAGGCTGACCTTGGCCTGGCCGTTCTCGATGCCGAGCGCGTCGATCTCGCCGACGACGATGCCGGCGATCTTGACCCGCGAGCCGACCGGCAGGCCGTTGGCGTCGCGCAGGTACGCGTAGGTGTGGAAGCCCTGGCCGTGCTTGGCCGGCCGCGCGCCGCGATACACCAGCGCCGCGCCGCCGGCGGCGACGCCGAGCAGCACGATCAGCGTGGTGGCACGCGCGACGTGGCTCACCCGCCGGAGCGTAGCACCGGGGGCCGGGCCTGGCGCACCAGCTCGACGGTGAACACCGCGAGCGCCACCCAGATGAACCCGAACGCCACCAGCTTGCGCCGCGACAGGTGCTCGCCGAGCGCGGCGAGCGCGGTGATGAACTGCCCGGTCGGCGCCAGGTACTGGAGGAAGCCGATCGTCGACAGCGGCAGCCGCCGCGCGGCGGCGGTGAACCACGCGAGCGGCACCGCGGTCACGAAGCCGGTGGCCACCAGCAGCAGGTGGGTGCGCGCGCCGCCGTGACCCAGCGCACCCTCGCCGCGGTGCGCGAGCCACGCCAGGTAGCCGATCGCCACCGGCGCCAGCACCGCGGTCTCGAGCGTCGAGCCGACCAGCGCGGGCACCGCGATGACCTTGCGGATCAAGCCGTAGGCGCCGAACGAGCCGGCCAGCGCCAGCGCCACCCACGGCACGCCGCCGCTGGTGATCGCCAGCCACACCACGCCGACCGTCGCCAGCGCGATCGCGGCCAGCGTGCCCCGCGACAGCCGCTCGCCGAGGAAGCCGACGCCGAGCGCCACCGACACCAGCGGGTTGATGAAGTAGCCGAGGCTGGCCTGCAGGAGGTGCCCCGACAAGGTCGCCCAGATGAACAAGCCCCAGTTGCCCGCCAGCAGCAGACCCGACCCGGCCAGGATCGCCATCGCCCGCGGCTGGCGCGCGGCCGCGAGCAGCGCCGGCACCTGGCGGGTCGCGACGACGAACAGCGCGAACGCCACCAGCCCCCACGCCGCCCGGTGGGCCAGGATCTCGATCGCGTCGATGCCCCGCAGTTGGTGCCAGAACAGCGGCACCACGCCCCACGTCGCGTAGGCGCCGACCCCGAGGACGAACCCCAGCCGTCGCTCACGGGCGGGGTCGCGCGGGGTCGCCATCGCTCAACCGATCGGCTTGTACTTGATGCGGTGCGGGGTGTCGGCGTCGGTGCCCAGGCGGCGGTGGCGGTCGGCCTCGTAGTCGAGGAAGTTGCCCTCGAACCACTCGACGTGGCTGTCGCCCTCGAACGCCAGGATGTGGGTCGCGATGCGGTCGAGGAACCAGCGATCGTGGCTGATGACCACCGCGCAGCCGGGGAAGTTGAGCAGGCCGTCCTCGAGCGCGCGCAGCGTGTCGACGTCGAGGTCGTTCGACGGCTCGTCGAGCAAGAGCAAGTTGCCGGCGGTGCGGATCATCTTGGCCAGGTGGACGCGGTTGCGCTCGCCGCCCGACAGCACGCCGACCTGCTTCTGCTGGTCGACGCCGCGGAAGTTGAACGACGACACGTACGCGCGCGACGCGACCTTGATGTCGCCGAGCATGATCTGCTCGAGGCCGTCGGAGATCTCCTCCCACACCGTGTGCTTGTCGCCGAGCGCGTCGCGGCTCTGGTCGACGTAGCCGAGCTTGACCGTCTCGCCGACCTTGATCGTGCCCTGGTCGGGCTTCTCGAGGCCCATGATCATCCGGAACAGCGTGGTCTTGCCGGCGCCGTTGGGGCCGATCACGCCGACGATGCCGCCGCGCGGCAGCTTGAACGACAGGTCGTCGATCAAGAGCCGGTCGCCGTAGCCCTTGCTGACGTGGTCGAAGATGACCGCGTCGTTGCCCAGGCGCGGCCCGGGCGGGATCACGATCTCGAGCGTCGGGTCGCGCGCCTCGCGCTGCGACTCGGACACCAGCTCGTCGTAGCGCTGCATGCGGGCCTTGGACTTGGCCTGCCGGGCCTTGGGCGAGCTGCGCACCCACTCGAGCTCGCGCTGCAGCATCCGCTCGCGGGCGTTGGCGGCCTTCTCCTCCTGGTGCAGCCGCTTGGCCTTGGCCTCGAGCCACGCCGAGTAGTTGCCCTGGAACGGGTGGCCCTCGCCGCGGTCGAGCTCGAGGATCCACTCGGCGACGTTCTCGAGGAAGTAGCGATCGTGGGTGATCGCCACCACCGTGCCCGGGAAGTCCTCGAGCGTCTTCTCCAGCCACTGCACGCTCTCGGCGTCGAGGTGGTTGGTGGGCTCGTCGAGCAAGAGCATGTCGGGCTTGCTCAGGAGCAGCCGACACAGCGCGACCCGGCGGCGCTCGCCGCCCGAGATCTTGGTGACGTCGGCGTCGTCGGGCGGCAGCTGCAGCGCGTCCATCGCCATGTCGATCGCGTGGTCGAGCTCCCAGCCGTTGCAGGCGTCGATCTTGTCCTGCAGGGCCGACTGCTCGTCGAGCAGCTTGGTCATCTCGGCCTCGGAGATGTCCTCGCCCATCCTCATCGACACCTCCTCGAACCGGGCCAGCAGCGCCCGGGTCGTGGCGACGCCGTCGAGCACGTTGCCGCGCACGTCCTTGGCCGGGTCGAGCTGCGGCTCCTGGGCCAGGTAGCCGACCTTGAGCCCGGGCGCCGGCATCGCCTCGCCGACGATGTCCTTGTCGAGGCCGGCCATGATCTTCAGCAGCGTCGACTTGCCGGCGCCGTTGGAGCCGATGACGCCGATCTTGGCGCCCGGCAAGAACGACAGCCAGATGCCCTTGAGGATCTCGCGCTTGGGGGGCACCACCTTGCGGAGGTCCTTCATCACGAACACGTATTGCTGCGCCATGGCGGCGGCAGTCTACGCCGGGGCGGCGCTGGCGTCGATCGCGAGGCTGCTATAGTGGCGCCCCATGTCAGAAGCCAAGGGCGGCATGTCCCGCCGCAAGCTCCTCATCGGCGCCGGCGCCGCCGCCGGCCTGGCCGGCGCCACCTGGGTGATGCGCAACCGCATCCGCACCTTCATCGACAAGAAGACGGTGCTGCCGTCGTTCTCGGCGACGCCGCCGCTCCTGCCCCACGACCCGGTCAAGGACAAGACCACGGTCCACGTCGGCAAGGGCGGCGGACCGGCGGCCAACGTCGACGCCGTGCTCGGCGCGCTGGGCGGCATGGGCAAGGTGGTCGGCGTCGACGACGTCGTCGTGATCAAGGTGTCGGCCCAGTGGTGGAACCAGGGCATGACCAACGTCGCGGCGGTCAAGCGGACCATCGAGCACATCCTCGAGATCCCGGGGTGGAAGGGCGAGATCGTCGTCATCGAGAACACCCACTTCCGCTTCCTCGACAAGGCGGTCGACGACCCGAGCCGCG
>Ga0073899_10000911_pt1 | contig 27372 bp, 22 predicted proteins | sample KloWWTmetaKNB5Ph_FD_88975 | JGI IMG/M metagenome (GOLD analysis project Ga0073899, IMG submission 88975) | Active sludge microbial communities from Klosterneuburg, Austria, studying microevolution and ecology of nitrifiers - Klosterneuburg... | ecosystem: Engineered > WWTP > Aerobic digester >... | reverse complement strand
ACGCTGGAAGGATTGACCGCCTTATCAGTCGAGATCAATACGAAATTGTTGACGCCGTGGCGGTCGGCGGCGAGCGCCAACGTCTGCGTTGCCAACAGGTTGTTGCGCACAGCCTCGCGCACCTGATGTTGCAGCAACGGCACGTGCTTGAACGCAGCAGCATGAAAAACCGCCTCGGGTCGAACACGCGAAAACACGCGTTCCAGTGTCGCGGCATCGCCGCAGTCGCCGAGAATCGGATCGATGACGAGATCGGGGAATTCGATGCGCAGTTCCTGCTCGACCTTGTACAAGTTGAATTCGGACAGTTCGAGCACCGCTAGACGTTCGACGCCGAGGCGCGCGACTTGGCGGCAGAGTTCCGAGCCGATCGAGCCGCCACCACCGGTGATTAGCACGCGCCGCGACGCAAGTCCGGCACGAATCGCAGTCCAGTCCAACAACACTGGTTCGCGCCCGAGCAGGTCTTCGATCGCGACTTCTTTGAGTTCATTGAAGTTCGAACGACCTTCGACGACGTCTTCCAGACGCGGCACGGTGCGGAACGGCAGCGTCGTTTGCTCGCAAATACCGACGATCCGCTGCATCTGCTGGTTGCTCGCCGTTGGAATGGCGATCAGCACCATTTCCGCTGCCACTTCGCGCGCCAGTTGCGGCAGATGCTCGATTGGTCCAAGCACCGGTACGCCATGCACATTGGCGCCGCGCAGCCCTGGTTTATCGTCGAGGAAGCCGACAACGCGATAGGCGCCGTCGCGGCGCAGATCACGCACCAGCGTCTCCCCTGCCCGACCGGCACCGAGCACGAGCACGCGCTTGGCCGGGGCACCGCCGCCGTCGTAACGACTGTCTTTCCAGTAGCGATAAGCCATGCGCGGTGTGCCGAGCAGCAGCATCAATGCGATCGGATACATCAGCAATACCGAGCGCGGTGTGCCTTCGAGTCGATCGAGAAAGAACAGACCGAGTGCGATCGCGAGGGCGCCGAGTACCGATGCGCGGGCGATGTTCCACAGGTCCGGCAGGCTGGCGAAGCGCCACAGGCCGCGATATAGACCCGTCCAGGCCAGAATGATCGTTTGCGCGAACAGCACAATCGCATACTCGACGCCGAACACCGAAACCGGCGGCGGATCGATTTGCAGGTTCCAGCGCAACCAGTTGGTGCCGAACCACGCCAGCCAGATCATCGCCAGATCGTGGGCGACGACGGCAAGTCGGGGATGAAGAATGGCGATGAGTCGACGCAGGTTCATGTCCGCTATTGTGCCCGATGGTGACGCCATAGCGCACGCCGTGCTGCGCACCAGACACACACTCCAAGACCGTAGACCGCAACTGTCAGCCAGAATTCCAACTCAGGCGCGTGATCATGGCGATCAAGGACAACCAGCGCCGGTAACACCAGCAGCAGGTTCCAGCCCTGATACACGACGACCACGCGCGCCGCTCCCCAGCCACGACGCCGTAACCACTGATAGAGGTGATCACGATGCGGCGCGTGCCAATGGCGGGTTCGGCGCATGCGCCCAACCAGCGTCGCCACGGCATCGATCATGAACGTCGAGGACAAAATCAGTGCCCCACCCCAGCCGATGATTCCGCGCTGTAGTGCAACCAGCGAAAAGGCGGCGATCAGGAACCCGAACGAAATGCTGCCGACATCACCGAGAAATATCCGCGCCGGTGGCCAATTGAACGGCAGGAACGCCGCGCACGCGATCGTGCAGGCGCCCAATAACGCGCCCAGGTCAGCCGCATCACGCCGTCCGGCCAAGCCCGCCAATACCGCGAATACGAACACGACCTGGCTCGTCAGATGCGCGTCGGAGCCGTCCATGAAATTATGCAAGTTGATCGATGCCAGCACTGCGACAACCAAGATCAGGCCGGCGCCAATCGAATAGCGGCTCGGCCATGCGGCGGCGGCGATGAAGGCCGCGACGATGATCGCGGCGGCCACGAGGTGCACCCATAATCGGGTGCGAATGGCGAGTGAGCGATGGTCGTCGAGCCAACTGATTGCGGCGACTGCCAACAGCCCGATCGCCAGAGGCCAAGCCAATCCGGCCAGCGCCTGCGGCCACAGCGCGCACACCAGCAGAATCGCCATGATCGGTCCGACACCGCCACCGCGTGGTGTCGGCACCGTGTGCAAACGCCGCCGCTCCGGCGTATCCAGTAGCTGCAGGCGTCGGGCGCGATGCATCGCGGCAAGCGTCAGCACGACGGAAACGACTAACGCCAGTGTTGCGACCAGTAACGCCTGCACCTCAGTCGCCTGCGATGCCATGCACGGGCTTGATCGTGCTCCAGGACTTGCAACCTGGGCATTGCCAGTGATGTGAACGTGCGCCAAAGCCGCAGCGTGAGCATCGAAACAGGGCTTGGCCATCGAGCAGTTGTTTCAGCAGGTCGCGCAGTTGTTCCAGTTGCTCCCGGGCCGCGCCTTGCACCCCGGCCAGTTGCAGTTCGACCAACTCGGACAGTCCGCGCACCGACGGCTTCTTACGAAGCCTTTCAGCGAGAAAGCGAATTGCCGCCTCGTCGCCGTCGCGCTCACGCACACGCCGCGTCATTTTGATCACTGGCGAAATACCGGGATAGCGGCGCATCCATTCGTCGAGCATGGCGTCGATCGATTCGCGGCGGTCAAGGTGCTCGAGCGCTTCGAGCAGCGGCGCGAGTGCGATCGGTAGATATTCGATATCGTTCTCGACCGCGCGTTCAAAGGCATTCGCGGCGCGAATCCAGTCCTGTCGTTCATGCGCGAGGCGTCCTTCGATCAGACGCGGGCGCACCGACAGTGGCGCCACCGTGACCGCTTCGGTCAAATAGGCCTTGGCCTGAATCGCGTCTTGTTTCGCCACCGCGTGTTCGGCGAGTTCGCTGAGGAATTGACTGACCAATTCCGCCTGCGATTCGCCGGTGATCGTCTGCAGATGCCGTGCGTGTTCAATGGCGCGTTTCCAATCGCGCTCCTGCTGGCAGATCGCGATCAAGTGGCGCGAAGCCGCAGGTGCATGGGCGTCGATGCCGACGAGATCGGTGAACAGGGTTTCGGCGCGGTCGAGCAGTCCGGCACGCATGTAATCCTCACCGAGTTCGAGCAGGGCCAGTGACTTCTGCTCCGCCGTCAGATTCGCGCGTGCGATCAAATTCTGGTGGACGCGGATAGCGCGATCGGTTTCACCACGGCGCCGGAACAAATTACCCAGTGCAAGATGCGTCTCGACCGTCTGCTTGTCGATCTCGGCAATCTGCAGGAACACCTCGATGGCCTTGTCCGGCTGTTCGTTCAGCAGATAGTTGAGGCCTCGGAAATAGTTGCGGCGCAGGCGATCGGCCTGTGCGCCGACGGCCGTGGTCGGATTACGTCGTGCGAGCACCCAGCCGGAGAGAAACGCAACCAGTACCAGCAGCGCCAGTACCGATAGGTCGAGCGTCATGGAGCGGTCGGCCCGCTCGGGCGGACGACTTCCAGTTGACGGCGAAGGGTGCGCAGACGCAGCCGTTGCGGAAGGATCACGGCGGCCGAGAGCGCGGCGCTCGCCAGCAGGAATCCGATCAGCAGGCTGGCCATGACGACCACGCCGAGCGACATCTCGAAGGCGAAGAAATGGAAGTCGAGGCGCACAACGGCCTCGTTCAGCAGCGCAAAGGTGGCGGCGAGCAACGCCGCCAGCAACGCCAGGACGATGACGATCCAGCGCTTCATCGCCGGCCTCAGTCGTTGCCGTCGTCGGTTGAGATGATGCCGTTCACGCGGTCGCGCAATTCCTTGCCAGGCTTAAAGTACGGAACGTACTTGCCGGGCAGCGCGACGGAGTCGCCAGTCTTCGGATTGCGGCCGACGCGCGGCGGACGGAAGTGCAGGGAAAAGCTGCCGAAGCCACGGATCTCGATGCGTTCGCCGGTCGCCAACGATTGACTGACGTATTCGAGGATTTCCTTGACGCCGAGTTCGACATCATGGTGCGCGAGATGGATCTGGCGACGCGCCATGGCTTCGATCAGTTCGGATTTCGTCATAACGGTCCGGACACCAGAAACGAATGATACGAAAAACACGCCACCGGCAGAATTGCTGCCGGTGGCGTGCAGGGCTTACTTGTTGCGCATCTGCTCTTTCAGCAGGGTGCCGAGCTTGGTCGTACCACCCGCTGCCGACTGGTAGTCGGCGAGCGTGTCGGCCAGTTCCTGCTCGTCCTTGGCGCGGATCGAAAGTTGCAGCGTACGGCCCTTGCGGTCCATACCGATGAACTTGGCTTCGACTTCGTCACCCACCTTCAGGCGCGTGGTCGCGTCTTCGATGCGTTCCTTGGCGATGTCATTCGCGCGCAGATAGCCTTCGACGCCCTCACCGAGATCGATCGTCGCACCACGTGCATCGACTTCACGGACGTTGCCCTTGATGACGCTGCCACGCGGGTTGTTCGCCATGAACGACGCAAACGGATCCTGCTCAAGCTGCTTGATGCCGAGCGAGATACGCTCGCGCTCCGGATCAACGGCCAGCACAACTGCATCCAGGTTCTCGCCCTTCTTGAAGTTGCGGACCAGATCCTCACCGGTGCCCTGCCACGAAATGTCGGACAAGTGGATCAGACCGTCGATACCGCCATCGAGGCCGATGAACACACCGAAGTCGGTAATCGACTTGATCGTGCCGGAGACCTTGTCGCCCTTCTTGTTCATGGCGGCGAAGGATTCCCACGGATTGCTCGTGCACTGCTTCATGCCGAGCGAAATACGGCGACGCTCTTCATCGACATCAAGCACCATGACTTCGGCTTCATCGCCGACCTGGACCATCTTGCCCGGGTTGACGTTTTTGTTGGTCCAGTCCATTTCCGAGACATGGACCAAGCCTTCGACGCCCGGTTCCAGCTCGACGAAGCAGCCGTAATCAGTGACGTTGCTGACCTTGCCGAAGATGCGCGCGGTCGATGGATAACGACGGGCAATGTTGACCCAGGGATCTTCCGCCAGCTGCTTGAGGCCGAGCGAGACGCGGTTGCGTTCGCGGTCGAACTTGAGCACGCGCACGTCCAGTTCTTGGCCGACTTCGACCACTTCAGACGGATGCCGCACGCGCTTCCAAGCCATGTCGGTAATGTGCAACAGACCATCGATGCCGCCGAGGTCGACGAACGCACCGTAATCGGTGAGGTTCTTGACGACGCCCTTGACGACCGCGTTCTCCTGCAGACGCTCCATCAGCTGTTCGCGCTCGACGCTGAATTCGCTTTCCACCACGGCGCGGCGCGAGACCACGACATTGTTGCGCTTGCGGTCGAGCTTGATGATCTTGAATTCCAGTTCCTTGCCTTCGAGGTAACTGGTGTCGCGCACTGGGCGCACATCGACCAGCGAACCCGGGAGGAATGCACGCACGTCGCGGATATCGACGGTGAAACCACCCTTGACTTTGCCACTGATGCGACCGTTGACGGTGGCATTGGCTTCCAGCGCCTTCTCCAGTTCGTCCCAGACCATCGAGCGCTTGGCCTTCTCACGCGACAGCACGGTTTCGCCAAATCCGTTTTCCAGCGAGTCGAGTGCGACTTTGACTTCGTCGCCCACGGCCACGTCGATTTCGCCCAGGTCATTCCTGAACTGCTCGATCGGGACAATGCCTTCGGACTTGAGGCCAGCGTGGATGACGACCACGTCGGTACGCACTTCGACGACGATGCCGGTAACAATGCTGCCCGGCTTCAGACGCGACAGCGCGTTCTGGCTCATTTCAAACAGTTCGGCAAAACTTTCGGTCATGTTGGGTTCCAGTTGGAGAAAACTGACGGACCGCGGCGCGGACCACGTCAGGCTTGGGTGATGGCGTTGCCGCCGTTGTGAAAACCCCGACAGAAGCCGGGACCACGCCTGCACCGATTCGGTGGCGGGTCGCTGTCAGTACCGGTTCGAAGGAACCAGAGCCAGCACACGATCCGCTACCTCGTCGATACCGATGCCGGTGGTGTCGATCAGGATCGCATCGGATGCGGGCTTGAGCGGTGCCACCGGGCGCTCGGCGTCGCGGGCGTCCCGCGCGAGAATCTCGCGCAAAAGGGTGGAGAGTGTAACTTCGAAGCCCTTTTGCTTCAACTGCTTATAACGCCTCTCGGCGCGTTCCTCGGCGCTCGCGGTCAAGAATACCTTGACCATTGCGTCGGCGAAGATGACCGTACCCATATCGCGACCGTCGGCTACCAGTCCCGGGGCCTGACGAAATGAGCGTTGCTTGTCGACCAAAGCGGCACGTACTGCCGGCACTGCGGCAATGGCTGATGCCGTCGCACCTGCCAATTCCGTGCGCAAATCGGTACTGGATTCCACACCATTGACGAAAATCAGTGGATCATCGCCTTTCCGATCAACGAATTGCACCGAGGTCTCGGCGGCGCAGCGGGCCAGCGCATCATCATCGTTGAGGTCGATATCGGCCCAGCTCGCAGCTAGCCCAACGGCTCGGTAGAGCGCGCCGCTGTCTAGGAAATGCCAGCCCAAGCGCTCTGCCACTGCACGCGAAATCGTACCCTTACCCGAGCCGCTCGGTCCGTCGATCGTCACGACCGGAATCCCTGACTTATCCATGCCTACGCTCCGAAACTCCAGTATCGCCGGATATTGTAGGGGAGTGCCGTGCGCACCGTTCAGCGAAATGCGTAATCGCGACGCCGTGCGCGCCGCAAGCGCCAACGATACGTCAATGTCAGGCCGACCCAGAGCGCGATGTTTCGCCCCTTCGCGTCGAGGTACCAACTCTTGCAGCCGCCGGCCCAAGCTGTGCCAGGGAAAGCACGGTCGATATCGATCATGAAGCGGGTCATCGCCGCGGACTCGGCTTCAACCTCGGCACAGCGCCTGCGGCGCATGTCGCGCAGCAGTGTGCCGATGTGACCGGTCTGCGACTCGATCATGTACAGCACCGAATTATGTCCGAGCGCGGTGTTCGGGCCGAGCACGAAAAATAGATTTGGAAAGCCGGGAACCGCAACACCATTGGCGCTGCAGGGTCGATCCGCCCACAATCGATTGAGCGATGCACTACCCTCGCCTTCGATCTGCACCGTCGCCAGTACATCCATCGGCCGGAATCCGGTGGCGTAGATCAGCACATCAAGCGCCACATGCCGATCATCGACCAGACGCAGTCCCTCGGGTTCGATCGCCGCGATGGCAGTGGTGTCGAGATGTACGTTCGCCTGCTGTAGCGCCGGGTAGTAGTCGCTTGATAGCGCGATGCGCTTGCAACCGATCGGATAGTCCGGCTGCAGCGCCTTGCGACATGTCGTGTCGGCGACCTGCTGATGCAGATGCCGCCGCGCCAGCCAGCGCACCCAGAATGCGCTGCGCGGCTTCAGCAAAGTCAGCGACAGCATCTCCAGTTGCAGGTACAGCGCGGCACGGAACGCGAGACGCAGTGGCGGTGCCCAAGCAAACAGCCGCTGCAACCAAGCCGCTATCGCGACATCTGGACGTGGCAATACCCACACCGGGGTGCGCTGAAACACGTGCAGCTGTGCTGCGACCTTGGCCAGTTCGGGGACCACCTGGATCGCACTGGTACCCGTGCCGATCACGCCAACGCGCTTGCCGGCAAATGCAATTGAATGATCCCAGCGCGCGGTGTGGCAATGACGGCCACTGAAGGTTTCTCGGCCAAGAATGTCTGGCCAATTTGGAACGTGCAAGCCACCCATCGCCGCGACAACGATCCGCGCTTCAATGATTTCGCCGCGGGTGTTCGACACCTGCCAAACGCGCTCGGCAGACTGCCAACGCAACGATGCCACCGACCAGTCGAAACGGAACTTGTTGCGCGCAAGCCAAGGCGCGGAGAGGTGTTGCATGTGCGAATGGATTTCGGCTTGGCGCGGGAACAGCCGCGACCAGAACGGATTCGGTGCGAATGACAGTGAATACAGATGCGAGGGCACATCACAAGCGGCGCCGGGATAGGTGTTGTCGCGCCAAGTGCCACCGACCCGATCTGCTTTCTCGACGATCAAGTAATCGACGATGCCAAGCCGGTCGAGTTCCCGCGCCATGGCAATACCGCCGAAGCCTGCACCGATGATGAGAACATCGATCACCGGGTTTAACCCAGCCATGCGAATTTGGCAACGAAGACTGCGGCGATGATCCACACCGCGATCGGCGCGTCACGAACACGGCCAGCGAGCAATTTGATCAATGCATAGCTGATGAAGCCGACGGCGATGCCATGCGCAATCGAGAACGTGAACGGCATCGCCAGCGCACACAACACCGCCGGCGCGGTTTCGGTGAGGTCGCGCCAGTCAATTTCTGCCAGCCCGCGGGTCATCAGGATAGCGACGTAAATCAGCGCCGGTGCGGTTGCGTAAGCCGGTACCGTGCCAGCGAGTGGCGCCAAAAACAATGCCATCAGAAACAGTACCGCAACGACGACTGCCGTCAGCCCTGTGCGTCCGCCCACCGCGGTACCGGCGGCACTTTCGATATAGGCCGTGGTCGATGAAGTGCCGAGCAGACTGCCGGCGACAATGGCGGTGGAATCGGCAAGTAGCGCACGCTTCAATCTCGGCAGATTGCCATTGGCGTCGAGTAGTCCGGCGCGATGGCTGACGCCAATCAGGGTGCCGGTGGCGTCAAACAACTCGACCAGGAAAAACGTCATCACCACACTGATCAGACCAACGTTCACGGCGCCGGCAATGTCGAGTTGCAGCAGGGTCGGTGCCAGTGACGGTGGCATCGCGAAGACGCCGCCGAACGTGCTGTATCCGAATGCGACCGAAGCAAGCGTGATCGAGAGAATGCCGAGGACCACGCCGCCAGTGACCTTGCGTGCTTCTAGCGCCACGATCAGCAGCAGACCCGCCATCGCGAACAGTGGTGCGGGGGCGTGCAGGTCGCCGAGGCGCAAATAGGTGGCTGGGTCAGCGACCACGACGCCGGCGTTCTTCAGTCCGATCAGCGCCAGAAACAAGCCGATACCGGCCGAGATCGCTAGCTTCAACGAGTGTGGAATCGCGTTGACGATCCACTCTCGCAATCGAAACAGGCTCACCAGAACAAACAGCAAGCCGGATATGAAGACCGCGCCAAGCGCCGTTTGCCAGGCGAAACCGAGTGTGCCGCAGACGACGAAGGCGAAGTAGGCGTTGATCCCCATGCCCGGTGCCAAGGCAATTGGATAGTTCGCGTAAAGACCCATCACGAGCGAACCGATCGCCGCTGCGAGGCAGGTCGCGACGAATACCGATTCACGCGGCATCCCGGTCACCGACAGGATGTCCGGGTTCACAAAGATGATGTAGACCATGGTCAAGAACGTGGTCACACCGGCAAGTACCTCGGTGCGCACACTGGTACCGTTTTCGTTCAGATGAAAATACGACTGCAGCATGGACGCTCCCGGTGTGCTTCAGGAGATTCTAGGGCGCAAGTGTCCGCCGTCCACCGCCATTCCCGAGATCAACGCCGCTGATCTCAGGGCCCCTCGAATCCGTCGATCAGGAGCGTGTCAACGAAACTCAGACTCTCCGACGCCATCACGATCGGCGCACCACGCCCGGTGTTTTGCCATAGCGTATGCAGGGTGTCGCCCCAATCATCGCTGACATTGGCGTCGCGCAAGGTATCGATGTAATGCCGTGGCAACGACTGGTAATACAACGTTGCAATTATACGGACGCTGCCGGCAGGCAACACGACACGCTGCTCATGCCAGTACTGGCCATCGGCGTAGCTGATGCCGACCACCGGTGCACCGGCATTGGCGAAGCTCGCATTGTTGAACCCACGCGGTGGAATGCGAGTGTCCTTCCAGAGGGTGTCGGCCAATGCCATGTGCGTGCTCAGCCCCGCCGGCAGGCCGGTTGCGATTGCGGCGTCTTCACTGAGTGCCACCTGCATCTCGTATACGGTCGTGCCCGCTTCATCCAGGTGTGCCTCGACTGGATCGTAATGGCCACGCTCGTCAATCAACGTGCCAGTACCGTCAAAAAACTTCAGGTTCAGCCAGACGCGTCGACCTTCGATATGCCCGGTGGGCAACTTGTGTCCGGAGTGGTTGAGCACGCGCGCGACCAGATCATCGCCGTCGCGGTGCAGTTCAATCGTCGCCGCACGCTGCAGCATCGACAGCGCTTTGGCGCGGCCTGCGGCGATCGTGCCTTGATCAATGTCTAGATCGCCGGCAGTGTAGGCGGCAATCAGGTCCAGCGAAGGCACTGCTGCACCCGCGAAGTCGTGGGTGGCCATGTCATTGCGCGTGGGACCGTAATAGCAAGCCTGCGCGCTAGTGGTCGGCATGTGGCAGTCCTGGCAGGTCGAGACCACTGGCCCGCGGTTACCGCCGAAGCGTCCGCCGAGATCAACCCCACCGCTTGCGAAGGCCGACAGCTTCCACTCGGTGTAAGTGCGCTCGAGCGGGAATTGCATCCACGGATCGTGATCCGGCGCCTCGGTGTTCACCAGGTTGTAGCGATAGCGCTCATCCGGCAACTTGGTGGTCGCGACATTGCCGACGTCATGGCAGGTGCCGCACAACTTAGCCTCACGCAGAAATGGCGAGACCAGCAGTTCGTGCGAGGCCTGGTGGTCCGAGCGCGGGCCGCGCCGACGGCCTTGCGGATCGAGTACGAACATCGCATTCGCGGTGTAGTTCGGAATGGCTGCGAGGGCGGCCAATACGGCCAAATCTTCGGGTGGACTCACCCCCGCCTGGTACTGCGGATCGACCATGCTGTGGCAGAAGTGACAAGTCACACCCTCCCGATCGCGCGCATCGAGCGAACTGCCACTCGGGTTCGCGACATGGCCGGTGACCACGGCGGCGGGTACGTGGCAGCGCAGGCAAAAACTGCCGACATTGGCGACGTCCTGATTCGCCGTGGTCATCTGTGCGAAGAACAACGGATCGTGCCCGCCGAGTGCCATCAAGCTGCCGGCCCAGGTCGCGTAGGGTTCATTCGCAGGATCGAAGTCGCCATGGCAGGTCTTGCATTCGCTGGCCGGGCGCAAGGCCGATAGCGGCATATCGCCGACCTGGGTGCCGGGCACATGGAAGTCCTGCGCGGTCATCGGCACTTGGGCCCAAGCCATCGTCACGACCAGAATTGCTGCCATGCCTGCGCCCGTGCGCCTGCTCCGCATCAAGAACCCCATCCTGCGCATCCACTGACCTCGCCTGCTTCGTCAACGACCCTAGGTGCGAGCGCCGTGGCCGCCATTGATCCAGATCAAGCGCACCCCGGCGGACGATGCGAGCAAGCGGATTCGCTACGATCCAGCATGGCCTATGTCTTGATCGTGCTCTGGAATCTCGCAACCTTGGTGCCGATCTGGCTCGGCTGGTGGGATGTATTCGCCGTGCTCGGTCTGTATTGGTTCGAAAATCTCTGCACCGGCGTTGTCCAGTTCCAGAAACTACGTGATGCCGAAGCACATTCCGGCAGCAAACCGGAAGCAGTCCCGCTGAGCAAATTTTTTGCGCTGCACTACGGCATCTTCACCGCGGTGCATGGCTTACTGGTATTGGTGTTCTTCGGTCTGGTGATGGGCGGACTGTGGCAACAGGGCCAGGCGTGGTGGCTGTCCGCGATCATCATCGCGGCGATTCACTATCTTGGATTTCGCAGTGAATGGCGGGCACGACAAGGCTGGACGCGCACCACACCAGGACGCGTGATGGCCGAGCCCTATGCGCGTGTGCTGGTGCTGCATGTCATCGTCATCGCTGGCGGCTGGTTGGCGTTGTCGGCACCGTCACCGCAATCGATTCTGAAGCTGTTCGCTTTGATCAAGCTTGGCGTCGAACTGATCGCCGCCTTCATTTGGTCGCGGTTTGCGCTGAAAAAAATGCCATGAGTCTTCCTGCCAACGCTGCACCGGGTGAGTTTCCGGTCGGCGACCTGTTTGATGTCGACAACGGAATCTGATGAATACGACGACTATCGATGCGCCCGGTGCGCCCGCCCGCGATTGTTTGAGCCTATTTGAACTTGCCGTGCTCGGCGCGATCTGGGGCGCAAGTTTCATGTTTCAGCGCGTCGCTGCACCGGAATTCGGCGCCTTCGCGCTGGCCGAACTGCGCCTTGCACTCGGCGCGCTGGTGTTGTTGCCTTTTCTGTGGCGATCGTGGCGCAGTTTTCCGGCCCGGGTATGGCCGATGCTGGCGCTGTTGGGCGCAATCAATTCGGCCGTGCCATTTGCCCTATTCGCCTACGCGGCTCAGCATGCGCCCGCCGGAATCGGTGCCATTTGCAACAGCATGGCAGTGCTGTTTACCGCCTTGGTCGCGTACCTGTTCTTTGGCGAAAAAATCGGTTTGCGCCGCAGTATCGCCTTGTTGGCCGGGTTTGCCGGCGTGATCGTACTCGCCAGTGCCAAGACCGCTGGCGCCAGTATCGGGCTTGCGGTTGCGGTCGGAACCGGGGCGGCGCTGCTCTACGGTGTCGGTGCGAACTTGGTGCGCAAACAACTCGTAGGCATGCCGCCGATCGCAGTCGCCGCCGCCACCCTGAGTTTCGCGAGCCTCGAACTGCTGCCGTTCGCAGTTCGTCATTGGCCGGAAGTGATGCCATCGACGCATGCTTGGTTGTCGACGATTGCGCTCGGCGCAATCTGTACCGGTGCCGCCTATGCGATTTACTACCGGCTGATCGTACGCATCGGTGCCTCACGCGCGGTCACCGTGACTTATCTGGTGCCGTTATTCGCAGTGGCTTGGGCATGGCTGTTGCTCGGTGAACCGCTGACCTTGCCGATGGCCGTATCAGCCACCCTCATTCTCGGCAGTGTTGCTTTCAGCGGCCATCGTCAACGCGACGACCGCAACGCAGGGGCTTAACGCAACTGACTGTCTTTACTTCCACGACGGTTGTAGCCACTGAATGGACCGTCGTCGCGGTCGGCGGCTTCTTGGCACGACACGCATAACCGCACGCCGGGCACCGCTGCACGACGCGCTTCCGGGATCGGTGCATCACAAGCCTCGCAGTGCGACCGACCCGGCCCCTTGCTCATACGACGACGTGCCCGCTCGACGGCGTCGCCGATGGTCGCGTCGATCTGATCCTGCACCGCCCCATCGCCAGCCCATCCGGTTGCCATTCGCGTCTCCAGCACCTGCGCGTACCGAGCAATGATAGCGGCCGACCCAACGCCTACGCGATCGGCCAAGCCGAGGCATCGATGGTGTCGCGATAGGCATGGAACGTCGCATAGGCGAGCCAAGGCATGACCAAACCAAGGCCGATCAGCGCTGTCGCAAAGCCGAGCGCTGTCAGCAGGCAAATAATCGCTGCCCATTCCGCCAGCACCCATTTGTTGCGCAGCACGGCGTTGATGCTGGAGATGCAAGCAGTGACCATGTCGATATCGCGGTCGGCGATCATCGGCAACGAAAATGCGGTCACGGCGAAGGTGATCGCGGCGAAAATTGAACCGACTGCCGAGCCGATCAACAAAAATTCGACCAAAGCGCGGGTGTCGCCAGTCTGCACTGGCACAAATGCGGTAAGCATCATGCCCGAGCGCGACCAGATCAAAATGATGACGAGTTGGATCAGCGCAAAGATGCCGGCGTGGCCGGCCACACGTCGTGCGATGACGAAGGAATCGCCGAGTTTCGGCACCTGCCCGGCCAACAATCCGCGACTGACCGAGTACAAGCCGACGCCGATCAGCGGTGCGATATAAACGAATCCGGACAGCAGCGTTGCCAGCAAGGCGAAACGCCCGAGCGACCATGCGAGCCAAGAGATCGCGGCACTGATCAGCACGATGATGAGGCCGAATAGAAAGCTGAGCGCCGGCGCACGGCGCACATCGGCCCAGCCGAGCCGCAGCCAGCGCCATGGGGCTGCGAACGTCAAGTCGTGGCATGGAATGACGAAGGGTCGCCCATCGGGCTTCATCTCGTTCGATTCCGGCGGATGGTCTGAACCCATTGTCTACAACTCTCGAACGGTGTTCGTCGGAGCATAGCCGCGCCGCCGATGCGATCGCGCGGCGCTGCGCGTATGCTCGCAACGGTTGTCCATCCCTCATCGCGATGATGCTCAGGAAGAAAGCCTACCCATGACCGAAGAGATCGCAGCGGACGTCGTCGTCGTCGGTGGCGGCTTGGCGGGTATTGTCACCGCGCTCGAATGTCTGCGCGCCGGGATGTCAGTCACCCTGATCGACCGGGATACGCGAGAGCGCTTTGGCGGACTGGCGCGCTGGGCGTTCGGCGGTATGGCTTTGGTCGGGACGCCGCTGCAGCAGCGGATGAAGATTCCGGATAACCCTGAGATTGCACTGCGCGATTGGCTGCGCTTCGGCGAGGTCGATCCCGGTGATTCTTGCTCAGTGGCGTGGGCTCGGAATTATGTAGAACGTTCTAGGTCAGAGGTTTACGACTGGTTACTCATGGAAGGAATTAAGTTCCTTCCGGCAGTGAACTGGGTCGAACGTGGTCGCTTTGGTGAGGGGAATTCGCTGCCGCGCTATCACATCGTCTGGGGTACGGCGCTGGAACTGGTATTGCGCCTTGGCGCCGCATTGGAACGCGCAGGTGCCGACAACCGCCTACGGGTGCTGCAGCAACACCGCGTGCTGGGCCTCGACCACGCCGCCGGAAAATTGAGCGGTGCAGTTGCGTTGAACGAAGTCAGTGGCAGCGAAGTGCGACTGCGTGCACCGGTTGTGGTATTGGCCATGGGGGGCATCAATGGCAGTCACGACGAATGCCGTGCGAACTGGCCCGCAGACCGCCCACGCCCGAAGACGATGCTCAACGGTGCGCATCCGTTCGCTGACGGCAAGCTGCACCATCACGTCGCCAACCGATTCGATGGGCAGATCGTGAATGCCGGTGAGATGTGGAATTACGCGGCCGGTTTTCCGCATCCATTCCCGCATTTCGAAGGTCATGGACTATCGACGATTCCGTGCAAGTCGGCACTTTGGCTGGATCATCGTGGCGAACGCATCGGCCCGGAGCCATTGGTCACCGGTTTCGACACGAATTGGCTGTGTCGGCGCGTGGCCGAACAGGAACAGCCATGGACTTGGCAGCTGTTGAACTGGCGCATCGCCGCAAAGGAATTCGCGATCTCGGGTAGCGAGCACAACCCGCGTATCCGCGACCGCCAGTTCCTGCGTCTGCTCGGCGAGACGTTGTTCGGCAACCATCGCCTCGTTCGCCAGATGCAGCGCGAAAGCCCGGACTTCATCGTCGACGAAACACTGGCCGGGTTGGCGGCGAAAATGAATGCGTTGACCTGTACGCACGATATTGATGCGCCCCGGTTGCAAGCGCTGGTCGATGCCTTCGATGCCCAGTTCGCGAACGCCAATGCCTTACACAACGACGACCAGATCCGTCGCATCTTGCATGCGCGTCAGTGGCGCCCAGACCGACTACGTACCTGCAAGCCGGCGCCGCTGCAGCAGTCTGGGGCGGGGCCGTTCATCGCCATCCGCATGCAACTGGTGACGCGCAAGAGTTTGGGCGGATTGCGCACCGATCTAAGTAGCCGCGTACTTGATGGCACCGGCGCATCGATCTCAGGCCTGTATTGCGTCGGCGAAGCCGCAGGCTTCGGTGGCGGTGGTTCGAATGGCAAGCGTTCGCTGGAAGGTACGTTCCTGCCCGCCTGCATTTTGACAGCGCGCGCGGCAGCCCGTGCCATCCGTAGCGGGGGCTAAGGCAATGTCGGCAACGCTCCCGGTGACTGTCGATGACTATCGCGAGCTCGCGCGCGGTCGATTGCCGCGCTTTCTGTTTGACTATCTTGACGGCGGTGCCGGCACCGAACAGACACTCGCGGTGAATACGATGGACTGGGCACGATTGCGCCTGCGTCAGCGGGCATTGATCGATGTCGGTGGCATCGACACGTCGACGCAACTGTTCGGAGCATCGCTGGCGCTACCGGTCGCATTCGCGCCGATCGGGCTCGCCGGCATGATGGCGCGCCGTGGCGAGGTTCAGGCCGTGCGCGCCGCGAATGCCATCGGCATCCCATTCACGCTGTCCACGGTCGGGCTGTGTGGCATTGATGAAGTCGCTACTGCTGCGCATGCACCGTTCTGGTTTCAGTTGTACATGTTGCGTGATCGTGGCGTCGCCAACGCATTGCTTGATCGTGCGTGGGCGGCCGGCTGTCGCACGCTGATGTTCACCATCGACCTGCCAATGCCGGGGCCACGCCATCGCGATATCCGCAATGGCCTCGCAGTTCCGGGCCGGCGGGCAAAGCTGTTGCGTACCCGCCAGTTGCTCGCTCGCCCCGGCTGGATCTGGGACGTGGCCATGCGTGGTGGTCCGTTGCGCCTCGGCAGCCTCGGCGAACACGTACCGGCGGCGCGTGACCTCGATGCCTTCCGCCAGTGGGTCGATCAGCAGTTCGACCCGACTGTCACTTGGGCCGACATCGTCTGGCTGCGGCAACGCTGGCGCGGCACATTGCTGCTGAAAGGCATTCTCGATGCGGACGATGCACGTGCGTCGATCGATGCCGGCGCAGACGGCATCGTCGTGTCGAATCACGGTGGGCGTCAGCTCGATGGTGCTGCGTCTACCGCGTCAAAGCTGCCGGCCATCGTCAATGCCGTCGGCGCCTCTACGCAGGTATTGGTCGATGGCGGAATCCGTAGCGGTATCGATGTATTCCGCGCACTGGCATTGGGTGCACGTGGCGTACTGATCGGTCGGCCCTGGGTTTATGCGCTCGCAGCAGGTGGCGAACCGGGCGTGCGCGCCTTGTTGAGCTGCTGGCAACGCGAGTTGGCGACGACCATGGCACTGACCGGCGTGACCCGCATCGATGCTATCGGCTCGCAACAACTTGATCCTATCTGACGACTCAAGCACCGGAGATCTCTATGCCCAATGGCGCGCAAGCCCTTATGAAGACGCTAGCCGATGCCGGCATCGACGTCTGCTTCAGCAATCCGGGCACGAGCGAAATGCATTTCGTTGCCGCGCTCGATGACGAACCGCGCATGCGCGCCGTGCTGACTTTATTCGAAGGTGTCGCCGGGTGCTGCGGACGGCTACGCGCGCATGGCGGACAAGCCGGCAGTGACGCTACTGCACCTTGGTTGTGGGTTGGGCAACGGCCTCGCCAATCTGCACAACGCGCGCAAGGGCAAAGTACCGATCGTCAACATCGTTGGCGACCATGCGACCTACCACGTCGCGCTGGACGCACAATTGCAATCCGACATTGAAACCGTGGCGCGCAATGTCTCGCCAGGCTTCGTGCGCACATCGAAGCGTACCGATGAACTCTGCCGCGACGCAGTCGATGCGATCACCGCGGCGCGTGGACGACCCGGCCAAGTGGCGACCTTGATTCTGCCGGCGGACGTGTCTTGGGGCGACGGCGGCGTGCCCTGCCCACCACCCGCAGCGCCGACGCTGTCTGCTGCCGATGAGGCGACAATCGGTGAGATCGCACAAGTCCTGCGTTCCGGCGGCCAAGCCGCGCTGTTGCTGGGTGGCCATGCGTTGCGTGAACCGGCGCTGCTTGCGGCCGCGCGCATCGCCGCGAAGACCGGGGTGAAGCTGTTGGCCGAAGTGTTCCCCACTCGACTCGAACGCGGCGCCGGTCTGCCGCAGGTCGAGCGCATTGCCTACCTTGCCGAACTGGCCGGCGTGCAACTCGCGGGGCTGCAACATCTGATTCTGGTCGATGCCAAGGCACCGGTGTCGTTCTTCGCCTATCCAGGCAAGCCGAGCGAACTCGTACCCGCAGGTTGCCGTGTGCAGACGTTGGCGACATCGGCACAGGACGCCGCGGCCAGTCTCATTCGGTTGGCATCTGCGCTGGGGGCCGAAACCGTCCAACCGCCGCTGCAGCCCGCCGCGCGCCCAGCACGCCCGCGTGGTCGCTTGACCGCCGAGAAAGTGTGCAAGGCCGTTGGCTACCTGCTGCCGGAGAACGCCATCGTCGTCGACGAGGCCATTACCTCTGGCCTGATGCTCCCGGTAATGACCGCAGGTGCGCCGCGCCATGACCTGATCACCTTGACCGGCGGCGCCATCGGCCAGGGCCTGCCGAATGCCATCGGTGCCGCCATCGCCTGCCCGACACGGCCGGTGTTGGCACTGATCGGTGATGGCACAGCGATGTACACGATCCAGTCACTGTGGACGATGGCGCGCGAACAACTCGATGTGACAGTCATCATCTTCAACAACGCGTCCTACTCGGTCTTGAATGTCGAATTGGAACGTGTCGGCGCTGCGCACATTGGACCCAAGGCGCGCTCGCAACTCGATCTCGCCAATCCACGCCTCGACTTCGCGCGACTAGCGCAAGGCATGGGTGTACACGCCATCCGTGCCGAAAGCGCTGAAAGTTTTACGCACGCACTCGACTACGCGCTCAGCCACAAAGGCCCACACCTGATCGAAGCGCTGATCCCAGAGTCGCTGAGCGGCAGCAAACGCCGGATCCTGCCGTGGATGCTCCGCGCGCTGCCCTCGCTCCCTCACTCCGTCGCGCGAGCACTCAAGCGAAAACTGGCACCGTAAGCAATCAGCCCCAAAGCAAACGCGCTGCCAACCACGCTGGCGTGCCGAGGTAGTAGGCAATGCGGGTGAGGTATTCGAGGGTGCGACGGATCGGCAAGGTGGCATGTCGATCAGCGAGGAAAGCCAGCGTGACGATTAACTCGATAGCGAATCGCATGCCGGCGGCGAAAAGCATCAGGCCAAGTGACCAAGCCGCCCACCAGATCATCAGGCCGGTGAGCCATGCGCCCAATCCGTAGGTGTACAACTCACCAAACGTGCCGCCAAAGGTGATGTGCTGATGCAATCGAAACGCAACGAGTGCAGGAAGCAGCGGAAACAGCACGAACTTCACGGCGCTGTTGTCCCACCGGCGATGGCGAATCACCGCATGGTGTGCTGCGAATTCGGCGACGCGCGCTGACAATGGATCGGCCCATGGTGCGCCAGCACCGGCAGCGACGAGCAAGCTAGCGAACGCCTGCGGATTTGCTAACGACAACGTCATCGGCCAGCGCTTGCCGGTCACCAGCGCCAGTTGCAAGGCGGCACCAGGGCCGCCGGCCCAGACCGCGTGCAAGGATTCGATGCGCGCCAGTGGAATCTCGATGCGCTGCGTCGCTTGCTCGCACACCAAGACATCGCCATCGATACGCGCCGCTACGGTATGGATGCGCCGGACTGCCCAAGCCAGCAGCAATGGCAGCGCCACACCGAGCACAAAGCCGCGCACCTGGATCAACGAATTCACCTGAAAGCCGTCCAGCACCCACATGCGCCACGTCAGCCATGCCAGCGCGAGCGCCGCGCTCACGCGTAGCACGATCACGACATACCGCCAAAGTGGCGTCAGCAAGACCACATCGAACGGGTCGCTGACCGTTGCCGCAGCAAGCGGCTCCAGCCCGGTGACTGTCGTGATCGCCCGATAGCGACGCCATCCAGCCGCTGCCGCAAGCCCGAGCAGGAACAGCAGCGCGGTGCGACCGACCCAATCGCCCCAGCGCAGCATCAGTGTTGGCATCGGCGGACGCAGTGGGATCTCACCGACGAGCACCGCTTGCTGGCCCATTTCAGTGCTTGCGATGACACTTCCGGTCTCGTCGATGATCGCGCTCAGTCCATTGGTTGTCGCGCGCAACTGTGGCAAACGAGTTTCGATGCTGCGGAAAGCGGCGACCGCCAGATGCAAGCGTGCGCCCTGCGGATACGCGGTAAACCACGAATCGTTGGACAATCCGAGCAAGGCTTCGGCACCCAGCCGAGCACCATCGATTGCCAGTTGCGGATGCACGTCATCGAGGCAGATCATTGGGACCACGTTGGCCTCGCGGCCATCGGCGGTATGCACCGGGAACGTGCGGGCGCCGGTCCCTGGCTGCCAGTTTCCCGCCCATGGCAACAGCCGGCGGACAAGGTCAAAGTCAAGCCACGACGGCACTTTTTCGGTGAATGGAAACAAATGCGTCTTGCGATAATGCCCAAGCAGGCCGCGCGCGGGTTCGAGGAAGGCAGCGGCGTTGTATTCGCCCTGTTCATCGCGGTCATAGGTGCCGAATACCAACGGCACCCCCAACGCCGCGATGAAATCACGAATCTCTTGATCCAACGCCTCACCATCGCTGCTTTTCGGAACCCCGAACGTGGTCGGATAAATCGTCTCGGACCACAACAACGCATCCGCGCCTTGCTCGCGCACCGCAAACTCGGACATCGCGAAATGCGTGTCGAGCACATGCCGCACCGCTGCGTAGCTGCCGTGCTCTTGTCGCCGGTGTTCGAGGTCAGTGATGTTGGACTGGATCAATCCGACGCGTAGCGCATTTGCCGGTGCCGCATGTGCTTCACGCACGCTTTCCAGCCGCCACGTGCCGTAGCCCCACAGCACGCCGACGCCGAGCACGGCGACAGCCAACGGTTGCAGCGCGGCGCGGAGCAATGGTCGGGCGCGTGGTCGAACGCGGGCGATTGCTTCGTTGACCAACAACAACAAGAACGTGAGCCCAGCAGCGCCACCCACGTCGGCCGCTTGTCGCAGCGTCTCGGCAGGATGCAGCCCGTGGCCCAAGGTGTCGCCAAGCATCTTCGGGAACAACCATTCGCAGCCAACCCACGCTGACGCACCGGCGAGCGCCAAAACAACGGAATGATGCCGCCGTGCCGCCCACTGCCGGACCAGTGCGAACGCGAGGAATTGCGGTTGCAACAGCGGTCCGAGGAGCACCAGAATCACGACTGCAGGCAGCGCTTGGATACCGACGTAGGTGCCAAATGCGGCGCCGAACCAGTGAAAGACCGCGAGTTGAAAGCCGGCAGCCATCAGTGCAGCACTAACCAAGGTGCTGGCAAACCCATCTAGGCGACTGAGCATGAGCAGCCAAGGCACCAAGGCGACGAAGCCAAGTGGCCAAGCGTTGCCGCCTTCGGCATAGCGACCGAGCAACAGGCTGCTTGCCACGATCGCGGCGAATTGCATCAGCCATTCACGCGTCCTGTGGCGCGGCAATCGGGTGCCGCGAGGCGCGCCGCTCAAGGGACGATCCATCGCGTATCAGAACTCAGGATTGCGCAGGCGGCACGATGATTTCGCGGATCGGCAGTCCCGGCGGCGCCAGTTCCGGTGGCACGACACGGTTCTCCGGAATCGCCACAGGCTGGCCATGTTCATCAAAAAGCTGCACGTCCGGTGCGAACATCAGGATCGGTTCGATGTCCTCACCCTGATCGGTGACCTGATGGTGACGGACGTAGCCAGCCGGCAATTCAAAATCCGGTGGAACCGCAAGCCCAACCATTGAAGGACTCGTGCCGGGTGGGTTGAACGCAGCGATACCGGTCTTCACTCCCGATTCGCGCAAGGCATCGATCAATTCGGCCATCGTCGGCTCAGCATCGCCCGGTTTGAAATAACTCGCCAAATCGTCGGCATCCTGGTTCGGCGCGGTGAAATCAGCATCGCTTTCTCCGAGAACATTTGTCGAGGCGACTACAGGACGGATCGGCATCACCCGCAATCGAGTCGCCGGTTTTACTTCAGCCGACTTGATGGTCACAACCTTGACTTGGTTTGAATCGATCGCATCGCCGATTGCGGCGACCGAGGTTGACCGATCGTTGGTATCGGGCAGCAAACAGTAAGCGCCCGACAACGCCGCAATCGCAAGCACCGGAACGATCCAGCGACGCAACGCAGCGCTGGACCGTTGCTGGCGGAGCACACGCACATCGTCGCTGTTCACATCGGACAGCGACCTGCCGTGATCACTCGGCTTGCTCATGGGCAGACCTTGATCGACCCTGCCGCTTAGGGTGCGGTCGGGTTGAACACCGAGATCGTCCAACCCATGCGCTCGTGTCCATAGTTTTTCCAGATCGGGCTCTTGCCACCGCTGAAACTGGTGTAGCGCGGTGCGCCGGTGCCGGTACTACCACCCCAGAGGCCAGCGCTGACGGTACCGCCGGTATATGTCGGATGCACGTCGTCGGACTGGATGTAGTCATAGCTGCTCGACGCCGTCACGAGTTTGACGTTGGCATCGCGCAACGTCGACTTCAATGTTGAAGTGATACGCGTGACATAGGCACTCTCGGTATCGCCAGCCAGGTAACGCAACGCCGTCGAATCGATCGCGCCGTCACCATTGCTGTCGTAGTCGGCGCCCATAAACTCGGCGAAGCTGTCGCCACACTTGAAGCCTTTCTGGCGCGCGTAATCGCACATCCAATAATTCATCTTCGTCAGGTAAGGCAGGAATCGGTCACGCAAGTTGACGGTCGCACCGGTCGTGGCGTCCTTGCACTTGCTCTGCACGTTATCGGCGTTGTAGCCCGGGTAGTAGACGTTCGAGATGACCTTGAGCTTGACGTTGGCGTGGGCGTTGGCGTTGATGTAGTCCATGGCTGCGGCGACATTGGTCTTGCAGTTGTTCAATGCCGTCTGCATGCCACTGTAACTGCAGGTGCCGGTTTGATCCTTGAACGCAGTACGCGCCTGCAGTCCATCGTTGCCACACATTTCAAACGTGACGACGCGGGTACTGCTAGCCTGCATGTACGAGCGTTCGGCGACAATTTTGTTGTTGTAAACGTCGGAGGCGATCGCGCCGGATTTTGCACGGCGGATACTCTCAATATCGGCATTCCACAGCGCCGACAGATATTCGGCATCGACCGTGGGTGCCGAGAACTTTGCGGCTTTGCTGACCGAACCGTTGTAGCCGGCATAGATCGAGTCGCCATAGGCAACGACGCGATACTTGGCGGTGGTACCGGCACGGTCAACCGTCCAAGAGACGTTCTGATTCAGCGTGCTGGCCCAGGTCGATGTACCGAACACCAACATGGCCGCAGCCGACAACAGCCGCAAACGGCGGTAACGAAGAGTTTTCATGATTTCCCTCCCGAGGAAATGGTTTTGTCGTCAATTTTTCGCCTCCAGCAATACCGCTGGCGACAACTACCCCAAAACAAAAACAAGGCCCGTCGCCGGGCCCTGAGCAAATCCGAACGGGACCGTATGGTGCTATCGGTTCATTGTCACGACGCATTGCAACATCGTGATGCAGATCGCAGTTCGCGCTAGCCGATGTGCCTGGCGGTGAGACCGAATCCGATCGAAGTCGTCAGCTCAACAAAGCCTGGGAAGGAAGTAGCGACATTGTCGCAATCGTCGATGATCACGGCGGCAGACGCGAGTTGACCAGCGATCGCGCTGCTCATCGCGATACGGTGATCGCCGTGGGCATGCACGCGACCACCGGTGAGTGCGGTACCGCCATAAACGGTCGCGCCATCGTCGGTCTCGTCGATACGCGCGCCGAGCGCGCGCAAAGCGGCACTCATGGTCGCAAGTCGATCGCTTTCCTTGACGCGCAACTCAGCCGCACCGCGCACGATGGTGTCGCCTTCGGCAGCGGTCGCCGCCACGAACAATGCCGGAAACTCATCGATCATGTCCGGAACGCGCGTGACCGGCACCTCGATACCGTGCAGTCGCGCATGTCGCACCCGCAAATCAGCGACCGACTCACCGCCCTGCATCGCTTCACGTTCGACGCGGATGTCCGCGCCCATATCGCGCAATGTCGCAAGCAAGCCAGTGCGACGCGGATTCATGCCAACTGCTTCAAGCACGAGATCTGAACCGGGAATGATGCTGGCGGCCACCAGAAAAAAAGCGGCCGATGAGAAATCGGCTGGCACATCGATATCGCAGGCGCGAAGGCGTTGTCCGCCACGCAAAGTCGCATGTCCTGGTGCGTAGTCAATAACGACGCCGAACTGGCGCAGCATCGATTCGGTGTAGTCGCGCGTTGGATGGGGTTCGCGCACAATGGTTTCGCCTTCGGCATACAGGCCAGCCAGCAACAGCGCCGACTTCACCTGTGCCGATGCCACCGGCAAGGTGTAGTCGATCGCCAGCAATCGCTGCCCAGAACGAAGATGCAGTGGTGGCAGGCCGCCTTCGGCGTCGATCCTGGCCCCCATGCTTGCCAATGGTTCGATGACGCGCCGCATCGGCCGCTTCGATAGCGACACATCACCGGTCAGAGTCGAGTCGAACGGTTGCGCCGCGAGCAAGCCGGCGAGCAACCGCATCGCGGTGCCGGCATTACCGCAGTCGAGCGTGGCATCGGTTCCACGCAGGCCATCGATGCCGACACCATGGACGACGCGCTCGCCCGCACTTGGGGCATCGATCTGCACGCCGAGTGCGCGAAATACCGCCGCAGTGGCCAAGGTGTCCTCGCCTTCGAGGAAGCCGGTAATGCGCGAAACACCATCGGCCAAGCTCGCGAACATGATCGCGCGGTGCGAGATCGATTTATCGCCAGGCACCCGAATGCGACCACGCAAGGGTGATGCCGCAGCGGTCACGAACTGCAGACGGCCAGTGCTCATCGGACTGCGCTCTTCGGTGCCGGATTCATGCCGGCAACACGGCGACCGGATAGGACCCCAATACGGTGAGTTGGTCGGTGACTGGACCCAGTTCGCTCAATGCCTGTTTCATGTTGTCGTCCTCGACATGGCCGTTCACATCGATAAAAAATGCGTGCTGCCATTTCTTCTGGCGGGTCGGCCGCGACTCGATCCGAGTCATGCTGATGCCGTGTTTCGCGAGCGGTGCCAGCAGGTGATAGAGCGCGCCGGGCTGATCCTTCGCGATTAGCATCAATGAGGTCTTGTCGATACCGCTGGGCGAAAAAATATCGCGCCCGAGCACGACGAATCGCGAGGTGTTGTCGGGTCGGTCCTCGATTGGACCGGCAAGAATCTTGAGATCGTAGACACGCGCCGCACCTTCACCGGCGATCGCTGCCGAATCATCCGCGGTGCGCGCACGCCTTGCCGCTTCGGCATTGCTCGACACCGGCACGCGTTCCGCATTCGGCAGGTGTTGACGCAGCCAATTGCGCGTCTGCCCGAGCGACTGCGGATGCGAAAATACCCGCTCGATGCGACTCAAGTCGTCCTGCTTCGCGAGTAGATATTGGTGGATCGGCAATTCGACTTCGCCACAGATTTTCAGCGGCGAACTCAGAAACATGTCATGCGTCGGATGCACCGAGCCTTCGGTTGAGTTCTCGACCGGAACGACGCCGAAATCGGCATGGCCGGCTTCGACTTCCTGAAATACTTCTTCAATCGTTCCTAGCGGCAAACCAGAAATCGAGTGACCGAAGTGCTTATGCACGGCGAGCTGCGAAAATGTTCCTTCGGGACCCAGAAATGCGATTTTCAATCGCTCCTGCTGCGCAAGGCAGGCAGAGATGATCTCGCGGAACAGCCTTACCATCTCCTCGTTCGACAAAGGCCCTTGGTTGCGGCCGATGACCATGCGCAGCACCTGCGCCTCACGTTCCGGACGATAGTAGTCGACGGCAGCCTTCAATGGCCCCTTGGCTTGGCCAACCTGACGAGCAAAATTTGCGCGCTCGGCAATCAGTTGCTGAATCGCACTATCAATTGCGTCGATCCGCGCCCGCACCTCGGCCAGATTGGGTTTGGGCGCGTCCTCGCTCATGCGATCACCCGTACCGACAACACGCCATCGATCGCGCGCAAGTGTTCGATAACGGCAGGGCCGACGTCATTGTCGACGTCAACCAGATTGTAGGCATGGTCACCGCGTGAGGCATTGTGCATTTGCGTAATATTGATCCCCGCTGCACCCAGCGTCGCCGACAGTTGGCCGATCATATTCGGCTTGTTGGCGTTCGCTAAGCAGATGCGCGCCTTACCGGCACGATGCATGCGCGTGGTCGGGAAGTTCACACTGTTAACGACGTTGCCGAACTCGAGAAATTCGCGCAGTTGGTCGACCACCATCAGCGCGCAATTTTCCTCGGCTTCTTCGGTCGACGCGCCGAGGTGCGGTAGGCCGATCACGCGCGGATTACCTTGATATTCCGGTTTCGGGAAATCGGTGACATAACGACCAATACGACCATCGACGAGACCGGCCTTGATCGCATCGTGCGCGAGAATGCCGTCACGTGAGAAGTTCAGTAGCACGACACCAGGCTTCACCGCATCCAGCGACGCCAGCGAAAACGAACCGCGGGTTGCGTCATTCAGTGGCACGTGAAAGCTGACGAAATCCGACGCCGCATAGACTTCGTTCATCGAGCCGGCCTTGATCACATCGGACGATAGAGCCCACGCGCCTTCGACGGTCATGTGCGGATCGAAGCCGATGACGCGCATTCCAAGCGCGCGCGCTGCATTGGCGACGCGTACGCCGATCGCGCCGAGCCCAATCACGCCGAGTGTGCGACCGATCAGTTCGGACCCGACGAAGCGCTTTTTCTCCTTCTCCATCAATTCCTCGCCACCTTCAGTCGGCAGCGACGCCGAAAACGCGAGCGCATCGGAGATATTACGTGCCGACAACAGCATGCCCGCGAGCACCAACTCCTTTACGGCATTGGCATTCGCACCCGGGGCATTGAACACCGGTATGCCACGCTTGGACATCGCTGCTACGGGGATATTGTTGGTGCCGGCACCTGCCCGCGCGATCGCCAGCACGGACGCAGGAATGTCGAGCGCATGCATGTCAGCGGATCGCACCAAGATCGCATCAGCGGTCTCCAGTGCGTCGATGATCTGATAGCGCTCGGCTGGCAAACGTTTGAGGCCATTCTGCGAGATATTGTTCAGAGTCTTGATCTTGTACATGGCAGTTCCTCAGCCATTTCGCTGCGCGAAGTCGCGCATGAAGGAAATCAATGCATCGACACCAGCCATCGGCATGGCGTTGTAAATACTGGCGCGCATGCCGCCGACCGATCGATGACCCTTGAGTGCCATCAGACCGGCAGCTTCGCTCTGTTTCAAGAAAGCATCGTCGTGGGCTTCATCGGCGAGGCGGAACGGCACGTTCATGCGTGAGCGCGCGCTCACGTCGATCGGATTCGTGTAATAGCCCGAGCCATCGATGTAGTCGTATAGCTTGCGTGCCTTCTCGGCATTGCGTCGCCCCATTTCGAGCAGACCGCCTTCGCGCTGCAACCACTGGAACGTCAGCCCTGCGAGATACCAACCGAAGGTGTTCGGCGTGTTCAACATCGAAGCTTCCTTGGCATGCGCGGCATAGTTGAAAATGCCGGCGATATCGGCCGGGCAGCGCGCCAGCAAGTCCTCGCGCACGATCAACACGACCAGACCTGCAGCACCGATGTTCTTCTGGGCGCCGGCATAGATCAGACCGAACTTCGACACGTCGATCGGCTTCGACAAGATGTTCGAGGACATGTCCGCAAACAGCGGCACCGCACCGACATCGGGAATGTCATGGAACTCGACACCTTGGATGGTTTCGTTCGGCGTGTAGTGCACATAGGCTGCGTTTGCGTCGAGTT